>Ga0209172_10000794_pt1 | contig 79766 bp, 79 predicted proteins | sample LarsenN4metaG_FD_184113 | JGI IMG/M metagenome (GOLD analysis project Ga0209172, IMG submission 184113) | Hot spring sediment bacterial and archeal communities from British Columbia, Canada, to study Microbial Dark Matter (Phase II) - Larsen... ... | reverse complement strand
TCGTTACCGCCGCTTATCGAAGGATTATGAGTATGTCACCCAGACGAGTGAAACCATGATCCGGGTGGCCATGATCCATCTCATGGTGCGTCGCCTGGCTCGTCTGACACGTTTTTAAACACCCTCTTACACACAGCCCGTAGTTATCCCTTGGTGAACGATTTCTACCTCGTCCGCCTCTACGACGCCGCTCGGCGAGCGTGGCTGGATATTGTGATGCTGAAATCAGCGATGTGGAGGGCGATCGATGGCGACGCGACGCCCTGCGAATTGGACGAGGCGGCGCGGTTGTTACCGATGCCGTTGCGGGTGACGACCCGTGGGGAGGAGCTTATCGTTATCACTTACGAAGAGTGGAAACAGCGCGTGCTACATGTGCAATCACGGGCAAAGGGGGGAGCGTCATGAGCGAAAAGCAGTTGGGTGAGCTGACCGAGCAGGAATTGATGAGCATGATGGACTTTGTGCTCGGTGAAGAGTTCGACGAAATGCCGGCCTCCGAGTTCTTTGGGACGCTGAGGGCTATGGACGAAGCCGAAGTTCCTGAACGAGTTGTGATCAAAGGGCATGTGGAAGGGGGCCGGTTTATCCCGCATGCTGTCGAAGGGGGGACATTGGAGGGAAATTCCATCCGTGTCAGCAAGAATGCGCTCATCGAAATCTATGTCGAAACCACGTGACAGCCGCCTTCGCATAGGCCACTGCTGAGGTGCATGAGGAGTGCGGCCATGCTGACGCCTCATCAACCACAACTCCCCATCCAACCCGTCAACAAGCCCATCCTGTGCAGTCCCTACGAGGAGCCGACGGAGCACTGGGTCTACGACCGGGCCACCGGTGAACCGTCGCGGGTGCCCGGCCGACGGCCGGCCAGCTACTGGTATAAGACCCAGCGCACCGGCAGCGCCCAGGGGGAGCTGTTCGCCGAGGAAGAGCGCGACGACCTGCCGTTAGTCAACGCGCTGCGCGACGACGTGCGCCGGTGGAGACAGGCCAATTACGAGGGCGCCACGCCCGTCACCAAACAACTCCTGGCGTACTGGGCACGCAGCGACCGCCCACGGCGGCTGTTCTTCTGCCAGCGTGAGGCGGTCGAAACCGTCATCTACCTCACCGAGATTCTGGCCTCTGGTCGGCGGCTACACCGGACGCCGAAGCTGCGCGAGGACGATTACCAGCGGCTCTGCAAGGGCGAGAGACCCGCGTTCATGCCGGGGACGCGCCTGGAGGTGTTCCCGCGTCTGGTGGACATGCCCAACGAGCCGTGGCTGCCGCCCTTGACGCGCTACGGCTGCAAGATGGCGACGGGCAGCGGCAAGACGGTGGTGATGGCGATGCTGATCGCCTGGGCGTTTTGCAACCGCGGGCGTGTGCCGGGGGATGAGCGCTTTCCGCTGGCAGCCCTGGTGGTGTGCCCGAACTTGACCATTAAGGAACGCTTACAGGTGCTGCGCCCCGACAACAAGGATGGCACGTATTACGATGAGTTCGACCTGGTGCCGTCGCCACTGCGTCCGCTGCTGAACGCCGGCAAGGTGCTGGTGACGAACTGGCATCAGTTCGCGCCCGAATCGCCACACAGCGAAGGGGGCAAGAGCTACGTGGTTGTCAACAAGGGCGAGGAAAGCCCCGACGCCTTCGCCCGCCGGGTGCTCGGCGACCTCTATGAGCGAGCGCCGATCATGGTGCTGAACGATGAGGCGCACCACGCCTACCGCCCTGCCCCGGTGGAGGAGGCAGCCCGCCTCAGCGCGGCGGAGAAGGCCGAACGCGAAGAGGCCACGGTGTGGATTTCAGGGCTGGACCGCATCAACCAGGCCTGCGGCATCCGGTTCTGCATCGATCTATCGGCGACGCCCTTTTACCTGCAGGGCAGTGGGTATATCGAAGGCTCGCCGTTCCCATGGCTGGTCAGCGATTTCGGCTTGGTCGATGCCATCGAATCGGGCCTCGTGAAAATCCCCCGTCTCCCCGTCAGCGACACCACCGGTCGCCCCGAACCCAAATACTTCGCGCTGTGGCGGCACATCACCGAGCATCTCCAACCCGGCGAGCGGCTCCCCGGCGGGAAGCCGAAGCCCGAAGTCGTCTGGCGCGAGGCCCAAGACGCCCTGATCACGCTCGCCAGTCAGTGGAAGGAACGCTTCGCCTACATCCAGCAGGCGACGCCGGATAAGGAGCGCATGCCCCCGGTGATGATCATCGTCTGCGACAACACCGACATCGCCGAACTGTTCTATAAAAATATCTCGGGGGAGGAAACGGCAGAAGTCGTCGGCGATGATGACGACGATGAAGAGGAGAGCGCGCCGCGGCGGCGACGGAGGAAGACGCAAACCGCCTACGGCAGCGGCCAGCTCTTTCCCGAACTGTTCGCCAATCGGCCGGGCTTCCGGCCGACGCTGCGGATCGACTCGAAACTGTTAGCGGAAGCGGAGAGCGACGATCCAAACGCCAGCCGCCGCGATGCCGGCGAGGCGCTGCGCGCCATCGTGGCCACGGTTGGCAAGCCGGGCAAGCCGGGCGAGCAGGTGCGCTGCGTGGTGTCCGTGCAGATGCTGACCGAGGGTTGGGATGCCAACAACGTCACACACATTTTGGGGCTGCGGGCCTTCGGCAGTCAGTTGCTCTGCGAACAGGTGGTCGGGCGCGGCCTACGCCGTATGGATTACACACCAGACCCAGAGACAGGCTTGCTGACGGAGGAATACGTCGACGTGTATGGCGTCCCCTTCTCCGTCATCCCGTTTAAAGGGCGTGAGACCAAGAAGTCTGCGCCCGAAGACCGGCCGAAGAACCACGTGCGCGCCCTGCCGGAACGCCAGCACTTTGAGATGCGATTTCCGGTTGTCGAAGGCTATGCCTTTGCATTACGGCATCATCTCATTAAGGCGGACATCGGCCGGATGGAGCCGCTGATGTTGGAGTCGTCGCGCACGCCCACCGCCGTCTTCGTGAAACCACAGGTGGGATATCAATATGGACACCCTACGGCAGGCGGTGACTTTGCGTTCGAGGAGCAAAACCGCGCTGCCTATTACAAGAGCGTTCACTTGCAGACCATCAAGTTCGAGATCGCCCGACAGGTGGTATGGAAGCTCACCGAAGGGACCGGCAACGGCACCCCGAAGCTCCGGCTGCAATCGCGGCACCATCTTTTCCCGCAGGTCTATCGCCTCGTGGAAGAATATGTCAGGCGCAAAGTGCACTGGCAGGACTGTCATCCATGCGAGTTGGGGCTCGCCACCTATGTTGAGCGTGCGGTCGAGCGCCTGGTAGATGCGATTGAACCCGACGATACACAGGGCGAGCCGCCGTTGCTGCCGGTCCTGAACCGCTACAAACCGATGGGCTCAACCGCCGAGGTGGATTTCAAGACCACTCGCCCGTGCTACGGCACCGTGAAAAGCCACATCAACCAGGTCGTGCTCGACACCGGAACGTGGGAGCAGTCGGCGGCGTTTCGCTTGGAGCAGTCGCCGGCGGTCATTTGCTACGCCCGCAATGACCATCTCGAATTCGTGATTCCGTACGAGTACCAGGGCATCCACCACGGGTACGTCCCCGATTATCTGGTGCGGTTGATCAACGAGATGACGCTGATTCTAGAGATCAAGGGCTACGCAGATGACCAGGACCGCGCCAAGCATCAGGCGGCGCAACGCTGGGTGGCGGCGGTGAATCACTGGGGGCAGTCAGGCACATGGGCCTTTCATGTGTGTCACCATCCGCAGATGCTCGGTCGGGAGTTGGAGTGGCTGGGTAGCGGTTCACGGGATGCGAGCCAACGCCTTGCGGATCGGCACCATGTCTGACGAGCCCATCGCTATCATTAGGGCTGCGCTGGCCTCGTCGTCCGATACCCCCGTATAGGCCAGCAAGAGGAACACCAAGCCATCCCCTTGGAACCCATGCCCCACCTGGAGGATGTCATCCCCTAGCGAAAGTTCGCCAGGGCTTCCTGCGCATCGACAGCGCTATCGGCGGTGCTGTTCCTGGGCGCTGATCGCTTGCAGGGCCTGAAAGACGATGCGACGGACTTCGGCGGCGCGGAACGGTTTGTTGAGGCGGGCGCCGCCGACCTTTTCCAGGAACTCCCTGGCTTCTGGGCTCAGCGTGTCTCCCGTGAGAAAGATCATACGCGGCAGTATGCGGGGAAGTCTTTTCTCCAGCTCCCGATACAGCCCTGGCCCATCCAGCTCAGGCATGCGTAGGTCGCACAAGATCAGATCGTAAGTCCGTTCCTGGAGCTTGCCCAGTGCCAAACGTCCGTTGGTGGCCGTATCCACATGATAGCCATGGCGACGCAACAGATAGGCGAGCGCGCCGACGATGCCTGGCTCGTCGTCCACCACCAGAATCGCCTCACCCGCGGCCCTGGACGGGATGTCGGGCAGAGGAGTGACAGAGCCAGGCGCGGGAACCGCTTCGACCGGCAGCTCGAGGCGGAAGGTGGTGCCCTGTCCCAGCTCGCTTTGTACCGTGATGGTACCCCCATGCCCTTCGATGATGCCCCGACAAAAGGGCAGGCCCAAGCCGGTGCCGACGCCCGGCGGCTTGGTGGTGAAGAAAGGTTCGAAGATGCGGCCGTGCAAGGTTGCCGGGATCCCCGGACCGGTGTCGGTCACTTCTAGGATGACGATGCGGCGCTCCACGTCGTAGCGGGTGGTCAGCGCCAAATGGCGGGGTGGAGGTAGCTCGCGCAAGGCATGATGGGCATTGGTGATCAGATTCACCAGCACCTGGTGGATCTGATGACGGTCGGCCCAGAGGGGCGGCAGGTCGTCGGCGAGATCCCGATGGACTTCGACATTATCGACGCGTAGGGCGTAGGCAAGGAGCGTCATGGCCTCTTCGATGATGGCATTGAGGTTCACATGCGTCCGCTGCGGTGGGGTACGCCGCGCCAAGGCCAGAAAGTTCTGGACAATGCTCACGCAGCGCTCGGCAGACTGATTGATGACCTTGATGCGCTCCGCTAAGGCTTTATCCCGGACCTCCTCGCCGAGCAGATCGGACTGTACCATCACCACGGACAGGGGATTGTTGAGTTCATGGGCAACACTGGCGAGAAGCGACCCCATAGCGGCGAGCTTCTCACGTTGGAAGAGCGCCTCGCGCTGCTGTTGGAGTTGCGCTTCGGCGCGCTTCCGTTCAGCGATTTCCCGACGCAAGCTGTCGTTGGCCTGGAGCAGTTCGGCGGTGCGCTCGCGCACCCGTAATTCGAGCTCCTCCCGTGCTTGCCGCAGGGCCTCTTCCGTCAGCTTACGCTCGATCGCCGTCCCGAGGACGTGCGCAATGGCCTGCAGGAAGTGGATATCATCCTGAGTGAATGACCGATGCCGGCCGGTATGCGCACTGAGAATACCGAACGGTTGCCCAGCGCTATAGATGATGACGGCCAGACCGCTGACGACGCCGTGTTCGTGCAGTAGCCAGGTTCCCCGAAAGCGCGTCTCCGTCCGCAAATCTTCGACGATCACCGGCTCCCGATGCAGCAGGCTATACCCCGCCTGTGACGCCTCGCTCGCATCGATGAGGACGTGCCCGATGAGCCCAGGCTTCCAGCCCACCCCCGCCTCCAGTCGCAGGGCCTTGCCGTCTGGCAGCAGTCGCAAGATCTTGCAATACTCCACATCGAGTGTGCGGGCTACGAGATCCACCGCTTCATCGAACAGCTGATCCAGCGGCGGATTCGTCAAGGCCCGCTGGCCAAACTCGGAGACAGCTGCTTGTTGCCGCACCCGTGCCTTAAGCTCTGCTTCCACCTGCTTGTGGGCCGAGATGTCGACCATCACGCCCCGTAGCTGTCGCACCCGACCATCGCCATCGCGCACCACGTGCACGATGTCCTGAAGCCACACGATGCGCCCGTCTGCAGCCACGACGCGGTACTCGAACTCACGGTCCCGCCCCTGTTCCGTACACTCACGACAGTACCTCACGCTGTGCTCGCGATCCTCGGGATGGATGAGGTTGACCCAGAAATCCGGCTCTGTCAGCCACTGCTGTACGGGATAGCCCAGGATATCCTCGGCCCGCTGGCTGACGAAAGTGAACTGCCAGGTTTGCGCGTCGGCCTCCCAGACGATGGCATGCAGGCCTTGGAGGATATCGCGGAAGCGCTGCTCCGCCTTTGCGACCTCGGCGCGTGCCTCCTGCTCACGGGCGAGGAGCTGCTGACGCTCCTTCTTGGCCCGTTCGCGCTCGATGGCATACTGCATGGCACGGACCAGGAGATGGCTATCCAGCTGCCCTTTGACCAAGCAGTCTTGCGCTCCACCCTGCACGGCGCCCATGGCAAGGGCCTCATCATCGAAGCCGCTCAGGACGATGATCGGCACCTCCGGTGCTTTTCGCTGCATGGCGTGAAAGGTCTCGAGGCCCTGACTATCGGACAGTAAGAGGTCCAAGAGGATAATCTCGAATTTGGCCCGCCGGAGCTGCATGAGCCCCTCCGCCAGGCTATTGGCAGACGTGAGGTGGAAGACGGTATCCTTGGCCTCCGTCAGCATCTCCTGAATCAGGCGGACGTCACCGGGGTTGTCTTCGATCAGCAACACCTTGAGGTGTCTCTTGGCCATGTTTTCCCCGTCTCGCTGAAGCACGCGCAGCGGAAGATGTCCTGTCATGTCGCAGTCAATACAGCCTATGATGCCGCCGGCGGCAGCATGACGACGACCAACCAGAAATCCTCGATCGACCGGATCACGCGCAGGAATTGCTCCAGGTCGACCGGTTTGGTGATATAGCAATTCGCACGCAGATTGTACGCCTGTAGGATATCTTGTTCGGCCGCGGAGCTGGTTAAGACGACCACTGGGATGGTTTTCAGGTGGGGGTCCTGTTTGATCTCGGCTAAGACCTCGCGCCCGTCCTTCCGGGCTAAATTCAGATCTAGCAAGATGAGGTCTGGCCGGCGGGCGTTGGCGCGATCACCCTCACGGCGTAAAAAGGCCAGCGCCTTCTCCCCATCATCGACCACATGGATCTGGTTGCGCACCGTGGACTCCTGCAGGGCTTCGACGGTCAGGCGCACGTCGCCGGGGTTGTCCTCGATCAGCAAGATCTCGATCGGTCGAACGTCAGCGATGCTATGCATAACGCTACGCTTCCCTCACCGGCAGCGTAAAGTAAAACGTGCTGCCTTCCCTCTCTTGCGATTCCACCCAGATGCGCCCGCCATGGCGTTCGACGATCTTCTTGGCGATGGCCAGACCGATGCCGGCTCAGCATTGGAACGGGCCAACTCCTGGGCCTGTCGCGCCAGCGCCTGCTCGGCGCGCTTGCGTTCGCTGATATCGCGCGCCACCGCGTGCATGCCAGTGATTTTGCCGCGCTGGTCGCACACCAGGCCGACGGAGATGCTGATGGGCACCAGGCGACCGACAGCCGTGACGATGTCGACGTCAAAGTGCCGTAGCCGACCGCTCGGGGCGAGTGCCAACAGTTGCCAAGGAGTGGCCGGAATATCGGGGCTGCCGCAGACATGGCTGAAGAGCTTGCCCACCAATGCCGTTGCATCGCACTCCAGCAGCGCACACGCCGCGGCGTTGACCCGCACCACGGGGCCTGTACGATCCATCGGGAACAAGGCTTCCGACATCGACTCGATGACCTGGAGGAAGAGGTCGCGTCCGGCCTCGACCTCGGCCAACCGTTGCCGGAGCGTGAAGTTCGCGCGCGTGAGGTCGGCGTACGCCGCCTGTAAGTTGACAAACGCATCCGCCGGATAGCCTTCATGGTAGCGGAGTGGCTTGGTCTTGCGAAGGGTCTGTTGCATAGAAGACCTTTCCATGGCAAACCAGATCTCCTGCCTCGCCGGGGACCGTCGCGGATGCCGAGCATTTGGCGCACTCGCGAATAGCCTCCATTATGACTTTTGCAAATCTTTCCGGCCGCTTCAACAAAAAACGCGACCTGCGCCTCAGACGGCGCTAGTTCCGCCGTCGATGGGCAGCCCACTCGATGGCACCAGCACTGCTGTCAGCGCGCCATTTCCCCTCTCCCTCCGCTCGCTGAGGTATCAGGTTGTTGCCTCCTTCTCCCCCGGCTGCACCCGCACCCTTGCCCTCCCCCGTCAGGGCATAGGCGCCTCGCGAAGGCTCCCTCTCCCTGCGGGAGAGGGCTGGGGTGAGGGAAGTCGAAGCACGGAACAGGCTCGGAACCGCCCTCACCCTGCCTCTCTCCCAATGGGAGAGGAAATGGTGGCCCCCCTACTGATGGCTTCTGGTGCCTTAACCTGATCCCTATGAGAGAACGGAGGGAGGGGCGGTATCGGGCGCTATCCTACGCCTCCTCCCCGCACATGCAGGTGGTCGCATCGCGGTGCAGCATCCTTCCGCCGGCGTACAGGTGCACCGTGCAGGGCATGCAGGGGTCGAAGCTGCGGATGGTGCGCAAGACATCGATGCCGGTGAAGTCTTCCGGGCGCTCGAACTCTTCCAGGATGGGCGTATTGACCACTGCCTCCTCATACGATCCGGGCACGCCAAACGGATCCTGTGGCGAAGCCATCCAGGTCGAGGGCGTGACGATCTGGTACTTGGCGATGCGGCCGCCCTCCAAGACGACGTGATGCGTCAACAGCCCCCGCCTAGCCTCCCAAAAGCCCACAGCGATGGCCTCCTGCGGGATCGTGTACGGCACAGCCATGGCGGTCCGGCCTAGGCGCAGATATTCAAAGGCCTTCAACAGGAAGGTGTAGGCTATCATGCCGCAGTAGGCGACGTGGTAGGCGCGGGCGCGGTTGCGCTCCAGGGCATTCAGCCGGTCGGGGATCCGCCAGTGCAACGTGGTGGCCTCAGACTCCCCTTTGGGCAGGTCGATCTCTAAGCCACCGGGCACGGCACGCAAGAATTCGTTTTCCAACTTGCCGGCGACGGCGGTGATCCATTGCCGGGCCAGCGGCCCCGATTCCATGGGTTCACAGTCCCAACGCGGCGCCGTGCCCCAGGTATACTTCGCCCGCCAATTCAGCTCGGTGGGGTTGGGAATGGTCTGCTTATTCCAGGGGTGAAACGGCGAGAGACGGGCGCCGAGCGGGTCATGTTGGAAGTGGTGCCCCTGCCAGTGCTGATAGTAGGAATGGTCGACGAACTCCTCGATGCCAAGGTTCAAGTTCGCCAGGCGTGTCGTACGCAACTCGCCATTCACGATGGCGCCCGGCGTCGCCAGGCGCCGCTCGCCCCATTCTGAGCAACGGGCGTAGCTGGCATCGTAGGCTTCCGGATCGTCCCAAATGCCGGTGCAGATCAAATTGACGCGGCGCTCCCCCACGCGCCGATACTCCGGCCGCTCGGCGATGAAGAAGTCCACCAAGTCATCCCAAATGGCCGCGACCTTCTTGGCATAGTCCAACAACTGCATAATGCGGCCGAGCACCTGGTTGAAGACCTGGGCGCTGGCCTCGATGCCTAGGCCGCCCGGAAAGATCGTGGAGGGATGCGGATACTTGCCGAGCATCAGCGAGGCGATTTCGCGCGCATGGCGGGTGATCTGCAGCGCCTCGACGTAGAGATGACCGGTGAGTGGGTTGAGGCCGCGCATGATCTCCGCCACGGTTGGCAGGCCATGGACGTCGGCGTGGGGGGCCCGGGCTGTTAGGCTCGCGCCCACAGCGAGGGCGCCGTTCGGCTCACGATTCGCTCCGAATAATCGGGCCCCGCCAGTAAGAAGAGGTGTAACGTATGGTCATAGACTAGCTCTGCACGCTCGCCCAGATTGCGGGCGATGATCGCCAACGGCGGCGGCGCGTTCAAGTTGCACGCGGTAGGCATCGCCGCTCTCCAACGCCAGGGCCGGGTGCACCAGCGCGATGCGTGGCGCATCGGCCACCCGGCCAAGCAGCAAGTCTTCAAGACTTGGTTCCGCTGCGCCCAACACGGCCATCGTGCGCGGCGCTCGGCGCGAAAACATAGAGGGTGCCTGGCGGCTCACCGTGCCTCACCGCATCCACGACGATGATGGCATCAAATCCTTCCATGAGCTGCAGCACGCAGTGTATGCCGCCGATGCCGACATCCAGGAGGTGTACGTGTGCCGGGAGGTCAGTCGCCGCCAAGCGCCTGACGACTTCGACGCCGAAGCCGTCATCGCCCAGCAGCACATTGCCGAAGCCGACGATGAGGGGCTTTCGCGCGATCATCTGGTCTCGGACTCCTCAGGCCGTACGGCATCGGGTCGGGGCGAGAAGGCACGGGGGACGCTTAGGCTGAAAGGCCTTGCCGATGCGCGGTCGACAGTCGCAGCGATTGTGTCAGGGGGATAACAGTGGTACCTTGGAAGTGACTTCAACATCTTGGGATCGGTGCCATGCCTGACGAACCCATCACGGATTTGCGGTATATTCAACAAGCGGCCAAGGACCACGAGCAGGAAAACCTGCGGTTTAGGGAGTACGTCAAGGCCGACTTGGATCTCTCGGACTATCGGCTCAACGCCGTCGTGAAGCAAACCACGCAAGACGTGTGGGAGCGAATCGACTGCCGCACCTGTGCCAATTGCTGCAAGACGCGGCATCCGTTGTTCAGCCGGGTGGAGATCCAGCGCATTGCCGAGTATCTAGGCGTCACCGCCCAGGAGCTGCGCACACGCTACCTCGAATACGATGGCGAGTCCGGCCGGTACGTGACGCGCGCGCTGCCTTGCCCATTCCTCAAAGATAACCTCTGCACCGTCTACGAAGTCCGACCGTCGACATGCGCGGGCTATCCCCATCTGCACCGCAACTTCCGCAGCCGCCTGTGGCAGACCATCGACAACGCCGAGACCTGCCCCATCGTCTTCAACGTGCTGGAGCGCTTGAAACGGCAGCTAGGATTTCGGCCGACGGACTCCGAGAGCTGACGATTAGCGCGCACGTCTTGCCTGCTTCAAGCCTTTGAGCCACGCCGCCGTATGTCTCGCAGGGAAGCCCACGTGCACAGGGCGCAACGTCAGCGCTGCTTCCCTTTCCCCCGGCGCGGGCTCACTAGGGGAGGTAAATGGCTCCTCCCCTTTGATGGGGGAGGGTTCGGATGGGGGTGAGAGCAGCGCTTCTTCCCCCCAGTGTACCGATCTTCTCCAGCCTCATTTAATAGACCGGAGGGGCATACACCGTCAGGAAAAACACCGGCTGCGCTCCGGGATTATGGACGTAGTGGGGCGTGTGGGCCGGAATCGTCAGGAGGGTACCTGGTCCAGCCTGATACTCTCGGTCTTTCACCCGCACCAGCGCTTCGCCCTCCACGATGTAGATGATTTGATCGCCGCTGTGCTCTTCCTCGGGACCGGCGTCCCCTCTCGGCTCGATCGTCATCACCGCCGCCTGGCTGCGAGAGGTACGCTGTAAGACCCGAAAAAACCCGCCCCTATGCGCGAAGATATCGACGGGCTCCATCCCCGCTCCTCTCAACTAGGTCGCTACCGCTGCGGAATGCCGTAGAGATAGCGCGTATTGACCTCCACCTCGTTGCCGTCCGGATCGAAGATGAACAATGCCCGGCCCTTCCGGGGCGGCTGCGCCTCGAGCGGGCCACGGGTGCGAAACTCCGAGCCGACGAAGGTGGCCACGACCTTGTCGAAGGTATCTTCGGTGACGGTGAAGGCGAAGTGCAACGGCCCACCGCCTTGATGCCGACCGGTGGAGTTTTCGACCTGCAGCACCACGTGGCTCTGTTCGCACTGCAGATAGGTGCGCTCGGCATCACGCTTATCGATGGGCAGGCCGAGCTTGTTGTGGTAGAAATCGAGGGCCTTCTCCATATCTTGGACTTTGAGGAAGATCTCTTCCAACCCGACGAAACCCATAGCATTCCCTCCGCGGCTGTGGCGCGAGGCCATCGGTAAGGGCTGGTGTGGCGCACCTCGCTAGTGCGCGAGCATCGCGCACGCGTGGCCGCGCTCTACCTCCTGCGCTGGCAGCCGCGAGAATACCAATTTGGGCCACTGCTGTCAAACTGCTGGGGAGCCGACCGCTAGATGCTCGATGGTGAGCGTCTACTCATTGGCCCGTCGTAGAAAGGATGGTCAAGAACTGTGACACACTGACGACTTGAATCCCAAGCTCTTACATGTGCTGGAGAAGTTCAAGATCGCGCTTCAGATCATCATCACGCGTGACAAGAAACCCGGCGCCCCCCGCGACCGCGGCCTCAAGGACGATATTATCATCAGGGTCACAACAAATTGCCATCTGGCCAGTAACCGACGCGATGGTTGCGCGAGCGGCGATCAACTGCAGGTATTGGACAATCTCTTCTTCTTGAATGCCGTACTTACGCTTAATCCTGGGCCGCCGAAGAACCTCTGCCTCCCCTTCACCTCGGCGCGCGCTGCCGCGATGTCAGCTTCGATCGCGGTAGATGGGTGCTTTTGAGCCCGTTGTCGAACGCATTCTAGCAGCGCCTGGAAATCCTTCCGCCATTGCTCCTCGGGACAGATGGAGACCAGATAAGTTTCCCGTTCGTCGAGCTGGATGGGCTCGAGTGGCTTTAATATGCCGTTTGCGTAAATGAGCCGAATGACACGCTCCCTATTTGTCCTCCAAGATTGAGAGCTGACAAGCCTTGCATAGCCGGGGGGTTAGGGAGAGTTAACCATGAATGGCCCGCCGAGTCCTAGCGACCAGAATATCAGAGCTCCCATAACTCAAATTGCGGGGGTCCTTCTTTGATGGGTTGACGTGAGGTACACCAAGCGATAGTGTACGACTCATCAGTTGGACCCCTAGGGTTTGACCGCACGGGACAATAAAAGCGACGTAGCTTCTGAGCATTGATCATCGCTTCTGTGAGCTGTTCTCATGGTGAATACAGAATATTGGCTTACAAAACTCGCTAATCTGCGGGTCGATCGAGCGCGAGGTGCCCCGGCTCCCCACAAAGCCCTCCTGCTTCTCGTCGTGCTCGAACTTGCAGAGCAAGGTCTTCTACCCGCTGACCTATTACCACTGTCGCCTGAACTTGCATTCCGCTTTTTTCGCTTCTGGAACATCGTTGCCCACCGGCGCAATCAACGACCTGATATTCGCTTACCTTTTCATCATTTGCAAAGTGATGGCTTTTGGTCTGCGTGCGGTGAGGATGGCGAGGCATCTCCCGACAAGCGCCTAACCCGATATGCCGTCAGCCTACCTTCGCATCAGTAGCCCTTGAGTTCCAGTACGCCGAACTCGGGGTATTGCACACCTATACCATCACACGCTCATGGGAACGACGCGGCGGTCATAAGCTTGTCGAACACCTTGAGGTTTCGCGCGACGGGCAGCCCCTCGATGAGATCGCTGCAGAGCATTGGCCGGACTTCATTCGCGACATGATCCCTCAGGGGGTAGCACAGCTCTTCTTCTTCGACGGGGAGAAAATTCAGCAACTGGCGGAGGAAGCCTCTGATCAACAGGCGTTGGCGGAGGCGATCAAATCGCTGCTCGGGCTGGAGGTCGTTGAGGGACTCCACACAGGTCTAGGAATCTATCTCGCGCGGCTGACGAAGGTCAGCCAAGACCGCAAGTTCGCCGATGAAGTCGAGGGGTTGCAGCAGGAGATGGCAAGCATCGAGCAACGGCTGCACGCTCTTCGAGGCCAGCGCGAACAATGTGAATATCGGCTGAGCGAACTTCGTGCTGCTATCGCCAAGGTGGAGGCGAAGATTGCTTCTGAAGACGGCTCTTTCGCGCGTAAGCGCGATAGTTTGGTGTAGCAACAGGCACACTTAAAGACACGGCTCAGTCAGCTCTCCTTGAACAGCTCCACGACTTACACCAGGAGCTCGCGGAAGTCGGGAAGCAGGGATTGGTCATGTTTGTCTTTCACTCGGCGAGCCGTCTATTCCCAACCCCGATGACTATCCAGAGGAAGATCGAGAGTTCAACCGCTATACCCTGCTTGGCGAGTATGATCCGTTATTTGTGGCGTTACTGAAGCAGCGTTGTCAGCAAGATGGCCTGGACCTTTCGAGGCTGCCTGATTACTTTCGAGTGCACATGAACAGGGGCATCGTCTTGCTTCAACGCCGTGTGAAGAGCATAGCTGACATCGCCGAACTGGTGCCGGGCCAAGCCCTCGCGCATCGCCCGGCAGCTATCGGCGAAGACGCGCCCGGCGGTATACCAGACCATCGCCTTGGCGGCCGGGCCGCTTTCGACGGAAAGCCAGAAGAGGAAATTCACGGCGCTCAAGGGATGGAGGTCAGGCCATAAGCGATCGAGGTCGCTCTCGTTGGGCCCTAGGGTCTGGAGAAACAGGCAGAGACGTTCGAGATATTCCAGCTCGCCGCTGATGGCATGCATCCTCCGTCGCCACCTTGCCGCATCGCGTGTAGTGGGCCACCATGCTGATCGCAAAGGCGAGGGGCTAGAATTTCAGCTGGCTCTCGCCGGCCCGTTTGGCCTGGGCAAAGGACAGAATCGCCCAAGCGATATCACCGACGATGAACACCAAGCCCAGCAGACCCATCAACCATACCGGCCACACCCACATCACCAGGCCCACAGCCATCATAACCATACAGGTTAACAGCAGAGCAAGGACAACTTCCCAACGGACATTGGCGAACATCGGACGTCCTCCCCTCTGCATACCGAGACAGCCTGTCAGCGTGGTCCGCAACCTGGGCAAGCAGCAGTGCGTCTGACGCTCAGATAGCCGGCGTAGAATGCCACCAATCCGTCCTTCTCCAGCCTCGATCGCGGCCGACGTCAACGCTGCGGAATCCGCTGTCAACGTTGAGGAAGTCGGTGGGCCTGCTGCAGATCCTCATCCTGAGAGCGCCCGAACACCAACCCACCGGGCACACGCCGGATGGTCAGCCGTACGTTGAGCGCTGCGGCGCCTCGGATGAGCCGCTGCCACATGTCCCCTCGCCATCACCGCGTGAAACCATGCGGCGAAGCGGCTCAACGCCCATCATACGCCTTTCTGAACAGCCTCTCAGCAGAGAGCCCCGATCAGTCCTGCTGACGAAGCCAGACCTCACGGCAGTCACCACCTGCAGCCGCCAGCGATCCGACGATGCCTCCTAACTCCCCAATTTATCCCCTGCCTCTACACCTGACAAAGAAGTCACGCGCCTCCAGCTTGTCGGCTTGGTTGCCGAAGGCCATCATGTAATGCCCTTGATAGCCACCGGATTCCAACCGTGTGAACAGCGAGGCGAAATCGATGTTGCCCTCGCCCGGCTTCAGATGCACCTCTTTATCACCGAGGTTGTCGGCCAGGCGCACTTCGCCGATGCGACCGATCCCCAAGGCATCGAGGAAGCCGTCGATGCCCTCGGGCACCAAGTTGGCGTGATTGACCGTAAAGGCCCAGCCCAGATGCGGTGAGGCGATGGCGTCGAAGTAGTAGCGGCACTCCTCGACGTTGTGAGCCAGATAGTGGATCTCGGCGTCGTCGGGCTCGAAATTCAGGTTCTCCAGCAGCAGGCGCGCGCCGACCTTCTCAGCATAGTCCACAGCCCGCTTCAGATGATCCAGTGAGGCCGCCCTGCGGGCCTCGACATCGCTGCTGAAATGATAGCCCGCGTGTACGACCAGCCACTCGCAACCGAGCCGCCGGGCGAAGTCGATGTTGGCCCGCAAGTAGGCATCGACGGCGTCGCTGACGAATGGCGAAAGCTCCGCCACGTTGACGGCGGACAGGGTGTGCAGTCCCAGGTGCAGATCATGGCGCTCACAGGTCGCGCGCACGGCCTTCACCCGTTCCTCGCTCCACGCCTGCAGGTGATTCGCCGCCCGGTCGGCGTTGAAGTCCACGTAGTGCATGCCGTTGGCGGCGGCCCAGGCGAGGGCGTCTTCCAAGCGTGTGCCGCCAGCGTCATAGCCGATGCGGTCGCGTAAGTTCATGACACTCTCCATCCCTTCTCTTCCAGATCATCCCTCCGCCGGGCTGACGTCCCTCCTCTCTTGCCTTTCCCCGCCAAGGGCATAAGTGCGAGGATACGCTGCTGGGTTGCCGATGAGGTTGTCAGTGATCGCTCCGACCTCAAAGGCATCAGTGCTAGGATACGCTGGGAAATGCCCCCATTATCCCCTCTCCCCCTGGGAGAGGGTCAGGGTGAGGGCGGTTCCAAATGTTTCTCACCCCAGCCCTCTCCCGCAGGGAGAGGGGGGCTGAACCTGGCGCCTATGCGTATTGCGGGGAAGCGATATTGTATGGGGACGTCAGTGCATGACCAACCCCCCAGCCACGTTCAGGGCGATGCCGGTGACGTTATCCGCCCTAGCCAGGTACACCACCGCCTCGCCGATGTCATCGGGAGTCTGGGGACGGCCGAGCGGCACGTTGGCCGCGGCATGTTCCTGAAACGCCGTCTGTGCATCCCGACCGAGGCGCTCCGCCACCGGAGTGATCAGCACGTCCATCCACATGGCCGTGCCCAGCCAGCCCGGACAGACGGCGTTGACAGTGATGCCGTAACGCGCCACCTCGTGCGCCAGCGATTGGGTGAAGCCGATCACCGCGAACTTGGACGCGCAATAGGCCGACAGCCGTGGCGCCCCCCGTTTGCCGGCGATCGAGGCGGTATTGACGATGCGACCGCGACGGCGCTCGATCATCCCCGGCAACACCGCCTTCGAGCCCAGAAAGACGCCCTTGACATTGACGTCCATCATCGCGTCCCACTGCGCCTCGGTGGTGTCGACCACCAGTGCCACGTCGATGATGCCGGCGTTGTTGCACAGGATATCGATCGGCCCCAATTGGCGGCTGACGGTGTCCACCATGGCTTGAACCTGGTCATACTTGGTGACGTCGACGGGCACGCCGATGGCCCGCACGCCCAGGGCCTTTAACTCAGCCACCGTCTTGGCAACTTCTTGCTCCGTCGAGAGGGCATAGCCCGCCGTAGTCCGCCCCGGCTGATAGAGGTCGGCCACGGCCACGTGCGCCCCCTCACGCGCCAGCGCTATGGCAATGCCCCGCCCGATGCCCCGCGCCCCTCCCGTCACAACCGCCACCGTGTCGCGCAAATCCATGGTCATTTCCCCCCAAAGGAGTCCGTTCGCACCGTCGGCCGCCCGCATTCTGCCCGATGTCGGGAAAAGATGCAAGGCCGTCTGGCACACCAGGTGCACGTGTGAGTTTTGCGACCGCTCTGCTCGTCTCGTTTCCTTCCCCCCAACGTGGGGGAAGGTCAGGATAGGGGGGAGGAGCATGCTAGGATACACCTGATACCACCGCGCCACTCTGACACCTCCCGTTGCACACCTTCCCATCCCCGTCATCCACATCTTCAGCCCATGCAGGTATAATGACGGCTCGCGGTATGACAACGACATTGGCCAAATAGCCGGCGGCGTCTCTGCGCTGCCAATCGGTAACCACACTCCACCGCATGCAAGGAGTCGAACGTGAAAGTCGCGACTGTTGCTGTTGATGTGCTCGAAGTTCCTGTCGAGGATCCCTATGTCGCCGCCGGGAGGCGGGTCGAGGGTAACTGGCACGTCCTGGCACGCCTCGCCACGGAGGAGGGCATCGAAGGTATTGGCTATATCGTATCACCGCGGCCGGATCTGGTGCGGGCCGTCGCTCAGGCGACGCGGGAATTGAGTGCACACCTCGTGGGGGCGCACATCCTCGAAGTCGAAGCGGCCTGGACGCGTTTGGCGAAGCTGGGGGACTGGGTCGGTCCCGGCGGCCTGCTGCATATCGCTATCGCACCGCTCGACATCGCCCTGTGGGATGCGATGGGCAAGACCCTGGGCCAGCCGCTGTATCGCCTCCTCGGGGGCTATCGCGACCGAATACCGGCTTACGCCAGCGATCGACTGTGGTACAGTCTGTCCCCCGACGAACTGGCGGCGTCCGCCCGCCAGCATGTGACGCAGGGCTTCCGAGCCGTCAAGCTGCGGTTGGGTAAGGAGGCCAGCCCCGAGGCCGAGGCCGAGCGCGTACGCGCCGTCCGCCAGGCGGTGGGACCAGATATCCGCATCCTCGTGGACGCCACGCAGAGCTGGGACCGAGCGCAGGCGACGCAGAGCGGGCGCCGCTTACAAGACGAAGGCATCGCCTGGCTGGAAGACCCGGTGCACCACCGGGATGTCGCCGGGTTGGCGCATCTGGCCGACGTGCTCGACGTCCCCGTCGCCGGCGGCGAGCACCTCTACGATCTCGCTGCCTTCAGGGACGTCCTGCAGGCCCGCGCTCTCGACATCGTCATCATCGATCTGGCACGCGTCGGCGGTATCACGCCGTGGCGGCACATCGCCGCGCTCGCCCAGGCGCACCACGTGCCGGTCTGCGGCCACGTCATCCCGGAGATCCACGTCCATCTCTTGGCCGCCACCCCCAACGCCTTTATGGTCGAAAACGTACCACGCTCTGCCGCCATCCTGCGGGCTATGCCGGCGTTGGAAGACGGTCAGTTGGTGGCCCCCAAAGCTCCCGGCTTGGGCATCGACCTGGATGAAGCGGCGGTCAAGCGCTACCGCGTCGGCTAAACTCGTCGCCGCCGCTAGTCGCCTGCGCCCAGCATGGAATGAAAGGGTCGCAGCCAAGGCGCGTCGCTTGGGCACATCAGCGGGCCCAGCTCATAACAGCCACTGCACCCAGCGGTTCGGCCAACGCTTGACGATCAGGGCATCGAGCCCCCACGCACGGCCGGCACGGCCGATGAGGAACCCCAGAAAACAGCCGGCCAGCACCAGGTGAAAACCCTGCTGGCCGAAGCTCATCCATTGCGTGGCCAGGAAGAAATTGATCGACATGAGGAGCCCTACCAGCGCGCTGAAACTGGTCACCAGACCTAGCGTCACCCCTATTCCTACGCCTACTTCGCCGAAGGACTCGAGGAACGCGAAAAGGGTGGAGTTGGGAATGACGGTGTCGAGCAGGAATTGTCGATACCACAACACCGGATTTTCCGAGGCGAACTCGGCGACGCGTTTGGGCAGAAAGCCGATGAAGCGCTGGGTGACGGTGGGATACGGTATCCACCAGAGATAATCCAGGGTGAGCTTGGTCACCGCGGCCTTGAGGAACCAGCCCCCGACGATCACCCTGATCACTGCCAACGCCAGACCACGTGTGTCCATGTGGCTCTCCTCATAGGCGCTGCATCAGCGCCGATTTCGTGAACCACCCGCCTGAGGGGGATGCACACCATGCCCCTCCCTCCCCAGCCTTGTAGAGCGGCATCTTCAGCGTCCAATCGACGCCCACATAGGGCGTGCCCCCATCCTCACCTTCCCCCGCACCGAGGGAAGGGAACAGGGGTGAGCATCCCTCACCGTATGCCAATGTCCTGTAGTTCGATTTAGTCCCAGGCATCGTTGGGCACATATTGATCGTGCCCCGTTATTTTGCCCGTGTTGGCAGCGAGGGCGATAGCGGCCGAGGGGTACAGGTTATCAGTCGATGGCTGCCGCTGACCCGGCCAACAGGCACCACAGAGACACGACCAGGGAGGAAAGGACATAAGCCTTTTCCCAAAGGGCAAGGAGACTGTGGGGGAAGCCTCTCACATTAGCGCCCAATGGCGATGCCCCAAGGCATCTTGCCGACGGCCACCTTGGTGATCACCTTTGGCGTCCCGATGTCGATGACGGAGACGTCGTTGGAGACACCGTTGGCCACATACGCCTTCTTGCCGTCGGCGGTCAGGGCGATGCCCCACGGCCGACGGCCAACCGGAACGGTGGCGACGACTTCGTTGGTCTCTGCGTCGATGATGGCGACGTTGTGGCTGGCGCCATTGGCGACCAGCACACGCTTGCCGTCTGGAGTGACCACAACCCCTTTGGGCTTGGATTCGCCATCTTCCAGGGTGATCGTCGCCACCACCTGATGCGCTGGCACATCGATGACGCTGACCGTACCGCCGATCTCCGCCGTGACATAGGCCTTTTGGCCATCAGGGGTGAAGACTGCCTCGCGCGGTCGACTGCCCACCAGGATGGTAGCGATAACTTTCGACGCCGCAGCATCGATGACAGAGACGGTATGCGAAGTCTCTCCCGTCACGTACACCAGCTTACCGTCAGGGCTCACCGTCACTCCCTCGGGCTCGATCCCCACCGCCACCGTGGCCACTACCTGGCGCGTGTCCACGTCGATCACCGAGGCCGTATTGGCATCTTCGTTCGAGACATAGAGCCGCTTCCCATCGGGGCTGACATCGAACATCTCCGGGTCCGACCCGGCGGGGATCTTATCGACGACCTGCAGGCTCGCCGTATCGACCACAGCGATACGGTCCTCGTCCCCTAGAGCGACATACAGCCGCTTCCCGTCTGGGCTGAGGCGGATGCCGCGCGGGCGCTCCCCCACAGGAACGGTGGCGACGACCTTGTCTGTGGCGGTATCGATCACGGAGATGTCGTTGGATCGCTCATTCGAGACATACGCCCGCGGCTGCGACAACACGACTGCGCTCCACCCAGGCACCCAGGCCAAGACCAATGCAATGGCCAGGAATCCAAGCTGTCCTCGACGTTCCCCGGCTCCCATAGGCCTCTCCTCTCCCTTTGATTCAACCGCATCGGTATGGGGTCATAGCGATTCCAGACGGCAAGCACTCTCACCCTTCGAGTCCCCTAGGGTATCCAGCAGCTCCGCCACCGATTTCCCCCGAGCCGTAGCGAGAGGCATTTCGGTGATCACCTCGAAGAGGTCCCAGGGGTTCGTAGGCGCTGACTCTCGCGCCTTGACAAGATACAACGGTTGACGCAACTGATGGTTCCAGTCCCGAAAGGTCAGGGATTTGCCTTTGTGTCCGTCGAACGGCGGGGAGCTTTCCAGATGGTTTACCAGCGCCGTGGATGCCAACGTGGAGGTTCGCAGCACCCCCTCAACCGCCAGTTTGACCGCCGCCCAGTTGGCCCAAGCGTAGGCCTCCGGCGGCTTGCCGAAGCGACGCATGAAGCGCCGGTTCACCTCGCGGGCACTGTAGCGCTCAAGCTCGTGATACCAGGACGTGGACCACACGCCCATCGAGTGTTGTGGGCCAACATCCCACATGGTGAGCATGTCGAGCGGCACCCCCGCCAGGGGAATGGTGAGGCCTGCGGTTTTGTAGCGACCCAGAAATTGGCGTAAATCCTCTCCCACCATGGCCACGAACAGAACGTCGGCGTCCACCCGCGCCAGGTCCTTGACAACCGAGGCCGCATCTTGCCCGGACGCCTTGACGGCACGACCGAGCGCCGTCCCTCCTTGATTTTGCAGAAAGCGACTGGCGTAGGCGTAGACCTCCTGCCCCAGCCCGTCTGCCGAGGTCACGAAGTACCAACGTTTGCGGTTGTTTTGAAGTAACCACTGGCCCAAGGCCTGGACGTGCATGGCCAGATCGGGTTCGACGTGGAACATGAAGCGGTGACAGCGTTCCCCTCGCAACTCGTCGCTGCGGGCCGCGGTATTGAACAGTAAGATGCGATGCTGTTGGGCCAGGTCGCCCAGCACGGCTGTGGTCCGGTCATCCAGAGCGCTGAGGATCGCCGCCAGGTCCGCCTGGGCGGCGAGCTTGCCGGCCACGGAGGCGACGTTGTCCATCGTGACCGCATCTTCGGTGAACAGCTCCACGCTGGCCCCGAACATCCCCGCCGTGACGTTGGCTTCCTCCGCTCCTAGTTGAGCGCCCATGATCGCATAATTGGCCATGTTGGCAGCAGGGCCTTGTCGGTGGGACAGGTGGGCGATACGCATACGGGATGGGAGCGCTGGCTGGGCAGCCGCCCGCTTGGTGGAAAATGTCCCGCCGGCGCATAGCGCAGTCCCCACTCCCCACGTCGATGCCAGATTCAGAAAGGTACGTCGGCTGATGGATATCATGGGAATCTCCCACTGCCTACACGCTGACCCGACATATCGCCAGCTCCGGCATGGCGCCCTGCTGACAGGCTGTCGTCCCGGGCGCTTCCGGCCTGGCGCGCGCAGCTCGTCCGGCGCAGACGGCACTGCAGCGACAGCGCTCAGACTCAGGCCCGAACACCGCCACAGGCTCGTCGAGCAGGACCTCACGACCGTACGAGCGAGGGGCGTCATGGCGAGGTCAACTGCAATTCGATGTCGGTGGTCGCTCCGGGTCTTACCATGACCTCTGTGGTCATGACGTGGGGGGCTTCGTATCTGGGACGTCCCTCCTGATCGTACTCCAGGATGCGCCAGCCTTCATGCCACGCCTTCAGGGTGTAACGGCCGGGAGGAACGTCGGTGATCTCGAAGCGCCCGTCCGCATCGCTGACCGCAAAGTACGGGTGTTCAAAGGCGTGGATGTAGGCCCTCATGTGGGCATGGGTATCACAGGTCACCGTGATAACGCCGGGGAAACGGATGCGCTGTTCCTTGGCCGGCGTGCCCTTGGGAAACACGAGGTTGAACGCCTGTTTGAGGTCGGGCAATCGCCCGCGTGTGGTATGCAGAAAGGGGTCGGAGTTTTGGATGACGAGCTCCGTCCCGATCAAGACTGCCTGTACCCGGGGAATCATGCGGCAGTGATGGTTATCGAGGGTGGGTTGATAGCTTGGTGGGGCCTTCCCGCGCGTCATGCCCTCCAAGGCGACGACGGTGTTCGCCACCCCACCGTCGGCTGACACAAGGAGCATCTCGGGCCTTGCAGCCGCCGCACAGGCTTCGTGATCCTTGGAGATCACTAAGGGCGGTAACTCAGGGACGAGGCCGACGAACGTGACGCGGCCGGCGATGGTGCCGCCATCGCCCACATCGACGACTTCATAGGCTATGGTATGGCTAGACAGACTGTGCAGAAGGATGATCAGGAGCGCTGGGACGATTCGGGATACCATCGCTGCCACTCCCCCAAGCGAGACGGCGAGGTGCAGCCGTTACCACGCTACCCGGTGGGCGCATGAGGCGATCATCTCTCCCCAGCTCTGAGCTTTGGCGCATTATCGCCGAGGTTTGCCCCACGGTCAAGAGCCTTGACCAGATGGCCGGTGAGGTCCGAAGGTGCCCGCCTGGCCAGGGTCATTGCGCCAGCATGCGCATAGTATCCCCCGAGGTCGACAGCCGCATCGCATGCCTGTAAATTTTAGTTGACCGCCAATGTCATCTTGATATAAAGGAGGCACTCGCTTCCAGTCGATGATCATCGATGTCTCTCCGAAGAGAGCTAGCGCCCAAAGGAGGTGACGCAGCGAGATAAAGAAGACACTATCACCATAAGAAAGCGGCTCCACAGCTCTGCACCGACGACCTAGCTATTGCCTAATGAGGAGGAGCTACGATGAGCACGAGACGATGTACCCCGCTAAGGCAAGCGCTTCTCTTCATCGTCATTGGGCTCCTGTTCGTGCCCGTTGCGGCCTACAGCAACGAGGAACTCCTCAAGCTTCAGACCGACCCCAACCAGTGGGTGATGCAGCGCAAGAATTACGCCGCCACCGGTTACAGCGAACTCAACCAGATTACCGCTGACAACGTCAAGAACTTAAAGGCCGTCTGGACGTTCTCAACCGGCGCGCTGCGAGGGCATGAAGGTGCCCCACTGGTGGTCGGCACCACGATGTATGTGCACTCCGCCTTTCCCAACCATGTCTATGCCCTAGACCTCACCCAAGAGCCCTATGCCATCAAATGGAAATACACCCCGCAGCAGGATGCACGGGCGGTCCCGGTCGCCTGCTGCGACGTCGTGCACCGCGGCCTGAACTACGTGGCTGGCAAGATCATCATGCCGACGCTCGATGGGCAAGTGATCGCCCTCGATGCCAATACTGGCAAAGAGCTCTGGAAGGTTAAGAACGCCGACCCGACGAAGGGCGAGACGATGACGGCCGCGGGGCTGGTGATCAAGGACAAGTACATCGCCAGCATCTCGGGCGGCGAGTTTGGGGTGCGCTGCCATGTGACCGCCTACAACATCGATAACGGTCAGATGGTGTGGCGGGCGTATAGCATGGGCCCTGACGAGGAGGTCCGCCTGGCCCCCGACTTCAACGCGGCCAATCCCCACTATGGCCAAAAAGACGAGGGCATCAAGACGTGGCCGGGCGAATCCTGGAAGCAGGGCGGCGGCTGTACCTGGGGCTGGTACTCCTATGATCCGGAGCTGAACCTGTTGTATTACGCCACGGGCAACCCTGGCACCTGGAATCCTGACCAGCGCAAGGGCGACAACAAATGGGCCATGACCATTTTCGCCCGCGATCCCGACACCGGCATGGCCAAATGGGGCTATCAGATGACCCCTTGGGATGCTTGGGACTACGACGGGGTCAACGAGAACATCCTGGTCGACCTCACCATCGATGGCAGGCCGGTGAAGGCGTTGGTCCACTTCGACCGCAACGGCTTTGCTTATACACTCGACCGCACCAACGGTACGCTGCTCGTCGCCGAGCCTTACGTCTATGTCAACTGGGCCACCGGCATCGACAAGAAAACGGGGCGGCCGATCGAAAATCCCGACAAGCGCACTAAGCAGGGGGTGGATACCAAGGACATCTGCCCCTGCGCCATGGGCGGCAAGGACCAGCAGCCCTCTGCTTACTCCCCGCGCACCGGGTTGTTCTATGTGCCCACCAACAATATGTGCATGAATTATGAAGGGGTAGAGGTCAAGTACACCGCTGGCGCCCCCTATGTCGGCGCCAACGTCCTCATGTTCCCAGGCCGTGATGGTCATTTGGGGGAATTCATCGCCTGGGACGCGACGACCGGGAAAAAAGTCTGGGGCATTAAGGAGTCTCAACCGGCCTGGAGTGGCGCGCTGGCAACGGCCGGCGACGTCGTCTTTTACGGCACCCTGGATGGGTGGTTCAAGGCGGTGCATGCTAAGAGCGGCGAGCTTCTGTGGAAGTTCAAGACGGGCTCTGGCATCATCGGCGCGCCGATGACCTTCGTCAATCCCGCCAACGGCAAGCAGCATGTCGCCGTCTACTCTGGGGTCGGGGGCTGGTACGCCCTGCCGGTGGCCGCTGGCCTGCCGCCCGGTGATCCGTTCGGGGCCCTCGGGGCCGTCGGAGTCGCATACGGATCGGGGCTGGATAAAGCCACGACGCTGGGCGGCATGCTCTATGTGTTTGCGCTCGAGTAACGGCGACGCCGTAGCGTAGCCCTCTGAGGTATCAGTTATCTGCCCTACGTCTGCTGTGGCTCTCGCCCTCTGCCTTTGGGAGAGGGGGGTGAGGGCAGCAGAGTATGATCGAGCGGTTGGGCTTCCCTCACCCTAACCCTCTCCCGGAGGGAGAGGGGACGAACAATCTAGCCCAGAAAGCCCAGAGGGAGAGGGTGTAGAGCGCCTCTCTTGCGTGAGCCTGGGGGGGCGGCGTAGGGGGTTCGCCTGGAGGATCAGACCGTGCAGCGCATATGGATTCGTCTGGGGGGAGGACTCGGCCTCGCGCTTCTTGTGGGTGTGCTCGGCAGCACGTGGGGAGCAGAGCCCAAAGTGTTAAGGGTTTGTGCCGACCCCGATAACCTGCCGTACTCCAACGACAAGCTGGAGGGATTTGAGAACAAAATCGCCGCGGTCATCGCCCAGGATATGGGGGCTGAGCTGCGCTACACCTGGTGGCCCCATCAGCGTGGCTTGGTGCGGCGGACGCTCAACGCCGGGCGATGCGACGTGCTCATCGGCATCCCCAAAGGGTACGATCTCGTGCTCTGGACTAAACCCTATTATCGCACCGCCTACGTCATCGCCTATGTGAAGCAGCGGGGTCCACACGTCACGTCGATCGACGATCCGCTCTTGCACCAGATCAGGATCGGCGTCCACGTCAACACGCCACCCCACGATGCCTTGGCGAAACGCGGCATCATCGGCGCCAACGTCATCGGCTACCGCCTGTTTTACAACCCGCCGGTCCAGCCCGAGGAATCTCCCGGCCAGCTCATCGACGACCTGCTGGCGGGGAAGATCGATGTGGCGCTGGTCTGGGGGCCGCTGGCTGGCTACTTCGTCCAAAAACGCGCCGCGCCCCTGGAATTGGTGCCGCTGCGCGGCGATGACCCTGCGACACCGTTCGCTTTTGATATCTCGATGGGGGTGAAGAAAGGCGAGAAAGCCCTCAAGGCAGAATTGGAGGGAGCCCTCAGCAAAGAGGCGGTGCCTATCCGCATGATCCTGGAGGAGTACGGTGTACCGCTCCTGGCCATGGATGCCTCGGAGGCGACAACCGGTCAGGGAGGTTTACGACAGGGGGATGCCCGTGAGGGCGACGCGCATCGTCACTGAGCCACGAGGATGGTACTGACGGCAGGGGACGACCCCCTTGACCGCCGACGCCAAAGCCCACCGAGACCGACATCTTACTTGGGAGGGGACCGGTGAGGAGAAGAGGCACCACGCTGAAGGCAAGCATATGGCTTGTGGCTCCGCTCGTCGTCGGCCTATGGCTCAGCCACGTCGCGATGTTGGCTGCTGGGGAGCCTGAAGCAGGGCAGCGATCGAATCCGTACACCGGCGATCCCCAGGCGATCAAAGAGGGCAGAGCGCTCTATCTGCAGTATGGCTGCTCGGGGTGCCACGGCGTCGGCGGGGGAGGAGGCATGGGCCCAGCGCTCCTCGACGACACATGGACGTTCGGCAGCGATGACGCCACCCTCTTCAGGCTCATCAAAGGCGAGGTCCCGCAGCAAACTATGCCGGCGGTCTTTGGCCAGGAATTGAAGGACGATGCGGTCTGGAAGATCCTCGCTTACGTGCGGTCGCTGTACCAAGGCGACCCCAGCAAGGTCAACTGGTAGGCCGCCACTCCAGGATGAAGTTTCCAGTCCCTCTGCTTCTCTCCTACTCCCTCCCCCACCAGAGGGGGAATAGATATCAAACCTCTACCAGTCCTGCTGAGCGCTTAACCTGGCGCCTATGCCCTTGGCGGGGAAGGATTGTGGCAAAGGCAGTCAGAACTCAACGACGGATGGCGGGGGTTTCGACGGGGAGGCCCCGTCCCCGCCACGCCATGAAGAGCTCAAGGTTGACGTAGACGTCGGAACCCAGCGGATACGGCTCGGCGCGCACCGAAACATTGCACCACTCGAACATGCGGTGTGTCGAGCCCAGGGTCTGCCAGGTGAAGCGATACAGCGGGAAGCCATTGATCTGCCCTTGGCTGAGGATGTCGCCACGTAAGCGTTGCCCAGCATAGTGCTCATGGCAGTGCGCGCAAGCAAGGTCGAGCTGGCCGCGGCGGCGATAGAAAAACTCCTTGCCCGCCTCGAAGAAGGACCGCGCTGGCCCGTCGATGGACACGTCGATAGGTAACCCGCGCGATTGCACGCTCACGAAGGTGGTCAGCGCCAACAGAGGTTCGGATTCGTAGGGGTAGGGCGTGGCCTGCAGACGTGCTTCTCGACAGCGGTTGATCTGCTGCTCCAGGTTGATGAGCTTGCCGCGGCTTGGGTCGAAACGCGGATAGCGCGCGCGCACCCCGCGCATGCTTTCGGCGGCATCGCCGTGGCAACTGGCACAAGATCGTGCTGCTGCGCCATCTGCTTGATGCCATAGTTCCCGGCCGCGCTCGACCCACAACAGACCGGGATTGGCGAAGTCATCCTCTTGGAGCCGCTGGTTTTCCTCGGAGAGATAGGTATAGCCTGAACGCCGGCCGTCGACGATGTACCGGCTCAATTCACCGGCCATCAACCATCCCACCCCAGCGTTGACGAGACTCAGCATCAGGAGGGCAGCCAGCCTGAATGACCGGCAACCACGCCCTCTAGCCTTGCGGACCCATGCCATCGGTGCTACCGCCTGATGAGGTACATCTGGTCCGCCCTCTCGGGAACAAGGGCTCTAGGTTTAGACCTCAGCGCCGGGGTTCACACCACGGTGATCTCGGCCTCTGCCGTGTAGACGGTGCCGTCGTCGTCGACCCATTCAAAGCGAAGCCGCCCGGATTCGGTCGCGGTGGTGTAGAAGGCGAGATAGGGATTGGCCGCGACGGCGGGATGCCAGTCCGCACGGAAGACCTCTGTGTCGTTATAGGTACAGGTAAAGGTATGAATGATATAGCGCGGGATCAACCGTCCCTGGGTGTCACGGCGATAGCCCGTCTCCATGGGATGTGAGATCAGCGTCTTGATCTCGATGATTTCGCCCTTTTGGGCCTGACGAGGGACACGGATGCGCGGCGTGATCATAACCTGCCCTTCTTCAGTCCGTCCACACCTCATCGACACAGGCACCGAGCGTGACGACGATGCTGGCCGCATCCGAGCGCACGGAGCCGTCGCTCATCTCCGCCAATGCCAGCACCGTCTGCGTGCGCGCCAGGCGAATTTGGGTGCTGATCTGCGCCCGTCCCGCCCGTTCTCCCAGATGATAGGTCGCGGCCACCACCTCTGGATTACCAGGCACAAAGAGGTGGATGCGCAGCGCATGAGCCTCCGGCGACATAAGGCTGTCGACAGCAACCGTCAGCGGCACCGAGTTGCCGGACTCGGCGATCTTCGGTAGGGTCAGCGTCATCCCCCCTGGTTGCGGCTGGCGCTCGCCGATGCGCTGGCGGATGGCCTGTTGCACGGCCTCAGGTGTGGTCCAGGCGCCGGAGGGCCAGAGCGCCAGCAACAGGCCAGCAGCGCCGAGTTGGCGCAGTAAAGTGCGTCGACTGATCAGCGTGATATGGTTGGGTGTGACGGATACCATACGTCATCCACCGTTCACAGTTCTCACTCCATGGCTGGCTATTTGAGCGTCAGCAGATATGCCACGACATCTTCGATCTGTTGGGCTGTGAGGACCGGCCTGGCGCGATAACGCTCGAGCACCCGATGCAAGCCTTCGACCTTATAGTAGGCCGGCATGATCGTCTCCGGGTTGATCGCCTTTGGATCGACGAGGCGCAGGCGCAGCTCTGCAGCCGTGTAGCGACTACCGACGCCGTCCAGGGGCGGGCCGATGGTGCCATGAAACTGGCGCTGTGGCAGTGGCATCGCGTGGCAGATTGAACAATCGCCCCTTTCACGGTCGAGCACGATGCGGCGGCCGCGCTCAGGATCGCCGGGTCGGTCGGTCAACGGCTCTGGGATGGCACCATCGACAATACGATAGTCAACGAGCTTATCGCTGTTTGGCTCAGCACCGCCGAGGCTCGCCGCCACCAATACGATAAGTAATATCACCATAGCAAATACGTCCGGCCGGCTCCAGAGGGGGGCCGTCCCCTCACGGGGCATAGGCGCCGGGTTCAGGCTCCCTCTCCCTCTGGGAGAGGGCTGGGGGTGAGGGGAGTCGAAGCGCTACACAGGCTCGGGGCCGCCCTCACCCTAACCCTCTCCCGCCTGGAGGGGGGGACCGCAGGCCTCCCCCAGCTGGGTGTAAGCGGCTTAACCTGGCGCCTATGCTCCCAGGGGAAAGGGGGCAATGGGTGCCTCCCACAGCTGATCCTGGCGTTTCTACCCCTGGCGGGGGAGGATATCTCGATCGGGATAGGGCCAACAGCTCCAGGAATCAAAGGGGTCATGACCGGTTTAGGCGAAGGTATCGGCGGTGATGTTGGCATACCATGACTTGGCATACTCGGCTTCGAGGGACCTGACCTCTGCGGGCGCGTCCAGCGGACTCACCCCACTCGAACCATTTACGGTGACGATCTTATCGCCTACGACCCGATAGACCGCAGCAATCGAAATGCCATAATCCGGCGCCACCAGGCTATAACACGTATTCATCAACGCGGGCTCCGGGACCGCCTGGCCTCGGAGCAAGGCCACAACGGCCGCAGCACAGGCCTTGGCCTGATTGTTGGCGCTGAAGGCCGATTTCGGCATCGGGTTGGTGATGGCGGCATCGCCGATGATATGGATGCCGGCATGCACCGTCGATTCGAACGTGCCGGCGCGCACGGGACACCAGCCTTTACCGCCGTCGAGGCCGGCCGCGCGGGCGATCGCTGCCGCTTGCTGGGGCGGGATGATGTTCGCCACGGCTGGCTTATAGTCGTCGAAATCGGTGGACACCGTCCGTGCACGCGTATCGACTCGCGTCACACGGCCGCTCTGCGAGAGGGGTATCCATTCGATCAGCCCAGGGTAGAGGCGTTCCCAGGCGGTGCGAAACAGCTCCTGCTTGCTGAAGGCATTTTTAGCGTCGAGAATCAACAGCTTGGACCGCGGCTTATGGGTTTTCAGGTAGTGTGCGATCAGGCTGGCGCGTTCGTAGGGGCCTGGCGGGCAGCGATACGGCTCCGCCGGCGCGCTGATCACGACCAGGCCACCGTCCAGCATGGCCTCCAGTTGGCGACGCAGCAACGCAGTCTGCGGGCCCGCCTCCCATGCATGCGGGAACACCTCGCTGGCCGTCGCATCGTAGCCCTCGATCGCCCCCCAACGCAATTCGATGCCTGGCGACAGCACCAGCCGATCGTACGCCAAGGCGCTACCGTCGTCGAGCGTGATGCGGCGGGCCGTTGGCTCGATGGCTTTTGCGCTGGCCTGGACGATGCGTACGCCGTGCCGCTGGCGCAGGCCATCATAGCTATGAGTCACGGAGGCCAGGTCGCGCAGGCCGGCGATCACGGCGTTGCTGAACGGGCAGGTGACGAATTGCTGACGCGGCTCGACCAGGGTCACCTCGAACGTTGCATCAGCTCGCCGAATGTACTTCGCACACGTCGCACCACCGAAGCCACCGCCGACCACTACGACTCGCGCTGGCGCTTGCGTCGAGGCTCGGCGGGCAAATGCGCCGACCAAGAAGAGCTGACCGGCGAGACTGAGAAACCGTCGTCGCGTAGGCGCTATCACCGTCGTGCTCCCTCGCTTGCGAGTCGACACCGTTGCGGTCAACGTCTCTGGTGGGCAGTGAAATACGCTGCTACAGCGTCGATCTCGCCATCGTCCAGCCCCTTGGCGATGCGGTTCATCACTGTGCCCTTACGGGCATCGGCGCGGAACGCTTTCAGCACCATGGTGAACTCCTCGGCTGGCAGGTTGTCGATCGAGGGGATCGCCCCCTGGCTGCGTCCATCGGGACCATGGCAGGCGGCACAGGCATTGGCCATGGCCAGGCCACGCGACGCCGCTGGCTCCGCCGCGGCCACGGCTGGCCACAACAGCCCTGCCACGAGCAAGGCCAGTATTGCACCCATTCCTGTCTCCTTCCAGGGGCTCACAAGCGCAGGGTCTTCATCCCTTCTCCCCTCACCCCCGCCCTCTCCCGGTGGGAGAGGGAGAATAGCCCCAAAGTCCCTGTCGGGAAAAAGGCTGCCCTGGTGAGACTCCTGCCTCCTATACCCGCCGGATCTCGCCAGGGGAGGTAAATCGGCCCTCCCCCTCGATGGAGGAGGGTTCGGGTGGGGGTGGGACCCGCACTCGCTCCCTCCTATCCCAACCTGTCCCCACATTGGGGGGAAGGGGGTGTGCAGTCGCCATACCTCCCCCAATAAACGCCGCCAGGGGGAGGGAGCTGAGGCCGGGATGCGTCTCGACCCGCCGCGCTATCAGCTCCAGCTCAGGTCGTGATTCCGCAGCGGCAGCGAGCGGATGCGCTTGCCGGTGATCTTGAAGATGGCGTTGCACACCGCTGGCGCGATCGGCGGCACGCCTGGTTCGCCGATGCCCCCCCACTTGGCGCCGCCGGTGAGCGCCAGATGGGTCTCCACCTCGGGCATACCGTTGAGGAGCAGCATCGGGTAGTCGTCGAAATTGCCCTCGACCACGCGACCTTGTGCGATGGTGATCTGGCCGTAGAGGGCCGCCGTCAACCCATAGACGACGCCGCTTTCCATCTGCTCGGCGACGGTCAGCGGGTTCACCACATGGCCGCAGTCGACGGCGCACACCACGCGCTCGACCCGCACGTCGCCCCGTCGGCTCACCGCCACCTCGGCGACCTGGGCGACGATGGAGCCAAAGCACTCGTGGATGGCTACCCCTTGGGCCGTCCCCTGGGGCATGGGCTTGCCCCAATTGGCTTTCTGAGCCACGGTGTCGAGCACATGCAGCCAGTCGGGGTGGTTCTTCAGCAACTGACGCCGCAATTCAACGGGATCCTTGCGCCCGGCGTGCGCCAATTCGTCGAGGAAGCACTCCAGGGCAAAGGCGTTTTGTGTGCTCCCGACCCCACGCCAGAAGCCCACAGGCACATGGGTATTTTGCATCACGGTCTCAACGCGGAGCTGCGCGAAGGCATACGGCATATTGCGCAGGCCTTCGACCGAGGTGCGGTCGATGCCGGTTTTCACCTCTTCGGGACGCACTTGCGCCAGAATCGAATGCGTCACCGGCCGGTTGAACAACGCCACGGGCATGCCATTGGCATCTAAGGCAGCGCGGAAGCGGATGGCGGCCATAGGCCGATAGAGGCCGTGTCGCATGTCCTCCTCGCGGGTCCAGATCAGTTGCACCGGCCGGCCTCCCAAGGCTTTGGCGACGGTGACGGCCTGTTGCACGTGGTGATTGAAGAGGCGTCGGCCGAAACCACCGCCGAGAAAGCAGTTGTGGACATAGACGTTCTCCGGTGCCACCCCGGAAGTTTCAGCGGCCGCCGCCAGAGTGGCCTCCGGATTCTGCGTGCCGACCCACACATCGACGCGCTGCGGCGTGACCTGGGCCGTGCAGTTCATCGGCTCCATGGTGGCGTGGTTCAAATAGGGCACCTCGTAATCCGCCTCCACCACCTTGCTGGCGCCCTTGAGCGCTGCCAGCGCATCGCCCTCTTCCTTGGCGACCACTCCCTCCTTGTCCAGTGCCGCTCGGAACGTCTTCCAAAAATCCGCCGAGTTGGCGGTGGCGTGCGCGCCGAAATCCCACTCCAGGGGCAGGACCTCGAGCGCTGTCTTGGCACGCCAGAAGCTGTCGGCCACCACCGCGATGCCGTGGGGGATCTCGACCGCGGCGTGCACCCCCGGCATGGCCTTGATGGCGTCGAAGTCATAGCGCTTGAGCGTGCCGCCGAACACCGGGCAGGTCATGGCCGCGGCGTAGAGCATGTCCGGCAGGCGCACATCGATGCCGAAGACCGCCGCGCCGTTCACCTTGAGCGGTACGTCAAGACGTGGCAGTGACTTCCCGAGCAATTTGAATTGGTCGGGCGTTTTGATGGCCGGTTCGGCGTCGAGCTTGACCTGCGCCGCCGCCGCCGCGATGGCCCCATAGTTGATCTTCCGCCCCGAGGCCGGGTGCACGACCATGCCGTTTTCCGCCCGGCAGTCGCTGGCCGGCACGCCCCATTGCTGCGCGGCTGCGGCAACCAGCCGGACGCGCGCGCTCGCCCCCGCCTGTTGCAAATACTGCCGTGACAGCCGCACCGCTCCGCTGCCACCCGTCACCATACGTTGGTAGACGCGGTTCTCGCGCAGGCTGCGGTTGGCCGAGGCATACTCCGCCTTGACCGTGGTCCAGTCGCACGCCAGCTCCTCGGCGATGAGCATCGGCATGGCGGTGAACACCCCCTCGCCCATCTCCGACTGCGCCACCCGGATCATCACCGTGTCGTCGGGGTGGATGATCAGCCAGGCGTTGACCTCGGCGCCGCCCTCCAGCGGTGGGGTCCAGGGTTGCGGGGCAATGGTGGCGGCCTCCACCCGGCGTGCCGGGAGGGAGAAGCCGAGGACAAAGGCGCCACCCACCACCGACGTGGTGAGCATGAACTGCCGTCGATTCATCTTCGGATCGAGTGTCATGGCGTCGCCTCCTCCAGTGCGCTGACGTTAGGCTCTGGCCAGCTCGGCCGCCCGCCGAATCGCCGTGCGGATGCGCTGGTACGTGCCGCAGCGACAGATATTGGTGATCTCCCGGTCGATGTCGCTGTCGGAGGGGTTGGGATGGCGCGCCAGCATGGCCGCCACCGCCATGATCTGCCCCGACTGGCAGTAGCCGCACTGCGGCACATCGTGCTCGATCCAGGCACGCTGCACCGGATGCGAGTTATCGGCCGACAAACCCTCGATGGTGGTGACCTCGCTGGTCAGCACGGCGCTGACCGGCAGGACGCAGGAGCGCGTCGCCCGGCCGTTGACATGCACGGTGCAGGCCCCGCACTGCGCGATGCCACAGCCATACTTGGTGCCGGTCAGGCCCAGGTGATCGCGCAGCACCCACAGCAGTGGGGTGGCCGGTTCGGCCTCGACCTGATACGTTTTGCCATTGACACGTAAGGTCAACACGGCTCTCTCCTTCTGCAGGGCGCTCTGAGCGCGGAGACAAAATGAGGCGCATCATACCTATATGAGCCGACCCACAGGGACTGACAGCCGCTCTGCGACCGTCTCATGTGGTTTACCGGGAGGAGGTTTTTCCCGACACTCCTCCGACGCTGGTGCTTGTCTTCTTCGCCCAGAGGGCATAGGCGCCGGTTTTAGTTGCGGGGTACAATGATCGTCCCCTCTCCCGGAAGGAGAGGGAGCCTGAACTCGGCGCGTGTGCTCATAGAGAGGAGGATCAAAACCTCCCCAGATGGCTTTCGGGGGGAGAGCCAGGGCTAGCCCCCATGGTGAGCTGCACGGCTGACGCTGCTGACATGCACCACGCTACAGCTTGTGCGTAACTCCCTGGCACATGGCTTGGCCATAACCCCCTGCGGGAAAGCCGTGCAACCGGGCTGCTGGGAGGTCAGCGCCTGGCGGCAGCATGCGGCGTGGCGGCAAACGCTTGGCGGAGTGCGGCGCAGGCTTCTGCGACCGCTTGCTTGCCTTTGTCGAGCACTGCCGACATGCCGAAGAAGCCGTGGATCATGCCATCGTAGCGCGTACACGTGGTTGGCACCCCCGCCGCCTGCAGGCGCTTGGCATAGGCTTCCCCTTCATCGCGGAGGGGATCATACTCGGCCGTGATCACCAGCGCCGGGGGAAGGCCCTTGAGATTCTGGGCGACCAGGGGAGCGGCATACGGATGAGAGGCATCGGCGTGGTTTTGTAAGTAGTGATCCCAGTACCACTGCATGCTATCGCGGCTGAGGCCGTAGCCATCGGCGTTCTGCTGATACGACGAGGTATCGAAATCGCGGGCCGTGACCGGGTACACCAACAATTGAAAGACCAGCGACGGGCCGCCGCGATCGCGCGCCATCAGCGCCACCGCCGCCGCCAGGTTGCCGCCAGCGCTGTCGCCGCCCACGGCGATCCTCTCGGCATCGCCATCGATCCGCGCCGCGTGTTGCGCCGCCCAGATGGTCGCCGCATAGCAGTCGTCAGCCGGCCCGGGGAACTTGGTCTCCGGCGCTAAACGGTAATCCACCGAGACCACCACACAGCCCGCTCCCACCGTCAGGTGCCGGGCGGTCGGGTCGGCGGTCTCGAGGTCGCCCACGACCCAGCCACCGCCGTGAAACCACACCAGGATCGGAAAGGGGCCGGTGCCTGTCGGGGTATAGATCCGCACCGGGATTTCGACGCCCGGTCCCGGGATCAGCCGGTCCTGCACATTGGCCACCTCCGGTCCCGCCGCCCTGGGCCGCGATTTCATGTTGATGCGGGCTTGGGCCGGCGACACCAGATGGTTCGGCGGCAGACCTAAGGCGGCGAGTTGGTCGAGTACTTGCTGCGCTTGGGGATCGAGTGGCATGCGCGTGCTCCTCTCGTGATGATGCACCACGTTCGCAGTTTGTGAGGCCACCTTCGCGATACCTGCCACTGTAAACCAGGAGCCAGCGTCGGTCAACGGCTGCCGGTGTTACGCCTGTTTGGCGAACTGGACGCCGGTCCATTGCTCCCACAGCGTCGCCAGCGAGGCATAATCGAGCTGACCCATGCCGAGCGCCTCGGCGATCTCATAGGGTGTATGCGACGCCAAAATGGCGTAGAGCGGAATGCCCAGGTCTTGCGCCGTCGCCAGCGCCAAGACGGAGTCCTTCCGGGCGTTGGACACCGACATGCCGCCGACATAGTTGCCTTGCATGATGCGCTCCTGCACGCGATGTGTCAGCGGCCGCATCAGCCCCTCGTCGCGCTTCAGGATGTCCACCAGGGTCTGCATCGGCAGGCCCAGCTTGGTGGCCATGGCGCCTGCCTCGATCAACACCACCATGACGGCGTGCAGGACGGCGTTGACCACGATCTTAGCGCCCATGCCGGCGCCCACTGGACCTAAGTGCATAATGCTGGCGGCCATGGCTTTGAGGACCGGCTCGGCCTTGGCCACGTCCTCGGCGGAGCCGCCGACCAGAAAGGTGATCTTGCCGGCCGCCATGCTGGCCACGCCGCTGGCGATGGCGGCGTCGATAAAGCCGACCTGGCGCGGCTGACACAGCGCGTGCAGCTCCTGCGCCGCCGTATGGGTGATCGTGCTGGTCTCGACGATCAGCTCAGGAGCCGGTTCGGCTTGCAAGAGCTCAGTGACCACCGCCTTGGAAATGTCGGGGTGCGGCAGCGACAGGACGACGATGCCGGCCCGTTGCGCCAGTTCCGCCAAGGATGCCATCCAGTTGAGCTGCAGATGGGCTACGGCCTCCCGACGGCGGGGGTTGGCATCGAGGCCGACCAGCGGCATCTTCCCAGAGAGCGCGGTGGCCATGGCGGAGCCGGCGTTGCCCAAGCCGACGATGCCGACGTGCGTGCGCATAGGACGGTCCCTCCCTATAGGGCCAAATAGCCGCCATCGACCACCAGTTCCGTGCCGGTGATGTAGGAGGCTTCATCCGAGGCCAGAAATAGCACGGCGTAACCCACTTCTTCGCGGCGGCCTTCGCGCCCCATCGGCACCTGGGCCAGCATGCGTTGGCGCTGTTCGGCGTTGGCCGTCACCCTGGAGGTGCGCATCGGCGGCATGACGCCCGGATGCACGGAGTTGACGCGGATGCCGTCCTTGGCGTACTGCACCGCCGCCGACTTGGTCATGATGCGCACCGCGCCCTTGGAGGCGTTGTAGGCCATGTGGATGTAATCCTGGCCGACGAAGCCCGAGATCGACGAGATGTTGATGATCGAGCCCCCGCCCGCCTTCTGCATCGCCGGGATGGCATGCTTCAGCCCCAAAAAGACGCCCTTGGCGTTAACCGCCATCACCTGATCCCAGGCCTGGGTGTCCAGCAGATCGACGCCGGATGAGCCGCTGATCCCGGCGTTGTTGACCAGGACGTCCAGCTTGCCGAAGCGGGAGACGGCGGCATCCACCGCTTTTTGCCAGTCCGCTTCGTTGGTGACGTCGAGGCGGACGAAAAGGGCTTCACCCCCGACTTCCGCGATCCCCGCCACCACCTGTTGCCCGCCCGCCTCATCCACGTCGGCGACGACGACTTTGGCCCCCTCTTTGGCAAACATTTTGGCTTCGGTCTCACCCATGCCATGGGCCGCTCCGGTAATCAGCGCCACTTTGCCCTGTAGTCTCATGATGCCTCCTGATGTTCATCTCTGGTCCGTGCAAACGCCGCCGCATAGGCCCCTCTCTGCACCCCATTCTATCATTTCTTGCCGACGGTGTGGGCGACATTCGGCCATCCCCTACGGGGCTAGATCCGCCGCCCTTCGTACCGCGGCAGTCGACCACTTGCTGCGCGGCATGAGCCTGCCCCAATCGCGCCACCCCCGGGACGAGCGGCGCGCCTGCTCTGTCAATGGGCTTGACAGGCACCAGGAGAGCGCAGGCCGGAGCTGTCAATGGCCGCTTTCAAGGCCTGCCATTCCTCGCAGCCTGAGCGCCGGGCGTCTGCGGACCCATCGCTGGCGATCCGCTTGCACACGGTCTCCAGGCGGGCCAGCATGGCGTTCGCCTGCGCCAAACAGCCCATGGCCAGGTAAGTTTCACCTAAATATTCAAGGGCGCCACGGTGGTAGGGGTTGAGATCGAGTGCCCGCTGATAGTGCTCCAGCGAGCGCGCATAGTCGCCAAGTTGGCGATAGGCGTACCCCATGAGGTTATGGGCGTCGTCGTGCCAAGGGCGGCGTGCGATCACACGGCCCATATGATCGATCACCCCCTGCCAGTCGGCACGCTTGAGCGCCGCTTGACCGGCGGCATAATCGGCATCGCTCGGCGCCGGGGTGGGGTTGTCGTAATCGTTCATCACGGCCAAGGCCGGGGGGCGAGCTGCAACACGACCAGGCAGAGCAACACCCAGACCTTTGGACACCATTTCATGGGACACCTCCTTGCGATAGCCGATTTCGCTGCGCCGCATCGTGGTCAGGGGGGCACTGGGTGACCATGAGGCTGCCCCCCTGGCCCCGCTAGAGGCGCTTGAGATCGAGCTCCTTTGCATCACCAGCCCAGGCCTGCTTGAAGCGCTGTTCGGTCTCCTGGGCGGCAGCTGTCTTACCCTGTGCCTGTTGCGCTTGCATGAGACCGTAGAGCGCCCAGCCACTCTTCGGGAATTGCTCAAGGCTGCGTTGGAAGGCGGCTTCCGCCTCCTCCGGCTTGCCCGCTGCAAGCAAAGCAGCTCCAAGCGATTGACGCACCGGGTAATACCAGAAGGGCGGCTCCAGGTAGGGGAGCGCATCCTGAATGGCGATGGCCACCTCGAACTCCTTCACCGCGCGCTCGGCGTCACCTTCGGCCTGGGCGATGCGACCTTCGACCACGTGGCGGGCGATGCGCAAGACGTCGGGGGCCACGGGGGCCAGATCGGCTGGATAATCGTTGCCAGTCTTCTGGTGGAGTTCCGCGATCTTGGCGGCCTCACGCCGTGCTCGCTCGACCTGCCCCTGGGTGGCATAGGCCACGCCGCGCGCATAGTGCCACATGGCTCGCACGAACGGGAACTTGCCGCCCGGATCGGGCAAGGCCAAAATGGTTTCCGGTGTGCTGAACTGCACATGGGCGAAATATGGGGCCGGGACGATGGCCTGGATCCAGCCGACGCGCTCAGCTGCCTCATCGGAAATCTTGCCCTCGAGCCGCCGCGCATATTCCAGCGCCGTCTGACGGTCACCGGCCATCTGCGCCGAGATCAGCACGAAGTGGATGTTATGCGGGTAATAGCCGTCGCGGTAGATCCCCTCCGCCTTGGTCTTCGCCAAATACGCCTCATCCACCTGCACCGCCGCCTTGTTGGTGTCGGCCGAGTCTTGATAGCGGCCGACCCGGAAAAAGGTGTGGGCCGGCATGTGGACGAGGTGCCCGGCGCCGGGCATCAAGGCCGCCAGGCGATTGGCATAGGGTTCGGCGCGCTCCGGCGTGGTCGAGGCTTCGGTCAGATGGATGTAGAGGTGAATCGCCCCAGGATGATTGGGATTTCTGGCCAGCACGGTCTCTGCCGTGCGGATAGCATCGCCGATCCGCCCCTTGGGCGTGGTGCCATCCGCCTCCCAGTAGTCCCAAGGTGACAGGTTCATGAGGCTATCGATATAGAGCACGGCGATCTCGTCATCGTCGGGAAAGCGCCGAGCTGCTTCGGCCATGGCGTCAGCGTAGGCCCGGTCGAGCGCCGCCCGCTCCACCTTGGGATCGGGGGCATAGCGTTTGGTAAGAGCGTGGATCAATGCCTGCTCGTGCGCTTTGGCTTGAGGGGCAAGGGCCTGCGCCTTGGTGATAGCTGCCACTGCCGGGTTTCCGGCGGCATCATCCATCGGCGCGTTGATGTTGGGACCGAGGACAAAGGCCTCGCCCCAGTAGCACATGGCACAATTCGGGTCCAGGCGCTGGGCTTCGCGGAAGGCGCGCCGCGCTTCCCCATGGTTGAAGGCATAGGTCAGCCGCAAGCCCTGATCGAAATAGCGCTGCGCCAACGTGTTGGTCGTGGTGATCGGGTAGGTGAGATCGCCCAAATCGTCGTACAGCGGCACGGAGGTGCCAGCCGCCGCCGGCGAAGCCTTGGAGGGGGTCGGCTCATGCGCCAGCGCGCCGCTCACGATGACCATGGTACTCAGCACTACGACCGCTATCGGCTTCCATCTTGCCATCATAGATTCTCCTCACGCATCCAGGGGTGCTCCCTTTGGATGCACATGGGCAAATTCGTTGGCCACACAGGTATGGCCTGACCGTAGCTTCGTGCAAACAGACTGACGAGTCTTTGCGTGGGAACCTCTTCGCTCGTCCAGCTCCTGCGCCGTGTGGCAGGCGTGCTGTATCAGCCGCAGGAACAGACGATCTGTCATGCACCCACATGAGCAGGAACGCATTCTCGCCGAGAGCATCGGTACAGCTCCGGCAAGACCGGCTGTCATGCCCTGGGCATAGCGCCGTCTTCTTTGTGATCACGCCAGAGAATATATAGCTCTAGCCCCCCAAAGTCATAACCGAGCGGTAGCCGTCTGGTGATTTTTGCGTAATCGTTCGGTAATCGCGGGCCGGATCGGTGAGCGTGTGCTCCACATGTAGGAATGGCATCGGCCTCACAATGGCTGTTTAGGCCGTTGCTCCTGGATCTCGCCAATGCCTGTCTATGGCGGGGCCACGTGTTGCTGCCCATGCGAGCCAAGCCGTCCGCAGTGCTGGCCTATTTGGGGGCATGCCGGGCAGTTGGTGACGAAAACGGCGTTGAGGCCATCCGGCCCGACACCGTGAGGGCTGCCGTGCTGAAAGCCTAGATCCGCCGGATCCGTCAAGCGTTAGGCGATGCGGCCTATTGGAATAAGGGCGATGGGCACCCTACGGTGGAGAGCAACTATCGCAATGGCAGGTATCGCACTTGACCTTCCCATTCCCTATCCATACTGCATTCAGCCACCAGGAGAATCTCTTCGATCGCGAGACCAATGGGGACTTGACGACTGACCTCGAAGATGCCAGGCATGGATTGCCCCGCATCAATACGTTCATAGGCATAGCGCGTCATCGTCGTGACGTCGTGCGTCAGCAGCACTCGCCCCACTTTGGCCGGCCAATCGAGTATCGATGGGTCATCTGCACCTGATAGGCCCACATCTTGGATGCGGACAATATCTATGGTAAGACTCCGGCGCAGGATGCCACGCACAATATCGTTATTGAAATTATCATCAGCGGCCAAACGCAGCATACAACCTCATCATCGGACCTTATGCCGTGCTAATAAACGATCACGCACTCCGTGAGGGTCAAAGCGGGCCTCGTTTTCCCGACGCACTGTTTCCGCATACTGCTGGCGTTCCTGTAGATAGGCTTCAATTTCTCGCTGATGACGGAGGTAATAGCCGATGACGGCGTAAACATCGGCCAAGTGCAGGGAGGGATATTGCTGAACAATCTCTTCCGCGGTGGCGCCATCGTGAAAGGCTGCCACTACAGTATCTAGAGTGACCCGTGTGCCGCCGACACGTACCACCCCATCGCGATCGATTATTAACGGGATCGGCTCAGCGCCGATGACAAGAGGCATATCAGACCCTCATGCCCGGTCTAAAATTTGGCCGAAAGAGTTGGAAAGCATTCGTGTGCACAAAACCGAGTTGGGCTGCTGCTACTGCATGCCGCGGTGTAAACCGCCATGGGTAAACATCGCCCTGAGGGCTGGTCAGCTGGGCTTGCGCCACTCCAGCGTCAGCTCGATCGGCAGTTCATCGGCGAGTGCCTCATAATGCCGGCGCACCTCGTCCTCGTCGAGTTTCAGCCTCTGAGCCGCTTCAGCAACACGTGCGAACGTGATGGGCATTTTCGGGTCATGCCACAACCAGCGTCCATCGAACAATTGGGACATCAGTTTGCGGTGGAGTTCTGTGCAGCTCAACTTTTCAAGCAACAAACCGCAAGCTATTGACCGCACATATCCCTCGTGATCTTGGGTGGCGGCCTTGTGGATCAACTGCCATGTAATCGGGTCGTGTTGCTGTCCCCGCGCCAGCAACTCCAGGCTTTTCCCACGCACCCTCGCTATAGAGTCTTTTGTCGCAGCTTCGCGGATCAGCCGCCAGGTGCCTGGGTCGTCCTTCTGAGCATTCGCCAGCAATAGCAAAGCTGTCTCTCGCGCGGACGAATTGTGGTCTTGGGCGGCCGCATGAACTAATTGCCAAGTAGAAGGGTCGTCCTTTTGGTTTTCCCCCAGCCATCTCAAACCCTTGTTTCGTATGAACCAATCAGGTTCTTGTGCTGCTATCTCACGGATTAACTGCCAAACTCTGCTATCATTCTTCAGCTGATCAGATAGGCGTCTGAGTAATAGCTGTCTTGCCCAATGATCACCCCCTCTTCGAAGGACAGCATTCACCAAATCGAATAGTCGACTCGAAGGTAGCTGTGTAATGAACAATGGAATCAACTCGCTGACAGCCACCGTTGCCTTTTCTCGAAAATGTCGCTTCTACTGCAACCATGAAACCGTTCTCTCAACATTGCGGTCCAGGAGGGCGACGAGGAGAGTTTTTATCGGCTCTCGACTCCGATCCGAAAGGATAGGATCCAGGCTGAAGAGTTCATCATCCGAGAGATACGGTAGTAACATTTCGATGACGCGACGGCGGACTGCATATAAGCCAGATTTGGTGGCATCGATCATGTGTTGCTTCACCGCAGCCCCAAGCTGCCCAAGAGCCTCCAGGATTTCGAGTTGGGTCTTATCCGGTACGCCTGAGCGCGGCCGGAATGCGGCCAGAGTCGCCTGAACAGCTGTTCGATAGGACTGCCGTGTCTGCGGTTTGAGTTCTGCCACGCCTCTGGCGTCTCTTACGATATTGGCACAGAGCGCTACCACCGGGGCACGCTCTGTAGTTGTTGTACCTTGTTGTTCCAAAAGCCAGGCCAGGTAACGATCGAGTTTCTCGTCTGATTGCTTCGCCCACTCTCCATTGTTCCAGTGCGTACTCGATGTCCGACGGATCGGGCGGTGCAACGAACCTCTTAACGCGACGAAAGAACCATTTGATCTCAGGGAAGCCAGTTTGGCGATGGCTCTCCAGCGCCCAATTGAACTCCTCTTCCGTGCCCGATTCGGCTTTGCCCGTCGGGGAGCCGAACCGTTGCCCCATGATGCCGATCACCAATGCCAGCGACTCTTGGAAGCGCTCTAACGTCTGCGCGGTGATCAGCTCCTGTGGCCGGCCAACGCCGATCGTCGCGTAGTTTTCCCAATCGACGACCTCAAACCTCACCCCCCATAGCTAAGTTGTGTGCCGGTTGTAGTGTTCGAAGAATTGTCGCACCATTTGCCGCTCGTCATTGGCATCGCCAGGCGATGCCAGAAAGACGTGATCTTGGCGGATCGACATCGGCGCAATGGCCATGAGCTGTCCTCCAGAGGGAACCTAGACCATCACCCTCCAGCCTTCACCAGCGGGTCCTTTTCCATATCCGCACAAGTCAAGAGCTGGGCTGCAGAGCCTTCAGTGCAGATTAGGATTGTCAACTGGGATAGCCTCGTGAGATGCCGCCTGAAGAACACGGTCATCAGCCGAAACCACTCAGACCTCTCCACGGCGCTCTTGGATGATGAGATCAGATAAAGGGCCTCCTTGCGCTGCCTTGGCAGCTCGTTGATGCAATTCCTCTACGGTAAGCGGCTGCGCATGGGCGGTGAGTTCTGTGGGAAGTGTACAGAGAAGCCCTTTGTCGTGGAGGACTTGCATGATCCGCTGTCGATCGTTCGCTGGGGTCTTCTGGCTGGCCCGCCACATACTCAAGGCCTCGCGGATAATTTCAGCAGGAGAGACGCGTCGACGTGCGGCCTCATGCTCGAGGTCATGGAGCAAATCTTCGGGTAACTCAATGCTCACAGGCATAGCGAGATCCTCCCCCTCACGACGGCCTGTACAGCCTACCGCATGGAATACACTCTTGGCGTGGCAAAGACGGTGGGGATTTTCCCGTCAGTTTGCCTCGATCTCGGTATCGAAGTCAATTGACTGATTTGCCCACTCCCCCAGAGAGCGGGCTGGGGGAAGGGGAGCCGCCCGCCTAAACACGCCCGGCTGCCCTCACCCTCTCCCACCGGGAGAGGGAATCGTCTCTATAGAAGGTGTGGCAAAATAGTGGCGTACGCCATACTCGTTTGTCTCACAGCTCAACAGGCTCTTCCATGACCAACCTTACACGACAGAGGGCTCGCCTCTTTCTTTAGGACCTGGCGTGCCCCAACCAACATCGGACGGAAGGCTGCTGATCGAGAACGAGGGCTCCCATCCTCCGTTGTTAGCTCCCCGCTTGCAAACTCACAGCAAAATGCCTATCCTCGCTGCAGTCCCGGAAGACACCTGCCGTCGCATCGGCCGCAGGGAGATGACACTGCGTAACTACTCGAAAGGGGGACGACATGGCCATTTTAGTTATCGGTGGGACGGGATTTATCGGCCCACGCGTCATCAGGCGTCTGGTGGCGCGGGGCGAAGACGTCGTCTGTATGGACATCAATCCGGCGGGCGCGTCGTTTGCTGGGCTGGAGGACCGAGTGACGGTTGTCCGCGGCGATGTCACGCAATTCGAGGACGTCATGCGCCTCGCCCTTGAGACCAAGCCGGAACGCCTCCTCAATCTTTCTTATCTCCTGGGGGGTGGCGAGGGCAATCCCCACCATCACATGCGGTTGAACATCCTGGGGATGGACAACTGCTTCGAGGTGGCGCGGCTGTGCGGCATCAGGCGCGTGGTTTACGCCAGCTCCGTGGCGGTCAGTGGGCTGCAAAAGCATTTCGGTGAGCGCCTGGTCAACGAGGACGATCCGAAGTTCGGCACCAGCCAGTACGCCGTGCACAAGATCTTCAACGAGTTCCAGGCGGCGCAATACATCAAGAACTATGGCATGTCGATCACGGGGGTGCGCCCGGCCAACGTCACCGGCCCCGACAAGGTGCGCGGCTCGACGGATCACGTACAACTGATCACCTTGCCGGCCCGCGGCCTGCCCGTCCATCTCCCCAGCAAATCCTTCATGCGCCTGCCCATCCACGTCGAGGACATCGCCGAGGTCTTCGTGCGCGTTCTCCTGGCCGACGCTCCCAGGTATCCCCTCTACAACTCGGGGGGGACGCCGATCAGCCTAGGTGAACTGGCTGATATCGTGCGCGAGTTCATCCCCGAGGCCCAAATCACCTTTGACAGCGACGGCGGCCTCGAGGATTCGGGCTGCTATCTGGTGGATAACAGCCGGCTGCGTCAAGAGTTCGACATCGAGTACCCGCCATTTCGCAGCCGTGTCCTGGAGATCATCAACGACGTCCGCCGCCAGGAGGGACTGCCGCTGATCGAGGGACATTAACAGGTTCCCTTCCCCCCGACCTACACCCCACCCTCGCCCGCCTCCGTCGAGGGGGAGGGGACTCATGAGAGCCTTCTTGACAAAATTCGTGCCGGACAATATGGGGGAAGGTTGGGATGAAACGACACATGGCAAACTCTGACTGATCACGAGGAGGTCATCATGGGTAGACTCGACGGCAAGGTGGCACTGATCAGCGGCGGGGCCCGCGGGCAAGGGGCGACCGAAGCCAAGCTATTCGTCCGCGAGGGCGCCAAAGTTGTGTTCGGGGATGTTCTAGATGCGGAGGGCAGGAAAGTTGAGGAGGAGATCCGCGCCGCTGGCGGCGAGGCGACGTATGTCCACCTCGATGTCACCCAGGAAGAGCAGTGGCGCGCCGCGGTCGACACCGCCGTGCAGCGTTACGGCAAACTCAACGTCCTAGTGAATAACGCCGGTATTCTGCTGCGCAAGAGCATCGAAGACACCACAGTGGAGGAATGGGACCGCATCATGGCCGTCAACCTCAAGGGGGTGTTTCTGGGCACGAAGGCGGCCATTCCGGCCATGCGCCGCGCCGGCGGCGGCTCGATCATCAACATTTCCTCGACGGCAGGGCTGGTGGGGAGCCCCGGCGGCACTTCGGCCTACATCGCCACCAAGGGTGGGGTGCGCTTGTTCACCAAGGCGACCGCCATTCAGCATGCCAAAGACAACATCCGCTGTAACTCCGTCCACCCCGGCCCCATCGCCACCGACATGATCCGCGACACCCTGGAGGACCCCGAGCTTTGGGCGCAGCGTCTCAGACGTTTGCCCATGGGCCGCGCTGGGACTACGGAAGATGTGGCCTACGGCGTGCTGTTTCTCGCCTCCGATGAGTCGTCGTATATGACGGGGAGCGAGCTGGTCATCGACGGCGGCACGACGGCGGAGTAGATGGGTTAAGTTGGGTCGACAAGGCATATCGCACAGCACAGGGGGGGGCGAGAACATGCTGTAAAGGCCTCCTCCCGCCCCGTTGAGATTTCCCGCTCTGATCAGCATGCATCTTGCTGCGGGAATTGCTAGAATGGGCAACTGGAGGTGATACGTAATGACCATGGTGGCCATTTTGCCAGTTTCCACAGCGACGGGAGACGTTGTCTATCATGCCATAGCGGGTGAGAAACGGCCACACGGAAAAACAGCGGGGGAAGCCTTGGATGCTCTCACCCCCCAACTCGCAGGAGAGGAGACAGGCACGCTCGTGATCGTCCAGAGCCTTCGCCCAGACCGCTTCTTTAACGCGGAGCAGCAACGACGCTTGGCAGATCTCATGGCCCGGTGGCGGGCAGCACGCGATATCGGGACCTCCCTGCCAGCGGCTGAGCAGGCGGAGCTTGATGCCCTAATCGAAGAAGAAGTCCTCGCCTCCACCAAACGGACGTCGGCTTTGTTGCATAAAATCACGCGATGAACCCACACTACGAGTTCGTCGCGCTAGGGGCGGGACACCGTTGTGAGTACTGCCATGCGTCAGAGGCCGTGTTCAATGTTCCGTTTGAGGTCGAGCATATTATCCCGCTGGTGCGTGATGGCGCTGATATGGCTGATAATTGGGCCCTTGCCTGCCGTGCCTGTAACGTCCGCAAGGGGGCTTACATCGACCATGTTGATCCTGCTACACAGCACCTCGTTCGTTTCTATCATCCGCGCTAAGACCCATGGTATGACCATTTCCATATCCATATAGACACCGGCATCATTGAAGGTCGTACGGCAATCGGGAGAGCAACGGTAGCACGGCTGGAAATGAACAGTCCTACACAATGCGCTGCCCGTCAACACTGGATCCGCTTGGGTGTATTCCCTTAAGAAGAATGGGATGGCCAGTAATAGTGTGTAGCTAAAGTGTGTCTAGTAACGCTTGAGGGGAAGAGATGACGGCAACAGAATTTCTAAAATCTTGTTAGGAGATTATATTCCCCTCTTCAGAGTTAGATATTGCAGATGTATGGATGGAGCCAAGACACTGGATGCCCGCCGCCGCCTGCCCTCGTGGCCACGGGGGCGGGCATGACGATGATGAGCCCATTCCCGCCGAAGCGGGAATCCAGAAACCATACGTGCACTCGCAAACCGCTCTAAATCCACCGAGCACGCATGACACCACGGCCGCTCAATAACCAGTCAGGCACGCCCCGCACTTCATGTACCCGATATACACTCGGTCCTTTTGATCTCGACCTCTTCGCAAGTGAGCGTCTACTTTCCGCCCTGGGGGTTCTCCAAGAAACTGAGCCCTTTTCTGTTTGCCTAACTGGACAGACCCTGGAACGCGTCTGGTACACCTAGCATTAAATGTGTTCCTCTGCCCTTTCCGCTGCCATCCATGACCAGTTGACATCGGCCACAACCGCAAGCTCTGTCCCTGGGCTGCGCCGTCTTCACGACCAACTTGCAAACTGTGTGCGAAGTGCCTATCCTCGCTAGAGTTCTGGCAAAGATTTCACATCACATCGAAAGGAGGGACGATATGCTGCGCACGCACGGTCGGTACGACTATTCCAACATCACCAAGCGACCGGACTACGATTGGCCGGGTGGCAAACGACTGGCCGTCTATGTGGCGGTCAACATCGAGCAGTTCAGCTACGGCGAGGGCAAGGGGGCGGGCATCGCCCCGCCGGAGCAGTCCAATACCCACAGCATCTTCTCCTGGCGCGACTACGGCAACCGCGTCGGCATCTGGCGGCTGTTCGAACTGTTCGACGAGCTCGACATCCCCGCCGAAGCCCAAATGAACACCGCCATCTACGAGCACTGCCCGGACATCCCGGAGAAACTCCGCGAGCGCGGCGATGAAATCCTCGGCCATGGCATCACCAACTCCGAAGAGCAGGGCCATCTGGATGAAAAGGCGGAAGCTGAGTTGATCCAGACCGTGACGGACACCATCGAGCGCCATGAGGGCCAACGGCCCAGCGGCTGGATGAGCCCCTGGCTATCGAACAGCGAGGTCACGGCGGACCTCCTGCAGGAAGCCGGCTACCGCTATTTCATGGACTGGACCTGCGACGACCAGCCTGTCTGGATGAAGACCCGGAAAGGCCGCATTTTGGCCATGCCGTACCCGATCGAGACCAACGATAACCGGGCCATTGTGTGGTTCCGCTACACGTCTGGCGAGCTCGCCGACATGCTGATCGACAACTTCGACGAGATGCTGCGGCAGTCGCAACGCCAGCCCCTTGTCTGTCCGATTTCGCTGCATCCGTTCGTGATGGGGCGGCCCTACCGCATTCGCCAGTTACGCCGGGCCTTCGAGCACATCCTACGGCACCGCGAGCGCATTTGGCTGACGCAGCCGCGCCACATCTGCGCCCACATTGAGAGCTTGCCAGCCGGGATCGTACCAGGGAGTTGAGGGACGGTGGAAGCTCCATCCTCCCCCTCTCCCACTCTGACAAGGGGAGGTAGGCGATGTCAAGCCTCCTTCCCCCTTGGTGGGGGAAGGTCGGGAGGGGGGACCATCACCTCGTCTCCACCCCCACCGTTTCCCTCCCCCGTCGAGGGGGAGGGAAACGGTTCAAAGGCTGTCGTGGCTCACTACTTACCCTTGTGAGCTCTCCCACTGGGAGATGGCGGGGTGAGGTCTCCTGCATGCCCATCGCGGGCCGAGGGTATCGCCCGTGCACCTCCGCCAGCTCAGGAGTGCGTGGGATCAGCGACCTGCAGGCGAAGGCGAGCCCGCCTCAGAATTCCACGATGGCCCGGCCGGCGATCTCTCCATGCGCCAGGGCATCACAGGCGTCGTTGATCTGGTCCAGCGTGTAGCGTCGCGTCACCAGGCGATCCAGGGGCAGTCGGCCCTCCCGGAACCAGCGGACGAACATCGGCAGGTCCCGGTCAGGCCGACAGGAGCCACCCGGGGCGCCGCGGAAGATCTTGCCCACGAACAAATCCCGTGGGTTGATGGTCGGGGGAGCGCCGTGGGGGACACCCACCAGCACGGCCATGCCCCCGTCCTTCAGGCCGTTCACTCCGGGCCGCGTCGCCGCCAGCATCTGCTCCGTGGTCTTGCCGAGGCCGATGGCATCGAAGACCACATCCGCCCCGCCGTTGGTGATCTCCAGGATGCGCCCCACCGGATCTTCCCGCGAAGCATTGATGCCCACGCTGGCCCCGAACGTCTTGGCAAAGGCGAGCTTCTCGTCGGTGAGGTCGACGACGATGATCGGGTACGCCCCCATGTTGTATGCCGCCTGGAGGACGCAGAGCCCCACCCCCCCGGCGCCGATGACGGCGACCGACTGCCCGGGGCGCACCTGAGCCGAGTATACCACGGCGCCGCAGCCCGTCATCACCGCGCACCCGACGATGGCGGTGACATCGGTAGGGGCGTCGGTATCGGTGAACTTCACCACGTACTGCTGATCGGCGATCGTCACCTCGGCCCAGGTGAAGACGCCCGTCGGCGCGCGGTCGCCGTGGCGGACTTGCTTGCCCTGAAACGTGGCGGGCCAGGGCGTCGGCTCCGGGGTGTCCTCAAAGCGGTTGCGCGGCACCCAGGTGAGCATCACGCGGTCACCCTCGTTCACATGGCTGACCTCCCGCCCCTTGGCGACCACCACGCCGGTGGATTCGTGTCCCAGCACCAATGGCCTAGGCAACGCTGGATTGTGGATCTGGTGCAGCTGCGAATGGCACACCCCGGTGGCGAACTGTTTGACCAGCACATGGGTGGGACCGAGGTCTCCGATCTCCAGATCATCGATCACCAGCGGTCCACCGACGTCGATGTTGATGGCGGCTTTGACCTTCATAACGACCTCCGGATTGCCAAGAAATCGCTTTCGCTATCGACTCCCCACAGAAGAACATGTTGAACTTACGACGCCTTATCGTGGGTTTCGGATCATCATAGGCAGGCGAGCACCGTCAGTGCCATTTCCTGGTTCTAGCCCGCCCTCACCCCGCCCTCTCCCGGTGGGAGAGGGGGAATGATGCATCATCCCCACGCCAGGCTCACCGGCGACTATGGCATCTCAACGAGGCTCAGCAAGTCTTGGAGGCGGGCGATGATGTGATCTTCCGGGATGCCCTCCCGCCGGAAGGCATGGCGCGGGATGCCGCCAGACAGGACCGCCAGGAAGCGCACCCCACCGCCGCGGGCGGTCTCGACATCCGGATACCAATCCCCGACGTAAACAGCATGCTCCCGTGGGACAGGGATCGCCGCAAAGATCGGGTCAAGCGCCCTGGGGTCCGGCTTGGGATATACGCTCTCCCACGTGCTGGCTGCCGCAAACCACGCCGGGTCGACGCTGGCGGCACGGAGACGGTGGGCGAGCGTCTGGCGATCATTCGTGGTGCACAGTGCCAGAGGAATCTGCTGCTCGCGCAACCGACGAATGGCCTCGAGGCTCCCCTCCACGGGTGGATAGGGATACGTGCGCTCGATGGTGCGGAAGCGCGCCACAAATTGCTGACAGTCTCGCTGACTGAGCGTCGGCCACCATGCCTGAATGGCCTCCGACAGGCCGGCATAGCTCAGGCGTGCGCCGCGGTGCACCGCCGCGAGATAGTCTCGAATGGGCGCGATGGGCAGGTGCAGCTGACGCGCCGCAGCCTGTAGATTCTGTTCGAAGCCGGCCATGAGATCCAGGATGACACCGTCGACGTCGAGAATCACCAGTTGCAGCGGCTGACCGAACAGTTGCATCGACACCCTCTTTCACGCCATGGCATGCGTCGGTCGTGTCCTGTCGCGCCGCGATAGGTATGCGGAGACCAAGATAGACAGCCCTCTATGGTACACTTCGTGCGGCACCCGCCTCCTATCAGACGCGCCCCGTGGGTACGCAGCAGAGCTGGGGACGGTTACCGGCCCTTGAACCGGGGCGGCCGCTTCTCAACGAAGGCCTGAGCCGACTCCCGGAAATCCTCAGTCAGATGCAGCTTCAACCCACCCGTATAGTAGGTCGCCTCCTCCTCCATCCGCCGGGCGAACCAGCGGGAGACGCGGACGTTGGCCCGTACCGACAGCGGCGGGTTGCGCATGATGTCCTGCGCCAAACGCTCTGCTTCGGCCAGCACCTGATCTTGGGGCACCACGCGGTTCACAATGCCGAGCTGCAAGGCTTCCTCCGCCGTGAAGAAACGGCCCGTCAAGGCCACCTCTGTGGCGAGACGTCCCCCACCCCAGAACCACGTCGTCGCCCAGTGTTGCGCCCCGGCGATGCCACGTTGGACTTCCGTGATCTGAAACTGCGTGCCCGCCGCGGCCACGACCAAGTCGGCGGCCATCGCCAGGCCGAAACCGGCCCCGATAGCATAGCCGTGGACCGCCGTGATGACCGGCTTCCAGTTCACCGTTTGCCCCAACCCGAGCAGGCCTCCCGCGGGCCGGAAGCTTCCCGCTGGCCCCCCGAGGCGCTTCATTTCGTCCATCGGGCGTAGCTGGCGCTGTTTGACGTCGGCCCCAGAACAGAAGGCGCGGCCCGCCCCGGAGATGATCAGAACGTGCAGGTCGTCATCTTGGTCAAAGGCACGGTGCGCCTGCAGCAGCTCATCGCCCATGGTATCGTTGTACGCATTGAGCAGGCGCGGCCGGTTCAGCGTGATGTAGGCGATGCGCTCCTTGGTCTCATACACGATGGTTTCATAGGACATACGGTCGACTTCCTCCTGTGCCAATTGGGTACCTCGCGTGCTGTGGGCTCTATGCCACTATCCCTGCGAGAGAGAGCAGGGTGCGTGTCGGGTAGGAGGCAAGATGCCTGCGGGCCCGATTTTCCCATACAGCGATAGGAAAACGGCGTGAGAGCCCGTAGCGTGAGCCTGGAGATGTTGGCGTACACCAGGGCCGACAACCGGAGCGCTTTATGGGCCTGTCCACGTTGCCGCTAGTCATCGGGCGTCTTGGGGAGCGAGACGTTGCTGGCGTCATCGCTGGCTTGTGGCTGGTAGCCACGACACCGTCGCACCGGGAGGGGGGGATATTTCGGAAAGGACCGATCCGTCTGCGCACGCAAACACCGGTAGAAGCTGGTGCCTCGCCGTGTCTCCAAGCGCTCCATGTATTGACAGGTCGCACACAACCCCGGATAAGGTGTCATGGTGTTCGCCATCGGCAGGTGACAACGCGGCGAGGCCCGGTCGCCTCAGTCGCCTGAGCCTCGTTCGCTCTCCTGAAACACCTCCAGGGCTACCCGTGCCGCGTTCACGGCGGTTGGCCAGCCGGCATAGAACGCCAGGTGGGTAATGAGCCCACGAATTTCGTCTTTGGTCACCCCATTTTGCAACGCCCGCCGGATATGCCCCCGCAACTCATCCGTGCGGTAGAGGGCGGTCAAGGTCGCGACGGTGATCAGACTGCGATCCCGCTTGGACAACTCCGGCTGTTCCCAGACATCGCCGAACAGCACGTCATCGCGCAGGCGCCCGAGCTGAGGAAAATGGTCGTAGACCGTCGATCGTGCTTCTGCCATACGCTCTCCTTCACAGGTCTGTGCTCCGCTTTCTCTTGGGGATCGCCATCCGCCGATCCCAGGGTTTATACAGTACGCCTTTTCGCTACGTTGAGGGCCGTCGATCTCATCCCTGATGCGGCGCCACCGCCTGCGCCAGGGGTGGTTGTATCGGCCCACTATACACTGTCGTGATGCTGTTGGTCAAAAACCGTGCTGACACACCTTATGCAGGGGGGTCACGCTCGCCTGGCGCGGGGTTGCACCCCCCTCTGGAACCTACCAAACCAAGGACTAAGGTGGTGCAGTGCTGCCCCCCTAGGCTGGACCCATGTCGTGGACTGGTGAAGATCCTGATCACCGCACTCTATATTTCAGCCACCGGTCAGGAGCTGGGGCCTCCAGAATACGCGGGATGGCATCAGAAAATGGCGCACAGTTGGATGTGCGAGGGGGAGGGAGGTACACGTACAGGGCATCGGAGGTTTCCTCCTTGGTTCCTGCAGGCGGAACGGCTGGGATGACCCACAGGGCATGATGGACTGGCCCTTCCATACACCATCACCCGACTTTGCGTCAAGCAGCATGTCCGCCGTAGCTTCGAGAATGGCTTGTGAAGATGGCATGGCTGGTGGGTGAGTATCATATAGCGTCTGCAGTGACAGCTGGTGTTCTTGCCTTTCCTTGAGGTCGCAGCGCTGCTACAATAGCCGCGAAGGAGGGAAGGCGATGCCGAGTCCTTTTCCGGGTATGGACCCATATCTAGAAAGCCCGCGTTACTGGCAGGATTTTCATGACAGTTTCATTACCTATGCCCGCGAGGCACTCCAGGTGCAGTTGCCGCAGCGTTATCGGGCACGCATCAGTGAGCGGCTGGTACTTGAGGCCACCGAGCGCGTGATGATTCCCGATATCACCGTGGTGCGGCATCCGGTGCCACGTCCCTCGGTTGGCGCAATACCTGAAGCGACCACCGCTGTGGCCACGGAAGCGGATGAACCCATCATCTTCGCGGCGCTTATGGACGACCTCCGCGAGCCGTATATCGAAATCATCGACCGCGCCGGTCAGCGCGTGGTCACGGTCATCGAGGTGCTCAGCCCCATCAATAAAAGGCTGGGTGAAGGGCGAAACCGCTACCTGCAAAAGCAGCAGGAAGTGTTGCGGGGCAGCACAAACCTGGTGGAAATCGACTTACTGCATGAGGGCGAGCATACCGTGGTTGTGCCCCGTCCTAACTTGGAACGCCATGAACCTTTCCACGCACTGGTGTGTGTCTGGCGCGCCGTCCATCCGCTGTATTGCGAGGTCTATTTTGTACGGCTGCAAACCCGTTTGCCACGGGTTCGCATCCCACTGCTCCCCGACGACAAAGACGTGGTGCTGGACATTCCAGCCATCTTTACGCGTTGCTACGATGCGGCCCGCTACGACCTCGACTTGGACTATACCCAGCCCCCGCCCGTTGCCCTGCCGCCTCCTGATCTCGCCTGGTTGGAGAGCTGGCTGCGAGAACAGGGTCGGCGTGCGTAGCAGACAACAGTGTCAAGGATAGTTGGATGCTCACGGCCTACGGTGGGGGCGCAAGAGCTTCTCCGGTTAGACCGGCAATGGCTTCTCGGTCGAATGCGCCGGTGCCTCCAGTTCGTAGGTGTTCATGTTGTAGGCCAGTACAGCATAGCAGGCGACGAGGTTGGTCAACGTCATCACCCCACGCCGCCCGAAGCGGGCGATGGCGGCGTCGAAGGTGGCCTGGCTCACCTTACGCTGCTGCAGCAGCTCGCGTGTAAAGTTCACCACTGTCATTTCGTCCGCATCCAGGTTGGTCAGGGGCTTTTTCTCGCGGATGTTATCGACGATGTCGTCGCGGACCCCTGCCTGCCGTGCCGCGGCGGCGTGGGCATACCAGATAAAGGCACAATCCATCTCCCGGGCCACGCTGATCATGACCAATTCCTGCAGCTTCTGAGGTAGGCTCGCCTCGCCACGGATGTAGGTCCGCAGCGCCTCCAGCCGTTGCGCCATCTCCGGCATGTGCAGGAGCAGCGAATACGGACCCACGTTAGGCCGGTTGCCGCGGCTCTTCATGAATTCGTCGTACACGCCCTTTTCCCCCTCGGGTACATCGTCTCTCGTCGCTGGTGGTATCCGTGCCACGTCGTCTCCTTGTCTGTGCCGTCAACGGCATGCTGGGCGAGAAAGCATCACGCTGCATTGATCGCTTGGGAAATCCCCATGGATAAACCGTATCGATGCTGACTGCGGCGCCGCCATATGCAGGCTTTGTCCTCTGGCGTCCGCCTTAGGCCCATCCCATTATGCCACACGTTGCCGACAGATCGGTACCCAAACGCGCACAGGCCGGTTTGGGACTGCTGGCCAATACATCGACCAAGCCCCGTCGTGTGCAGGCTGACCCCCCGCTCGACGGCCATCGTTGACACTATCTCTCATCCTCGCTATGCTCGCCTTATCGATGAGACATGACGGGTGCATCGCCCATGTTTACGCGTCTGCCGTCATGACATCTGCTCTTCGGAGTCGTCGCCGATGGAGGTGATCCGATGCTCAAATATGTTTCCGTGCTGTATGCGGGCCATGTCTTGGAAGGCGAAGGGATCGGCTTTGACGGGGTCCCGGCCAACGACCGTTGGTACGCCAATGATCGCTGTGCTCACGCCTTCAACATTGCCCTCGACCTAGCCCAGCACATGGAAGCCCTGGACTATGACATCCTCTGGCTGGCCGAGCACCATTTTCAGCGCGAAGGCTATGAATGTATCCCCAACGTCCTGCTCCTCAGCCTGTGGTTAGCCAATCAGACGACCCGGCTGAAGTTCGGCTGTGCGTTCAACGTCCTGCCCATGTGGCATCCGCTGCGGCTGGCGGAGGACTTCGCCACGGTCGACATCCTCACCCACGGGCGGGTCATCTTCGGCATCGGCCGTGGCTACCATACGCGCGAGGTGGAGACCTTTGGGGCGCCCATGCTGGACACTGAGGCGAATCGCGAGCTCTTTGAGGAGCAGTTTGCGATTCTCATGCAGGCGTTCGAGCGGGAATCGTTCGCGCATCATGGCAAGCATTATACGTTGCCGCCCGAGGTGCCCTACCGGGGTTATCAACTGCGCGAGCTCACGCTGGTGCCTCGGCCGGTTCACCGCCCGGTAGAGGTCTGGCAGCCCATCGTCAGCGGCACACCTCGGGCCTTTGACTTCATGGCCCGGCACGGCATCAAGGGCGCCATTTTGGGCACCGCGGCCGACCAGGTGGACCGCTGGATCCATCTTTACCAGGAGGCGAATGCCCGCCATGGACGGCGGTTGCAATTGGGCGAGAATCTGGCGCTGGGGTTATGGTGTTACATCGATGACACGCACGCCCAGGCTAAAGAGATCCTACGCCCCATGTTCGAGGAGCATGTGAAGTTTGCCGCACCGCTGGGGATGCTACGCTACAGCCCGGAGCAGATGCGCGAAATGGGACCAACCGGAGCCGCTCGACACATCGCCGCCGGCGTCGACTACGAGGACGTACTGCAGAAGCGCGCCTGGATCTGCGGCACGCCGGCTGAGCTTATCGACTATCTGAAGGACATCGAGGCCCGCTATCCGGGGTTGGAGCATCTGATGCTCGGCTTCCCCTTTGGCGCCACGGCGGCGCAATTCAAGGCGCAACTCACGCGCTTTGCCGAGGAGGTGCGGCCGGCCTTGCAACATGCAGGCGTCAAGGCGAGAGGCTAAGGTATTGGGTAGGTATGATCGCGACGGTGCGCCATGCGGGCCGAGGCGAGGCATGCTTAGGAGGACAAGGCCCCTGCATCCGTCGGCGTTGAGCGCGAGCGCGTTAACCTCAGAGAGGAGACCTGGATGAAGACGACCACTAAACTGCGACAGCTCTTGCACACGGGCCCGATGGTGGTGGCCCCGTTTATCCTGAATGCCATGCACGCCAAAATCGCCGAGGCCGTCGGCTTTCCGGCGGTGTATATGACCGGCGCCGGCACGGCAGCCGAGCGCGGCTTTCCCGATGTCGGGCTGTTGACCATGAGCGAAATGGTCGCCAACGCCCGCTATATCGCCGACGCGGTGCAGATCCCGGTGATCTGCGACGCCGATACAGGTTACGGCAATCCGCTCAACGTGCAGCGTACGGTACGGGAGTACGAGCGGGCGGGGGTGGCGGCCATCCATCTGGAAGATCAAGTCTTCCCGAAGAAGTGCGGCTTCTTCGCCGGCAAGCAGGTGATCCCGCTGGAGGAACACGTTCAGAAGATTCGGGCCGCGCTGGACGCCCGCAGCGACCCCGACTTCGTGATCATCGCCCGCTGCGATGCGTACGCGGTGACCGGCTGGGAGGATACGGTGCGGCGGTGTCGGGCCTATATCGAAGCCGGCGCCGATCTGGTGTTTGTGGATGGCATCAAGACCCTGGACGATCTGAAGCGGTATGCGACGGATCTGTCCGACCTACCCCGCATGTACAATGGCGATCTGGCACCGACCCAGGAGGTGGCGGCCCTGGGCTATCGGCTGATGATCTGCGGCAGCACGATTTGGCTGATCTACAAGCAGCTGCGCGAGGCCTTCGAGGAGTTGCAGCGCACGGGACGAGTCAACCCTGAGCGTTACGGCACCCGTTGGGATGTGGCCGAACTATTAGGCCTCGACCAGGTCTACGAGTTGGAGCGTCGCTATGGGGTGGCCGAAACACCCACCACCTGACGCCAGGCACCACGGCCGAGCCTGGAGCGTGGCCGATCCCCCCTCATCCTGCAGGAGATCAAAGGGGAGGTTTTTTCCCGACAGGATATCGACCCCGGCGCCTTTCACCCTCTCCCTCCGGGAGAGGGCGGGGTGAGGGAGGGCGAGCCACACGACCATTCGCCAGATTATTCAGCCCGCCTATCCTGTAGGTACGTCTCGAGATTCTGCAGCAGACACGGCACGGAGTCCCAGATGTACTCCATCACCTGGAAGGCATAGCGTCGCGCCGCCTGGAGATCGGTCTCCCAGGTAGGCACCGCCTCCCAGACATCGAAGAGCGGCTCTGGTCGTCCATGGCAGACCTCGTTAAACAGCGGCGCGCGGTGCTGAAAGGCATCGAAGAGAAACGCCTGGTGATCCGTGCTCATGGCGATGACCAGATCCGATGCCTGTAGAAGCTCAGCGGACACCTTGCGCTGTTGGTGGCGTGAGGGATCTATGCCCCGGCGCATCAGATAGGCGCGCACATCTGGATGCATATCCTGCGGCAGGGCGATGGTCCCCGCCGAGCTCACCTGGATCGGCGATCCGGGAGCGAGCCTCGCTTTGAGGGCGTATTCCGCGGTCGGGCTGCGGAAGATGTTGCCGGTACACACAAACAAAATGGATGGCATGGTGTTCACCACGTGGTGGAGCCTGAGCTCGATGCTGAAGAATGAACATCGTAGCCTTCGCTGGCATAACCCGCGAGATCCGAGGCAACCGCCTTCATGCCCCTGAAAGAGACATCCCCTGCATGGTTAATATCATAATGGTTTCGTTTAACGCAGAACACAAAAACGAAGATAGCTTAATCCCCCCTCATCCCTTCCCTCTGCCAGCGGGAGCGGATCAGAGCCGCCAGAGTCTGGGGATGCTTACCGCCATACCGAGCGTCAGTGCTATCAAGGCCAGACCATTCACCAGCAGGGTGACGTGAGCGCCCGTGAGGCTGGCCAGCGCGCCGACCTCCAGATGGCCGACCGGAGCGACTCCCGTGCCGATGATCCATGAACCCATGGCGCGCCCGCGCTGCTCGTTGGCCACGCTGAATTGCAATAAGGTTTGGTGCAGCACATCCGTGGCGGCGGCCATGATGTTGATGAACACCACGCAGACGGCGGCAAACGCAAACGTCGGAGCAGCGGCCAGCAGCACCTGTCCCACGCCGAAGAGCGCCAAGACGATCAGCAGCAGGCTTCCCCGGTTCGGTCCGCCCCGCAGGCGGGCCAGGGCACCCACCCCAAGCACCCCACCCAGGAAGCGACAGGCGGTGAGCACGCCGAGCCCACCGGCCCCGATCTGCAACACCTCTTTGGCGAGAACGGGGAGCATCACCTGATGCGAAAACCCCAACAGCTCGGCCGCCGCGGTCGAGCCCATGAGCGTGCGCATGTCCTGATTCGTCCGCAAGGCTCGGAAATAGGTCAGCAGAAGGTGTCGGACCGGCTCGCGCAGCATCGGGGCGGCCACGCCCCGGTGCCGCAGGGCATACAGCAAACAGGCACCGATGCCATAGCCGGTGGCCATGACCAGGAACGACGTCGCCGCGCCCCACCAGGCGAGGGTGGCACCGGCGGCCAAGGCCCCAAGCACGCCGCCGAAGCGCTGGGCCAACGCGACCAGCGCGATGCCTTGGACGGCGCGGTGGACGCCCAAGGTATCGACGACATAGGCCTGGCGAGCGATCATCTCCAGGGCCTGCCACACTCCCAGGACGCCGGTGGCCAGCAGGAGATGCCATACCGTCAGCTGCTCGGTGAAGGCCAGCCAGGCAAGGACGAACGATACCACGGCCATGCCAAACGCCGCGAGCCGCATCAGGCCGCGGCGATCGTAGCGGTCGGTCAGCGTGCCGGCGGCCAATCCCACCACGAGGTTCGGGGCCGAGCGAACGGCGAAGACGGCGCCGACCATGGCTTCCGAGTTGGTCAGCGCCAGCACCATCCAGCCGAGGATGACCTGTTGCATCCCCAAGCCGAGGTGGTAGATCACCGTCGCCAGCCAAAGCATCGGCATATCTGTATCGCGCTGCATCAGCGGCTGACGTGCGCACCCTTTACCCGGCGGCTCCGGTTCTGCCGATCGATCCTTCCGCCCTACGCCCCCGTCTGGCCCGGCTGGTCGGCCAGTCACCTCGCTCCCCCGCGGCTGCCCCTCGTTCACGTCATCTCCTCTCCGAGTCTTGACTGCCCGCCCGCTGCTCTACCGACACCTTCTCACCGACGACTGCCTGGTGTCTTCCTCGCTGCCGCCCACGGAGTGGCAATGAGGGGCAGTATAGCGTAAGACATCCCGCGTGAAACCGAAATCTGCGGCATGATGCACCAATCGCACTCGCCCCAGGCTGATGATGGCTCGGCCTCACGCATCGACCTTGTGCCTGAGTGTTTCCTTCGTCGACGTGCAGTGTATAATCCTCCGACGAAACGCTGCGATCGGAGCCCATGCTTGCCAGGGAGCTACACGAGGATGATGGCCGGCACACGTCATTACGGTTGGGTCATTTTCGGCCTGAGCATGACCAATCTGCTGGTGGAAGGTGGCATCAAGAACACCGTCCCCGTGGTGTATGTGGCCCTCCGGGACAGTTTCCAGTGGAGTGCGGCCGCCACCGCCGGCATTTTCTCGTTGGGAGGGTTGACGGGGGCGCTGTGTGCGCCGCTGCTCGGCCGCCTCCTCGACCGCATCGGGCCGCGCTATCTCTTCCCCCTGGGCGGGCTGCTGATCCTCCTGGGCTATCTCACCAGCAGCTGGGTGACGGCACTCTGGCAGCTGTATCTGCTGTACGGGATTCTGGCGACAGTGGGTGAGAATGCCATCGCGTCCTTTACCACCGCTGCTACCCTGTCGCCCTGGTTCCCGCGCCATCGCGGTCGCATGCTGGGTTTGGCCGACGCCGGCAACTCGCTGGGCCAGGTGATCTTCCTGCCGGTGGCTCAGCTGCTCATCGCCACCATCGGCTGGCGGGACACCTTCCGCCTCTTCGGCCTGCTGTTCTTTCTGCTGGTGGGACCGGCGAATTTTCTGTTCCAACGGCGTCCTCCGGGGCAGCCAGCCGTCGTCAAAGAGAGCGGAGTGGCGGAAACCGCGACGTCTGCCGCGCGAAACCCCAGCCCCGATGCTTCCCGCCTGCGCCAGATCCTCCGCCACCCCCTCGTGTGGTGCCTGGTGCTGGCCAGGCTGCTGGCGGCGATGGGCCATCACCTGATCCAGGTCCATATCGTCGCCTTCTTCATCGCTGCCGGCTACGATCCCCTGTTGGCGGCGTCCGCCATCGGAGCCGTAGGGCTGGTGGGCATGATCGGGCGGCCTCTCAGCGGCACCATGTCCGACGTCCTAGGCCGTGAGGTGGTCTACACCGTAGGCTCAGCGATGCAGATGGGCGGCATCGTACTCCTCCTCACCCTCGGGGATGGGCTGCGCTTGTGGCCTATTCTGCTCTTTGTCGCGCTGAACGGCCTCAGCGACGGCATCGGCGGCTTGGTGGTGGGGGCGAAGGCCGCCGATCTGTTCCCGACCCGCGCCTTGGGGGCCGTCATGGGGCTGGTGCAGATGGGCCGCGGTTTGGGAATCATGGTGGGGCCGCTGCTGGGAGGATGGCTGTTTGACCTCCAGGGCCATTACGTTGGAGCCTATCTGCTGGCGGCGGCTTTGGTGTGCGTCGCCATCGGCTGTATGTGGGCGGCGCGTCTCACGGGCGGCCAGGCGGATGACCGGCGCGCGGGTGCCCCCGCCATCGACTGACCAGGATGCCGACCCGGCTTGACGGCATGACTAAGAGCTGGCATGCTCTACAAACGGCCGAGCCGCCAACCTCTTACGGCCCAGGCCTTTGGCTTGTCGGAGAGGCGCCTGGCCGACGACTGAGCGCCTCTCCTCCCCCTCACGCCGGGAGCATAGACGCCAGCTTAAGCCGAGGGAGGCACCCATGTTCCCCTCTCGCATCGGGAAAGGGGCAGGGTGAGGGCAGTTCTAAAAGCCTCTCATCGGTTGGGCTTCCCTCACTCCAGCCCTCTCGCAGAGGGAGAGAGGGTCTGAACCTGGTGCGTAAGCCCCTAGGGAGACGGGAGGATGAGGATTTAGCGTGACTGGAAATGAGCGCCGGTCTCAAGGATGAGACCGGCGATTCGTCGGTGATCCGTCGAACACTCGAGCCTTAGCTCCCGTGCTTTCAGCAGCTATGGCGCGATTCTTCGCAAGCCGACGGCCCCACCGGTACGGTCATCGTATCTCAGGGTTGAGACAAGGTTGGGAGGTGTCCCCTCGTCTGTCGGGCTTTGATTCACCATGCCATGCCGCTCCAATGGCCGCATTGCCCGATTCTGGTCGGCTTCGGCACGCGGAGGCAAGGTGTGGCACATCTCTTGCCAAGGTTCATCAATAATGATCGATATACCAGTAGGAATATAACAGACAACGAGGCAGATCAGGTCCCACCGCGATACCTTCCTGTTGATGCCGCGCCCGCCGGGAGGCCCGAATGCCGGGTCCTGAACCGCCACACAGCCCAGAAGCAAGATGATGATCGAGAAAGACACGATTCCCTGTGTGAAATATTGTCCGCACCATCACCGGGTCTGGAGCCCGAAAACCCGCACATGGAAGGTCGTCCCCGCTGACTTCATCGCCGAGTTGCGCCAGGCTGACTTACCTATCGATGTGGTCGAGCGGCCGTGCTCGCGCTGCGACAAGTAGACCGGTTTGGAAGACGTCCCCTTCGAGCGGAACTCTGCGATGCAGAGAGGCCTTTTCGGTTGGATCGCATCCGGGAGTATTGGCTCGTCTAACCAGCGTGGGATGCGCTGCAGAGATCATCGAACGCGACCGCCTTAGCCCATCGGGTCGAGAGGATACCAAGCGAGACCTTCGCAGAGGCGACGTGCAGCCTAGCGGTGCGGCACGCGGATGCCCACCTCATCCAAGTGCCGGAGCAGGTCAGCGGGATCCTCGTACACCCGATAGGCACCCGCCCGTTCTAGTTCTTCCTGCCCATAGCCTCCCGAGAGGAAACCCACGCCCAAGGCTCACGCCCGGCGTGCGGCGAGCATGTCCCACACGCTATCCCCGACCACCATCGCCTGGGCGATGTCCACGCCGAGACGGGCGGCAGCGGCGAGAAACAGGTCGGGATCGGGCTTGGCGTGCTCCACCGCATCGCGGGTAATGACGGGTACCTCAGCGGGAACGTCGAGGAGTGCGAGCACCGGGCTGGCGGTTTCCTGGTAGCCACTCGTGGCGATGGCCCACGGCACACCCAGCTCGCTCAAGAGTGCCAGCAAGTCCCGGGCGCCGGGGAGGGCGCGCACCTGGCTCAACCGCCGCCGATAGGCATCAGCATGGAGCTGGCGCAACCGAGTGGCGTCGTCAGGGCTCACCGGCCGTCCGGTCTCTCGGAGCAGGGCGTGGGCGATCAGACCGCCGCTCATGCCGATGCGGCGGTGGATGCGCCAGACCGAGACGGTAATGCCAGCGTGATCGAGGGCTTCTTGCCAGGCGAGGACATGTTGGTAGACACTGTCGACGAGCGTGCCATCCAGGTCGAACACGAAGGCTTGGTTGCTGCGCATGGACGGCTCCTTCCACGATGGCTCCGCCAGCGTCGCCTGGCACATCGCTGAGGCGGTGTCATGAAACTGCTACAATCCGGACTATCGTCGTGATGGCATTGACCTGTGCAGACGTTTGCCGCCCAGCCCGAAGTGGCTCAGGGGCACGCCAAGCTAGTCTCTGCAGGAAAAGGTACCACGATCTTCCGGAAAAGTGGAATCGGGTGGGATACCTCAGGCCGTGCGCTCGAGCATTCGCTCCAACCGCTCCAGGACATCGATGGTTGGCAGCTCGGAGCGCCTGACCTTCATTCCGTGAGCCAGCCGGCAAACGGCATCAATGGCGGCGAGCAGGAGGGGGCGAGGGGCATCGACATAGCCCTCAGCCCCCGTCGTCGGCAAGGTCACCTCGAAGAGCACACCGGAAAGCTGCCTTCCCAGCGTCACCGGAATTCGCCGCACCCGGATCGGTGGTTTCCGCCCACGCCAAAGCTCTTCAAGGGACGCGATCTCGCGCCAAACGCCGAGGCGATCTCGACAACACCGATTAGGGCAAGGTACACAGAGTTTCCCGAGGTGGGTTGCACAATGGTTTTGACCCAGGCACTCCTCCGCTCTGGGGCATATCGCTTCACCACGGCACTGCTGTCGAAGCAGTATGTCATCAACCCTCGCCTCGCATGACGATGATCTCCTCCGACAAGGGAACTTTCAGCCGGGCCAAGACGGTTTCCAAAGCTTCACGGTTTGGCGTTTCGCCTAGATGCAATGGGCTCATCATGGCGTCCGCTAAGGCCTGCTGCTTTTCCAACGTCATCACCAGGCCGGACTCCCTGAGCGTGTGCCATACTCGCTCTTTTCTGGTCCTCTCTGATAGTCGCTTCTCCAGCCACATATACATCGCTTCCGCTACGACCTGACTGAGCGCGGCATCGGAGGGAATCTGTCGCCGCACCTGTTGTAACAGGTCGGATGGTAATTCCACCTGGACTGACTCCATGATTTCATCCCCCATGCCATCTACGGGATGGCGGTATGGAAGTCGTCGACGGCTTCCGGGTCAAGCGTCTCAATATGGAAGCGGATGGCCGAGGTACCTTCACTGAGCACCTCGTCGTAGGAATCCCCTTGACTCACCACCACACCCTTCAGTCCCAAAGAATAGGCGACGTAGCCGTCGGGATGTTTTTCGATAACGACCTCGATCTGTGTCATGGGTCTGCATCCCTGTCTTGGTTTGAAAACTATGCCGGCCACCCGCTCATGTTACCTCACGCAGACAGGCCAACATGCCCGACACGGCGGGATCGTTGGTTTGTCCGCCGAGCATGATGCGCAAGCCCGACAGCGCCCAGCGGTTGGCATCCGGGCCGAAGCTGGTGGTGCGGGACAGCCAGTAGGCCGCCTCCTCACGGGTGAAGCGGGCGACGCGCCGGGCGATCACCTCGGCGCGGTCCCCATCTGTGACCCGTTCCTGTAAGCGAAAGATCAGGGCTAGCTTGGCACCCGCTACCTCATCCAGCAGCAAACCGAGGCGTAATCTCAACCCCTCCTGGGACAGAGAGCGCTCCACCCCAGCGGGCACGCTGGCGTCGTCGCACACCCCTCCGACAATCTGGCAAGCAATCGGCAAGCACCGCCGGAGGGGCTCGCCGGCCAGATGTCCCCGCTCCACCAACCGACTGCGCTGCTGGCCGCTCAACGGTAAGGAGAGCTGTGCGGTGTGCTCACCGGGGCTGCCGCCTTGGCGCTCCTTGATGACCAGCACCGGCACGGGCAGGTTTTTTCCACTCGGTGACGCGCAGGACATAGGGCGCGCGGAGCCAGGAGGGGGTTAGGTGCCGCTCATAATGGGTGCGAAGGTCTAGGGCTTTCTCGGTCGTGGTCATTGTGGCGTCCGTCGCAGGGCTTGCAGAAGTGGGCATTGTTCATCGGGGTCGCGAATCTCCACATACCCTGCCGTGTTGGGGCCGGCTTGGATCACCGTGGCCAGAGACTATACGTCGCGCTGGCTCGGCCGCGATAGGCGTCGACCACCTGGCTCAGGCTGGCGGTGAAGATCTCCGGGTTGAAGCTGCCTTGCAGCAGATCGGCGCGCGGTTGGCAAGTGTCGCGGATGGATTGCATGGGCAGGGTCCTATTCAGTAAACGGCATGTGCTTAAACGTCCTCGAACCACACGATGGGTGGTCGAGGTCATCCTCTCTATATGGACATTCTCAAGGCCAAGCGGCAGCCTCCGTTATCCTCACCAGAGGTTTCATTTGCACCGTTATGGGCCCTATCAATGACACGCGCATCACACATCGTCAAGTTGTTTTTGCCATGGCAAAACGTCCTGACTTCCTTCCCCGCCTGCATAGGTTTCGCGCCAACGATCTTCTCCAAGAAGATCGAGCACTACAACCGTGTAAGATTGCTTGGCCATTACGGCACTGTCGCTTTTGGTTACCCATTGATTCGCAAAGGCAGCCACCAGTCCCGCTTTATCTTCTTCGCGAATACGCAAGCACTCTGAGGCTTGGATCTTGCCTTGCAGTGTATGCCATTGGTGGTCTTCTTCAGATCTCTGCGTCGGCTCACCTCACACCACCCGCCACCTCGGCGCGGTGAGCACGTCAGGTCCGACCCATCCGAGCGTGCTCTCGGTGCAGCAGCCATCCTGTGTGGGCCTTCTTAGCGTATTCTGTGCGGAGGGTGTGTAGGTGCGTCACGTCGCCGCTCGAGCAGGACATCCTTGCAGTTGACGCGCCATCCGTACCTTAGTATGATAGGCCTGCTTCGCCAGAAGTAGAAGCCGCTGATGGCGGCGATGACGGACAAGGAGCACGCCAATGACGGCAATTTGCACCAACCCCTTCCCACTGCTCCGACCTATCCGTTGTCCCCTGATTCGGGTCAGGTTTTTGGTAAGACCTCGACTCCTGACGCGCCTGTAACCGCCTGCTCCCCGGTGAACCGCATACGCGCCAGGTTCAGACCCCCTCTCCCGCTGGGAGAGAGCTGGGGTGAGGAAATCCCAAAGGGAGAACTGCACCGGGGTCAGTGTCGTGTCCGAAAAATACCGATCGTTGTTACCGCCTCAATGCGGGAGGACATGGGGGACCGCCGACATGGGCACGGGTGAACCCACTGACAGGCCGCTGCTCGAAGTCCGCGAGCTGAAGACACATTTTTTTACGCGCGCTGGGATCGTGCGAGCGGTCAATGGCGTGAGCTTCAGCGTCATGCCGGGTGAGACCCTGGGGTTGGTGGGCGAATCGGGCTCGGGCAAGACCATCACGTGTCTATCCATTCTCAAATTGCTGCCACGCGGCGCACGCCTCATCGCTGGCCAGGTGCTTTTCGAAGGGGAAGACCTTGTTTCCAAACCGGAAGCGGACATGGAAGCGATCCGTGGCAGGCGCATCGGCCTGATCTTGCAAAACTCGATGGCCGCGCTCGATCCGGTGTTTACGATTGGTACGCAGGTCGCTGAGCCGCTGGTGGTGCATCAGAAACTCTCATGGAAGGCGGCCTGGCAGCGCGCCGTGGAACTCCTCCGTATGGTTCGCATCGGCGCTCCGGAAATCCGCGTCAAGCATTATCCGCACGAGCTCAGCGGCGGGATGCGGCAACGCGCTTCCAGTGCCGCGGCTATCGGCCCTGTGCCCTCGCTGCTCATCGCTGATGAGCCGACCACGGCGCTGGACGTCACGACCCAACGCCAGTATTTGGACCTGTTGAAGGAGATCCAAGCTGAGACAGGGATTGCCATCATCTTCGTCACCCATGACATGAGCATCATCGGTAACCTGTGCGATCGCATCGCCGTGTTTTATGGCGGCTTGGTGGTGGAGGCGGGCCCGAAGGCGCAGGTCTTTAACCAACCCTCTCACCCTTACACCCAGGCCTTGCTGCGGGCCATTCCGATCCTGGGGCAAAAGGTCGAGCGCCTGGAGAGTATCCGTGGCGAGCCGCCCAATCTGGGGCGCTTACCGGCCGGGTGCCCGTTCCATCCACGCTGCGAGTATGTCACCGACATCTGCCGCCGTGGCGACCCACCGCCGGTGTTCCAATTGCAGGACGCGCGCCAGGTCAGATGTTGGCTGCGGGAGGATGAGCATGTCGGGGAGCCTCTTAGAGGTCCGGAGCCTGACCAAACACTTTCCCGTGAAAAGCGGCCTTCTCAAGCGTAGGACGCTTGGCGCTGTGAAGGCTGTGGATGGCGTCGATTTTGCCATCAACTCTGGGGAAACGTTTGGCCTGGTGGGGGAATCGGGGTGCGGCAAGACGACGGTGGCGAACCTCATCCTGCTGTTGCATATGCCGACCGCGGGGGAAATCCGGTTCCGCGGTCGGCCGCTGACCCAGCTCATGAGCACGGATCTCAAGGAGTATCGGCGCTCGGTGCAGGCGGTCTTCCAGGATCCCTATGGGGCGTTGAACCCGCGCATGCGGGTCGGCGACATCATAGCAGAACCGCTGCTGTCCCATGGGCATGGCCGTCGGGAGCGACAGAGGCGTACGCACGAAACACTGGCGGCCGTTGGCTTGCCTGACGACAGCGAGCGCAAGTTCCCGCATGAGTTCAGCGGCGGCCAGCGCCAGCGCATCGGCATCGCCCGCGCCTTGACGCTAGAGCCCGAGTTGATCGTGCTCGATGAGCCGGTGTCCTCGCTCGATGTCTCCATCCGCTCACAGATCCTCAACCTCCTGAAGGATATTCAACGGCAGATGGGCATCTCGTACCTGCTGATCAGCCATGACCTCGCCTCGGTGGAATACATGTGCCATCGCATCGGCATTATGTATTTGGGCAAATTGGTGGAGGTGGGCGACGCCGCCGACATCTGTCGCCGTCCGCTGCATCCGTATGCCGCGACCCTCGTGGCGGCGGCCACGCCGCCGGGACATACGCCGCCGTGGCAGCTTCCCATCGTCGGCGAAGTCCCCAGTCCCCTCGACGTCCCTGTGGGCTGCGGCTTCCATCCGCGCTGTCCCTACGCGATGCCGGTGTGCCGCCAGATCACCCCCACGCTCACGGACGTGGAACCACACCGCCAGGTGGCGTGTCATCTGTACCCTGATGAGATTCAGCGTATCGACAAGGGAAAAGGGGAGGTATGACGATGCGACTGTTCAGCCACCTATGGACGATCTTCATCTGCGTCATCATCTGGGGCGTATGGGCCGGCCCCGAACTGATGCTCGGCACCGTTGCCAACGCAGCGCCAGCGACACAGGCGATCGCCCCGCCGCCTTCGGTTGAACGATTGACGATCGCCGTTGAATCCTGGGGAAGCGATGAGATCAACCCCGTGCAGATGAAGACCGCCAACTTTCTCATCAGCAATCATCTGCCCATGCTGGTGACCCGCGATGAACATTACAATGTGGTTCCCGCCTTGGCGACCAAATGGGAAGGGAGTCCGCAGGGGTGGACCTTTATGCTCGATCCCACCGCCAAGTGGGAAGATGGCGTCCCGATCACGGCGGAGGATGTCAAATTCTCGTTCGAAGCGGCCATGGGCATGCATGGCTTCCAGGGTTCAGTGGTTGGCGGCCGGATCAAGCGCAGCGTCGAGGCCGTGGAAGTCCACGATGCCCATACGGTATTCGTTCGCACCAAAACCCCCGACGCGGGCTTCTTCACCTTCTATAGCGGGGCGGGGTACGTCATTTTTTGGATTGTGCCCAAACACTACCTGACCAAGGTTGGCCATGATGGGTATGTCAAGAAGCCTTTGGGCGGTGGGCCTTATACGGTGAAGCAGTGGGTCCCAGGTCATCGCATCGTCTATGAGCGCAACGAGGACTTCTGGGGCACATATCCCTGGTATCGAAAGTCCCAAGTTAAGGTGATGGAGGTGATCCGCGTGCCCGACGGCGCCGCGCGTTTCGCCATGCTGAAGAGTGGGCAGGCCGATGTCATCGTCCCCGTCGACCTGGCGATCGCCAAGGACCTCCCACGGCAGCGGGGCAAGGGCGTCTGGGTCAAACCGTTGTTTGGCACAGCGCAGGCGCTGATTTCCTTTAACTCCGTGCTGGCGAAACAGGAGGGCAAGTGTCCGAGCGAGCCCTATTGGTCATGCTGGCCGAAAGACAATCCCGACGTCGAGGTTGGCCCCTTCGCCGACATCCGGGTGCGCGAGGCCCTGGAGTTGGCCATCGATAAAAAGACCATCAGCGCAAGGATCCACGGCGGCTTGACCACGCCCACGGGTTCGGTCTATAGCCTTGACTCCTTCGGCTGGCGCAAAGAGGTGGCGAATCAGCTAGTGTATGATCCTGAGCAGGCTCGACAACTCTTGAAGGAGGCGGGCTACCCCAACGGCTTCTCGACGAAGCTCTACTTCGCCAAGGCGAGGCCAGGCATTCCCGAGTATCTCGAGGCGGTGGTCTCCATGTGGGATAAGATCGGCGTGAAAACCCAACTCATCGAAGTGGAAACAGGCACCTACTGGGACCGCATCAGGGCCCCAACGCGGGCCTATCAGCCCCTCGTGCTCTGGACTTGGGGTCGCCAGGATGATGCTAGCATCATCGCCGATTATAGCTTCCACCGGGCTGGCACCTATGTGGGGGCCTTCAATGAGCGGACCAACGAGCTCTATGCACAGCTCATGCGCGAGTGGGATGACGCCAAGCGCGCCAAGCTGATCGCCGACATCGAAGATGAAGTCCTGGCCAACCGGTGGTACATCCCCTTATACAATTTCTCGATCGTGTATGGCTACACAGATCGGGTGCTGGAGCATCCGCATCGACCCGTCACCAGCCATATCTTTGACTTTTGGCGCGTCATGTTAAAGGATTAACGATCCCAGAGATCAGCGTTCAACCGTCGGCGCTCCAGGGGGCACGAGGCGATTCTTGCCGACCGGCTTTCCATAATTGCCCCATTTCAGGTGCTTTCCCCGTGGCGTAGAGGTGCGAAGGTATCGCCTGAGAAACACCTTACCCCAGACTGTGTGGAAGCTCAGCTTTTCACAAATGGGCGTTGATGGAATCAAGAGCTTAGGAGGTCAACAATGCCAAAATTCGGGGTTTTCACATAGTCTGACCCCGTAGCGGACGGGGGGCCGCGGCGCAATGCGGCTCTTCGGGTTCGTCAGTGGTTTGCGGTGGTTTCGCCCGCGTCGCTGAGCGTGGAGCGCTCGGCTTCAAAAATACCACAGCCTCTCCAAGAAAATCTGTCAGACAAGGAGTAAGATCTCCCTGACCGGGAGCTTCCCACACTTGAAGGCGCATTCCAGTAAGGAAAGAGCCATGACTGTTTATGAACGTGCGGTTGCCAAAATGCAGCAATTACCCGAGCCACTGCTCCAGGAGGTCAGCGACTTTATTGACTTCCTGCTCGTCAAACAAGATCCGACGCAGTGGGAGTTATGGACCCACTTTCGTGGGGCGCTCGACTTAGCGGAAGCAGACTTGGCCGATTACTTACGCAACTTGGAAATGTATGAGGAGAGCCTAGCCCGCGGAGACATCCGATGGTGACAGTGGTCCGGGGGGACGCGATCCTGTGTGACCTGAACCCTGTGGTCGGGACAGAGCAGGCGGGCGTCCGGCCAGCTCTTGTTGTCCAAATCGACCGTGCGAACACTGTGAGTCCTCATACCATTATTGTGCCGTTTACGACACGCATTCGTCGTGCCGTGTTGCCGTCGCATGCGCTGATTCCGGCAGGTGTTGGAGGCTTAACCCACGATTCCGTGGTTCTCTGCGAGCAAATTCGGGTCATCGATAAACGCCGGATCATCCGCGTGCTGGGCCACGTCGATGACACCCATATGGAAGAGGTGGCACGAGCGCTGCGGACCATCCTCGGGCTGTAAACGGTGTCTCTGAGTGCTCCGGTGCTGAGGAGTACCAAGCTGCCGCAGCGTTAGGAGCTGAACCGAACAAGGGTGCGTAATCGACCGCTTACAGCGTCCGCTCCTGCGTCGCTCCAGCTTCCAGCGGTGGCTGACATCTAGTGTCTGCTGCTATGACTTCCAAATGACCGGCCGGGGAGGACAGCGACGCCCAGCGGCTCAGTCGACCAGGGACTGGTCAGGGGTGGTTTCGCCCCCGCCGCTGGGCCGCCCCCCGTTCGTCTTCTTGCCCGACCCTTCTTTACGTTCGGCGGTTTCTGGTTTAGAATCTGCATCGTCGATGGCAGGACAGATCATGCAGACGAAAACCGTCGACGTATACGAGGCGCAAACCCACCTTATCGAACTGTTATCGCTGGTGTTCGCCGGGACTGAGATCACCCTAATGGCAGGGAGCACTCCACTAGCCCGCATCGTGCCTATGGCGGGGGTCCCCTACGCCGCATGTTGCAGGGTTACACCCCGGTGCTATCTGGACGAGCGAGGATTTTGACGAGCCGTTGCCGGAGGACTTCTGGATAGGTACGCCATGAAAGTGCTGCTGGATACCCACGCCTCCATTTAGTGGGATAGTGATTCCATCCAGCTCTTTCCCCAGGCCCGCGCGGCATGTGAGGACCGGACGTCGGCGGTCGAGGGTAGCTCACGATGGGTCGATATGCCGTAAGGCGCGTCGTGGACGGCATGATCACCATCTGGGTTGTCAGCCTGCTCATCTTCTGCCTGCTGCGGCTGACCGGGAACCCCATTGAGATCCTCGCGCCCCCGGAGGCGCTGTTCGAAGACAAAGAGCGGCTGAAGATCATCTACGGTTTGGATAAGCCGCTTTGGCAACAGTATATAAATTTCGTCAAGGGGATCGTGCAGGGCGATTTCGGCATGTCCCTGCGTTGGGGTGACCAGAATGCCTTCGATGTCGTGATGAGTCGAGTGCCAGCCACGGTGCAGCTCTCTGGCGCCGCCCTCGTTTTCTCGATCATCGTGGGGGTGAGCATGGGAGTGCTCTCAGCCGCCAAGCCCGATACGATCGTCGACCGTGTGGGCAAGGTCTTGGCGATCGCCGGTCAGTCCATGCCGGTGTTTTGGACGGCGCTGTTGTTGATTCTGCTCTTCTCCGTTTATCTGGGCTGGTTGCCCAGTGCGGGCGGGGTAAACCGGTCCGGCCTGAAAGCGCTCATCTTGCCCGCCGTGGCGCTGGGCTGGTTCTTCGTGGCCGCGCACATGCGCATCGTGCGCTCAGCCATGCTGGATGTCCTGAACTCAGAATATGTCAAGATGCTGCGGGCGAAGGGGATGCCTCGCCGCATTGTGCTCTGGAAGCACGCGTTGAAGAACGCTTCCATGCCCATCTTCACCATGTTCGCCCTCAACTTCGCCGTCCTCATCACTGGCACCGTCATCACCGAAACCATCTTCACCTGGCCTGGGATCGGGAGTCTGGTCGTGGATTCCATCCAGGCGCGGGACTATACCGTGGTGCAGACACTGGTGTTCTTCGCCAGCGCGGTGATCGTGCTCACCAATATCCTGGTCGACATCATCTACGCCTGGCTTGACCCGAGAATCCGCTTCACCTGAGGCACTGACGATGGCTGAGGGACGAGACATCGGGCTACAGCCCTTGGGGGGCCGCTGGCAACCGCGCATGGCGCGCCCAGCAGCCACCGCCAAGTGGCTACAAGGGACCTTGCGTGGTGCCCCCACAGTGTCGTTGTTGATCCTCGTCACCGCCACGGTGTGTGCGATCTTTGCGCCTTTCCTGGCCCCCGACAACCCGATTCGGGGGGACCTCACCAGCCTCCTCGAGCCTCCGAGCCCAGCGCATCTGCTGGGCACGGATCATCAGGGACGGGATATTTTGAGCCGCCTCATTTATGGAGCGCGGATTTCCGTCAGCGTCGGCTTTCTGTCGGTGTTCCTGGCCAGTGGCATCGGCACGCTTGTGGCGGTGTCGGCCGGCTTCCTCAAAGGCTGGGTGGACAGGCTGCTCATGCGCCTCACCGATGGCTTCCTGGCGTTGCCCTACCTGATGGTCGCGGTGACGGTCGTCGCCATCCTGGGGCCCAGCCTCCGGAATGTGATCCTGGTCATCGGCCTGTTGCGGTGGGTTGATTATGCCCGCATCTTACGGGGTGAAGTCTTGAGAACGTCCGAGATGGATTTCGTGCGCCTGGCCGTGGTCGCTGGCTGCAGTCGGCGTCACATCATCCTCCGTCATATTTTCCCCAATATCCTCAATAGTCTCCTGGTACTGTGCACGCTCCAGTTAGGGACGGCCGTGATCTTGGAAGCCTCGCTGAGTTTCCTGGGCCTGGGGGTACCGCGTCCGACGCCATCGTGGGGCACGATGCTCGCGGAGTCTCAGCCCTATCTGTGGACGACATGGTGGCTGCCGCTGTTTCCCGGCGTGGCCATTTCCTTATTGGTGATGGCCTGCAATCTGACGGGGGATTGGCTGCGCGACCGCTTCGACCCGACGACCAGACAGTTATGAGTGCTGAGGAGCGAGTGCAGCACACGGATACCCGTCAACAGCCGGGGTCGATGTTAGCGTGCGATCGCCGGTGAAATCTGTGCGTGTTGTGCAGATAATGCTTCGATGGCGGCGATGACGGCGTCCGTCGTCATCACCTGACAATAACAATCGTCCAGAACTTCCAGGGCCAAGCGGTGGTGTTCAGAGGTCAGCGCGGCACAGGCGTCATCCAGCAGGATGACATTGTAATCGCGGTCACCGGCGTCCCGTACGGAGGTCTCGACGCAGTAATTGGTCACGACCCCCGAGAAAATGAGGTTCTTGATGCCCATATTGGCCAGGATCTGGTCGAGGTTCGAGCCGTTGAAGGCACCGGAACAGCCCTTGGTAATGACCAGCTCGTTCTCCCTGGGCGCGATCTCCGCCAGGATCTCTGCCTCTTTCGATCCAGCCGGCGCGAACAGCTTCAACCGTTTGTGAATCGGGCTCACATCCCGACAATCTTTGACCAGTGACGCGATTCTCAGGAAGATCACCTCGATGCCGCGTCGGCGGCAAACCTGTTGCAGCCGTTGGATATTGGGGATCACCACAGTCTCGATGCGGCTGAAGTAATACTCGTATTTCACTTCTGTGCCCTGTCTTTTGGCCGCGGCCCCCATGCCGTAGTGGCGATGGGCGTCCAGATACTGCATGTCCACGATGACGAAAGCGGTCCGTTCAGGTGCGAGATCGAAGCTGGGCAGACTACTGAACACGCCCCCCCACTTGTTCGACTGGTCTTGAGAGTCCACCATCCGGTCGGCCATGAGCTTCACCTCCTTAGGCTGAGAAGTTTGTCACGCCATGCCTTGCGAGCTCTCTCAGCGCTGCTTGTCACAGCTGTCTCCGCGTCGGGTCGAAGCGGTCGCGCAGCCAATCGCCAGTGAGGTTGCTGGACATCACCAGCAGCGAGATGGCGATGCCGGGGATCAGCGGCAGCCACCAGACGTTATAGAGGTATGGTTGGGATTCAGCCAGCATCGTGCCTAGGGAGGAAAGCGGTCGCGGCACCCCCAGACCCAAGAAGCTCAGAGCCGATTCAAAGATCACGGCGATGCCAAGCTCCAGCGTGGCGAGCACCAACAGCGAATTGACCACGTTCGGGAAGATATGGCGCACGATGATGGCGCGCCTGCTGGCGCCAGCCACGAGGGCCAGGCGGACATATTCCATGCCGGCGATCTTCAGGACCTCGCTCCGCAGCACACGGGCGTAACTCATCCAGCGCAATAAGCCGATGACCAGGATCACATTCAGCAGGCTGGGGCCCAGCATAGAAACCACCGTGACCGCTATCATCAGGAACGGCAGCGCCATGAAGCCATCGGTGATCTGCATGAGCACGCCGTCCAGCCAGCCTCTAAACAGGCCGGCAAACATGGCGATCGCCGTGCCCATGGCGCCGGACACGAAGACGGCGAGAAGGCCCACCGTCACCGAGATCCGCACCCCATAGATCAGGCGGCTCAAGACGTCGCGACCGAGGTGGTCGGCCCCCAGCAGGTGGCCGGAGAAGCCCGGAGGCACGAAGATTTTCGATAGGTCGCCTTTGATCGGATCATAGGGGGCGAGCCAAGGGGCGAAGATGGCGCAGATCACCGCGGCGGTGAGGAACAGCAGCGAGAACTTCGGGGCGCCTCGGAAGATCTCTTGAAGCCGGGTGGCCCAGCCCACACGCGCTAGCGGTCGCGCACGAGGTGTCTCCAGCAGAAGGCTGTCGTTCTTCACCTCAGATCTCGTCATACGGCTCTCCGCCTACTCCAGTCTGACGCGGGGGTCCAGCCAGGCGTAGCATAGGTCGACGACGATGTTGACGACCACGATGATGGCCGCTGAGAAAAAGACCACGGTCTGCACCACGGTGTAATCCCGGGCGAAAATGGAATCCACTAAGAGCCGGCCGACGCCCGGCCAGGCAAAGATCGCTTCGGTCACTACGGCACCGCCCAAGAGCAGGGCAAAGTTGACGGCGAAGAGGGTAATGACCGGGAGAGAGGCGTTCTTGAGGGCGTGCTTCCAGATGACCAGCCGGCGCGGCGTGCCCTTGGCCCGCACCATCTTGACGTAATCCGACTCCAGCGCGTCTAGCATGGCAGAGCGGACCAAGCGGGCATTCGCCGCCACCTGAAACCAGCCGAGCGAGACAGCTGGCATGATCAAGCCTTTGAGCCCAACCCGGTCCGGCCCTCCAGCGCTGGGGAGCCAGCCTAGGTAAATGGTGAACAGCAAGATGAGGAGCAGACCCAACCAGAAGGCGGGCATGGATTGACCGGTGATGGCCAACACCTTCACGATGCGGTCGGCGATGGAATTGGGCCTGGTGGCGGATACAACCCCAAAAACCAACCCCAGCACCATCGCGAACATCAAGGCGCTGCCGACCAATTGAACCGTCGCCGGCAGACGGCTGAGGTAGACGTCGAAGGCGTCCTGGCGCCCCCAACGCACCGATTTCCCGAAGTCGCCGGTGAAGATGCTCTTGTTGAACAGCAGGTACTGCACATAGATGGGTTTGTTGAGGCCGTATTCTTCCTTCATGCGCTCGCGATCGGCGAGCGTCATTTCGGGCAGGGACAAGAAATCGATGGGGTTCCCGATCACCCGCATCAACAGGAATACCGCTAATGTCGTCAACCACAGCGTGATGAGCCCACGACGCAGTCGCTTGAAGATGTACTGTCTCACTGCACTGCTCCGCAGCTTAGATGACGTAAGCGTTTATGCGAAGAGCAGGCCCCGCGGCATCGAGGTAAGAAACAGCATCTTCCTCGCTGTCTCGATGGCTGCCGTTCACTTGCGTACGACGATGCGCCAGAGCTGCTCAAACGCCGCGGCATGCGGGGGTGTGGGATGTGCCAGGACGCGGTCGCTGTAGCCGATGACCATCGAAACCTCGGCCATGGGGATTTGCCAGCGCTGCTGCAGGACGTGATCCTCGAGATCGGCCAGGGCCTGTAAGCGGAAGGCTTCGTCCATCGTCGTGCTGAGCTTCTCGTAGAGCGCGTTGGTGCGCTCATCCCAACAGCAAATATAGGCGCCGCTCCGATGGTAGCCAAATCCGGCGATAATGCCGGCGTCCTCCTGTCGACCCCAGGTCTGGACGATCAGCGGTCGGAACCTGCGCTCGAACACCCCGCCCGTCGAACCGGCGGTCGGCCGGCAACAGCGCGCGATGAATTCCGTGGGCTCATGCTCGATGATCTTGACCTCGATGCCCACCTCCTTCCAGAAGGACGCTGCCGCCTCCAGCCATTCGCGAATGCCTGGTGAGTTGACGAAGTTCCCCCAATGAATGGTAGTCGAGAAGCCGTTCGGGTAGCCGGCTTCCGCCAGCAGCTGCTTGGCTCGCGCCGGATCGTAGGGGGAGACCCCGCGCTCGCGCCGATGCCCGACGGATCCCGTAAACCAGAAGCTGGTCATCGGTTGGGTGAAGCCGAAGTGCGCCTTGTTGCTGATGGCCGCCTTATCCAGGGCGAGCTCCATGGCCTCGCGGACGCGGATATCATCGAAGGGCTTGAGCTCCTCGGGGGCCGGCTTCTCCGGCGCGTCTTTGATCGCCTGCAAATTCACGAAGAGCAGATTATAGTTACCGGTCGCCGTGATGGTTTGCGTCCACACCCCTCCCTTGTTGGGATTGACGCCGCGCCGTCCAGCGGCTTCCGACCGTGGCAAGTCCTTCGCCAGCGCGTAGGGGATGTTGACCGCGACATCGGCCTGTCGGCTCCTCAGCAGGGCAAAACGGGCGGCGGCATCGGGCGCGAGGACGATTTCCAGGGTCTTATGCTGCGGCTTGTGGAACCACGGCGTGTCACCCCAGAAGTCCTCCCAGCGCTCAAACACGGCTCGCTCCCCGGCTTTGAACTCCTTGAGCAGGTAGGGTCCGCCGCCCAGGGGTTTCTGTTCATAGCCCTCGATGCCCACTTTTTGGTAATAATGCGGCGGCCCGAAGAGGATGGTGTGGTATCCGATGCCGCCGTAAAAGGCCAGGAATTCGGGGACAGGACGCTTCGTCTTCACAAAGAAGTGTTTCGAGTCGATGACCTGCACCGCATCGATCTGCTCTCTGAAACGCGCTGCCGTGCGGTGGGCCTTGAATGTGGGCGCGTGATCGCCGCGCATGGCTTCGAAGTTCCACTTGATGTCTTCGGCGGTGATCGGCCTGCCGTCTTGCCATGTGGCCTTGGGATGAATGGTGGCCGTAAACCCCTCAGCGCTCAGGCTCCATTCGGTGAGGAGCCCCGAGACGATGCTGTGGTTCTCATCCCGCAGTAAGAGGAGGAGGCTGATAGAGTCTTGGAGGAAGTTCGGCCCTGCGCTCTGCAGCGTGTTAAAAGTGTCCCATCCCCAGCTGTCGACCGCCACTGTCAGCTTATCCACCGTAGCCGGCGCGCCGCCGACCGTCGGTTGCGGATCCGCGCTGGCGCCAGCGCTGACCATATTGGCCATGCCCAAGACGCCTGCCGCGGCGCCGGCCGCCTGGGTGAGGAATTGCCGCCTGGTTTGTCCACGTCCATGGTGCGCCATGTCATCCTCCTTCGCGCTTATAACTGTTTTCTCGTCGCGTCGAGGCGGTCGTGCAACCGATCGCCGGCGGGGATACAAGCCATCACCAGCAGGCTGATAGCCAGGTCGGGGATCAAAGTCATCCACCAGGTGATGCCCACGGCGCCTGAGATCAGGTGGGCGAAGTTGACTGCGGACAGGGTGAACGCCGAGATGGCGGCCCAGACCACCCCGGCGGCCACCCCCCGGACGATGGAGTACAGCAACGCTGCCGTCAATTCCAGGGCGGCCGAGATCTGTTCCAGACATACATCAAGGGCCGCTCCTTGGGTGCCGCGCAGGGAGCGCCCGAACTCGCCGATAAGGACGTGCTTGTCGTAGAGCGGATACCGTTCCCACACCGGTTCATCCAGGCCGCAAAATTCGGTTTTTTAGCGTGGTTCGCAGGGCTAGCCTTCGACCTCATAAAGACCTGGGTGAAAGGCAAGCGTAGCGTGATGGCCTCGTGTCGCGGGGATTGAGGCGCGTCAGGAGTTGGGGCCTTAGCAGATAACGAAATCGACCAGAGATGTAGTGGAGGACGAGACACCGCGAGAAGGGGCGGGAATTCACGGTCTGCATGCGCTTGTCCTCTCGCCATCACCGCAGATATGCACAACGCACCGCCCAAACTGGGCCGATTCTAGCGGGGGAGGGGTAGCGTGTCAACCGCAATTCGGTCGTGAGTTTCGATGAACTTCAGATTCCGCCTGGGAACCAGCTTGAAGCTTTAGGCGGGGACCGTCGCGGTCAAGTCAGCATTCGAATCAACCAGCGGTACCACCGCACCCAGGAGAGATGCTGCTAAAGGAGTTCCTGAAGCCCGTGGAACTGACGCAGCGTGATCTCGCCCAAAGGATCTACGTGTCCTGTCAGCGAGTGAACGCATCGGTCAACCGGCGGCGTGGCCTCGCTGCTGGCATAGCCCTCTGGCTTGCGAAGTACGTTGGTACACCGCCGGATTTTTGATGAATTTGCAGCTGAATTGGGACCTTGACCATACCCAACAGGCAGAGGGGAATGAGCTGAAAGAGATTAAGGTCGAGGGTTGTGCAGCAACGATGCTTGCCAAGTCCAGAGGCGTGAGCCCCAAAGCCAACAAGCATCGGATCGGCAGATCCAATGAGACTGAAGGAGCTCCCGCCTCTAGTGTGGCGACACACGAGCGATGTTACACGAAGCGACCGCCGCCGTCCACATGCACGACTTCGCCGGTCATGTAGTCATTGGTCATTAGCATCAGGATCACCTGCGCGACCTCGTCGGCACTGCCGACGCGTTTCCCTGGCAGGACGGCGGCCCGGTTCTTCACGATAGTGTCCCTCTCCGCACCGTAGGCGGTGTGCAGCAGCGGGGTGTCGATGAGGCCCGGGGTGACGGCGTTGACGCGCACCGGAGCCAGTTCCAACGCCAGGGCGGGCGCCAGGGCCTCCACGGCCGACAGCATAGCGGTCAGCATGGCCGCGCCAGGGCGTGGCCGCGACGACAGACTCCCGGACGTGAAGGTGATGGAGCCCTGTTGCATCCGGGGGGCGGCGTGCCGTACGACATATGTCAGCCCCCACAGGCGCTCATCGACGATGCGGCGCAGCGTCGTGAGATCGTTGTTCACGATGGCGCCGTTGCGCAGGGTGCCGGCCGAGATGACCACATGGTCGACGCGGCTGAGGCCCGCAAAGATCTTCCCAACGGCGTCCTCATCGGTGATATCCACGACGGCCGTGTGGACTTTGCCCAGTTCCTGTTGGGCTTGAACGAGTTTCTCCTGGGAACGGCCGGCGATCGTGACCTCCGCACCCGCGTCCTTGGCCAGCCGTGCGGCGGCCAACCCGATGCCACTGCTGCCACCGATGACCATCACGTGTCCACCTTCAAGCTTCATGGCTGTCTCCTTCCGCATGCAATCCGGTTCATCGAGCCTGGTCGCCCCACCGTCATGACCCTGACCCGAGTGCGTTGCTCCCTCTTCCTGCGAGGTTACCTTTACCCACCTCTTTGAAGGAGCTTTTGTAAGTCTTTGGAATGTCAGCGATGCTGATTTTTTGCGGCCCTCGGGGGGCTTTTAAATCTCCCAATCTTTCAATGACTTCCAGAAATCTGGATAAAAGTAACCCCTCCTAGAGAAGGGTGGGGTGAAGGCAGCCCAGCGGCTGAGCGGCGTTTAGAACCGCCCTCACCCTCGCCCTCTCCCAGGGGGAGAGGGGACGAAAACCCCACTCCAGAGAGTCCCTGCACCCTTGCCCTCTCGTCCAGGGGGGAGGGGAA
>Ga0209172_10000792_pt1 | contig 79838 bp, 79 predicted proteins | sample LarsenN4metaG_FD_184113 | JGI IMG/M metagenome (GOLD analysis project Ga0209172, IMG submission 184113) | Hot spring sediment bacterial and archeal communities from British Columbia, Canada, to study Microbial Dark Matter (Phase II) - Larsen... ... | reverse complement strand
AGGATATCGGCACGAAGACCAAGCGCGACATCGAGGCGTTCGGGATCGAGGAGTTCAACGCGCGGTGCCGAGGGTCCGTCACCCGGTACGTCGACGACTGGGAGCGCCTGACCGAGCGATTGGGCTTCTGGATCGACACCGCCGACGCGTACTGGACGATGAACACCGAGTACATCGAGAGCGTCTGGTGGTCGCTGAAGGAGCTGCACCGCAAGGGCCTCCTCTACCAGGCCGATCGCGTCACCGCCTACTGCCCTCGCTGCGGCACCGCGCTGTCCGACGCCGAGGTCGCGATGGGGTACGCGCAGGTGGTCGACCCCAGCGTGTTCATCACCTTCGAGATCGTCGAGGCACCGGACCCCTCGCTGGTCGGGGCGTCGCTGCTCGGCTGGACGACCACGCCGTGGACCCTGATCTCCAACGCGGGCGTCGCCGTCGCGGCCGACGCGCGGTACGTGGTGGTCGAGGCGGACGGGCGGCGTCTCGTGCTGGCCGAGGCCCGCCGGGAGGCTGTGCTGCCCGGCGCCGGGGTGGTCGGCGAGCCCCGGTCGGGCGCCTCGCTCGTGGGGATCCGGTACGCGCCCCTGTACCCGAACGTCGAGGGCGCGCACCGAGTCGTGGACGCCGACTTCGTGTCGCTCGAGGAGGGCACCGGGATCGTCCACCTCGCCCCGGCCTTCGGGCCCGAGGACCTGGAGATCGGCCGGCGCGAGGGCTGGCCCACGTTCAAGCCGATCGACGGCGAGGGTGTCTTCACCGACGAGGCGCCTGTGTTCGTTCGTGGCCTCCCGTTCAAGCGGGCCGACGAACGGATCGTCGAAGACCTGCGCTCCCGCGGCCTCCTCCTGCGCGCTGAGACGATCGAGCACACCTACCCGCTGTGCTGGCGGTGCTCGACGCCGCTGATCTACTTCGCGCGCAGCTCCTGGTACGTGCGGACGACCGCCGTGAAGGACCGGCTCCTCGAGGTCAACGAGGAGGTCAGCTGGTATCCCGAGCACATCAAGCGCGGCCGCTACGGCGACTGGCTCCAGAACAACGTGGACTGGGCCCTGTCGCGCGAGCGGTACTGGGGGACGCCGCTGCCGATCTGGCGATGCCCGCGCGGCCACGACACCGCGATCGGCTCCCTGGTCGAGCTCTCCGAGCGGGCCGGCCGGGACCTCACCGGGATCGACCCGCACAAGCCCTCGATCGACGCGGTGACGTTCGAGTGCCCGGCGTGCGGGGAGACGGCGCGCCGGGTCCCCGAGGTGATCGACGCCTGGTACGACTCGGGCGCGATGCCGTTCGCGCAGTGGGGCTACCACCCGGACCTCGGTCGAGGGCTCGGGCCGTTCGAGCGGAGCTTCCCCGCCGACTTCATCTCCGAGGCGATCGATCAGACCCGCGGCTGGTTCTACACGCTCATGGCCGAGGGGGTCCTGCACTTCGACTCGATCTGCTACCGCAACGTCGTGTGCCTCGGTCTCATCGTGGACAAGGACGGGCGGAAGATGTCCAAGTCCGTCGGCAACGTGATCGACCCCTGGGACGTGCTGAACCGCCAGGGGGCGGACGCGCTCCGCTGGTACCTGCTCACCAGCGGCTCGCCCTGGGCCGAGCGCCGGGTCGGCATGGAGATCCTCGACGAGGTGGTCCGCCGGTTCCTGCTGACCCTCTGGAACGTGTACGCGTTCTTCGTCACCTACGCGAACGCCGGCGGCTTCGACCCCTCGGCCGAGCGCATCCCGACCGGCGAGCGACCCGCCCTCGATCGCTGGATCCTGTCGCGGCTGTCGGCCACCGCGGCCGAGGCCCGCGAGGGGCTGGAGAGCTACGATGCGACCGCCGCAGGGCGCCGGATCGGACGGTTCGTCGACGACCTGTCGAACTGGTACGTGCGGCGGGCGCGCCGGCGGTTCTGGGACCCCGACGGGCGCGGCGGCGCCGACACGACGGCGGCGTTCCAGACCCTCCACGAGTGCCTCGTCGTCCTCTCCCAGCTCCTGGCGCCGTTCACGCCGTTCGTGGCCGAGGAGATCTGGCGCAACCTCGCGGCCGAGCGGGACGGCCATCCGGACTCGGTCCACCTGTCGGACTACCCGCACCCGGAGCCGGGGACGACCGATCCGCTCCTGGACGAGGCGATGGAGTCGGTCCGGCGTATCGTGGAGCTCGGACGCCGGGTCCGCGCCGAGGCGGGGGTTCGCACGCGGCAGCCCCTGCCGGAAGCCGTCGTGGTCTCCGGCGGCGATCCCCGGGCGCTCGCGCCCCTGCTGGACCTGGTCGCCGAGGAGCTCAACGTGAAGCGGGTCCGGTTCGCCGGGCCCGACGAACGGTTCGGCCGCGCTCGGGCGAAACCGGACTTCCGCGTCCTCGGCCCGCGCCTGGGCCCGCAGGTGAAGGAGGTGGCGGTCGCGCTGGCCGCCGACGACGGCGCGATCGCCGAGGCGCTCGCGGCCGGGCGATCGGTCACGGTCGCGACCCCCAGCGGCGAGGTGGCGCTCCACCCGGACGACGTGGAGCTCGTGCACGAGGTCGTCGAGGGGTGGGCCGTGGCCACCGAGACGGGCTCCACGGTCGCCCTCGAGCTCGAGCTGACCCCGGAGCTGGAGCGCGAGGGCCTGGCCCGCGAGCTGATCCGTCTCGTGCAGGACGCCCGGAAGGCGGCGGGACTGGACGTGAGCGACCGGATCGTCCTCGGCGTGGAGACGGGTGGCCCGCTCGCCGAGGCGCTCGCGCACCACCGGGAGCACGTGGCGGGCGAGACGCTCGCCTCGGCGATCCACGGGACCGCGATCGAGGACGCGACCTACCGGCAGGAGGCCGAGGTGGAGGGCTCGCCGGTCACGATCACGCTCCGGCGGGCCTGAGCGTCAGGCCCGGTCCTCGCCCCAGAAGAGCTCGCGCAGCGAGCGCTCGCCCCCCTCGGCGGGCGCGCTCTCCGCGCTGAAGGCCGGCTCCTCGGCGCGCTCCACGACGATCGGCTCCTCGAGCGGCTCCTCCTCGGCGAGATCCCGCGCCTCGGATCGCTCGCTCTGACCGAGGTCCGACCCGCCTCCTCCGGTCGGCGCCGAGGCGACCGAGGCGGAGGGGGCAGCCTTGGCGCGCACGGCCTCCACCATCTCGCGGATCTCGCTCGCGTGCGCCTGGACGAGGCCGCCCAGGCTCTGGAGGAACTCCCGCTCGCGCGACAGGAACGGCGCGATCGCCGCACGCGCATCCCCGCCCTCGGCGCCGCCCGCGGCCCGGATCGCTTCGGCTTCCTGCTCCGCGCGCCGGACGATCTCGGCGGCCTCCTGCCGGGCCCGGGCGATGACCTCCGCGGCCTCGGCGGCCTCGACCGGGATCGCAGCGGCGCCGGCCGAGCGGCGGAGCCGCTCCAGCTCCTCCAGGTACGCGGCGAGATCCTCGGTGACCCGATCGAGGAACGCGTCGACGTCGCGCTCGTTGTACCCGCGGAAGGCCAGCCGGAACTCGGCCTGCTGAACGTCCTGCGGCGTGGTCCGCCCGGCCTCGCGCGGCGCCGCGTCCGGCTCATGCCTCTTCTTCCTCCGCATCACGACCCCCGGATTCAGCAGCCCAGCGCGGCCCGCAGGACCGCAAGGATAACGAACGCGACGATGATGGAGAGATCGAGCCCGATCCCGCCGGCCCGCACCGGCGGGATCATCGCCCGGAGCGGCCGGAGCACGGGCTCGGTCACGTCGTCGAGGAGGTCGAGGATCGTGCGCACCGGTCCCCCGTACGGCGGGCGGAACCCGAACAGCGTCGCCCAGGACACGAGGACGCGGACGAACAGCACGATCGTGTAGATCGTGAGGACGACGCAGACGATGTCGAGCACGGCGTTCCGCGCGGCGATCATGGGCGCGAGGGACCCCGACCCCTCTAGAACTGGTTGTAGAAGTCGCCGCCGGCGATCCGCTCGCGGTCCTCGGCCGAGACGTCCACACCGCCGGGGGTGAGCAGGTACACGCGGTTGGCCACCATCTCGATCTTGCCGTCGAGCCCGTACACGAGGCCGGAGGCGAAGTCGACGAGACGACGAGCGATCGTGTCGTCCGTGCTCTGGAGGTTCATGATCACGGGCACGCCGGCCTTGAACCGGTCGGCGATCTCCCGCGCCTCGTTGAACCGGCGAGGCTCGGACTTGTGGATCGAGCCGGCCGTCGCGGGGCGTGCCGACGGGATGGTCCGCACGATGCCCTCGTGCTCCGGCTCGAACGGCACCTCCCGGACCGCCTGCGGACGCTGGAACCGGCGCACCTCGGCCTGCTCCGGCTGCGCCGCGACGTCGTCGAGCTCTTCGAGCTCGTCGTCCTCCACCAACCCGAGGTAGGTCAGCGTCTTCTTCCACACGCCTGGCATCACATCCTCCCCATCGCCGCCGGAGGCCGCGCTCCGAAGAGCGCGGTCCCGATCCGGACCATCGTAGCGCCTTCCTCGATCGCAACCTCGTAGTCGAGCGACATTCCCATCGACAGCTCCACCGCTCCTGGATGGACCGCGGCGACCTCCGTGGAGAGCTCCCGCAGTCGCCGGAAGTAGGGCCGCGAGTCCTCCGGGGTCCCGGGGAGCGGCGGCATCGTCATCAGCCCCCGCAGCTCGAGCCCGTCGGCCGCCGCCACGGCGTCGGCCGCGTCCCGGACCGCCTCCGGCGGGACGCCGGTGCGCTCGCCGGTCAGATCGACCTCGACGAGCGTCGGCAGCCGCCGTCTGCGCTCGGCCGCGCGGCGCGAGAGGCGCGACATCGCGCGGCCGGGGACGGCGGTCTCCACGACGTCGGCGAGCTCGGCCACCAGGTGCGCGGTGTGGCTCTGGAGGGTGCCGATGAAGTGCCACGTCCCCCCGCCGAGCTCCGACCTCTTGCGCCGGAGCTCCTGGACGTAGTTCTCGCCGAAGTCCTCCACCCCGGCTTCGAGCACCCAAGACAGGACCGTGGCGGGGACCGTCTTGCCCGCCGCCACGAGGCGGACGGTCGACGGGTCCCGGTCCGCCCTCGAGCACGCGGCGCCGATCCGCTCCCGGATCGCCTCCAGGTTCGCCAGCACGGCGGCGCGCGTGCGTTCGACCGGTCCACCCATCAGGCCACCGAACGTAACAGACGTGAACACTCCCGGACAGGAGTCACAGTCGCAAGCCCGTGGCCTCGCGGACCATGGGAAGGCGGGGGCGGGGACCGCGCCCAGAGGCGGGGGAAGGGCGCCTCTCGGCGGCGGGTCTCCCGCCCCACGACTCGCGCCGCGAGGGGCGTCGGGGCCCGACGCTGGTTCGCGTCCCGGGCTCCTCGGGCCCGGGACCGTCTAGCTCTTGAGGAAGTCCGGGATGTCCAGATCCTCCTCTGCGTCGAAGGCGACCGCCTCCGGCGCTGGGCGGAAGATCTCGTCCTCGTCCTCGACGAGGATCGAGGGGACCGGAGCCCGCTCCTCCTCCGGCTCCTCCGTGACCTCGGACGCGGGCGCCCCGGCGGGAGCGAGCGGCTCCTCCAGGAGCCGGGACAGCCGCCCCTCGAACTGCGGGGCGGCCGCCGGCGCGGCCTGGAGGCGATCGAACCCGGCCGCGATCACCGTCACGCGGACCTCGTCGCCGAGCGCGTCGTCCACCACCGCGCCGAAGATGATGTTGGCGTCGGGATGCGCGACGCGGGTGATCGTGTCGGCGGCCTTGTTCACCTCGTGCAGGCTGAGGTCCGTCGGACCGGAGATCGACAGCAGCAGCCCGCGCGCCCCCTCGATCGAGGACTCCAGCAGCGGCGAGGAGATCGCCGCGCGCGCGGCCTCCTCCGCCCGGTCCTCCCCAGACCCGTGGCCGATGCCCATGAGCGCCGAGCCGGCGCCGGTCATCACCGACTTCACGTCCGCGAAGTCCAGGTTGATCAGGCCCGGCGTGGTGATCAGCGAGGTGATGCCGTCGACCCCCTGGTACAGGACCTGGTCGGCCATCCGGAACGCGTCGACGATCGGGGTGCTGGGGTCGGAGACCTGGAGCAGGCGGTCGTTCGGCACCACGATCAGCGTGTCCACCGCCTTCTTGAGCTCGCTGATCCCGACGTCGGCCTGCGTCGCCCGCATCCGCCCCTCGAACCCGAAGGGTCGGGTGACGACGCCGATCGTCAGGGCTCCCTGGGTCCGGGCGATCTCGGCCACGATCGGGGCGCCTCCGGTGCCGGTCCCGCCTCCCTCGCCGGCGGTGATGAACACCATGTCGGCGCCCTTGAGGATCTCCTCGATCTCGTCCCGGTGCTCCTCGGCTGCCCGGCGGCCCACCTCGGGGTCCGAACCGGCGCCCAGGCCCCGGGTCGTCTCACGGCCGATGTCGAGCTTGACCTCAGCGTCGGACATCAGGAGGGTCTGCGCGTCGGTGTTGACCGCGATGAACTCGACGCCGCGCAACCCGGCCTCGATCATCCGGTTCACGGCGTTCACGCCGCCCCCGCCGATCCCGACCACCTTGATGACGGCGAGGTAGTTCTGAGGAGAATCCATCACCGCGACCTCCGCTCCCCGGGTCGATGCCCCCCGGACTACCTGGGGAAACGCCGTACCACCTGTCTCCCGGTCCCGATCCGCCCGCCCTGCCGCGGGCCACTCACTCCCGAACCACTCCCAAACGCCGCCTGAACATGAACCTCAAGTCGATGTTGATTGTTATATCTACCTCACCTCGACGCGCCACGCTACTATCAAACCCCAGGTCCGTCAATACTCGACCGGCACGCGTTGACCGCCGCGCTGACACTTCGATCGGCCCTCAGCCGGACAGGGACACCGCGGGGGAGGCCGGCGCCACCACGCTGACCCGGGCGAGGCCGACGCCCTCCGCGTCGGCCCACGCGAGGACCCGCGCCAGCGTCCCCGCCTTGGCACCGACGTCCGTCGGCAGGCCGTACCGCACGCGGAGCCCCCCGTGCAACCGGAGCTCGATGGTCCCGTCGATCGCGACCGCGATCCAGCGGACCCGGGCCCGGAGGCTCGGTTCCATCGCCCCGAGCGCACGTGCGGGGCCCGACACCGAGGGGCGGGCCTCCTCCGGGGTTCCGACGGGCGGGAGGACGATCCGCGGGAGGTCGGTGCCGGCGGGAGGCGAGCCGAGGACCGTCCCGTCCGCGGCCACCAGGAAGCGTCGTCCCGCGTCCTCGGCCAGTGCGACCGGCGAGCGCTCGACGATCCCGATCCGGATCGTCCACGGCAGGACGCGGGACGCGTCGGCCCGCGCGATCCAGGCGTGGGACTCGAGACGTGCCTCGATCGCCCCGTCGTCGAGCCAGAGCACGTTCGTGCTGCGCGAGACAGCCGCGAGCTCCACCACCCGCGCGCGCGAGAGCTGCTCCGCTCCGCTCACCTCCACGCTTTGCGCGTGGAACACCGAGGAACGGGAGACCGCGAGCGCCCCGAAACCGATCGACGCCGCCGCCAGGACGACCAGCGCCCACCGCAGGACGCCCTCGCGGGTGAACCGCTCAGCGCGTCGCGAGATCGAGGTCGCCAACCAGATGCACCTCCGGCTCGAGCCGGATCCCCGAACGGGACTCGACCAGGTCCTGCACGGCTCCGATCAGGGCCACCACGTCGGCCGCGCTCGCGCCCTCCCGGGTGACGATGAAGTTCGCGTGCTTGGTCGAGACGGCGGCCCCGCCCACCGCCATCCCCTTGCCCCCGGCCTCCTCGATCAGGCGCGCCGCGTGGCCCTCCGGCGGGTTCTTGAACACGCTTCCGCAGTTCGGCTCGGCGAGCGGCTGGTTGCGTCTCCGCCACTCCCGCGCCTGGTCCATCGACGTCCGGATCCGCTCGGGTTCGGCGGGGGCCAGCCGGACGGCCGCGGCCACCACCACCGCGCCGTGCGGGAGCTCCGTCCGTCGGTAGCTGAACCGCACCCGCGAGGCCTCGATCCGGCGCCACGCGCCGGCGTCGAGCTCGAACACGTCGATCGCGGCGAGGATGCGCGACATCTCCCCGCCGTGCGCCCCGGCGTTCATCCGCACCGCCCCTCCGAGCGACCCGGGGATCGCCACCCCGAACTCGAGCCCCGACAGGCCGTGGGACAGCGCGACGCCGGACAGGGCCGGGAGGGGCATCGCGGCGCCGGCCGAGAGCACCTGGCCCTCACGGCCCGCCCACCGGAAGCTCCGTCCCAGTCGGAGGACCAGCCCGGGGAAGCCGTCGTCGGCCACGAGGACGTTCGAGCCCTTCCCCAGGACGACCACGGGGATCGACGTCTCGCGCTTGGCCTGCGCGGCGGCCGCCAGGTCGGCCTCCCCCTCGGGCTCCAGGTAGAGGGCCGCGGGTCCGCCGATGCGGAACGTCGTGAGGGGCGCCAGCGGGAACCTCGTCCGCACGCGATCGCCGCACGCGGCCCGCAGGATCGCCTCGGCGTGCCGCACGACCTCGTTCACGCGCCCTCCCGGATCCGCTCGAGCGCCGCGTCACCGAGCATCCACACGTCCCCGCAGCCCATCGTGATCACGAGATCCCCCTCCCGCACCTCGCGCCGGAGGAACTCGACGACGTCGGCGCGGTGCGGGAGGTACACGATCCGCTTGCCCTGCGCCGCGCGCGCGATCCCCTCCACGACGAGCTTCCCGGTGACGCCGGGGATCGGGTCCTGGGCCGCGCCGTACACGTCGGTCACGACGACCACGTCGGCCGCGACCAGGCTCGAGCCGAGCTCGCGCCACAGCGCCCGCGTCCGCGAGTACCGATGGGGCTGGAAGACCGCGATCAGCCGTCGCGGGTCGGTCCGGCGGGCGACCTCCAGCGTCACGGCGAGCTCGGTTGGGACGTGCCCGTAGTCGTCGTAGAAGCGCGCCCCGCGTGCGGTCCCCCGGAGCTCGAAGCGGCGATGGACCCCGGTGAAGCTCCTCAGCGCCTCGACCGCGACCGCGGTGGGCACCCCGACGCGCGCGGCGACGGCCACGGCCGCCGCCGCGTTCAGCACGTTGTGCACCCCGTCGACCGCGAGCTGCAGGAGGTGCCGCTCGCCTTCGACCAGGAGCTCGGCGCTCGCCCCCGCGGAGCCGAGCGCGATCCGCTCGACCCGGACCCGGGCCCCCGGCGCCACCCCGTAGCTCGTCGTCGTGACGCCGGCCACGCCGACCGAGCGCGTCGCCCCCTCGTCGTCCGCGCACACGACGACGTGCTCGCAGCGGCGCGCGAACGCGGAGAACGCCGCCTCGATCTCCTCGCGACCGCCCCGGTAGAAGTCCACGTGGTCGACCTCGACGTTGGTCACGATCCCCACCGTGGGGGACAGCAGGAGGAACGAGCCGTCGCTCTCATCGGCCTCGGCGACGAACAGGTCACCGCCGCCCGAGCGCGCCCCGCTCCCCGTCTCGTTCGGATCGCCACCGATCACGTAGGTCGGGTCCCGCCCGGCGCGTTCGAGCACGAGTGCCACCATCGACGTCGTGGTGGTCTTCCCGTGCGTGCCGGCCACGGCGATCGTGCGGCGGTCGGCGGCCGCGGCCGCGAGCGCCTGGGCGCGCGCCCACACCGGGATCCCCCGGCGCCGCGCCTCCTCGAGCTCGGGGTTGCCCTCGCGGATCGCGCTCGAGGCGACCACCGCGTCGGGATCGCCCACGTGCGCGGCGGCATGGCCGACCGAGACCTCCGCGCCGGCCTCCCGGAGCTCGACCAGGCCCTTCGAGTCCTTCAGGTCCGAGCCGCTGACCGCGACCCCGCGCGCGAGGAGGAGCCTGGCGAGGTTCCGCATGCCCGCCCCGCCGATCCCGATCATGTGAACACGGCGGACGCCGCTGAGGCCGGGCACCTCCAGGGTGGGGATGCTCCCCGGCGGTGGCACGTAGGGCGAGCTCACGAGCCGCCCCCGGCCGCCTCCACCACCCGCGCCAGCGCCTCGTCCGCGTCGGGACGCGACCACGTCCGTGCCCGCTCCCCCATCGCGCGCAGCCGATCGGGTTCGGCCAGCAGTCCCTCGACCCGCTCGGCCAGGACCGCGCCGTCGAGCTCGTCGTCCAGCAGGACGGTCGCACCGCCGGCGCGCTGGAGCGCCCGCGCGTTGGCTTCCTGATGGCGTCCGGTCGCGTACGGGTACGGGATCAGGAGCGAGGGCACACCGCAGACCGCCAGCTCCGCGACCGTGTTCGCGCCCGCGCGCGACACCACGAGGTCGGCGATCGCGTACGCGAGCTCCATCCGCTCGAGGAACGCGAACGTCCGGACCGGCGGGGCGGCGTCCAGCGCCGAGCGAACGCGCTCGAGATGGGCCCGCCCCGTGAGCAGGAGGAACTGCGCGACGTCGGGGGGCAGCCGACGGACCGCCTCGACGACGGACCGGTTGAGGTGCAGCGCCCCCTGGCTCCCGCCGAAGACGACCACCGTTGGCCGCTCGGGGTCGAGCTCCATCTCCGCCGCGGCCTCCTTGGCCAGGCGCTCGCGCTCGGCCGCGACGCGGAGGATCCGCTCGCGGACCGGGTTCCCGGTCACGACCGTGCGCGCCCGCCGCGGGAACCCTCCGCGGGCCTCGGCGAACGCGAGCGCGACCGCCCGCGCCCGCCGGGAGAGCGCCCGGTTCGCGAGCCCGGGGACCGCGTTCTGCTCGTGGAGCACCAGCGCCCGTCCGCCGCGCATCGCCGCGAGCGCCGCTGGCACGCTCACGTACCCGCCCATCCCGACGACGACGTCGCTCTCGCCGACGACCGGGCCGAGCCGCCGCACCGACCGGACCGCCGAGAGCGGTCCCGCGAGCGCGCGGACCGAGGCCCGGCGAACGAACGGACGGGCCTCGACCTCCACGAACGGGAACCCGGCGGCGGGGACCAACCGCGCCTCCTGGCCCTGCGGCGTCCCGACGAAGCGGACCTCGTGCCCGTCGCCCGCTAGCCGTTCGGCCAGCGCCAGCGCCGGGATCACGTGCCCGGCGGTACCGCCACCCGCGATCAGGACCCTCATGCCGCCCGCGACCTCCGCCGCGGGACGCTCCGGACCCCCGCGCCCTCGCCGGCCGGGCTCCGAGCGATGTTCACGAGGATCCCGACGGCCGCCAGCGAGACCACGAGGGAGGAGCCCCCGTAGGACAGGAAGGGGAGGGGCACCCCCGTGATAGGCAGGAGACCCGTGACGGCCCCGAGGTTGACCAAGGCCTGGAGCCCGAACCACGACACGATGCCGGCGGCGAGCAGCCGCCCGAAGACGTCGCCGGCGTGCGCGGCCGTCCGGATCCCCGCGTACAGGAGCACCCCGAACGCGACGAGCACGACGATCTCGCCGAGCAGGCCGAGCTCCTCCCCCAGGATCGAGAAGATGAAGTCGGTGTGTGCGTTCGGCACGTACATCCACTTCTGCCGCGACGCGCCCAGGCCGACGCCGGTCCACCCGCCCGAGCCCAGCGCGATCAGGGACTGGATCAGCTGGTACCCCGTGTTCCCCGCGTCCGCCCACGGATCGAGGAACGACAGGAACCGGATCCGCCGGTAGTCCGCGCTCATGATGAGCCCCATCCCGACCACCAGGCCGAGCGCCCCGGACGCCGCCAGGTACCGCAGCCGCACGCCCGCGGCGAACAGGAGGAGGAAGACGGTCCCGGCCAGGATCAGCGTCGTGCCGAGGTCCGGCTGGAGCATCACCATCCCGCACACGAGCAGGAGCACGGGCAGCAGGGGGATCGCGAGCTGCCGGAGGTCCCCCAGGCGATCCCAGCGCCCGGCCAGGATCGCGGCGGCGAACGCGACGAGCGCGAGCTTGGCGAGCTCGGACGGCTGGATCGTCACCGGACCGAGCTGGAACCAGCGGGACGAGCCGTAGGCCTCGACCCCGGCGGCCGGATGCAGGACGAGCGCCAGCATCGCCAGCGTCGCGAGCAGGAGCGGGAGGGACAGCCGTCGCCACGCTCGGTAGCGCATCCGCGAGGTGAGGATCAGCGCGAGGACGCCCACCGCCGCGTAGGCGCCCTGTCGCTGGAGGTACCGGAAGCTGTCGCCGAACCGCGCGTACGCCGAGACCGAGCTCGCCGACAGCACCATGATCAGGCCGGCGATCGTGAGGAACGCCGTCGAGCCCACCAGCAGCGTGGCCGTCCGGCGGCCGGCCACGGCCCGACGGCCGCGGGGGCGGATCGCTTCCACGGGCCGGACGAGCCGCAGGTGACGCGGACGCGCCGCGGCGCGCGCGGCGCTCATCGCTCGCCCTCCGCGAGGCGACGGGCGGCGGCGGCGAACCGCTCGCCCCGCTCCCGGTAGTCGCGGAACATGTCCCAGCTCGCGCAGGCCGGAGCCAGGAGCACGGTGCCGCCTGCCGGAGCGAGCTCGAACGCCGACCGCACGGCCTCCTCGATCGAGCCGGCCTTCCGCGCCGGGACACCGTCCTGGAAGATCGACACCAGCTCGTCGGCGGCCTCGCCGATCGCCACCACCCCGCGCAACCGGGGCGCGAGCGAGCGCAGGGGCGAGAGGTCCACGCCCTTGGCCCGCCCGCCCGCGATCAGCACCGCGTCCTGGAGGTCCCCGGCCGCGGCGAGGGCCGCGTGCGGGTTCGTCGCCTTGGAGTCGTCGACGAACGCGACCCCCCGGATCTCGGCCACGACCTCGCCTCGGTGCGGCTCGGGGCGGAAGGTCCGCAGGCCGGCCTGCACCGCGTCGGGCTCCGTCCCGAGGGCGAGACACGCCGCCGCCGCCGCAGCGGCGTCCGCGCGCATGCCCGCGGACCGCACGGCCGGTGGACCGAGCCGCACGGCGGTCGGCCCCGCGGCGACGAGCTCGGTCTCGGCGTACCCGACCTCGGCGGGGGCGGGCGGCCCGATCGTGAACCACCGCACGCGGCACCGGGCCCGCGCCGAGATCGCGGCCGCCACGGGATCGTCGCGGTTGCCGACGTGCGTCTCGTCCTCGGTCTGGTTCTCGAACACCCGCGCTTTCGCGGCCGCGTACGCCTCGAACGATCTGTGCCAGTCGAGGTGATCGGCCGCGACGTTCAACAGGACCGACACCGCGGGATGGAACGAGCGTTGGAGCGCGAGCTGGAACGACGACGCCTCGACGACCAGGACGTCGTGCCGCTCGCGGGCCGCGGCGGGGAACGGGTGGCCGATGTTCCCGCAGGCGACCGCGTCGAGCCCGCTCGCCCGCAGGCAGGCGGCGATCATCCCGGTGGTCGTCGTCTTGCCGTTCGTGCCGGTCACCGCGAGGTAGGGCGCCGTCGCCAGGTGGGCCCCCAGCTCGAGCTCGCCCCACAGCGGCAGGTCGCGCTCGCGCACCCATCCGATCACCGAGGCGTGCGGCGGGATCCCGGGGCTCGCCACCACCAGCGTGGCGCCGTCCAGGTGCTCCGGTCGGTGGCCCCCGGCGAGCACCCGGACGCCGAGGTCCTCGAGCTCGCTCAGGCGCCAGCCCTCGACCGCGTCGGCTTCGGAGACCGTCACGGCCGCTCCCTCCGCCGCGAGCGCCCGGGCCGCCGCGTTCCCCGACACGCCCAGACCGAGGACCACGGCGCGCTCCCCCGCGAAGAGCCCCGCGCTCACCCGAGCCCTCCCCGCGCGACGAAGTCCGTGTAGAACAGCCCGAGCCCCACCGCGACCGCCAGGCCCGCGACGATCCAGAAGCGGACGATCACGGTGAACTCGGGCCAGCCCGCGAGCTCGAAGTGGTGATGGATCGGCGACATGCGGAAGACGCGGCGACCGAACCCGCGGAACGCGATCACCTGGGCGATGACCGACGTCGTCTCGATGACGAACAGCCCGCCGAGGACGATCAGCAGCAGCTGGGTGCTCGTCACGATCGACAGCGCGCCCATCAGCCCACCCAGGGCGAGCGAGCCCGTATCGCCCATGAAGATCCTCGCCGGGGCGGCGTTCCACCACAGGAAGCCGGCCGCCGCCCCCGCCCCCGCCGCGGCGACGATCGCGAGGTCCAGCGCCGTGTTCACGGCGATCGGGTAGCAGGCGTCGGGCGGCCCGAGCTCGCACGTGTGCCGGTACTGCCAGAAGGCGATGAACACGTAGCTCGACAGCACCAGGATCGACGATCCGGACGCGAGCCCGTCCAACCCGTCGGTGAGGTTCACCGAGTTCGAGGCGGAGGCCAGGATCACGAACACCCACACGAAGAACAGGAGGCCGAGATCCAGCCCCGTGTCCCGCAGGAAGGAGAGCTCGGTCGGGACGTCGGCGGCGCGCACCGCGATGAGCCCGAAGACCAGCGCCACGAGGGCTTGGCCGACGATCTTCGCGGTCTTCGAGAGCCCGAGGGATCGCCGCCGTCGGACCTTGATGTAGTCGTCGACGAACCCGAGCACGCCGAAGAGCACGGTGGCGACCATCACGGCCACGCCGGCCGCGGTCACCGCGTGGAACGCGATCCGCGTGACGAGGTAGGCGACGACGATCCCGAGGATGATCACCGTGCCGCCCATCGTGGGGGTGCCCATCTTCTCGAAGTGCGTGTGCGGCCCGTCCTCGCGGATCCGCTGCCCCCAGCCCCACACGCGGAACATCCGGATCGCGAGCGGCGTCCCGAGCAGCGTCACGGTGAGCCCCACGGCGGCGGCGATCAGGATCTGCCTCACCGCAGCGCCTCCGCGAGCCGCTCGAGCCCCGCGACGCGCGAGCCCTTCAGCAGGACGACGTCGCCGGGGCGGATCCACGCCCGGAGCGCGGCTCCGGCCTCCTCGAGGTGGTTACACACCGCCACGTCCTCGGGGAGCTGGCCCTCGCGGATCGCGGCGCGCGCGATCGGGGTCGCCTCCTCCCCGACCGTGATCAGGCGCTCGACACCGATCCGCACGATCAGCTCGCCGAGGCGCTCGTGCTCCTCGAGCGAGATCGCCCCGAGCTCCGCCATGTGCCCGAGCACCGCCACGAGGCGACCGCTCCGAGCGATCGACCGCGCGGCCTTGAGCGCCGCGGCCATCGACTCGGGGTTCGCGTTGTAGGCGTCGTTCACGACGATCACGCCCTCGGAGGTCGTGAACGTCTCCATCCGCCAGCCGGAGACCCGCGCGCCCTTCAGCGCGGCCGCGCACTCGGCGGCCGACAGCCCGAGCGCGATCCCGCACGCGGCGGCCGCGAGCGCGTTCGGCACCATGTGCTCGCCGGGGACGGCGAGCTCGACCGGCTCGCGCTCCTGGCCCGCGACCAGCGCGAAGCTCGCCCGACCGTCCGCGCCGGGGACGACCTCCTCGGCCCGCACGTCGGCCGAACGATCGAGGCCGAACGTGATCGCGCGCGTCCGCGTCTGGTCCCCGTACGCGCGGACGACCGGGTCGTCGACGTTCAGGATCGCGACGCCCTCGGGGCCGAGCCAGCGGACGGGCTCGGCGCCCGCCCGGACGATCGCCTCCCAGGAGCCGAAGATCCCCATGTGCGCCACGCCGACGTTGGTGACCACGACCAGGTCGGGGCGGGCGATCTCGCACAGCAGGTGGACGTCCCCCTCGTGGCGCGCGCCCATCTCCGCCACGACGACCTCGGTGCGGGCCGCCGCGCCGAGGAGCGTCATCGGCAGCCCGATCTCGTTGTTGAAGGACGCGGGGCTCGCGTGCGTCCGGAACCGGGTGGCGAGGACGGCCGCCGCCAGGTCCTTCGTAGAGGTCTTCCCGTTCGCGCCGGTGACGCCGACGACGGTCACATCGGGCATCCGGCGCCGCTCGTCGGCGGCGAGGTCGAGCAGCGCGCGGCCCGGATCGTCGACCTCGATCGCCGGCCCGACGTGCGCCGGCGCCCGCACGAGCACGCCGGCCGCGCCGCGCGCGACCGCCTCGCCGAGGAAGTCGTGGCCGTCGAGGTGCTCCCCCCGCAGCGCCACGAACAGGGCCCCCGGCTCCACGCGCCGGCTGTCGGTGGCGACCGACGAGACCGCCCCGTCGCCGCCGACCAGGCGTCCGCCGACCGCCTCGGCGATCTCGGAGAGGCGGCGCGGGATCATGCGTCGACCCCCAGCAGGGTCCGGAGCTCGGCCGCGGCGACCTCGCGATCGTCGAACGGGACCGTCCGGTCGGCGAGCTCCTGGTAGGTCTCGTGGCCCTTGCCGGCGATCACCACCGCGTCCCCGGCCCGGGCCTGCGCGAGGGCGACCCGGATCGCCGCGCGACGGTCGGGCTCGACCAGGTAGTCGCCGCCGCCCTCCTCGGCCCCCGGTTCGATCTCGGCGATGATCACCCGCGGGTCCTCGCTCCGGGGGTTGTCGCTCGTGATGACCGCGAGGTCGGCCAGGCTCGTCGCGGCGCGGCCCATCAGGGGCCGCTTGGCCCGGTCGCGGTCCCCGCCGCAGCCGAAGACGACGATCAGCCGACCGGTCGCGAGGGGTCGCGCGGCCCGCAGGACGTTGGCCAGGCTGTCCGGCGTGTGCGCGTAGTCGACCATGACGAGGAAGTCCTGGCCGGCCTCCACCGTCTCGACCCGCCCGGGGACCCGGTCCACCGCCGAGATCGCCTCGGCCGCGATCGCCTCGTCGATCCCGAGCGCCCGGGCGGTCGCGAACGCGGCCAGGCAGTTCTCGACGTTGAACAGGCCCCGGAGCCCCGAGCGGATCCGGAGCGGCCCGACGCGGAAGGAGATCCCGCGTGCCGTCGTCTCGACCTCGGTCGCGCGGACGTCGGCGCGAGCGTCGAGGCCGTAGGTGAGGGCGGGCAGGTCCGGGCGGATCAGCCGACGACCCTCGGCGCTGTCGTGGTTCACGACCGCGCGGTCGCTCATCCCCGGGGTGAACAGCCGGGCCTTGGCCCGGAAGTACTCCTCCATCGAGGCGTGGTAGTCCAGGTGGTCCTGCGTGAGGTTCGTGAACACCGCGACGTCGTACCGCGTCCCGTCCACCCGATGCTGGTGGAGGCCGTGCGAGGAGACCTCCATCGCCACGGCCCGCACGCCCTCGTCGACCATCCGAGACAGCAGGGCCTGGAGGTCGGGGGCCTCCGGGGTCGTCCGCGGGAACGGGATCGGACGCCCGTCGATCCGCACCCCCGTGGTCCCGATCACGCCGGGCGGGGTCTCCGCGGCGCGGAACACCGCCTCGAGCAGGTAGGTCGTCGTGGTCTTGCCGTTGGTCCCGGTGACCCCCACCAGGGTCAGCCGGTCGGCCGGACGTCCGAAGAAAGCCGCCGAGATCGGCCCCATCGCCGCCCGGACCGAGGGGACCCGGACCTGGGTCGCCTGGGCCGGGAGCCATCGGTCCACCAGGAGCGCCACCGCCCCCCGGCCCACCGCGTCGGCCGCGAAGTCGTGCCCGTCGCGGCGCGTGCCCGGGACGCAGAAGAACAGGGACCCGGTGCCGGCCTCGTCCGAGCGGTAGCACAGGGCCCGGACGGGCACCGAGCGGTCGCCGCGGATCGCCGCTCGAGGGAGATCCGCCACGAGCTCGCCCAACGGGCGTCCCGAAGGCCGTGCTGGGGGGGACGGGGCCACGGCCCCTGAGCGTACCGCTTGGCCCCCGACCCCCTCCGCCGGCTCGCTCATGGCACCGGCAGCGCGTGCGGCGGCAACCCGACCGGCTCGGCCGGCTCGATCGACAGGCGCGCGATCGCCGCCCGGGCCACGCGCTGGAACAGCGGCGCCGCCGCCAGGCCCCCGTACCCCTGCACCGGACGGTCCAGGATCGCCGCGATCACGACCTCGGGCCGGCCGGCCGGCAGGAAGCCGATGAACGAGGCGATGTAGCGACCCTCGAGGTAGCCGCCGCCCGCCGGATCCGGGATCCGCGCGGTCCCGGTCTTCCCGGCGACCTGGTACCCGACGATCCTGGCGTTGCCCCCGGTCCCGTACTCCACCGCGAACGCGAGCATCTCCGTCACGGTCCGGGCGCTGTCGGCCGAGATCACCCGGCGCGGCGGCGCGAGCGGGACCCCACGGCGCGTGCCGTCGGGCCCGATCGTCGCGCTCACCAGGCGGGGCTGGACCCAGCGCCCCCGGTTGGCGATCGTCGCGTACACCGAGATCATCTGCAGGGGCGTGGCCGCCACGCCCTGACCGTAGGCCACGGTGGCCAGGGTGGCCTCGGACCACTCGTGCAGCGGCTGGATGATGCCGGGCGACTCGCCCGGGAAGCCGATCCCCGTCGTGCGGCCGAGCCCGAACCGAGCGAGGTAGCTCGCCATCGTCGACGGGCCGAGCCGCTGCGCGACCAGGACCGCGCCGATGTTGCTCGACTCGGCGATGATGTCCCCCAGGGTCATCCGCAGCCGCGGGTGGGGGTGCGCATCGTGGATCGTGTACTCGTCCACGCGCATCGTCCAGGGCACCGACAGCTCCTCGTCGAGCGGGAGCGCGCGCTCCTGGACCGCCGCCGCGGCCGTGATCACCTTGTTCGTGGACCCCGGTTCGAAGGCGTCGGTGACGGCCCGGTTGCGGAACACCCCCGGACGCGTGCCCGCGAACGCGTTCGGGTCGAACCACGGGTAGCTCGCCATCGCGAGGACCTCGCCCGTCCCCGGAACCATGACGATCACCGTGCCGCCGCGGGCCCGCTGGTTCGTCACCGCGTCCTCCAGGGCAGCCTGCGCCTGGAACTGGAGCTCGCGGTCGATCGTCGTGACGACCGACGAGCCCGGGATCGGTTGGCGCTCGACGTCGATGCCCCCGGCGATGGGCTTCCCCGAGGGATCGAGCTCCTGGGTGCGCTCCCCCGGCGTGCCGGCCAGCAGATCCTCGTACCCGAGCTCCAGGCCGGCCAGCCCCCCTCCGTCGACCCCCACGAACCCGAGCACCTGGGGCGCGAGCGCCCCCGCCGGGTAGGAGCGCGCGCTCGCCTCCAGGAACCCGATCCCCGGCAGCTCCAGGTCCCCGATCCGCTCGGCCGCCGGGAGGTCCACCTGCCGGGCCAGGTACACGAAGCTGCCCTCCGACCGGAGCAGCTCGACGAGGGACGCCGGGTCGCGCCGGAGCAGCGGCGCGAGCGCCCGCGCCGTCCCCCACGGATCGGTCACGTACCGGGGGTCCGCGTACACGTCTCGGGCCGGCATCGACAGGGCGAGCGGCTCGCCCGAGCGGTCGAGGATCTCGCCCCGCTGCGCCGGGAGCTCGACCGTGCGGGCGCGCTGGCTCACGGCCCGATCGCGCAGGTCCGCGGCCTGGCTCACCTGGAGCACCGTGAGGCGGACGAACACGACGCCGAGCGCCAGCACCATCGAGCAGAGGAGCGCGACGAGGCGTCCGAGCGGCGGGCGTCTCACCAGCCGCCCTGCCCGTCGGTCGACGCGGGATCCGCCCCGGACGGATCCGCCGGGCCGCTCGGCGCGCGGAGGATCCGGATGTCGTCGGGGAGACGCATGCCGTGCCGGCTGGCCCAGGCTGCGATCCGGCCGGGTGCGGACAGGGTTGCCTGCACCTCCACGAGCTCGAGGTGCTCCACCGCGAGCGCCTCGAGCCGTCGCTCCGCCGCGTCGATGCGGAACGACTGCTGGGCGAGCAGGACGTTCAGGACCACGATGCCGAAGACCATCGAGCCGACGAGGGCGCCCGCGAAGAGCGCGAACCCGACATGGTGGGTGCGATCCTTCGCGGCGCGGCCAGCCCCGCTCCTGGCGGGGACCGGCGCTCGCCTCGGCACCGGCGAGGGCGCGGTCGCCGGCCGCCGGGAGGGCCTACGCCGGGGCGAGGGCGCGGCCAGCTCGCGTGCGGGCGCGCTCACGATCGCCTCCCGGTCACGCCGCCTCCCGCGCCTCGGCCCGTCCCGCGGGATGCTGCTCCTCGGGCTCCCGCCGCTCGGCGGCCCGGAGCTTGGCGGCCCGCGAACGCGGGTTGCGTCGGCGCTCGGCCGCCGAGGGGCGGATCGGCTTGCGCGTCAGGACCTCGAGGTCGGCGCGATCCCCGAGGAACCGCTTGACGATGCGGTCCTCCAGCGAGTGGTACGAGATCGCGACGACGCGGCCACCGGGAGCGAGGACGTCCGCCGCCCGAGGCAGGGAGGCGGCGAGCTCCTCGAGCTCCCGGTTGACCGCGATGCGGAGCGCCTGGAACGTCCGGCGCGCGGGGTGGGGGCCGCCCCGCCGCGCCCCCAAGGCGCCCGCGACCACGCGGGCGAGCTCGTCGGTGGTGGCGATCGGCGCCCGGGCGCGCGCCCGGACGATCGCCGCCGCGACCCGGCGGGAGCGCCGCTCCTCGCCGAGCTCGAACAGGATCCGCGCGAGCTCGTCCTCGGGCAGCTCGTTCACGAGGTCGAACGCGCGCGAGCCCTCGGGTTCCATCCGCATGTCGAGCGGCCCGGAACGGCGGTAGGAGAACCCGCGCTCGGGCCGGTCGAGCTGCATCGAGCTCACCCCGAGGTCGTACAGGACGCCGTCGACCCGGTTCTCCGCGGGCACGTCCGAGAACCGGGCACGGACGGCGATGAAGCGCTCGCCGAAGCGCGCCAGCCGTGCGCTGGCGAGCCCGAGGGCCTCGGGGTCGCGGTCGACGCCGATCAGGCGCCGGACCCCCGACTCGAGCAGGGCCTCCGCGTGACCGCCCGATCCCACGGTCAGGTCGATCACCGTGTCCCTGCCTCCGAGGATCCGGACGACCTCCTCGACCAGGACGGGCTCGTGGCCGTCGACGTCCGGCACGCCCGGACCCTCATCCGAGGACGCGGACGGCCAGCAGGCCGAGTCCCAGGTAGGCGGCGGTCGTGGCCGCCGCGAGCACGATCAGCCAGAGGCTCTGCCGAACCTCCGCGGACAGCGGTCCCCTCATGCCTTCCCCCTCGGGTCGAGCGTTCCTGCCTGGTATGCGCCGCCGTGGGCGGCCTCGTAGCGCTCGTGCGCGGCCCGGTCCCAGATCTCGACCCGGTCGAACACGCCGAGCACCACGGCCTCCCGCGAGATCCCGGCCTCGTGCCGCAGCCGCTGCGGGATCAGCAGCCGGCCCTGCGAGTCCAGCTCCACGGCCTCGGCCTTGCCGAAGAACATCCGCGCGTACGCGCGCGCTTGCGCGTCGGACAGGGGGAGGGCGCCGACCTCCGTGGCGCGGGCCTCCCACTCGGCCCTGGGGAAGCAGAAGAGGCACCCGTCCTGCCCGAGCGTGAGGACGAGACCCTCGGCGAAGGCCTCGCGGAACCTCGCGGGCAGCGTGATGCGCCCCTTCGGGTCGAGCTGGTAACTGTGCGCGCCGAGCAGTTCGGCCACGCGTCCTCCCCTTCTCCTCCACTGCGCTCCACTCTTATCCCACTTGCACTCCACTCCGTCAAGGTGCGTGCGCGAAAAAGGGGTGGATCACAGTGACGGAAGTCAACGTCTGAGATGGCGTCCGGGGCGGCTCGGCGCCGGCGCTCCCCTCAGGCGTGCGGCCGCGCGGCTAGGACAGGAACGGCTCCCACTCGGGCTCGAGGCGTCCGAGCGAGAGGCGGAAGCCATCGCGCGGGGCCACGGGACGGCGCGCGAGGTGCAGGCCGGCGTCCTCGATCAGGCGGTTCTCCTTGCGCGAGTTGCATCGCCGGCACGCCGCCACCACGTTGTCCCAGGTGTGGGTCCCGCCCCGGGACCGAGGGACGACGTGATCCAGGTTCTCCGCGGGCGCCCCGCAGTACTGGCAGGTCCAGCCGTCGCGCGCGAACACGGCCCGGCGCGTGAGGGGCGCCTGCACCCGGTAGGGCACCTTCACGAAGCGACGGAGCCGGAGCACCGAGGGAGCGTCCAGCTCGAGGCGTTCGGAGCGGAAGACCTGTCCGTTCGACACCAGCACCTCGGCCTTGTCCTTGAGCACGAGCACGACCGCCCTCCGCGCAGACACGACTGCGAGAGGTTGGTGCGACGCGTTGAGCACCAGCGCTCTGCCCATCGGGGTCGAAGGCGAGTATACGCAGGGGCGAGCGCCGACTCCCCCAGGTGCTTGCATCGCCAAGATCACAGTGTTGTGATTCCGTCGGAGGCGGCGGCTCGCCGCGCCGTGTGGGACGCCTGGAGTAGCGAACAAGGGGCCGCGCGGGGCGTCCAGCGAGCGGAGCGGCCCCGCCGCCTTCCCTCGCCGGCCCGGTGCCCGACCGGACGACCGGGAACCGGCGGACCCGCCCGGGCCGTGGGACGGATGCGGTGAACCCGCCGCCCGCCGCACGCGTACCCACGGATAAGATGGTGGAGCCCTCGATCCCGGAGGTCCCGTTGGAGGCCCCTGAGCCCGCGTCCGAGCCGACCCAGGCCTGGCAGCGCTTCTCCGATCGGTTCCGCGCGATCTCGGAGAACGTCGAGCGCGTCATCCAGGGCAAGCACCACGAGATCCGGCTGGCCCTCGCCGCGCTGGTCGCCGAGGGCCACGTCCTGATCGAGGACGTCCCGGGCGTGGGCAAGACGATGCTCGCCAAGGCGATCGCGCGCTCGATCGACTGCTCGTTCCGGCGGATCCAGTTCACCCCGGACCTGCTGCCCACCGACGTGACCGGGGTCAACGTGTTCAACCAGGAGCGGGGGGACTTCGAGTTCCGGCCCGGGGCGATCTTCGCGAACATCGTCCTGGGCGACGAGATCAACCGCGCGAGCCCCAAGACCCAGTCGGCCTTGCTCGAGTGCATGGAGGAGCGGCAGGTCACGGTCGACACCGAGACGTACCAGCTCGGCTCGCCGTTCATGGTGATCGCCACGCAGAACCCGATCGAGCACGAGGGGACCTACCCGCTCCCCGAGGCGCAGCTCGACCGCTTCATGATCCGGCTGAGCCTCGGGTACCCGACCGTCGAGGTGGAGGCGGAGATCCTGGCCACGCATGGGGTGCGATCGACGCTCGGCGACATCGGCGCGGTGGCCGACGCCCTGTCCGTCCGGGAGATGATCCAGCAGGCCCGCACGGTGCACGTCTCCCCCACGATCCGTCGCTACATCGTCGACCTGGTCGAGGCGACCCGGAACCATCCCGACGTCTACCTCGGCGCCAGCCCCCGCGCCTCGATCATGCTGCTCCGGGCCGCCCGGGCCCTGGCGGCCGCGGACGAGCGCGACTACGTGATCCCCGACGACGTGAAGGCCCTGGTGCCCCCGGTGATGACCCACCGGGTGATCGTGACGGCCGACGCCGTGATGGGCGGGCGCACGGCGGAGGCGGTGCTCGCCGAGCTCCTGTCCGAGGTGCCGGTGCCGGTCACCGGGACGGCCTGACGTGCCCTCCGGCCGTGGCGTCCTGGTGTTCGCCGCCGGCGTCGCGGTCTGGGTCGCCGGCCGGATCCTCGGCTCGACCACCCTCCACATGATGGCGGTGGGGCTCGTGGTGCTCCCCTTCGCCGCCGTCGCGCTCGCGCGCTGGAGCCGTCAGCGGCTCCGGCTGCGACGCCGCCTCGGCCACACGCGCGTCCAGCCCGGGCAGCGCGTCGAGGTCGAGATCGAGGTCGAGAACCGGTCCTCGACCCCCACGTCCTTCCTGCTCCTGGACGATCGGCTCCCGGCCGCCCTCGGGCGCTCGGCACGGCTCGTGATCGCGGCGATGGGCGCGAGGGATCGGCAGCGCGTCCGCTACTCGCTGACGCCGCGGCGACGCGGTCGGTTCACCCTCGGTCCGATCACCGTCGACCTGGCCGACCCGTTCGCGCTCACGCGGCTGCGCGTGGAGTTCGACGAGCGCGAGGACCTGATCGTCGCGCCGGAGATCGAGACCCTCACCGGCGGGCCGGACTCCCCGTTCGGCCTGGCGAGCGGGCTCGCCCTCGCCCGGCACGTGTTCCGGACCGGCGACGACTTCTACACGATGCGGCAGTTCGTCGAGGGCGACGACCTGAAGCGGATCCACTGGCCGAGCGTGGCCCGGAGCGGCCACCTGATGATCCGCCAGGACGAGTCGACGCGGAGGTCGACCGCGGTGCTGTTCGTCGACACCCGGGACTCCGCGGTCGGCCAGGCACACAGCCCCTGCTTCGAGAAGGTGGTCTCGGCGGCCGCGTCGGTGGGCGTCCTGCTGCTCCGGTACGGGTTCACGCTGCGGCTGGCCACGACCCAGCTGCCGCCGCAGCGGGTGACCGAGGAGGCGCTGCTCGACGCCCTGGCGGGGGCGGGGCACCACTCCACGCGGGCGCTCTCCGGCGGGCTGACGCGGCTGCGGATGGCCGCGGCCTCCGACGCGACCCTGGTGACGGTGGGCGCCCCCCCGCCACCGTCGGAGCTCGCCCAGATCCTGCGCGTCGGAGCGATGTTCGGCCCGAAGGTCGCGGTGCTCGTGCACCCGACCGACCCGGACACGCTCCCGCCCGACCGCCGCGCCCAGCTGGAGGGGCGCGCGACGCAAGCCTGGACGTCGATGACCCGCTCGGGCTGGGAGGTCGTCCTCCTGCCGCCGTCGGGGAGGTTGAGAGAGGCATGGCACGCGAGCAGGACCCGACCGTCGGCCGTGCACGCGTCGTAGGCCTCCTCGCGGTCGCGGGGCTCGCGGCCGCGACGGCCTTCGCGTTCGGCCGCGTCTTCCTCGGCCGTCTGCCGACGCTCAAGCTGGTCGTCGCCGCCGTGGCCGCCGTGCTCCTGGCCGGTGCGCTCGAACGACGGGGGCTCGCCCTCACGCTCCTCGTGAGCGCGGCCGGGCTCGCGCTCGCCGTGACGTGGCTGGTGCTCCCCCAGACGACCTGGTACGGCCTGCCCTCGCTGCGGACGCTCCGGGCCGTCGGCCGCTGCCTCGAGGTCGTGGGGCAACAGGCTCGGGTCCAGACCGCCCCGACCCCACCGTTCCCGCCGTTGATGCTCGCGTCGGTGACGGCGGTGTGGACCGCGGGGCTCTCGGCGCACGCCCTCGTGGCACGGGCGGGGAGCCCGCTCCTGGCCGCGCTGCCGTCGGTGGCCCTGGTCGGGTTCACCGACGCCGTGATGGACGACGGGACCCGTCCGATCTACGCGATCGTGGTCCTGGGCGCCGCCCTCGCCGTGGTCTTCGCCGACGGGCTCCGGCGGATCCGGCAGTGGGGCCCGATCTGGTCCCCCCGCCCGGCCCGTCGGCCGGCCCGGCTCGCCTCGCGGGGCGCGCGCCGCGCCGCGCTCGCCTCGATCGCGGCGGCGATCCTCGTGCCCGGCCTCCTGCCGGGGTTCGGCTCCCGGGCCCTGGTGGACATCTCGACCGCGGCCGGCGCGGGGGTCCGCCTGGACCCGTTCGTGTCGATCCGCTCGCAGCTCGAGGAGCGGGAGGCGATCGATCTGTTCGAGGTGACCGCCGCGGGTGGCGGGGCGTACTGGCGCCTGTACTCGCTCGACCGGTTCGACGGCACCACGTGGAGCAGCAGCGACCTCGACGCCAGCCGCGGGCTGCTGTTCGCCACCCCCGCCCGGCTCCCGACCGAGTTCCCGCCGGATGCCGAGCCGCTCCCGCAGCGGTACCGGATCCTCACCGACCTCGGCGACCCCTGGATCCCGATGGCGTACCCGCCCGAGTCCATCACGCTCCCCGCGGGCGAGGTGCGGTACGACGCGGAGCTCGGTGTCGCCTCGCTCGACGGCGGGCTCGATCAGGGCCTCGAGTACACGGTCACCTCTCGGGTCGTCGCCCCCACGCCCGCGCAGCTCGACGCGGTGGCCTTCGCCCCGCCCTCCACGTACGGGCGGTACACGTTCGTGCCCGGGAACGTCGATCCGCTCGTGGGCCAGATCGCGCTCGAGTGGACGGGGCGGGAGCCGACGCCCTACCGCAAGGTGCTGGCGATCCAGCAGCGGTTCCTGGACGGGTCGTTCCTGTACGACCTGGACGTGGAGCCGGTCGCGGACGCCGACGCGATGGTGGAGTTCCTCACGAACGGCCGCCGGGGGTTCTGTCAGCAGTTCGCCACCGCGATGGCCCTGCTGGTCCGCGAGCTGGGGTTCCCCGCCCGCGTGGCGGTCGGGTACCGGCCCGGGGCGGCGCAGGAGGGGCGCTTCCTCGTCCGGACCCGGGACGCCCACGCGTGGGTGGAGGTGTTCTTCCCCGGGTACGGATGGCTCCCCTTCGAGCCCACGCCCGGCCGCGTGAACCCGCTCGCCGACGCCGGAACCTACCTGGACCCCAGCGCCCCCGGGGTTGGGGCCGGACCCGGCGGCGCCGGCCAGGGAGCCGAGAGCGACCTGGCGGGAGGCATCGGGGCCACGTGCACGGACGGGGCTGGCCGTCCGCTCCCCGGGCAGCTCTGCAACGCCGACCCCATCATCGCCGACCGCCCCTTCCGGCGTTCGGCGGGTGGGCCGCTGCCCCCGGGACTGATCGCGGAGCCGAGCGCCCCCCAGGAGGGGGATCGCTACCCGATCCCCTACGGCACGATCCTCCTCGTCCTGGTCCTGGTCGCCGCCGTCGCGCTGGTCCTCGTGCCGATCGTCAAGGGTGCCTGGCGCGGACTGCTGATCCGTCGGTCCCGGGAGCCCCGGGACCGGGTCCTGTCCGCCTACCGGGTGTTCGCCGGCGAGGCGGCCGACCTCGGCATGGGCCGGCGGCCGGGCGAGACCCTGGAGGAGCATCGCGAGCGTCTCCGGGCGAGGGTGGCGTTCTCCGACGGCCACCTGGACCGGCTCACGCGGGTGGCCGCCGGCGCCGTGTACTCGCCACGCGTGCCGACCGCCGAGGACGCCCGGGCGGCCGTCGCCGACGCGAGGACGGCGATACGCGACCTGCGCCGCCAGGCGGGATGGGTCCGCCGCCTGCTCGGGACCTACCGACCGGGTCTCTGACCCGACCTCACGCCCGGGTCTGCACGTGCGCCGCGGCCTCCCGGAGCGCCCGCACGAAGCGGTCCCGATCCTCGCGGAACTGTCCCACCCTGGTCTCGACGCTGGTGGCGATCTCGTCGATCGCCACGAAGAAGGCCAGCTGGCCCTCGCGCAACGCGTCGATGATCTCGCCGTTGCGCCGGGCCACCTTGAAGATGCTGACCCCGTCGGTGATGAGCTTCACCTCGGACAGGTGCTTGTCCAGGTGGGCCCGTCGGTTCAGGTAGTCCCAGGCGCGGCGGACCCGTTGGAGCGACATCCCGTTGTCGAGCAGCGACTTCACGACCCGCAGCGCCACCAGGTCCCGGAACGAGTACAGGCGCGGGACGCCGGGCCGGCCACCCGTGCCCTGGATCGACGGCTTCACCAGACCGATCTGGTCCCAGTATCGGAGCTGCCGCGGCGTGCAGCCCGTGAACTTCGTGGCCTGATGAGCGGTGAACCCCTCCATCGGAACGCGCGCCCTCCGACGACTCGTGACACCTCGACACCATCGCGTCCCGTCGGCGCGTCGAGGGAAGGTCGACGTGCGGTTGACGGTCACGCCCCAGGGGAAGGTGAACGAAGTTGTACTGCGTCCCCACACCCGTGGCAAGCGCGCAGCAGAGAGGCATCGAACGCGATGGCGTTCGAGGACCGCGACGGAGATCGGAGCGGCGCGCTACTCCTCGGGGCTCTCGGGCGGCGGCTGGTCGCGGAAGCGACCGGCCAGCCGGGCGAGCAGCCCCGCGACCGAGAAGCGACCCGACTGCGTCTGCATCGCGCGGATCTGGTCGCGGCCGAGCGCCCGGAGGTACCGGTAGATCAGCAGCGAGGAGGCCAGCATCACGCAGAACCCGGCGGCGGCCACCCAGAGCGAGACCGGGAACGCCATCAGCATCAGGAACCCGACGAGGAAGGCGAACGCGGACCAGCGGATGCGGCGGGCCAGGTGCCGGTAGAGCGAGGTGCGGCTGACGGCCTCGGCCAGGCGCGGGTCCTCCTCGGACAGGCGCTGCTCGATCTCCTCGAGGATCCGCTGCTCGTCGGGCGAGAGTGGCATGCCGGGTCTCCTGACCTCAGGCTCCGTCGCCTCGATTATAGGAACGCCCCCCGCTTGTGGAAGAGGGGCCCTCGGCACCGGTCCGTGGACCGTCCCCCGCTCGGCTCCGGCCGCCGCGTCCCAGCAACGAGGCTGGCACGGCCGCCCCGCGACCGAACCGACGCTCGATCCCGTCGACCGCTCGCTCGACGTCCCCCCAACGTTCGCCGCGGAGCAGGGCCAGCTGCTCCTCCCCGGCGGGGACGAGCCCGGTCGCCTGCACCCCGAGGAGCCGGATCCGCCGCCGGACCCCGGGGAGGCCGCGGAACAGCGCGGCGGCGACCTCGTACAGCTCGGCGCCGACGTCGGTGGGCCCCTCGAGCGTCCGCGACCTCGTGAGCGTGGTGAACGTCGCGAGCCGAACCTTCAACGTGACCGTTCGGGCCCGGTAGCCGTCCTCGCGCAGGCGCGCCGCCACGCGGTGGGACAGCGCGAGGATCTCGCGCAGGAGCTCCTCCTCGTCGTCCAGGTCCCGGCTGAACGTCTCCTCGTGGCTCACCGACTTCGGCGGCTCGTACGGCACGACGGGCCGCACGTCCCGGCCGCGCGCGAGCTCGTGCAGGTCGCGCGCGTGCTGCTCGCCGATCAGCCGCCCCAACACCGCCGGGGAGACGGCGGCCAGGTCCCCGATCGTCCGGACGCCCAGGCGCGAGAGCACCTCCATCGTCCGCTCGCCGATCCCCCAGAGCGCACGAGCCGGGAGCGGGTCCAGGAACGCGCGGGCCTCGTCGGCCCGGACCACCACGAGGCCGTCGGGCTTGGCCTGCTTGGACGCGAGCTTGGCCAGGAGCTTGTTCGGTCCGACCCCGACCGAGCAGGAGACCCCGACCGCCTCCCGCACGTCCTCGCGGACCTTCCGCGCGATCGCGTCCGAGGGGCCGAACAGCAGCACCGCGCCCGAGACGTCCACGAACGCCTCGTCGAGCGAGATCGGCTCGACCAGCGGGCTGACGGCTAGCAGGACCTCGCGGAAGCGGTTCGAGTGCACCTGGTAGGCCTCGAAGTCCGGCGGCACGAAGACCGCGTCCGGACACAGGCGACGAGCCCGGATCGCCGGCATCGCGTTGCGGATCCCGAACGCCCGGGCCTCGTAGGAGGCCGACATCACGACGCCGCGGGTGCCGGCGCCCCCCACCACGACCGGGCGGCCGGCGAGCGCGGGGTCCTTCAGCACCTCCACCGAGGCGTAGAACGCGTCCAGGTCGACGTGCAGGGTCGGCTCGGTCGTCCGGGTCACCGGGAGGGAGCGTACCCTCATCGGCTCATCGCCCGGCCGAGCCCCCGCTCGAGTGCCAGAGCTTGCGCGGGACCGCCGAGGAGACCGCGGGGGCCTCGTGGGTGAGCGCCTCGGCCAGACGACCGCGCCGCTGCGCCCGGTGGAGCGCGACCAGGTCCCACACGTCCTCGGCGATCACCGAGACCCCCCGCCGGCCGGTTCGCCGGACCGTCCCGGCCACCGCGAGCAGGAACGAGTGGAACACGGTCCTCGCCACCTTGGGCTGGACGCTCTCGAACACCGTCACGTCGACCGGGCCGGTCGCATCGTCGAGCGTGAGGAAGATGATGCGCTGACCACTGCGGATCGCCGGGGTCTGGGAAGCCACCTTCACCCCGACCACCAGCACGCGCTCGCCCCCCCGCCGTCGCCACAGGTCCCTCGCGCGGGTCGCGCCCAGGTCAGCGATCAGCGGCTCGAAGAAGCTCACGAGGTGCCGGCTCGCGTCCAGGCCGAGGACCTCGAGCTCGGCCCGGACGCGTTCGGCGTCGGTGTACTCGGGGAGGGAGAGCTGCTCTGTCCGGTGGGTCGGCGGGGCTTCGCTCCGGGATCCGGGTCCCCTCCTCGCTCCGCCCGACGCCCGTGCTCGGGGACCCTCCACTGGCTCCGCTCGTCGACCCGGGACCCTCCGCGAACCCCGCCAACCCTCCGCGGCATCCCCCGACCCGGCACCCGGGACCCTCCGATCGTCCTCGGGCATCTCGTGCGACGCCGGCCGACCGCCTCCGGCAGCCCCCAGGTCCAGGGCGAGCTGGTCGCCCTCGCGCTGCGGCGCGAGGGTCATCGTCGCGTACAGGCGGTCGCGGCGCGTGCCGCCCGGGAGCGCGTCGAACGCCCCGGCGTGGGCGAGCGCCTCGGTGACGGGTCGCGACACCCTCGTGCGCCGCAGGAAGTCCCCGACGTCGCGGAACGGGCGCTCGGCCCGCGCCTCGAGGATCGAGCGGATCTCGGCGTCCGAGATCCCGTGCACGTCGGCGAGCGCGAGCCGGATCCCGCAACGGTCGCCGTCGAGCCGCTCGACCGTGTACGTCGGCTCGCTGCGGTCGACGTCCAGCGGCAGGACCTCGATCCCGTGCTCGCGGGCGTCCTCGAGGATCAGCCGCCGCGGGTACATCCCGGGGTCGTGCGTGAGGACTCCGGCCAGGAAGTGCGCCGGGTGGTGGGCCTTCAGCCAGGCCGAGCGGTACGTCGGCATGGCGAAGGCCGCCGCGTGCGCCTTGCAGAACCCGAAGCTCGCGAACCGCGCGACATCGTCCCAGGTGCGCCCGGCCACCGCGTCGGGCACCCCGCGGGCCCGCGCGCGGCGCAGGAAGTCCTCGCGCAGCCCCGGCAGCAGGTCCTCGCGGTCCAGGTGCCGGCGGACGGAGTCCGCCCGGTCCAGGTCGTAGCCGGCGATCGCGGAGAGCGTCCGCATCACCTGCTCGTGGTAGACGAGGACGCCGAAGGTCTCGCGCAGCACCGGCCGGAGCGACGGGTGCGCGTAGGTCGGCCGCTCCATCCCGTGGCGCCGGCGCAGGTAGGGGGCGATCATGTCCGACTTCACCGGGCCGGGGCGGAACAGCGAGATGTCGACGATCAGGTCCTCGAACCGCTCGGGCTGGAGCTTCTGGAGGAGCTCGCGCTGGCCCGGCGACTCGATCTGGAAGCACCCGAGCGTGTCCGAGGCCCGGATCAGCTCGAAGGTCGGTCCGTCGTCGAGCGGGATCTCCTCGAGGTCCACCTTGACGTGCTCGGTGCGCGCGATCTCGTCCACCGCGTGGCGCATCGCCGAGAGCATCCGCACGCCGAGCACGTCGAGCTTCAGGTAGCCGAGCAGCTCGACGTCGTCCTTGTCGGCCTGGATCATCCGGTAGCCCTGGAACGAGCGCTCGAGCGGCACCCGCGTCACGAGGTCGTGGTTCGAGAGCACGATCCCCGACGGGTGCAGGGCCAGGTGCCGCGGGAACCCGTCCAGGCGCTCGGCCACGCGGAACAGCAGCTCGAGCTGGCCGGCGGAGAGGTTCTGGCCGGCGAGCTCGGGCAGCCGCTCGATCGCCACGCGCAAGTCGTCGGCGCCGATCCGGGGGAACGCCTTGGCCACCCAGTCGACCTCGGGCTCGGGCAGGCCGAGTGCCTTGCCCACCTCGCGGATCGCGGACCGGGCGCGGTAGGTGTCCACCATCGCCACGCAGGCGGTGCGCTCGTCGCCGTGGCGTGACAGGATCATGTCGTAGACGTCCTCGCGCCGGGCCGACTCGACGTCGACGTCGATGTCGGGCAGCTCGTCGCGCAGCGGGTTCAGGAACCGCTCGAAGACCAGGTCGTGGCGGACCGGGTCGACGTCGGAGATCCCGGTCAGGTAGCAGACGAGCGAGCCGGCCGCGCTCCCCCGGCACGCGCACCAGATCCCCATCGCCCGCACGTCGGCCACGATGTCGGCGACCGTGAGGAAGTACGCCGGGTACCCGAGGCGGTGGATCGTCGCGAGCTCGTGGTCGAGGCGGTCGCGGACCTCGCGCGTCGGTCGCATCCCCCGGCGCTCGAGGCCGCGCCAGCACCGTTCGGCCAGGACCGAGGAGGCGCTCCGGCCGGCGGGCGTGGGGAAGTCCGGGAACCGGGGCCGGCGCAGCCCGAGCTCGAACGCGCAGGACGCCGCGATGTCGAGCGTGGCGTCGGCCAGGTCCGGGCGCTCCGCGAACAGCCGCCGCATCGCTCCGGGCGGCTTCAGCCAGCCCTCGGCGTTCGTCCGCGAGACGTTCGTCCGGCTGATCGGCACCAGCTCGCGCATGCACTCGAGCGCGTCGGCGAGGAACGCGTCCTGGGGCACGAGGTACCGCACCGGGTTCGTGGCCGCGGCGCGGACCCCCGCGCGCTCGGCCAGGCGCAGGAGCGCGCGGACCTCGGCCGCCGAGCCCTCCTCGAGCCGGTGCTGGACCGCCACGGACAGGCGATCGCCGAACGCCTGCCGCCACGGCTCGAGCGCCGCGAGCGCCGCGGACGACCGGCCGGTCACGGCGAGCGCGCCCGGCGGCGAGGCGGGCCCGAGGAGGACGAGCAGGCCCCCGGCGTGGGCGCACACCTGCTCGGGCGTGAGCGAGGGCTCCCCCCGCTCCCCCGCCATGCGCGCGTCGGTGATCAGCCGGCAGAGGTTCGCGTAGCCGACCTCGTCCCTCGCGAGCAGCACGACGTGGCAGGTCCGGGGCCCTTCGCTCCGGGATCCGGGTCCCCTCCTCGCTTCGCCCGGTGTGGATGCGTGGACGGCTCTCGGCGGCTGCGCTCGTCGACCCAGACCGCTCCGCGAAGGCCCCGGACCATCCTGACCTCCCGTCAGGGTCAGGGCGGCGCCCAGGATCGGTTCGACCCCTTCCCGCTGGCAGGCGGCGACGAACCGCGCGGCGCCGTACAGGCCGTCCCGGTCGGCGAGCGCGACGGCCGGCATCCCGAGCTCGGCGGCCCGCCGCGCGAGGTCCTCGGGCGAGAACGCCCCCTCCTTCAACGAGAAGTAGGACCGGACGTCCAGGTGGACGAACGAACCCGCGGAATCGAACACATGTTCGATTCTAGGAGCACCGCCGGACGCCTGTCGAGACCTACCAGGACCCCCCTTCTCCTTTCGGTGCGGTACCGTACGGTCCCCGTGTGGCACGTCCCAGGCACCCGAGGAAGGAGTTGGAGGCGATCCTCCAGCGGTGCGAGGCTGGAGGATGGCGCGTCGAGAAACGGCCTCGTGGGGTACTTCAAGGTCAAGTGCGGATGTCCCGACAAGCACATGAGGACGGTCCATCTCACGCCCTACGGGACGAACCTCATGGCCTGGCTCCGGCGTTGTTCTTGTTGGGGGATGACCGATGAGGTACCAGGTGGCGTACCAGGGACAGGCGACGGCCCACGACGACGATGGCCGTCCCATCCCCCACGACCCCGACGAGCTGGAGCGGCACCTCGAGGAGATCCAGGACCAGCTCCTCGAGCTGGACGCGGCAGACGCGACCGTCAGCGCCGTTCTCGCCTCCGGTGAGGTCGAGATCTCGGTCACGGTCGAGGCCCCCACGGTGGACGAAGCCGCGAAGAAGGGTTCGTCGGTGATCAGAACCGCGATCCACGCAGCCGGCGGGTTCACCCCGAACTGGTCGGTCGAGTGGCTCTCGGTCCACACAGACCGGGTCGACGCCCTCACGAACGCCTGACCGCCGGCCACAGCCGATGGGTCCAGCGCGCAAGGGGGCGGACATCGATGCCATCAACGACCACATCCAGGCGCAGCTGCGCCTCCGTGGGCTGAACCATGCGACCGCGGTCGAGGTTGCCCGCTGGCTCGACGAAGCGGGCCTCCTCCCGGATTCGCCTCATCGGCCTGGCTTCCTCTTCGTGAGCTCCTCCGCGCCGGGCGCATCGTGGGGCAACGACAGGAACCGAACCGCGTTGCCCCTCCCGGCCCCGTTGTCGAACAGGAAGACGCCGTCCCGATGGATCACGGCGTGCGCGTACGACGGCCACCACTCGCGGCCGAGCAGCTCTCGCTCCCGAGGCGGTAGGCGAAGCTCGGAGACGAGGAGCGGGACGATGCGTGGCTCGGTCACGGGCGCGGTCCACGATAGCTCCCCCGATCACTCACGACCCGGCGAGGGGATCGAACCGGACGACGCGCGCCAACCGTCGAACGCCCTGTCGGTGGAGACGATGCCCTCGAGCCGCCGCGTAGATCGCATCGCGCGGCGACAGCCGCCGGTACCCCCTCACGATGTCGGCGGCCTCTTCGATCTCGCGTCGGGCCACCGGGAACGGGTCGCCGAGCCCACGTCGCCCACGCCACGCGTAGACGTCGAGCATCTCCTGGAGCGTCTCGACGTCACGCCGTAGGCATCCGGCTCCGCCTCCACCTGCGCGAGGACATCCGGATACTCCCCGCGCTCAATCCCACACCCGCTCCATGTGCCAGCGGTCGCGCAGCCGGTCGTGGTACAGGTCCCAGACCGCGCCGCCGCGGGCCTCGACGCGCCAGTACTCGCGGTCGCGTCCGTCGGCCCACCAGCGGCCCTCGATCCGCCAGCGGCCGATCACGTCGGCGACCTCGTATCGGCGTCCCCGCCAGACGAACGCCGCGGGCATCCCGGCGTCGCGCTCGACCTCCACGGGCTCGTCGTAGGTCTTGGACATCTCGCTTCCCTCGGGCGACCACCCCTCGAGAGTATCGAACGTATGTTCGAGGAGGAGGACGAACGTACACCCGGGGTCCGCCAGCCGTCAAGGGAAGGATCGGCTACAGCGTCTCGGCGCGCCTGACCAGGTCGCGACCGATCACGACCCGCTGGATCTCGGCCGTGCCGTCCACCACCTGGAGCATCTTCGCGAGCGCGATGAACCGGGCGAGCGGGTGGTCCCGCAACCACCCGTAGGCCCCGAGGACCTCGCTGGCCAGGATCGCCGCCCGCAGGGCCGCGTCCGGGCAGAACCGTTTCGCGTGCGCCACCGCGACCGACCCCTCGGGCGTCCCCAGGAGCTCGGCCGCCCGCCGCGTCAGGAGTCGGCCGGCCACGAGCTCGGTCTCGGCGTCGGCGAGCGCCCACCGGATCCCTTGCTGGTCGATCACGCGCTGTCCGAAGACCCTTCGGTCGCGTCCGTACCGCAGCGCCACGTCGAGCGCCTCGGCGTGCAGGCCGTTCGCGATCGCCGCGATGTCGCACCGCGCGACGTCGATCGCACCGAGCGCCGCCCGCAGGCCCTGGCCGGGCGGCGCGAGCAGCCGGCCGGGGGCGTCCGCCAGAACCATCTCCCCGATCGGCAGGAAGTCCGAGGCGGCCTTCCGGTAGATCGTCGGGAACGAGACCCCGCCGCCCTCGCGCTCGACCGCCAGCATCGCGATGTCCCGGTGTCCGGGCTCGTCCGACGTCTTGCACACGACCAGGAACAGGTCGGCCTCGCCGGCGAGCGACACCCACGCCTTGCGGCCGTTCACGCGCCACCCCTCCGCCGTCGCGGTGGCGCGGGTCGTGATCGCAGCGGCGTCCGATCCCGCGTGCGGCTCGGTCAGGGAGAACCCGCCGAGCGCCTCGCCGCTCGACAGGCGCCCGCCCCAGGCGGCCTTCAGCTCGTCGTCGCCCGAACGCGTCACCGCGGAGGCGATCGCGTTGTGCATCGAGAGCGAGAACGCGAGCGCGGCGTCGCCCCGCCCGAGCTCCTCGAAGACGTCCATCACCTCCGGGTAGGGGAGATCGAGGCCGCCCGACGAGGCCGGCGAGAACAGGCCCGTCAGCCCCGAGCCCCGAACCGCCTCGCGCGGGTAGCGGGCCTCCCGGTCCCAGGCCTCGAGGTTCGGACGCACCTGCTCCTCGACGAAGCGCCGTGCCCGGTCGACGGTGGTCACGCCTCGACCTCGCGCCGCTCGACCCACTCCCGGTGCAGCGTGCAGCGGCCCTCGGCGTCGAAGTCCAGGACCAGGATCCCGTCCAGCTCCACCCGTCGCGAGCCCCGATCGAACGCGACCCGCCACCGGGCCACGCCGCGCTCTTCCTCGATCGCCAGCGGCTCGAACCGGGCCGACAGGCCCGGCGGCACGCCGCCGTCGACCCAGCGCCGGACGATCTCGTCCCGCCCGCGCGCCGCGTCGTCCCGGAACGGACCGTAGCGATAGATGGCGTCCTCGGCGAACAGCGCCGCGACCTCGTCCGGGTCGTTCGAGGCCCACGCCGCGAAGTACCGCTCGAGCCATACCCGGAACGTCGCGGCGTCCACAGGAGCATCGTACGTGGGTACGCTTCTGCGGCGATGGCCGACCCGAACGTCCTCGTCGCCTGCGTCCCGAACTTCAGCGAGGGCCGCCGGGCCGAGGTGATCGACGCGATCTGCGACGCCCTCGCGAGCGTCCCCGGCGCGCGCCTGGTCTACCGGCAGGCCGACCCGGAACACAACCGGCTCGACACCACGGTCGTCGGCCCGCCCGACGCGGTCCGGTGGGCCGCGCTCGCCGGCGCCGCGAGAGCCGTCGAGCTGATCGACATGGACGAGCACCGCGGCGGTCATCCGCGGATGGGCGCCGCGGACGTGATCCCGTTCGTCCCGCTCCGCGGGATCTCGATGGAGGAGGTGATCGAGCTCGCGCGGGACTTCGCGCGGGAGCTCGCGGAGACCCTCGACCTGCCGGTCTACCTGTACGACCGGGCGGCGCTCGTGCCCGAGCGGACGAGCCTGGCCGAGGTCCGTCGGGGCGAGGTCGAGGGCCTGCGCGAGGCCGTGGCGCGCGGCGAGCGCCTGCCCGACCTCGGCCCGCACGCGATCGGCAGGGCCGGCGCCACCGCGGTCGGCGCGCGCAAGCCGCTGATCGCGTTCAACGTGTACCTCACCGGGACCGAGGAGGGCGCGAAGGTGATCGCGAGGGCGGTCCGCGAGTCGGGCGGCGGCCTGCCGGCCGTCCGTGCGATCGGGTTCGCGGTCCCCGAGCGCGACGCGGTCACGGTCTCGATGAACCTCGTGGACCACGAGGTCACCGGCCTGCCCGCCGCGTTCGACCGGGTCCGCGAGCTCGCCACCGAGCGCGGCATGGAGATCCGCTCCTCCGAGATCGTCGGCCTGGTGCCGCGGGCCGCGCTCGGGGAGGAGGATGTGGCCTACCTGCGACTGGAGGGGTTCGATGCGGATCGACAGATCCTGGAGCGGCTCGTGAACGCGGGCGGGGGCATCGCCGAGACGACGATCGACGGCTTCATCGAGGTCCTGGCCTCGGACGCGCCGACGCCGGGCGGCGGCGCGGTGGCGGGCCTGTGCGGGGCGGCGGGGGCCGCGCTGATCTCGATGGTCTGCAACCTCACGATCGGCAAGACGGGCTACGAGGACGTCGAGGAGCGGATGCGCGCCCACCTCGAGCAGGCCGAGGCCGCGCGCCCGGCGCTCCTCGACCTCGCCGACCGGGACGCCGCGTCGTTCGACGCCGTCATGGCCGCGTTCCGCATGCCGAAGGACGACGACCGGCAGAAGGCCGAACGCAGCGCGGCGATCCAACGCGCCTACGAGGGGGCCGCCCGGGTTCCGCTCGAGCTCGCCCGCCGCGCCGTCGCCCTGCTCCCGGCCGCGGTCGGCGTCACCGAGCTCGGGAACCCGAACGCCGCCTCCGACGGCGTCTCGGCGGCGATCGCGCTGCACGCGGCGGTGGCCTGCGCGCTCGTGAACGTGGAGATCAACGCGGCGGCTCTCAAGGACGAGCGGGTGGCCGCCGAGCTCCGCGACGAGGTCGGCGCGCTGCGCCGCCGCGCGGACGAGCTCCGCGCGGCGGCCGAGGCGGCGTTCGCGGCGCGGACCTCCTGAGGCTCGATGCGCCGCTTCCGGCCGGGCGAACCGGTCGCCCTCCGCGAGCGCTGGCGCGGCCGGATCTGGGCCGCGCGCGCGCTGACCTTGGTCCGCGACGAGGACGACGTCCAGATGTTCCACCTGCCCCCCGACGCGCCGGCGTTCGCGGCTGCGCGGGACGGCCGACTCCTCCGCGAGCCGGCCGACGACTGGGAGCTCGTCGATCGCCGGTGGGACCACGGCCCGGTCCTGTCCTTCGCGTGGCCGGAGGTCGCGCACGCCGTCCTCCTGCTCCGGCGTCGCGACGGGTCGCCGTGGTGCTGGTACGTGCAGCTCCAGGAACCCCTGCGGAGGACGCCGATCGGCTTCGACACGGTCGACCACGTCCTGGATGCGTTCGTCGAGCTCGACGGCACCTGGCGCTGGAAGGACGAGGACGCGCTCGAGGCCGCGGTCGCCCGCGGCGACTTCGCGCGCGAGCAGGCGGCCGGCTTCCGCGCGGAGGGCGAGCGCGCCGTCGCACGGATCCTCGGCGGCGAGCCGCCGTTCGATCGCGACTGGTGGTCGTGGCAGCCCGACCCGGGATGGCCGGCCCCGACGCTCCCCGAAGGCTGGGACCGGCCCTAGCCCTCGAGCGTCGGCATCACGGTCCCGACGAACCGCTCGAGCCGGCCCCTGCCCTCGGTCGGCCACTCGACCACGAGGTAGCTCACGCCGTTCGCCACGTGCCCGTCGAAGGCCCGGCGGACCTCGTCCCACGGCTCGGAGATCGACAGGCTCGAGGCGCGCACGATGCCCTCGGGGTCGCGGCCAGCCTCCTCCGCCGCCCGGCGGACGACGTCCCACTTCGCGCGGTAGTCGGTCGCCCACGTGTGCCACACGTCGGCGTAGCGTCCCACGATCGGCAGGCCGAGCTTGGGGCCCTTCGCGCCGATCCAGATCGGCGGGTGGGGCCGCTGGATCGGGTGCGGCCGGTAGAGCGCGCCGTCCAGCCGGTAGTGGCGGCCGACGAACGAGACCCGCTCCCCGCTCATCAGCAGCCGGAGCACCTGGATCCCCTCCTCGAGCCGCTCCATCCGCTCGCGGACGCCGGGGAACGCGATCCCGAGCTCGCGGTGCTCGTCGCGGTTCCAGGCCGCGCCCAACGCGCACTCGACCCGGCCGCCCGAGACGTGGTCGACGGTGACGACCTCGGCCGCGAGCACCGAGGGGTGGCGGTGGGTCATCCCGGTCACGAGCGTCCCGAGCCGGATCCGGCTCGTCCGGGCCGCGAGCGCGGCCAGGAGCGTCCATCCTTCCAGGCACGGTCCATCCGGATCGCCGTACAGGGCCGTCAAGTGGTCGAAGACCCAGGCGCCCTCGAACCCCTCCTCCTCGGCGAACCGGATGCGCGAGACGATCTCGTCCCACGTGAGCTGGTGCTGCGCGACGTCGAGCCCCCACCGCATCTTCGCGCCACCTCCCCGGGTTGTCGGTCGAGCCTGCCTTGCGCGAGTGTATGGCGGCATGCCGAACCCCGATCTGTCCACGGTCCGCTCGCGCTTCCCGGCGCTCGCCCGGACGCAGGACGGTCGCCCGGTCGTCTTCGTGGACGCGCCCGGCGGCTCCCACGTGCCCGGGTCGGTGATCGAGGCGATGGCCGCCTACCTCCGCACGAGCAACGCGAACGCGAACGGGGCGTTCGCCACGAGCGAGGAGACCGATCGCCTGATCGACGGGGCGCACCGGGCCGCCGCCGACCTGCTGAACGCCGATCCGGACGAGGTCGTGTTCGGCCCGAACACGACCACGCTGCTCCTCGCGATCTCGCGCTCGGTCGCCCGGACGCTCGGACCGGGGGACGAGGTCGTGGTGACGCGGTTCGACCACGACGCGAACGTCCGGCCGTGGATCCTGGCCGCCGAGGACGCCGGCGCCACCGTGCGGTGGGCGGACCTGCGCGAGGAGGACGTCACGCTCGACGAGGGGTCGCTCCTGGCAGCGCTGTCCGAGCGCACCCGGGTCGTCGCCTCCTCGCTCGCTTCGAACGCGGTCGGCTCGATCCCGCCCGCGGCGAAGCTCGTGAAGGCGGTCCGCGAGCGGGCGCCCAACGCGCTCATCTGCCTGGACGGCGTTCACCTCGCGCAGCACCGGGCGATCGACGTGCGCGCCCTCGGCGCGGACATCGTGGCGTGCTCGCCCTACAAGATCTTCGGGCCGCACCTCGGCATCGCGTTCGGGCGCCGCGAGGTGCTCGGCTCGCTCCGGCCCTACAAGCTGCGCCCGGCGAGCGACGAGCTCCCCTTCCGGTGGGAGACAGGGACGCTGAACCACGAGGGGCTCGCGGGCTTCGTCGCGGCGATGGAGTACCTGGCGGGTCTCGCTCCCGCCTTCCGGCTGGGCTGGCCGATCACGGACCGACGCGCGAACATCGTCGCGGGGTTCGACCTGATCCGGTCGTACGAGGCCGAGCTGTCGAGCCGGTTCCTGGACGGGCTCTCGACGCTCCCGCACGTGCGGCTGTTCGGGATCGCCGACCCGGCGCGGGTGGACGAGCGGACCCCGACGTTCGCCGTCCGCGTGGGGGAGCAGCACCCGCTCGAGACGGCCAAGGCCCTCGCCGCCCGCGGCATCTACGTCTGGGACGGTCACTACTACGCGATCGAGCTGATGGAGCGCCTCGGGCTGCTCGAGACCGGCGGCGCCGTCCGGATCGGCTTCTGCCACTACAACACGCCGGAGGAGGTCGACCGGGTGCTCGGGGAGCTGGCGACCCTCGGGTGACAGCCGTTCCCGCAGGTCACCGCGTTGCTAGGATGGCCGGGCCCTTCCCACATCGAGAGACGAGGTCCCCATGCGCATCCTGATCCTCGGCGGCGACGGCTACCTCGGGTGGCCGACGGCCATGCACTTCGCCCGACGCGGCCACGAGGTGCACGCCCTGGACAACTACCTGCGTCGGCGCGCCCACGCCGAGGCGGGCACCGACTCGCTCACCCCGATCCTCCCCTCGCTCCCGGCGCGCGCTCAGGCGTTCCGGGAGGTGACCGGGCACGGGATCGGCGTCACCGAGGGCGACCTGCTGGACTGGGACGTGGTGGAGCGGGTCTTCCGCGAGTTCCGGCCCGAGGCGATCGTCCACTACGGCGAGATGCCCTCGGCGCCGTACTCGATGATCGACCGCGAGCACGCGGCCTTCACCCAGCACAACAACGTGATCGGGACGCTGAACGTGCTCTGGGCGATGGCCGAGCTCACGCCGGACGCGCACCTCGTGAAGCTCGGCACGATGGGCGAGTACGGCACGCCGAACATCGACATCGAGGAAGGGTTCATCGAGATCGAGCACGACGGGCGGCGCGACACGCTCCCCTACCCCAAGATGCCCGGCAGCTTCTACCACCTGACGAAGGTCCACGACTCCCACAACATCCACTTCGCGTGCCGGATCTGGGGGTTGCGCTCGACCGATCTGAACCAGGGCGTGGTCTACGGGATCGAGACCGACGAGACGATCCTGGACGAGCGACTGGTCACGCGCTTCGACTACGACGAGGTGTTCGGGACCGCCCTGAACCGGTTCTGCCTCCAGGCGGTGATCGGTCACCCCTTGACCGCCTACGGCAAGGGCGGGCAGACGCGCGGGTACCTGAACATCGTCGACACGATCCAATGCGTCGAGCTCGCGGTGAGCAGCCCGCCCGAGCCCGGCGAGTACCGCGTGTTCAACCAGTTCACCGAGCAGTTCTCGATCCTGGAGCTCGCCGAGCTCGTGCAGCACGCCGGCGCCGAGGTCGGCATCGAGGTCCGGCTCGAGCACATCGAGAACCCCAGGGTCGAGATGGAGGAGCACTACTACAACGCCAAGCACACCAAGCTGCTGGACCTCGGCCTGAAGCCGCACCTGCTGTCGGAGACCCTGATCGAGTCGATGTTCGCGGCGATCGAGCGGTACCGCGACCGGGTGATCCTCGACCACATCATGCCGGCGACCCGCTGGCGGGCGGTCCGGGAGCGCGCCCGACCCTGACCGATGCTGGCGCTGCGGATCGCCGGCGCCGTCCTGGCGGTGGGGCTGTTCGCGCTGTTCGTGGTGCGCTACCGCCGCCGCCAGATCAGCCGCCTCAGCCTGATCATCGCGTGGGCGATCGCGTTCGGCGTCGTCCTGCTCGCCGCCGCACCGAACCTGTTCAACCCGGTCTTCGAGATGCTGAACTTCGAGCCGGGCACCGGACAGCGGCTCACGGCGGTCCTGCTGTTCGCGGTGGTGATCCTGTTCCTGCTGCTGCTCCGCCTCCAGTCCGCCGTCGACACGAACGAGCGGAGCATCCGCCTGCTGGTGGAGGCGCTCGGGCAGTCGGCCTTCGACTGGGACCGGGCGGCCGGGCTCCCCTCTGGACCGAGGATCGTCGTGATCTCGCCCGCCTACAACGAGGCCGAGAACGTCGGGGCCGTGATCCACGCGATGCCGCCCGAGATCGAGGGCCGCACCGTCGTCCCGATCGTGATCGACGACGGCTCGGAGGACGCAACGGCGGAGGCCGCCCGCGCGGCCGGCGCGTTCGTCGCGCGGCTGCCGATCCGGCGCGGCGGGGGCCTCGCCTTGCGCGTGGGGTACGACGTCGCGCTCAGGCTCGGCGCGGAGATCGTGGTGTCGATCGACGCCGACGGCCAGCACCAGCCGGAGGAGATCCCCGTGGTGGTCAAGCCGATCCTGGAGGGCCAGGCCGACCACGTGAACGGCTCGCGGATGCTCGGTGACTACGAGGGGGGGCCGCTGATCCGCAACGTGGGCGTGCACGTCTTCTCCCGCATCGTCACGCTGCTCACCGGGCAGCGCGTCACCGACATCTCGAGCGGGTTCCGCGCCACCCGCGCCGACACCCTCCGCAAGCTGCTCCTCGAGCAGGACCAGTTCTGGACCTCGGAGGTCACGATCGAGGCGCTCCGGCAGCGCGCCAGGATCGTCGAGGTCCCGGTCACGTTCCTCACGCGCCGCGGCGGCGAGTCGAAGAAGCCGAAGTCGCTCCGGTACGCCTGGAACTTCTCCAAGGCGATCGTCAAGACCTGGCTGCGGTAGCCGGCTCGGCCGGCCGCCCCCTCGGTGGCGCGAGCCGCACCGGTCCGCCTATCCTCGGAGCCAGGATCATCGCGTGGCCCCACCAGGTGGGGGCCGTTCGAGGAGAACCCGCAGCTCCAGGAGGCGTTCCTGGCCGGGCGCTGCGACGGCTGGACGTCCGACAAGTCCCAGCTCGGCGGCATCATCAGCGCGTGGCCCGAGGCCGAGGGCGGGCCCGGGTCGCTCCGGCTGCTCCCGGACACGATGTCCAAGGAGCCGCTCACCCCGGCCGTCCTGGACGGCGACTCGGACTGGCAGGACGCGGTCTTCTGGGTCGTGAACGGCCTCATCCTGGCGGAGGAGCTCGGGGTCACGAGCGCGAACGTCGACCAGATGGCCGCGGACCCGCCGACCGCGGGCGTCGCGGCGCTGCTCGGCGTGGGGTTCGAAGGCGGCACGCCGCTCGACTCGGGACTCGGGCTGTCCCCCGACCACATGCAGCACGTCCTGCGCGCCGTCGGCAACTACGGCGAGATCTACGACCGCCACGTGGGCAGCCAGGGGCTGGGCCTGGAGCGCGGGCTCAACGCGTTGTGGACCGACGGAGGCCTCCAGTACGCGATCCCGATCCGGTGAGGCACGCGGCACGGGGACCGGGGAGCCCGGGGTGACCGGGCCCCCCGGGTCCCCCCGGGACGACGACCCGGGCCCGGCGGGATGGTCCGTGGGGCGGGTGCGGGCGCCGGCCTTCTGGCGCAACGTCCGCGTGCTGCAGGTGCTGGGCCAGGTCGTCTTCGTGCTGGTCCTGCTGTGGCTCCTCCGCGGGCTGTACGAGAACCTCCGCTCCAGCGTCGGCCGGATCGGCCTGGACCTGTCCTTCGACTTCCTCCAGACCCGGGCCGGCATCCCGATCAAGGAGGGGATCTCCTACGACCCGAACCAGAGCTACCTCCGCGCCTACCTCGTCGGGCTCGTCAACACGCTGCGGGTCGCGGGCGTCGGGATCGTCCTGGCGACGACCCTCGGGTTGATCGCGGGCGTGGCCCGCCTCTCGCCGAACTGGCTGATCCGGAGGACGGCACAGGTCTACGTCGAGGTGTTCCGGAACACCCCGGTCCTCGTCCAGATCGTGTTCTGGTACTTCGCGGTGATCCTCGCGCTCCCCGTGATCGGCGGCGGGTCCCTGGGCGGGGTCGCCTTCCTCTCGAACCGCGGCACGGCGATCCCGTGGCCCCGCGGGGAGCCGGGAGCGGGCGTGTGGGCGCTGCTCGTGCTGGCCGGCATCCCCCTGGCCGGGCTCGCGCACCGGTGGCGCACCCGCGTGAACGAGCGGATCGGGGAGCCGACGCGTCCGCTCGCGTGGGCGGCCGGAGCCTTCCTCGCGGTGGCGATCGCCGGCTTCGTCCTGACCGGCTCGCCGGTCCGCTTCGACGTCCCGGAGCTCGTGGGTCGGCGGTACGAGGGCGGGTTCCAGCTGAGCGGGGAGTTCACCGCCGTGCTGCTCGGCCTCGTCGTCTACACGGCCGCCTTCATCGCCGAGATCGTCCGAGGCAGCATCCTGGCGGTGGAGAAGGGGCAGAAGGAGGCCGCGATGGCGCTCGGATTGCACCCAGCTCAGCAGCTGCGGCTCGTGGTCCTGCCCCAGGCGATGCGGATCGCGATCCCGCCGATCAACAGCCAGTTCCTGAACCTGACGAAGAACTCGAGCCTGGCCGTCGCCGTGGGCTACCCCGAGCTGGGGTCGATCTCCTCGACGATCATCAACCAGGCCGGGCGGGCCACGCAGGTCACCCTCCTCGTGATGCTGACCTACCTCACGATCAGCCTCGCGATCTCGGTCTGCATGAACCTGCTCAATCGCAGCGTGGCCTACCGGGGGGTGCGCCGGTGATCGGGCCTCCTGAGGGATCACCTCGGGTCGTCCTCGCCGGCGGCGACGAGCGCGCGGTCGCGATCGCTCCCGCCGCGGTTCCCCTCACCCCGGCGGAGTCGCTGCGGCAGAACCTGTTCTCGAGCTGGTGGAACGGGGCGCTCACGATCGGAGCGGGGCTCCTGGTGGGCTACCTCGGCCAGGCCCTCCTCCGCTGGGCCCTGGTGACGGCCGACTGGGACGTGGTCGCGGCCAACCTCCGCCTGTTCATGATCGGCCGGTTCCCGGTCGCGGAGGCCTGGCGCATCTGGGCCGCGACGTATCTGATCGCGGTGCTCGCCGGCGCGTCGTGGGCGGCTTCGGGAGCGCGGCTCCGATGGACCCCTTCGCTGATCGCGCTCCGCGCGATCGCTGCCGCCGCCACGCTCGCCTTCCTGCTGTTCCTCCTCGACGGGCTCCGGATCTGGGTCCTGCTGGTCGGGCTCGGGGCGGCCGTGGGGCTCGGCGTCGCGATCGGCCGAGCCGGCGCGCGGCGGCTCGTCCGCCCGTTGCTGATCGGGTGGGCCGCCTCCTTCCCGGTCGTGATCGTGCTCCTGGTCGGCTTCGGCGGCGTGCCGCCTCAGCGGTGGGGCGGCCTGGTCCTGAACCTCCTGGTGGCCGTGGTCGGGATCTTCGCCTCCTTCCCCGTCGGCATCCTGCTCGCGCTCGGACGTCGGAGCGCGCTCCCGGCGATCCAGCTCGCGTCGGTCGGCCTGATCGAGTTCGTCCGCGGCGCCCCCCTGTACATCTGGCTCCTCTTCGGGGAGTTCGTCCTGCCGTTCATGCTGCCCGCCGGCCTGGACCTGCCTCGGATCGTGCGAGCGATGATCGTGGTGACGCTGTTCAGCTCCGCCTACGTGGCCGAGATCGTCCGCGGCGGGCTCCAGGGCGTGCACCACGGTCAGTACGAGGCCGGGCGCGCCCTCGGGCTCTCCACCACGCGGCTCATGGGCCTCGTGGTGCTCCCCCAGGCCCTGCGGAACACGATCCCCGCGCTGATCGGCCACTTCATCAGCCTGTTCAAGGACACCTCGCTGCTGGCCGTGATCGGCTTCATCGACGCCCTGCGGATCGCCCGGATCTCGCCGCAGGGCGTCTTCCAGGGCGACCTCAAGCAGACCCTGCTGTTCGCCGCGCTCCTGTTCTGGATCGTGGCGTTCTCGATGTCCCGCTGGAGCCAGCGCCTCGAGCGTAGGCTCGGCGTGGGCGAACGGTAGCGGAGGACCGAGGTGGCCACGCGCGACGGCGACGCGATGATCGAGGTCGAGGGCGTCGAGAAGTGGTTCGGCCGGTTCCAGGCCCTCAAGGGCATCACGACGAGGGTCGGCCGGGGGGAGGTCGTGGTCGTGCTCGGTCCCTCCGGCTCTGGCAAGTCCACGTTCATCCGCTGCATCAACCGGCTCGAGCGTCACGACCGCGGCCGGATCGTCGTGGACGGCATCGAGCTGACCGACGACATCCGCGACATCGAGCAGGTCCGGAGCGAGATCGGCATGGTGTTCCAGTCGTTCAACCTCTTCCCCCACCTCACCGTGCTCCAGAACATCACCCTGGCCCCCCGCAACGTCCGGCGGACCCCCAAGGGCGAGGCCGAGGCCAAGGCGATCGAGCTGCTGGAGCGCGTGGGGATCCCGGAGCAGGCGCTCAAGTACCCGGCCCAGCCCTCCGGCGGCCAGCAGCAGCGGGTCGCGATCGCGCGCGCGCTGGCGATGGAGCCGAAGATCATGCTGTTCGACGAGCCGACCTCCGCGCTCGACCCCGAGATGATCAAGGAGGTCCTCGACGTCATGGCCGAGCTCGCCCGCTCGGGGATGACGATGATCGTCGTCACGCACGAGATCGGCTTCGCGAAGGCCGCCGCGGACCGGGTCCTGTTCTTCGACGAGGGCCAGCTCGTGGAGGAGTCGACGCCCGACCGGTTCTTCCGCGAGCCCGAGAACGAGCGCAGCAAGCGCTTCCTGTCGCAGATCCTGCTCTGAGTGTCCGGCGCCGCCCGCGCCTGGGCTCAGGCGGCGGCCGCCGCGACCTCGCCCGCGAGACGCGCGTTGGCCTCCAGCAGCGCGAGGTTCACCTCGAGGCTCCGTCCGCGGGTGCGCTCGGCCAGGCACGAGAGCAGGTACGGCGTGAGCGCCTTGCCCCGCACGCCTTCGCGCTCGGCCAGGTCCGCACAGGCTCGGGTCGCGGCGGCCACCACGCGGGGATCCATCGCCAGGTCCTCGGGAACGGGGTTGCACAACAGCACCCCGGCGCCCGCGTCCAGGTCGCGGACGGCCCGCACGATGCCCGCCGCCCCCAGCGGATCCCACACCTGCGCCTCGAGCTCGACCGGCGCCTCGCGGACCAGGAAGAACGGCAGTCGACGGCACCGGTAGCCGACGATCGCGACCCCGAGCTCCTCCAGCCGCTCCGCGGTGGCCACCGGGTCGACGATCGACTTCGGGCCCGAGCTCACCAGCAGCACCGGCGTCCGGGCCAGCTCGACGAGGTCCGCCGACACGTCTCCGGACCCCGGGTGCACGCCGCCGATACCGCCGGTCGCGACGACCCCCACGCCGGCGCGCGCCGCCGCCCAGATCGTGGCCGAGACCGTCGTCGCGCCGAGCGCGTTCGCCGCCACGGCCACCGGGAGATCGCGGCGCGCCACCTTCTCGGCCCGACCGGGCTCGGCGAACACCGACAGCTCCTCGCCCGTGAGTCCGACCGCGACCGACCCGTACACGAGGCCGACCCAGGCCGGCACCGCCCCCGCGGCGCGGACGGCCGCGGTCATCCGCTCGATGCACTCCAGGTTCCGCGGCGGCGGGAGCCCCTGAGCGATCACGCTCGTCTCGAGCGCCACGACCGGCCGGCCGGCCTGGACGGCCCGGCGCACCTCGTCGGAAGGGACGACGACGCGGTTCACGCCGGCGTCGCCTCCGGCCAGCTCTCGGCGCTCGCCGCGACCTGGGCCCCCGCGCGGCACGCCGCGTGCAGCGCGTCCCCGGGCGAGCGACCCGCGGCGAGGTGGGCCAGCAGCACGCCGTCGAAGGCGTCGCCCGCGCCCGTGGGGTCGCGCTCCTGCACGGCCTCCCCCGAGAACCGGATCTCGAGGCCCTCCCAGGACATCGCGGCGCCCTCGTTGCCGAGCTTGACGCACACGACGGGGAACCGGTCCGCGAGCGCGTCGAGCGCCTCGTCGCCGCGGCGCCCGCTCAGGACCTCGGCCTCCCGGTGGTTCGCGAACAGGATGTTCGCCGGCGCCGCCACCTCGAAGAACCGATCGACGCCGAAGTCGCGCACGAGCGGCCACGACGCGGCGTCGACGCCCACGAACCGTGCTCGTGCTCGGTCGAGCGCCGCCCACGCGGCCGCGGTGGTCGGCTCGAACAGCAGGGCGTAGCCGGACACGAGCACCGCGGCGGCCTCGATCGACGCGGGCAGGTCCTCGGGCGAGAGCCTCCCGTTCGCCCCCCGGTCGGCAACCATCGAGCGCTCGCCCGGCTCGTGCACGACGAGCATCGTGCCGGTCTCTGCCTCCGGGTCGAGCGCCAGAGCCGGCTCGACCCCCCGACGCATCAGCTCGTCGCGGATCAGCGCGCCGGCGGTGTCGGTCCCGACCCGGCCGTAGACGCGGGTCCGCGCGCCCGCGTGCGCCGCCCACACGGCGGCGTTCGCGGCGCTCCCGCCCGGCCGGACGTGCACGCGGCCGTGGACGTCGCCGCCCTCTTCGAGGGCCTCGGCCTCCACGCGTACGTCGAGCATCACGTCGCCGACCGTCACCACGTCCACGGCGGGAACCCTACCGGCCCGGGACCGCGGGCGCGGGCGGAGGGCGCCTCAGCCGGCCTCGGCGATGCCGGCCGCCTCGGCCGCCCACCGGCCGAACGCGGCCCAGAACGGGTCGAGCCCCGGGTGCTCGAGCGGCCGTTCGCCGTCGGGCGTGAGCAGGACCGTGCCGGCCTCGGGCGGCGTGATCTCACCGACCACGGCGCCCTCGATCCCCACCTCCCCCAGGGCCTCGACGAACGCGTCCGCACGATCCGGGACCACCGTGCAGATCAGGGTCCCCTCGCTGATCGAGGTGTACGGGTCCATCCCGGTGGCCTCGCAGACCGCGCGGACCTCGGGACGGACCGGGATCGCCGTCAGGTCGATCCGCATCCCGACGCCCGAGGCGGCCGCCACCTCCGTGAGCCCGCCGAAGACGCCTCCCTCGGTCGCATCGTGCATCGAGGTCACGCCCTCGTCCCGCAGGCCGAACCCCCGCGCGACCGCCGCCTCGGGGACCACCGTCATCTGCTCGAACAGCGCGTCGGCCGCGGCGACGACCTCGGCCCCGACCTCCCTCGTCAGCCGCTCGGGGAACGTCGCCGCGAACAGCGCGGTGGCCTCGATCGCGGCGCCCTTGGTCACGACGACCGCGTCCCCGGGCCGGGCCATGGTCGGCGTGACGAACCGGTCCTCCGGACCCGAGGCCATGCACACAGCACCCCCGACCATCGGCCACATGCACCCGTCGTACCGGGCCGTGTGGCCCGTGACGACGGCCAGGCCGACGTCCCGGCAGGTCCGGTGGAACGCGTCCCAGAGCGCCGTGAGCTCGTCATCGGTGATCTCGGGCGGGAGGTTCAGGTCCACGGCGATCCAGCGCAGCGGCAGCCCGCTCGTGGCCGCGTCCGAGGCGAGGATGTGGACCGCGAACCAGGCCGCTCGCTCCCACCCGTAGGCCGGGACGACGAACACCGGGTCCGCCGTGAGCGCCATCGCCACGCCGTCGGCCACCCGCACGACGCCGACGTCGACGCCGTGCATCGGCCCCACGAGCACGTCCGGGTCCTCCGCGCCCAGCCGGCGCAGGATCACCCGCTCGAACATCTCCGCCGTGGCCTTACCCGTCCGCTGCTCCGTCATCGCTCCCCCACCTCCGCCCTCCCCACGACGCTCCGAACGACCTGCGCCAGCTCGCGCGTGGCGGCCACCGGGTCCGGGGCGGCGGCGACCGCCGAGATCACGGCGACCCCGACCGCGCCGGCCGCCAGGACCTCGGGGGCGTTGCGGGCGTCGATCCCGCCGATCCCGACCACCGGCAGCGCCGTCGCCCGCACGACCGCCCGCAGCCCGTCGAGCCCCGCCGGCACGGCCTCGGGCTTGGTGGCCGTCGCCCAGACGGTCACCCCCAGGTAGTCGGCGCCCGACGCCTCCGCCGCCCGGGCCTGCTCGGGGTCGGCGACGCTGACCCCGAGGATCGACGCGGGGCCGAGCGCCGAGCGCGCTTCCCCGGCGTCCCGGTCCTGGCCGACGTGCGCCCCGCAGCCGATCGCGGCGGCCACCTCGACCCGATCGTTCACGACCAACACCACGCCCGCCTCCCGGCAGCTCGCGGCGACCTCGCGTGCGAGCGGCAGCAGATCGGCGTCGGCGAGCTCCGGCGCGCGCAGCTGCACGGCGGTCGCGCCCCCCGCGATCGCGGCGAGGGCGACGTCGCGATGGTCCCGCCCCGCGACGAGGCCCGCGCCCGTGACCACGTACAGGCGCAGCGAGCGGGGATCCAGCCTGGCGCGCATCGGACTCCCTCCGCCGGCATTACCCGGTTCAGGTTCGTCGGGTCGCGAGCGCACGCTGCTCGCCTCTCAGCCCGGTCGCCCGAGCTCCCCGCTGGTAGGGCCACAGCATAGCGCCGGGCGCGGTCGCGCGGGCGACGCTCGTGCCGAGCGGACAGCCGCAGCTCGGTCAGCCATCGAGCGATCTCGCGCGGGCGATCCGCAGCTCGCGGCGGACCTTCTTCCAGTCGCTGCGCTTGGTCGAGAACAGCACGTCGGTCGTGATCGTGAGCAGCCCGATCCCCACGAGCGCCCACGCCGCCCAGGCCGGAGCCTCCGTCGCCGGCCAGAACGCGGCCGCCGCGAAGGGGGCCGCCTTGGTGGCGATCGCCCCCGACGCGTGCATCCACGCCCGGGCCGCGGGCGGGGTCCGCAGGTACGTCGCGTAGTCGGTCTTCAGGCCCGGAGGGGCGAACGGGCCGGTCAGGAAATACGAGATGAACCGGATCCCGACGATCCGCCCGACCAGCCAGTGCGCGAGGTCGTGCAGGCATACGAGCCACGCGCCGCCCGCGAACAGCAGCGCCAGCCCGGCCAGGAGCTCTCGGTCGGTCCCGACGGCGACGCCCATCGCGAACGCCCCGGCGAGCGTGCCGAACAGGAGCACCGTGTTGCCGAACCAGACGGGTACCCGCAGCCGGACCCGGGCCTCGAACGCCTTCCGGTCGATCCGACCCGCGACCTCGGCCCAGTGGGCCGCGAGCGCGGGATCCGCCTTGACCCTGGCGAGCAGGCGCCAGAACCCGAGCACGCGCAGGTCGTGCTCGCCCCCGTCCACGGCGGCCTCGATCCGCTCGAACGCCTCCGGGTAGGTCCCCTCGGCCCCCATGCGCTTCCTCCCCCGCGAGCGCGTCGACCTCCCCCGCTCGCTCCGCGCGATGCCCTAGGATGGGTGTCCGGACGCGCCCCCGGCCCCTGACCGTCCGCCCGCAACGGCCGAGAACACGGAGGAGCGACCATCTCGAAGAGCACGATCCCCGAGCGGCCCTCCGGCCGCTCCGGGTTCGCGTACGCGCTGACGACGCTCGACGGCCGCTACCACGTCGTCGATCGTATCGCCGCGGGCGGGATGGGCGAGGTCTTCCATGCGCGTGACGCCGTCCTCGACCGCGACGTCGCGATCAAGGTCCTCCACCGGAGCCTGGCCGGCGACACCGGCTTCGTCGAGCGCTTCCGCCGCGAGGCGCGCGCCGCGGCCGGGCTGTCGCACCCGAACATCGTGGCCGTCCACGACTGGGGGTCGGTGGACGGCATCTACTACATGGTGATGGAGTTCGTCCGCGGCGTGAGCGCGCGGGAGCTCCTCGACGCCGAGGGGCTGCTCGCCCCGGCGCAGGCGGCCGACGTCCTCCTCCAGACGCTCGCGGCGCTGGACCACGCCCACCGGCAGGGCATCGTGCACCGCGACGTGAAGCCGGAGAACGTGATGGTCTCGCGCGACGGGGTCGTGAAGGTCGCGGACTTCGGCCTGGCGCGGGCGTACGCCGACGCGCAGATCACCGTCGCCGGCACCGTGACGGGGACCGTGCAGTACCTGGCACCCGAGCAGCTGCAGGGCGAGCCCGCCGACCCGCGGACCGACCTGTACTCGCTCGGGATCGTCGCGTTCGAGCTCCTGACGGGTCGCCTGCCGTTCACCGGCGAGACCCCGATGGCGATCGCCTACAAGCACCTGCACGACCCGATGCCCGCCCCGTCCTCGCGGAACCCAGCCGTCCCCGCCGGCCTGGACGGATGGGTGGCCTCGATGGCCGAGAAGGCCCGCGAGCTGCGGCCCGAGTCGGCGGCCGAGGCACGCCGCGACCTCGAGCGCGAAGCGGCCGCCCTCCCCGCGGCGCCGCCGGTCGGGACGCTCGTTCCCGAGGTCAGCGGGACGGCCGTCGAGGCCTCCCCGCCGGGGGACCGGGCGACCACCGTGACGATCCCCCGGACGACGGCGAAGCGCCCGCGACGGCGCGGCCGGTGGGCGCTCGGCGTGCTCCTCGCGCTCCTCGCGATCGGCGCCGCCGCCTGGGGCGCGTGGGCGTACCTGCTCCCCCGCGAGGTCGAGGTGCCCAGGGTGGTGGGTCTCGAGCTCGAGGAGGCGCAGGCGCGGCTCGAGGCGGCCAACCTCGTCGTGCGGATCGCCGACGGCGAGCACTCGCGCCGGGTCGACGAGGGGGTCGTGCTCGAGGTCCGGCCGGCGGAGGGCTCGACCCTCGAGGAAGGAGAGCGGGTCACGCTGACCCCGTCGCTCGGACCGCCGCCCGTCCCGGTGCCGCCGCTCGTTGGGCTGCCGCTCGCGGAGGCGAAGGCGGCCCTACGGGAGGTCCGGCTCAAGCTCGGCCAGGTGTCCGAGACCTACCACGACAACTTCCCGGCTGGCCAGGTGGTCCGCCAGAGCGTGCGGGCGGACCTCGAGGCCCCGATGGGGAGCCCGATCGACGTGGTCGTGAGCCTCGGGCCCAACCCCGTGCCGGTGCCGAAGGTCGTCGGCCTGACGGAGGAGCAGGCGACGAGCACCCTCACCACAGGCGGGTTCTCGGTCGACGTGCGGACGCGCTACTCGGACGACGTGCCCAAGGGCGAGGTGATCTCGCAGGACCCCGCCCCGAAGACCGACCTCCAGCCGGGGCAGAGCGTCACGGTCGTGGTCTCGCTCGGCCCGAGGATCGTGGAGGTGCCGAGCCTCGTCGGGATGGCGCAGGCCGCCGCGATCGAGGCCATCCGCGCGCTCGGACTGGTCCCCGAGGCGATCGAGCTCCCGGGGGCCGTCGGCGAGCGCACCGTCGCGAGCCAGCTCCCGCTCGCGGGCGAGGAGGTCCGGGTGGGCTCCACGGTCACGATCTACGTCGCGTGAGGGTCGGGGCGCACCTGCGGACCCCGGGAGGCCTCCGCACCGCGGTCGACGTCGCTCGCGAGGTCGGGGCCGAGGCCGTCCAGCTGTTCCTGTCGAACCCACGGGCCTGGGCCGGTCCCAGGGTCGACAGCGCCGAGGCGTTCGGGGCCGCCTGGCGCGAGGGGGGCGTCGGCCCGCTGTTCGTCCACGCCCCCTACCTCGTGAACATCGCCTCGCCGAACCCGGAGTTCCTGGCGAAGTCGCTCGAGCTGTGCCGCCGATCCGTCGTGGCGTGCGGGGCCGCGGGCGCGGAGGGCTTCGTGGTGCACGCGGGCGCGGGCGGCCCGGGCGAGCGTCGGGAGGCGCTCGCCCGGGCCGCCGCGGTCCTGACGGCCACCCTCCACGACACGCCCGACACCACGCGGCTCCTGGTCGAGCTGATGGCGGGCACAGCCGGCGCGGTCGCCTCCACCCTGGCCGAGGCCGCCGAGCTGTTCGCGGAGGTGGACGACGACCGCCTCGGCCTCGTGTTCGACACGTGCCACCTGTTCGCGGCAGGCTACGGGCTCGACGAGCCCGGGGGCGTCGACGCGCTGTTCGACGAGCTGCCGACCGCCGGCCTCTCCGACCGCCTCGCGCTGATCCACCTGAACGACGCGAAGCACCCGAGAGGATCCCGCCGGGACCGCCACGAGGTCATCGGGGAGGGTGCGATCGGCCTCCGGGGCCTCCGGGCCTTCCTCCATCGCTCGGAGGTCCAAGGCATCAGCCTGGTCGTCGAGACCCCGGCGTCCGGTCCCGCGCGCCGCGCGGAGCTCGAGCGGATCCGGGCCCTCGCGCGCGGCCCAACCTCCGGGAACGCGCGAGCGTAGCCCGCACCGGTCAGGGTTCGAGCTCGGCCCCTGGCCCCTCCTGGTACGAGTAGCGCTCCTCTCGCCAGGGGTCGGCGTGGATGTGGTAGCCGCGGACCTCCCAGAAACCTCGCTTGTTCGACTTCGAGAACTCCAGGCCTCGGAGCCACTTCGCGCTCTTCCACGCGTAGCGCTGCGGCACGACCAGGCGCAGCGGGTATCCGTGCTCGGGCGTGAGGTCCTGCCCGCCATGGGCCCAGGCGACGAGCACGTCGTCCTCCAGCATCGCCTCGAGCGACACGTCGGACGTGTAGCCGTACTCGCAGTGGGCGATCACCCACCGCGCCTCCGGCAGGGGCCGTGCCTCCTCCGCCAGGACGCGGAACGGGATCCCGGTCCAGACGTTGTCGAGCGTGGACCAGCCCGTGACGCAGTGCATGTCGGCCGTCACGTCCACCGGACCGAGCGCCTTCAGCTCCTCGAAGGTGAGCGTGTGCGGGTTCTCGACCAACCCCGAGACCTCGAGCGTCCAATCCGAGGCGTCCGCCGTGGGGACCGGGCCGTAGTGCAGCACCGGCCAGGTCTTCACGAGCCGCTGCCCGGGCGGGACGCGCTTGGCGACCTCCTCCGGGTACCGGGCGCCGAACAGCTTCATGCCGTCAACCTCCTCCGCGATCCGCCTCCGTCTACCTGGCGGCGACCCGCCGCCAGGCGGCGAGCGCCTCCTCCACGTCCCGGTCGGAGATCCCGACGTGGGTCACCATCCGCACCCTCGGGGGCACGGGCGTGCACCCCACGCCCTCAGCCTTCAACCGCCGGGCGGCCTCGATCGCCTCGAGGCCCAACACGGAGGTGTCGACGAACACCATGTTCGTTTCAACCCGCCCGGGCTCGACCGAGCCCGGGAACGCCTCGGCCAGCCCCTCGGCCAGGCGCCGGGCGCGCGCATGGTCCTCGCGCAGGCGCCCCGGACCCTCCTCGAGCGCCACCAGCCCGGCGGCGGCCACGACCCCCGCCTGGCGCCAGCCGCCCCCGTAGAGGATCTTCAGGCGCCGAGCCTCCCGGATCGCCTCGGAGGGCCCGCACAGCAGCGAGCCGATCGGGGCCCCGAGCCCCTTGGAGACGCAGAACATCACCGTGTCCGACTCCCGCGTCCACTCGGTGACCTCCGCGCCGGCGGCCGCGGCGGCGTTGAAGATCCGGGCGCCGTCGAGGTGGAGGGGGATGCCGGCCCGCTCGGCCACCTTGCGGATCCGGCGCATCTCCTCGACCGGCATCACGGTGCCCCCGGCCGCCCCCGCCGTGTTCTCGACCGCCAGCAGGTCCACGACCTCGACGTCGTAGTAGGTGTCGGGCTCGAGCAGCCGCTCGGCGAGCTCGGCCGTGAGCCAGCCGTTCGGCGCGACGACCGTCCGGTAGGCGATCCCGGACAGCACGGCCGAGGTCATCACCTCGGTGGTGGCCACGTGTGCGGTCGCCTCGGCGGCAACCAGGTGCCCGTTGCCGTGCCAGTGGAGCCGCAGGCCGATCTGGTTGGCCATCGTGCCGGTGGGCACGAAGACCGCCGCCTCCGTGCCGGTGATCTCGGCCGCGCGCTCCTGGAGGCGGTTCACCGTCGGGTCGTCGCCGTACCAGTCGTCGCCGACCTCGGCCTCGGCCATCGCGCGGCGCATCGCCGGCGAGGGTCGCGTGACGGTGTCCGAGCGGAGGTCGATGCGCGGTTCGCCCACGGTCGGGTCAGTATAGGGGCGGCGATGCCGAACCCTAGTAGAGGAACATCGGCTTGCCGTCGACGTGCCGGATCTTCGGTCGGTAGTTGTCCGCGTCGTACAGGGCGCCGACGTCGACCCGCTTCACGCCCTGCCGGGTCACCCCGATCGGCACGTTGACGTAGTTGCCGTTCCGGAGGGCGACCAGGCGGCCGTACTGCCCGTCGATCACGAGGTCGGCCGCCATCACCGCGTAGTTGATCGCCACCATCAGGTCGAGCGAGTCCGGCGTCCCCGAGCGCATCAGGTACCCGAGCTGCTGGTAGATGATCCCCTGGCCGGTGATCTGCCGGAGCGCCTCGCCCGTGATCTGCCCGATCCCGCCGAGCTTGCGGTGCCCGTAGGCGTCCTCCGGACCTCCCATCACCATCTCGCCGCCGACCATCTGCGCGCCCTCGGAGATCGTCATCATCGCGTAACGGCTGGGGTTGGCCTCGCGGTCGTCCATCAGGAAGCGCGAGAGGCGATCGATGTCGAACGGCACCTCGGAGATGATCGCCCGGTCCACGCCGGCGAGGTACGCCGAGACGAGGGACGTCTCGCCGCTGTAGCGGCCGAACACCTCGACGACCGCGAGCCGCTCGTGCGAGCCGGCGCTGGTGCGGAGCTGGTGGATGAAGTTGACGGTCCGGGTGACGGCGGTCGAGAAGCCGATGCAGTAGTCGGTGCCGTGCACGTCGTTGTCCATCGTCTTGGGGATCGCGACGACGGGCACCCCCTCGTCGTGCAGCCGCAGCGCGAACGACAGCGTGTCGTCCCCGCCGATCGGGATCAGCGCGTCGATCCCCAGACGGTCGATCACCTTGAGCACGTGCGGCGTGTGGTCCCTCGGCTCCTCGCCGTCCCCGCCTCCCTGGAGGAAGGCCGGCTCGTCCTTCGGCTTGACCTTGGCCGGGTTCGCCCGCGAGGTGTGCAGGAACGTACCGCCGGTGCGATCGATCGTCCGCACGACGGCGGGGTTCAACGGCGTCGTGTTCTCGGCGATCGTTCCGGGGTCGTCCGGATCGATCTCGAGCAGTCCGGCCCACCCCCGGCGGATCCCGACGACGATGTGGCCCTCCGCGGACGCGCGGTTCGTCGCGGCCTTGATGCACGCGTTGAGCCCGGGGACGTCGCCGCCGCCGGTCAGGATCCCCACCTTCATCTCGTCGACCTCCGTATCACACGAAGAAGATCTCGGCCACCCGGTACAGCTCTTCCGGCACCGGCCGGACCTTGGCCGCCTCCTCGAGCGGGACATCGACGATCTCGTTCCCCCGGACGGCGACCATCCGGCCCCACACGTCCCGGACCGCCAGGTCGACGGCCGCGTGGCCGAACCGGGTGGCCAGCACCCGGTCCGCCGCGATCGGGCTCCCGCCCCGCTGCACGTGCCCGAGCACGGTGACCCGTGTCTCCCACCCCGTCCCGTGTTCGAGGTGAGGGGCCAGCACGTGCGCGATCCCGCCGAACCGCGGGAACCCGCGCGGATCCTTCGGGTACGTGGGCATCTCGATCGTCCCTTCGACGGGCATCGCCCCCTCCGCGACGACGACGATCGAGAACGAGTGGCCCTTCAGGTGACGCCGGCGCAGCTGCGAGGCCACCTCCTCGATGTCGAACGGCCGCTCGGGGATCAGGATCATGTCCGCGCCGCCGGCGATCCCCGCCTCGAGGGCGATCCACCCGGAGCTGCGCCCCATCACCTCGACGAGCATCAGCCGGTCGTGGCTCTCCGCGGTCGTGTGGAGCCGGTCGATCGCGTCGGTCGCCACCTGCGCCGCCGTGGCGAACCCGATGCAGGTGTCGGTCCCCGACAGGTCGTTGTCGATCGTCTTCGGGATCCCGACCACCGGCAGCCCCTCCTGCGTCATCGCCCCGGCGGCACCGAGCGTCCCGTCCCCGCCGATCGCGATCAGGCCGTCGATCTCCAGGTCCCGGAACGTGGCGCGCACGCGGTCCACGCCGCCCTCGTGGTACGGGTTCGACCCGCTGCTTCCGAGGATCGTCCCACCGCGGTGCAGGATCCCCTGTACCGACTCCACCGTGAGCTCGCGGACCTCCCCTTCGATCACCCCGCGCCAGCCGTCGGCGAACCCGAGCACCTCGAACCCGTGGACGCCGACCGCCGCGCGCACGACGGCGCGGATCGCCGCGTTCAGCCCGGGGCAGTCGCCTCCGCCGGTGAGCAGACCGATGCGCTTCAGTGACGCTCCCTTCCCGCCGGTCGAGGGCCTCAAGCCCGTGCCCTCGAGGGTCGAGGTCGATTCTACGGAACGGCAACCGAGGGACAGGGGGAACGGTGCGGGCGGTCGTGGTGGCGGTGCTGGCGGCGATGCTCACGGTGGGCACGGCCGTTCCCGCCCGAGCCCACGACCTGCGGGGCGCCCGCGACCGCGACCTGCCGGAGGCCCGGCGGTTCGTCGCCCTGCACCGGGAGCTCGACATCGCCATCGCCCGCTACGGGCGGCTGGAGGGCCGGATGGGCCGAGCCTGGTTGCGGGTGGCGCTCGCCGAGCGCGCGGTCGCGGTCGCCGAGGCCGCGGTCGGGGACGCCGAACGCCGGCTGGCCGAGCGGGTCCGAGCGGCGTACGCGTTCGGACCGGGGGGGACGCTCGAGGCCCTGCTGGGCGCGCGGTCGCTCGCCGAGGTCGGAACGATCTCCGAGTACGTGACCCGGGCGATCTCGTTGGACGCGTCCGCGCTCGGCGAGGCGGTCGTGGCCCGGGCGATCCTCGTCGCCGCGCGGGCGAGGTCCGAGGGGCTGCGCCAGGGTCTCGAGGGGCGGTTCGAACGGCTGCGGGAGCTCCTCGCGACGATGGAGCGCCGCGTCGAGCGGGCCGAGGAGCTCGCCGAGCGCGCGCGGCTGGAGCGCGAGCTCGAGGCGCAGCGCCGGGCGATCGCGGAGCTGGCGGCCCGACAGGGCAGCTGGGACCTCGGGGTGATCGGGTACGGGGAGGACCAGGGCCACCTGCTCGCGCTGCTCGGTCCGAGCGGCGGGCGCTCGTGCGAGACGCCCGAGGGGCTCGTCGAGACCGGGCAAGCCTTCTCCGGGTACGCGAGCTGGTACGGATGGGAGTTCGGGGGCCAGCCCACCGCGACCGGGGCGATCTTCGACCCGCGGCTGTTCACCGTCGCGAACCGCTGGCTTCCGTTCGGGACGTTCCTGCGCGTCAGGCACGGCGACCGATGCGCGATCGTGCTCGTGAACGACCGCGGGCCCTACGGGCGGCTCGAGCGCGTGCTCGACCTGTCGATGGCCGCCGCCCAGCACCTCGGCGTGGGCGTGTCCTGGGTCACGGCCGAGATCCTGCTGCCGGCCGACGGCCTCCCGGACGTCGGGTAGCATGGCGATGTGATCGCCGCCTGGGGCCTGCTCGAGTGGACGTTCGTCGTGATCCTGGTCGGGCTCACCGGCGCCGTGGGGCTGGCCTTCCTCTACATGGTGGTGTCGCTGTTCGTGAACCCGGGCCGGCGCAAGCGCTCCACCTGAGCCCGCCGTGAGCCCGCCGCGGGTCCGCCCCGGCGCGCAGCCCTTCGCGTTCGCCAGCGGCCCGATCGGCGTCCTCATGGTCCACGGCTTCACCGGTTCCCCCGCCTCGATGCGGCCGATCGGCGAGTGGCTCGCCGAACGCGGGCTGTCGGTCGAGGGGGTGCGGCTGCCCGGCCACGGCACCGACCCCGAGGACCTCGGCGGTCGGCGGTGGACCGAGTGGGTCGAGGAGGCCGAGCGCGGCCTCGAGGCCTTGCGGAGCCGCTGCCGCACCGTGGTCGCGTTCGGGCAGTCGATGGGCGCGTCGGTGGTCCTCCAGGTCGCGGCCGCACGCCCTCACGACCTGGACGGTCTGGCGCTCGCGAGCCCGTACGTGTTCGACCCGCGGCACTGGGCGATCCCGATCGGCAGGCGCCTCCTGCGCACCATCCGCGGGATCGGGAACGACATCGCCGCAGCGGGCCGCGACGAGCTCGCGTACGACCGGATCCCGGTGCCGGCGATCGCCGAAGCGGCGGCGATGATGCGGCTCGTGCGCCGCGAGCTCCCGAACATCCGCCACCCGGTGATCGTGTTCGCGCCCGGGGCCGATCACGTGGTTCCGCGGTCGAACCCCCGCAAGCTCCTGGCGCGGATCGGCTCGGAGCGCACGCACCTCGTGGCCTGCCCGCGCTCCTACCACGTGATCACGCTCGACCACGACGCGCCCCTCGTCCGCGAGCGCCTGTTGGCGTTCGCCCGCGGGCTCGACGCCGGGAAGGCCTAGCCGCCTTCGGGACGGCGGGCCCCCAGCTCCCGGTCGAGCATCAGGGTGGACGCGGGGTCGCCCCCGAGGGTCGAGAGCGCCTGCACGACGTCGCCGGTCTGCTTCTCCTCCTCGACCTGCTCCTCCACGAACCACTGGAGGAAGACCTGGCTCGCGTAGTCGCCCCGCTCGACGGCCATCCGGTACAGGCCGTCGATCAGCGCCGTGACCTCCCGCTCGTGCGCCAGGGTGCGCTCGAAGGCCTCGAGCGGGGAGGCGAACCCGTGGGGCGGCGCGTCGATCGCACCCAGCTTCACGCGGCCCCCGCGGTCGACGATGTGCTCGAAGAACCGCAACGCGTGCGCGCGCTCCTCCTCCGCCTGGAGGCGGAACCAGTGGGCGAAGCCGGGGAGGTTCTCCGCCTCGCAGTACGCGGACATCGCCAGGTACAGGTGGGAGGAGTACAGCTCGGCGGCGATCTGGGCGTTCATCGCGTCCTGGAGCTCCGGAGCGAGCATCGGGATCCTCCTCTCGAGCGCTGCCGTTCCTCCGGAGAGCCTACCCGGGCTCCGGGAGCTGGAGCTCGGCGACCACCGGGAGGTGGTCGGAGACCTGCCGCGCCTCTCCGTCGGCCGGCACCAGCACGCGTTCGACGCGCACGCCCTCGGACACGAACAGGTAGTCGATCCGCGCCGTGGGATCCTCCGACGGGTACGTCTCGCCCGCGGCGTCTCCGCCGAGGAGCCACGCGTCCCAGAACCGCTCCGACAGGAACGCGGCCGCCGGGCGGTCGGACGTCTCGTTCAGGTCGCCGCCGATCACGACCGGGCCGTCCAGGCCGCGGAGGGCGTCGGAGAGCTGCTCCGCGTGGCGGCGGCGCTCCTCCGGCCGCAGCCCGAGGTGCACCGAGACGGCCCAGAGCCGGTACCCGCTCCGCCCGACCGAGGCGATCAGCGCGCCGCGCGGGTACCAGCGGGTCGAGCCCTCGAACCGCAACATGCGGCGCCGCACGATCCGCCACGGCGGGCGGACGAGCACCGCGTTCCGCACCCGGCGGCGGGATGGCGAGGGCGGGTCGGACGCGACCTCGAGCCCGGCGCCGCGGGTGAGCTCTCGCAGGCGTCGGCGCGCGCCGGTCTCGTTCAGCAGGAGCAGGTCGGGGGCGAAGCGATCGACCACGCGGCCGACCGCACCGGGCCCCCCGCGCAGGCCGCGCACGTTGTGGACGAGCACCCGCAGCCGCACGTCTCCGACCGTACCCCGGGGTCGGACCGGGGACGAGCCCCTTACCCGAGCACCGGCGCGAGGATCTCGCGGAGGGTGGGCGACCCGGGCAGGACCTCGAGGTCGTACCGGACCCGGACGGCCGGCTTGCCGATCTCGATCACGCGCCGCAGGTCGATCGGCGTCCCGATCACGACCAGGTCCGCGTCGGCCGCCTCGATGATCTTCCGCATCTCGTCGAGCTGCCCGTCCGAGTAGCCCATCGCCGGCAGGACCGGCCCGACCTCGTAGCGTCGGAACGTCTCCTCGATCGTGCCGATCGCCCACGGCCGCGGGTCCACGATCTCGGCAGCGCCGTGCGCGCGGGCCGCGACCACACCGGCCCCGAACTTCATGTCGCCGTGCGTCAGGGTCGGCCCGTCCTCCACCACCAAGACGCGCTTGCCGACGATCGCCTCCGCGTCGTCCACGGTCACCCGGCTGTTCGCGCGGACGATCGCGGCCTTCGGGTTCAGGCGCTCGACCGTCGCCGTGAGCGCTGCCACCTGCTCCGCGGAGGCCGAGTCCACCTTGTTGATCACGACGGCGTCCGCCATCCGCAGGTTCGCCTCGCCGGGGTGGTAGCTGGTCTCGTGGCCGACCCGCAGCGGGTCGGCCACGACCACGTGGACGTCGGGTCGGAAGAAGGGCAGGTCGTTGTTGCCGCCGTCCCACACCAAGACGTCGCACTCCTCCTGTGCCCGTTCGAGGATCTCGCCGTAGTCCACGCCCGCGTAGATCACCGTCCCGCTCGCGATGTGCGGCTCGTACTCCTCGCGCTCCTCGATCGTGGTGCGGTACCGGTCAAGGTCCTCCAGGCTCGCGAACCGCTGGACGCGCTGAGAGGCGAGGTCCCCGTAGGGCATCGGGTGTCGCACGGCCACCACGCGCTTGCCCGCGTCCCGGAGCGTCCCGGCGATCGCCCGGGTGGTCTGGCTCTTGCCCGAGCCGGTCCGCACGGCGCAGACCGCCACGACGGGCACCCGCGCCTCGAGCATCGTCTCGCGCGGGCCGAGGAGCACGAAGCTCGCGCCCGCCGCCAGTGCCTCGCTCGCCCGGTGCATCACGTGCTCGTGGCTCACGTCCGAGTACGCGAAGACCACCTCGTCCACCTCGAGCTCGCGGATCAGGCGTGCGAGCTCGCCCTCGTCGTGGATCGGGATCCCGTCCGGGTACCGGGGTCCGGCGAGCGCCGGCGGGTAGCGGCGGTCGCTGATGAAGGGGATCTGCGTCGCCGTGAACGCCACGACCTCGTATCGGTCGTCGTCCCGGTAGACGACGTTGAAGTTGTGGAAGTCGCGCCCGGCGGCGCCCATGATCAGCACGCGACGCGGCATACGGGTCCTTTCGGCGACGGGATCTGATGCGCGGGAAGCCGGACGGCCCCGCTCTTCGGCAGGGAATCTACCCCGAACCCGGCGCAGCGGCATCCGTCCCGAGCCCCTCGACGGCCCGGTCGAGGTCGCCGGGCTCGTCCACGTCGAGCAGCGTCCGGCGCTCGGGATCCAGGGCCACCCAGGTGGCCTCGTCGATCGCCGCTACGTGGAGGGCGTCGAGGAGGTCCGTCAGCGCGCGATGCCCCGAGCCGACCAGCGCCCGGGCCACGGTGGTCGCCCGCCGGACGCCGACCACGCATGGGAGCGGGCGGACGCGGTCGCCCTCCCGGAGGGCCAGCGCCTCGACGGGCGCATCCGCAGCCACGCGCAGCATCTCCCGCAACACCGACGCGTGGAGCTCGGGCATGTCGCCCGCCGCCACGAGCGCCACGTGCGTGCGCGCCGCCTCCAGCGCGGCGGAGAGCCCGACGAGCGGCCCCTGTCCCGGAACGGGGTCCCGGACCACCCGGGCGGCGACGCCCGGCGGCAGGGACGGTTCGCCCCCGGCGGCAGCGACCACCACGACCACCTCGTCGCACACCTCGGACAGGCGCAGCACGGCGTGGTGCAGCAACGGGGCGCCGCGGTACGGCTCGGCGAGCTTGTCCCGGCCGAACCGCGTCGAGCGCCCACCGGCGAGCACGATCCCGGTGACCCGCGCGACCGCGCTCAGCTGGACCCTTCGCCGGTCGGGCGGGCCTGGACGTAGGCGAACCCGAACCGGCCCTTGATGCACAGGTGCCCGGCCGTGATGTCGTGGTCGGTGGGCGAGGTCACCTTCACGATCGTGTTGTCCTGGACGTGGACCTCGAGCTCGCACCCCACGCCGCAGTACGGGCAGATCGTGTCCGTCACGGTCTGGCGGGACTCGTCCCACTCGCCGGCCCGCCGCAGGTCGTGCTCGCTCTTGAACATCAGCGCGCCGGTCGGGCACACGCCGATGCAGTTCCCGCAGTAGACGCAGGCCGACTCGGGCAGCGGCAGGGCGAACTCGGTCGAGATCCGGGCATCGAACCCCCGGCCGGCCACCGCGATCGCGAACGTGTTCTGCGCGTCCACGCCGCAGGCCTCGACGCACTTGTAGCAGAGGATGCACCGCGAGTAGTCGCGCACGTACAGCTCGTTGTCCACCTTCACCGGCTGGCCCACCGTCTCCGCGACCGCCGGATCCGGCGGGTGGTGGTGGCCGGGCGCTCGGGCGTCGCGCTCGCCGGCGGGGAGCGGCTCCATCCTCGCGCCGAACCGGTCGGGATCCGCCTCGTACTCGCGGATCCACCGGTGGACGTCGGCGCTCGCGAGGGAGAGGTCCACGGAGGACGCGAGGAACTCGAGCACGAGCCGGCGCGAGTGGCGGACGCGCTCGGTGTCGGTGCCGACCTTCATCCCGGGCTCGGCCCTCCGCGAGCACGCCGGGACCAACACGCGGGACCCCTCGACCTCGACCACGCAGACCCGGCACGCGTTCACCGGCGTGAGGTTGTCCGCGTAGCAGAGCGTGGGCGTGTCCACGCCCTCGGCCCGGCAGGCCTCGAGGATCGTCGAGCCCTCGGGCACGCGCACCGTCCGGCCGTCGACCTCGAGGTCGATCAGGCGGCGCGGCGGGGCCACCGGGACGACGCTCACGCTCCCCTCCCGTCGAACAGCGACAACCGCGAGATCGCCGACTGCACCGCGCTCGCGGCCGTCTGGCCGAGCCCGCAGATCGAGGCGTCGCGCATCACCTGGGCGATCTCGCCGAGCAGACGGACCTCGTCCGCGGGCGAGCCGATCGTGCGGCCCGACACGAGCCGGTGCAGCGCCTCCTCCTGGCGGACCGTGCCGACCCGGCACGGGACGCACTGCCCGCAGGACTCGTCCCGGAAGAACGCCGCGATCCGGAGCACGACGTCGACGAGATCCACGTCCTCGTCGAGGACCATCACGACGCCCGAGCCGAGCGTCACGCCGGCATCGCGCGCGTCCTCGAACGAGAGCGGCAGGTCCAGATCCTGCGGCGTGACGAACCCACCGGCGGCGCCGCCGAGCAGGATCGCCTTCAGCTCCTTCCCGCCGCCTACCCCTCCGGCCATCGCGAGCAGGTCCCGGAGGAGCGTGCCGCACTCGACCTCGTAGACGCCGGGGACCTCGACGCAGCCGGACAGGCAGAACAGGCGGGTGCCGGTCGAGTCCGGCGTGCCGACGCGCGCGTAGGCCTCGCCCCCGATCGTCAGGATCTCGAGCACGTTCACCAGGGTCTCGACGTTGTTGATCCCGGTCGGCTTGCCGAACAGACCGCGCTCGACCGGGAACGGCGGCTTGTTCCGCGGCTCGCCGCGCCGGCCCTCGATCGAGTTGAACAGCGCCGTCTCCTCGCCGCAGATGTAGGCACCGGCGCCGCGGCGGACCTCGACGTCGAACCGGAACCCCTCCCCCATCACGTCCCGGCCGAGGAACCCCCGCGCGTACGCCTGCCCGATCGCGCGCTCCAGGCGCTCGGTAGCGAGCGGGTACTCGCCGCGGACGTAGAGGTACCCGCGCTCGGAGCCGGTCGCGTACCCCGCGATCGTGAGCGCCTCGATCACCGCGAACGGGTCCTGCTCCATCAGCACCCGATCCTTGAAGGTCCCGGGCTCGCTCTCGTCGGCGTTGCAGACGAAGTAGTGGGGCCGCACCGGCTGCCTCGCGACGGCCTCCCACTTCACGCCCGTCGGGAACGCGGCGCCCCCGCGGCCGAGCAGCTTCGAGTCCTTCAGCTCGCGGATCACCCCGTCGGGCCCGATCTCCGTGGCGACCCGGAGCGCCTCGTACCCGCCGTGCGCGCGGTAGTCGTCGAGCGAGGTGGGATCGACCGCGCCGACCCGCCGCAGCAGGCGGCGCTCCGCGACCGGCTGGGGGGCGGAGCGGGCGTCGTGAGCGACGGCCCAGGGTCCCCCGTGGAGGAACGGGCGCAGCGACCCGACCGACGCGTCAGGGATCTGGACGTCCGGACCGACGTCCTTCCCGAACGACTGGAGGAGCGCGGCCGGGGCGCGCTCGCACAACCCCAGGCATGGGCTCCGGACGATCTGCTCGGCGCGCTCAGGCCCGACCTCCAGGATGAGGCGCTCGATCATGACGCTGGCGCCCGCGACCCGGCACGCGAGGTCGTCGCAGACGTGCAGCACCGTCCTCGGGCGCGGCTCCGTCGAGAACATCGCGTAGAAGCTCGCGACGCCGAACGCCTCGGCCGGCGGCACGGTGAGCCGCTGGGCCGCGTAGCTCAGGCCGCCCTCGCTGATCCAGCCGACCCGGCGCTGGAGGGCGTGGAGCACCGGCAGGAGCAGGTGCCTGCGCTCGCGCGCTTCACGCCCGCCCCGCGCGACGTGCCCGTCGAGCTCGGAGCGCTCCCCGCCGGTCCACCCGGTCTCCGGCGGGCCGAGGACCTCGTCGACGGCCGCCCGCTCCTCCTCGGTCGGCGCGGCCGCCATCAGACGGAGGTCCACGGCACCTCCGTCACCCGGCTCCCCCGGCCACGGCGGGCTGTTCGAGCTTCTCGATCCGGACCGCGGTCGCCTTGAACTCAGCCGTCCCCGACTTCGGGTCCGTCGCGTCGATCGTGAGCAGGTTCGTCTCCACCTGATCGGGGAAGTGGAGCGTCATGAACACCAGGCCCGGCCGCAGCCCCGGGTCGACGCGGACGGGCGCCTCCACCGACCCGCGGCGCGAGCTCACCCGGACGACCTCGTCCTCGGCGAGGCCCAGGCGCGCGGCGTCTTCGGGCGACACATCGATCGTCTCGCGGCGTCGGAGCGGCGACCCGTACAGGCCCGTCTGCACGCCGGTGTTGTACGAGTCGAGGCGGCGGCCGGTCGTCAGGCGCAGCGGGAACTCCTCGGTGAGCTCGTCCACCGGCGGCTCGAACGGGGTCACGCTGAAGGGCGCCGGACGCCCCCGCCGCTCGGGGTCCTCCTCCCAGAGCCTGGCGTGCAGGAACTTCGTCCCGGGGTGGTCCCCCGAGGGGCACGGCCACTGGATCCCGCCGAGCTCCTCCAGTCGATTCCACGACATCCCGGCGTGCATCGGGGAGAGCGAGCGCAGCTCGTCCCACGCCTGCTCCGGCGTGAGCTCGCCCCAGTCTTGGCCGAGGCGCTCGGCGAGCTTCCGGATGATCCAGATGTCGTCGCGCGCGTCCCCCGGCGGGTCGAGCGCCTTCCGCACGCGCTGCACGCGACGCTCGCTGTTGGTGACGGTGCCCTCGGACTCGAGGGCCGAGTTCGCCGCGGGCAACACCACATCCGCCATCTGCGCGGTCTTGGTCATGAAGATGTCCTGCACGATCAGCGTGTCCAGGTTCGCGAGCAGCTTCTGCGCCCGGTGACCGTCCGCCTCCGAGCTCGCGGGGTTCTCGCCGATGCAGTACACGGCCGTGAGCTCGCCTCGCTCCATCGCCTCGAACATCCCGGACAGGTGCCAGCCACGCTTGGGGATGATCGGCCGGCCCCAGGCGCGCTCGAACCGCTCTCGAGCGGCCGCGTCCTCCTCGATGTCCTGGAACCCGGGCAGCTTGTTCGGGATCGCGCCCATGTCGCCGCCGCCCTGCACGTTGTTCTGCCCGCGGAGCGGGTTCAGCCCGCTGCCGTACCGCCCCACGTGCCCACACAGCAGCCCGAGGTTGATCAGCGCGAGGACGTTATCGACCGCGTTGTGGTGCTCGGTGATCCCGAGGGTCCAGCACAGGATCGCGCGGTCGGCCTTCCCGTACGCGTGCGCGAGCTCGCGGATCGCCTCGGCGGGCACGCCCGTCACCCGCTCCCCGCGCTCGAGCGTCCAGTCCTGCACCGAGTCCCGGTAGGCCTCGAACCCCTCGGTGGCCCGCTCGATGAACGGGCGGTGCTCCAGGCCGCTCGCCAGGATCTCGCGCGCGACCGTGTTGGAGAGGGCGATGTCCGAGCCGACGTCGATCCCGAGCCACAGGTCGGCCCACTCGGCCGAGGAGGTCCGCCGGGGGTCGACCACGATCAGGCGCGCGCCGTTCCGGATCCCCTTCAGGACGTGGTGGAAGAAGATGGGGTGCGTCTCGCGCGCGTTCGAACCCCACAGCACGATGAGGTCGGTGTGCTCGACCTCCTCGTACGAGCTGGTGCCGCCCCCTGCTCCGAACACGGTCGCCAGACCGACGACCGACGGAGCGTGTCAGGTGCGGTTGCAGCTGTCGATGTTGTTGCTGCCGAGGACCTGACGGACGAACTTCTGGGCGACGAAGTTCATCTCGTTCGTGGCCTTCGAGCAGCTGAACAGGCCGACCCCCCAGCCGGGGTTCCGCTCCACGGCCGCCCGCAGACCCGCCGCGGCGCGATCGAGCGCCTCGTCCCAGGTCGCCGCGCGCAGGCCGCCGTCGGAGCGGACCATCGGCTCGGTGAGCCGCACGAGCCCGTTCCTCATCGAGGCGCGCTCCTTCCCACGGGGGCCAACGTCGGCGCCTTCGCGCTCCTCGTGCCCCCGCACCCTCGTTCCACGGGAACGAGCACGATTCTACGCCTCCCCTCACCCGAGCCGGGGCCGAGCCTCAGGTCCCGATGCGCTCGGGGTGCGTGTAGACGTTGAAGCGGTCCTCGCGGACGAACCCGACCAGGGTCACGCCGAGGCGTTCGCCCGCGTCCACCGCGAGGGACGAGGGCGCTCCGACGGCCGCGATCACCGGGATCCCGGCCCGCGCCGCCTTCTGGACGATCTCGAACCCGATCCGGCCCGAGACCTGCAGCACCCGCTCGGACAGCGGGAGGGCCCTGACCAAGAGCGCCTCGCCGACGACCTTGTCCACGGCGTTGTGCCGCCCGACGTCCTCGCGGGCCGACAGGAGCTTCCCGGTCGGTGCGAACAGGCCCGCCGCGTGCAGCCCTCCGGTCCGCTCGAACACCCGCTGGGCGCCCCGAAGAGCCTCCGGCAGGCGGCGGACCACGTCCGGGGCCACCCGGGGACCTGAGGCGATCGGCGCGCAGTGGACCTCGACGTCCTCGAGCGCCGCCTTGCCGCAGATCCCGCACGAGGAGGACGCGAAGAAGCTCCGGCGTGCCAGGAGCCCGGGGTCGAACGGCCGGGCGAGCTCGACCGTCACGACGTTGTAGTGCTGCTCCTCGGGTTCGAGGTCCTCGCAATAGCTGACCCGGCGGAGGTCGTCGCGGCCGGCGATCAGGCCTTCCGTGAACAGGAACCCTACCGCGAGCTCGAAGTCGGCGCCCGGCGTCCGCATCGTGACCGCGACCCGCGCCGCCTCCTGCCCGGGGCCCTGCACGCGGATCTCCATCGGCTCCTCGGCCGCGAGCTCGTCGGGCCGCTGGGTGACGGAGTCCCCGCGCACGGCGGTCGCCCGGACACGGGCGGTGCTCCGGCGCAGCGGGAGGGGCTCTGCCATGCGCACCATCATCGCATCGTCCGACCGTGGGTCATCCCCGTGCAAGGGGGTCCGGTATCCTGCGGCTGAACGGCCCTTCAACAGGAGGTTCGAGGATGAAGAGCGGGCTCGAGATCGCCCAGGAGGCGGTCCTCCGACCGATCACCGAGATCGCCGCCGCGGCGGGCATCGCGGAGGAGGAGCTCGAGCCCTACGGTCGGTACCGCGCCAAGGTCGACCCCTCGATCCTCGAGCGCCTGAAGGGCCGCCCCGACGGCAAGCTGATCATCACCACCGCCATCACCCCGACGAAGGCCGGCGAGGGCAAGACCACGACGTCGGTCTCGCTCACCCAGGGGCTCGGCAGGCTCGGCAAGAACGTCGTGCTCGCCCTGCGCGAGCCCTCGATGGGTCCGGTGTTCGGGATCAAGGGGGGCGGCAACGGTGGCGGGTACGTCCAGGTGGTCCCGATGGAGGAGATCAACCTCCACTTCAACGGCGACTTCCACGCCGTGACCGCCGCGCACAACCTGCTCGCCTCGGCGCTGGACGCGTCCCTGTACTTCGGGAACCCGCTCGGCGTCGACCCCGCCACGATCACCTGGCCGAGGACGATGGACGTGAACGCGCGCGAGCTCCGCTACACGGTGATCGGCCTGGGCGGCAAGGCGCACGGGGTGCCGCGCGAGAACCAGTTCGTGATCACGGCCGCCTCCGAGATCATGGCGATCCTCGCGCTGGCCGAGGACCTCCACGACCTGCGGCGGCGCTTGGGCGCCATCGTCGTCGCGAGCACCTACGGCGGCGAGCCGGTGACGGCCGAGCAGCTCAAGGTCGCCGGCGCGATGACGGTGATCATGAAGGACGCGATCAAGCCGAACCTCGTCCAGACGCTCGAGGGACAGCCCGTGCTGATCCACGCCGGCCCGTTCGGGAACATCGCGCACGCCAACAACTCGATCATCGAGGACCGGATCGCGCTGAAGCTCGCGGACTACGTCGTGACCGAGGGGGGTTTCGCCTCGGACCTCGGGTTCCAGAAGTTCTGCGACATCGTCTGCCGCCTCGGCGGGTTCACGCCGAGCGCCGCGGTCCTCGTGACCACGGTGCGGGCGATGAAGTCCCACGGCGGCGTCCCGTTCGAGCGCCTGGACGAGCCGGACCTCGACGCCGTGCGCGTCGGATCGGACAACCTGGCCGCCCATATCGAGATCGTCAAGGCCTACGGGCTGCCGTGCGTGGTCTCGATCAACCGGTTCCCCTCGGACACCGAGGAGGAGATCGCGCTGGTGGGCGAGCTCGCGGCCACCGTCGGGGCCGAGCAGACCGTCGTGAACGAGGGCTTCATGAAGGGTGGTGACGGGGCGATCGAGCTCGCCGAGGCCGTCGTCGCCGCGGTCGAGAAGCCCAACGACTTCCGTCCGCTCACCCCGCCGGGGACCCCGATCCGCGAGCAGGTCGAGGCGATCGCCACCCGTCTCTACGGAGCCGACGGGGTGGACTTCCTCCCCCAGGCCGAGAACGACATCGCGCGGATGGAGCAGCTCGGGTTCGCGACCCACCCCGTCTGCATGGCCAAGACCCACCTCTCGCTCTCCCACGATCCGCTGCTGCTGAACCGCCCGCGTGGCTGGCGCCTCCCGGTCCGCGGCGTCGTGCCGAGCGCCGGGGCGGGCTTCCTGGTCGTCCTGTGCGGGGACATGCAGCGGATGCCGGGGCTCGGGCGGTCGCCGGCGTTCATGAACGTCGACATCGACGAGCAGGGACGGACGGTCGGGCTGTTCTGAGCGGCCTACGCTCGGTCCACGAGCGCGATCGCCTCGATCTCGACGAGCTGACCGCGGTAGCCGAGCGTCGGGACGCCGACGAGGGTGCTCGGGGCCCGGCCGATCGCTGAGCTGCGCAGGATCTGCCACACGGCGGCCTGGGTGTCGTAGCTCCCGCCGGCCATGTAGACGGTCGTCTTGGCGACGTCGCGGGGCCGCGCGCCGCCCGCCTCGAGCTGGATGAGCAGGTTCTCGATCACCCGCCCGGCCTGCGCGAGGGCGTCGCCCTCCCCCACGAGCCGGCCCTCGTGGTCGAGCGGCACCGCGCCGGCCGTGAACACGATGGTCCCGCCCCGGCCGACCGCGACGTGGGAGTACCCGCGCGGCGGCGCGAGCGTCCCGACGGTCCGCAGGTCGACGGCCACCTCAGCCCGCCATCCGTGCACCGGCCGTCGGCGCGTCGACGAGGATCCACTCCGCGCGGGTGACGGCCTCGTTCCGGTCGAAGTCGAAGAGCCCCGCGCGGGGCACGGCTTCCCAGGTCGCCCCGCACTCGGGGCAGGCCCACAGGGTCATCGTCCTGCGCTCGCCCACCCGGGGCGGCGCGCACGTGTGCAGCGGCATCCGGCCTCCTCCCACCGCGAGGGATCACACCGTCGTAACTACCGCAGTGTAACCCAGCGGGGCCGGGCCGTGCGCTACGCGCGCGGGCGCTCCTTGCTCGTGTCGTAGATCGGGAGCACGTCGACCGTGGCCGGGACGGTGCCGTCGCCGAGCGCCACCTCGACGGTGGTCCCCGGCGTGGAGAGCTCGGTTCGGATCACGGCCATCCCGATCTTGCCGAACAGCGGGCTGTCGGTCGGGCTCGTGAGGACTCCGACCTCCTCCCCGCCCTTCGTCACGGCGGCCCCGTACTCGGGGAGCTCGTCCGCCTCGTACCGCAGCGTGACGAACCGGTTCGGCGGGGCCTTGGCGATCTCGGCGAGCCGCGCCTTGCCGACGAACCCGACCGGCCGGTCGAGCGCCACGAACCGGTCCAGGTTGAAGTCGTAGGGGCTGCGTCGGTGCGGCTCGTAGTCGTAGTCGGTGACGATCAGCCCCGCCTCCACGCGCAGGATCTCGATCGCCTCCACGCCGAACGGCGACACGCCGGCACCCACGACCGCGTTCCACAGCGCCGGCGCGTCGGCGGGATCGGTGAGGAACAGCTCGAACCCGAGCTCCCCGCCGAACCCCGTGCGCGAGAGGTACACGGGGACGCCGCCGACCTCGACGGGCTCGGGGTAGAAGCGGAAGTACCGGAGCGCGCCCACGTCGGCGTCGGTGAGCGACCGGACCACCTCGCGCGATCGCGGGCCGATCACCCCCAGGTGCGGCATCCGCGGCGCGATCCACTCCACCTCGACGTCGAACCCCGCCAGCATCTCGGCGAAGTAGCCCTGGAGGTCCTTGCCGTTCGTCATCACCCAGCAGTGATCGGGCCGACCGGTGTCGAACACGGTGCCGTCGTCGACCATCAGCCCGTCCTCGTCGAGGAACGCGCCGTACCGCGCCTGTCCCACCTCGAGCCCGAGCGCGTCGTTGCTGAAGACGTGCTGCGCGGCGCGCAGCGCGTCGGTCCCGCGGAAGTCCCACTTGTTCAGAGGCGACACGTCCCACACGCCGACGTCCTCGCGGACCGCCCGGTGCTCGCGGCGCACGTCGCCGAACCCCTCGAGCCACAGCCACCCGCCGTCCGCCACGTGGGTCCCGCCCTGGGCCTGGGTGATCTCGTGGAACGCGGTCCGGATCGCCTCGTCCTCGTTCGTCTCGGTGGTCATCTGGACTCCTCCGGGTCGGCGGGCGGCATCCTCGCACGGCTTTGACTCGCCGTTCAAGTCCGCGCCGCCTACGCCCGCGTCAGGCGGAGAAGGCTCCGGACCGGGCGCGAGCCCCGCGCCTCGAGCTTGGTCGCGAGCACGAGGAACAGCTGCGCGGTGACGAGCGCGTCCTCGAGCGCCTCGTGCGGGCTCGAGACCGGGATGCCGTAGCGCGCGGCGGTCGCCGCCAGGGTGTTCCGGACGTCGGGGCGCGCCCCCTCGAGCTCGATCGCCAGCCGCCGCGCGTCGACGGTCCGGCGCCGCCACGTTCGTCGACCGCCTCCGAAGATGCGTCGCAGGAACGCCACCTCGACCTCCGCGTACCAGGCCAGGACGAACCGGCCCTCCAGCGCCGCGCGCAGCGTCTCCCGCGCCTCCTCGAGCGGCGGAGCCCCCGAGAGGTCCTGGGGCAGGAGGTGATGGATCTTCATCGAGGAGGCCGAGGCGGGGACGGTTGGGAACACGAGCTGGTGCACGGCCTCGCCCACCTGCACCCGACCGCCGCGGACCGGGACGACCCCGAACGAGACGACCGCGTCCCGCCGGTGGTCCAGCCCCGTCGTCTCGAAGTCGAGCGAGGCGAACTCGACCTCGCGCCATCCCAGACGCCGGCCCCGCCGTGGCGGGGGCGACGGACCCCTCACCCCACGCGGCACCGGATCACCTCGCGCTCCGTGACGATCGCGTCCACCCGCAGGTCCCCGTGCCCGGCCGGGACCGCCTCCACGACCTGGAGGTCGAACGCCACGGCGATCGTCGGCGGACCCGCGATGAGGCGGCGGAGGAACCGGTCGTAGTACCCGCCCCCGTACCCCAGCCGGTTCCCGGCCCGGTCGAAGGCCACCCCGGGGGCGATCACCACGTCGATCGCTCCCGGCGCGAGCGGCGTCCCCACGGGCTCCATGGCGCCGAACGCCGTCGGCCGCACCTCGCCCCCTGGCTCGAGCCGGACCGCCACGACCTCCCCGCCCTCGATGCGCGGCAGGGCGATCGCGCCGCCCGCGGCGCGGAGGCGCTCCATCAGCGGCGCGGTGTCCACCTCGGACCCGAACGACCAGAAGACCAGGGCGACCCCGGCCCCGCGGACCTCGGGGAGCGCGATCGCCCGGTCGGCGATCGCCCGGCTCGCCGCCGCCCGCGCGGAGGCCGGCATGGCGTCCCGGCGTGCGAGCAGCTCGCGCCGCAGCGCCCGCTTGGCCGCCTTCAGCCGGTGTGCCGGGACCTCGTTCACGCCGCGGACCGGACGAGCGGCAGCACGCGCTCGCCGATCAGCTCCATCCGGTCCGCGGCACCCGCGGGGAGCACGATCGCCCAGGAGGCCCCCGCGGCGCGGAGCGCGTCGAGCCAGGCCGCCGCACCGTCGACCTCCCCCGCCCAGACCTCGGCCGCGACGCCCCGGCGAGCCCGATCCTGGAGCAGCCGCCCGGCCTCCTCCAGATCCTCACCGACGACCATCGCCCCGCCCCACGTGGCCTCGACCCCGCGCCCTCGACCCGCCGACCCGGCCTCGATCAGCGCGCGGCGTCGGCGGAACGCGTCGAGCGTGAGGCCCCATCCGTTCCACCCGTCCGCCTCCCTTGCCGCCGCCCTCGCCATGGCCTCGGACACGCCGCCGATCCAGATCGGCGGCCCCCCGGGCGTCCGCGGCGGCGGGAGCAGCGGCCCCGGCATCGCCGACACGTGCGTGCCCCCGCTCCACGGGTGGCCGTCGAACAGCGCCCGGAGGGCGCGGACGGTCTCGACCAGGTGCTCCCTGCGTGCGCCCGGCCCGAGGGAGGGCAGGCCGAACGCGTCGTGCTCGGCCCGGCTCAGCGCGTCGCCCGTCCCGAGCCCCAGGACGAACCGGCCGCCGCTGAGGTCGTCCAGCGCCGCCGCCTGCTTCGCGACCACCCCCGCCGGGCGCAGCGACGCCCTGGTGACGAGCGTCCCGAGCGCGATCCGGCGCGTCCCCACGGCCACCGCCGCGAGCGTCGTGAAGGCCTCGAACGCCGGGCGGTCGGCCGGCGCGCCGGGCGGGAAGAGGTGGTCGAACGCGAACAGCCCATCGAACCCGAGCTCCTCGGCGCGGCGCGCGAACCCGAGCACGCGGTCGGGGTCGGCGGTCGCCATCGGGAGCACGAGCCCGACCCTCACGGACCCTCCGTGTCGACCAGCTCCTCGAGCGCCAACGCGGCCGCCCCCACGGCGCCGGCGTCGTTGCCGAGCGCGGCCGGGAGGATCGGCACCTGCGGTCGGTGCTCGGGCGCCTGCACGGCGTCCCGGTAGGCGGCCCGGGCGGGCTCGAGGAGCAGGTCGCCGGCGAGCGCCGCGCCACCGCCCACGATGACCGCCTCCGGATCCAAGACGTTGACGAGGCCCGCGATCCCCTCGCCGAGCCGCCGGCCGACCTCGGCCAGGATCCCGATCGCCGTGGGGTCACCGTGCATCGCCGCCTCCGTCACGTGGCGGCCGTTCACGGCCCCCGCGTCCCCTCCTGCCAGATCCCGGAGCGCCGCCCCCTCCGGGCTCCGGGCCGCCGCGCGGCCGAGGCGGTCGATCGCCCGGCCGGCGGCGACCTGCTCCCAGCAGCCGCGGTTGCCGCACCCGCACTCCGGCCCGCCCGGCTCCACGATGATGTGGCCGATCTCGGCCGCGAACCCGTGCGCGCCCCGGAACAGCCTCCCGTCGGCGACGATCCCGCCGCCGATCCCGGTCCCCACGGTCACCAGCAGCAGGTGCCGGTACCCGCGCCCGGCCCCGAACCGGTACTCGCCCCAGGCCGCCACTGTGGCGTCGTTGTCCACCTGGCAGGGCAGCCCGATCGCCTCCCGCACCCGGGCCACGATCGGGAACTCGCGCCAGGCGTTGTTCGGCGCGAACCGCAGCACGCCGCTCGCCACCTCGACGAGGCCGGCCGCCCCGATCCCGACGGCCGCCACGCGTTCGGTCCGCAGGCCGTCGGCGAGCCCGATCATCGCCGCGAGGGTGGCCTCCTGGTCCTCGGCCGGAGTGGGCGCCGTCGAGCGATCGAGGATCGAGCCGTCGCGAGCGACGCGGAAGGCGTTGATCTTCGTCCCCCCGACGTCGATCCCGATCGCCTCCGCCTCCCCCACGGCTCGGACCGCCTCAGAAACGGAGCACCGCGCCGATCCCAGCGTCCCCGAGCCAGGCGCCCTCCACGATCGTCTCGACCCGGGCGCCCGAGCGCAGCGCGACGGCCACGGCGGCCTCGACGACGTCGGGGACCGCCGCCATCGGGGCCCCGCAGGTCGGGCAGGCGCTCGCCTCCGTCGCGAGCCGCCCGCACCGGGGGCACGCGGCCCCCGGCCTAGCCAGGTCGAACGCCACCACCAGCTCGCCGACCCGCCCGGCGCCCAGGGCGTCCAGCGTGGCCTCGAGCCCCAGAACCCCGTGATCGTTCGCGTCGGCGGTCCGTAGGCGGTCCAGCGCCGCCCGCTCGGTCTCGCGCTCGAGCTCCTCCTCCACCTCGAGGACGCGCGCGAGGATCTCCTCGGTCCCGGCGGTCACGGACAGCCCGAGCCGAGCGCGCACGCGTCGTCGCAGGTAGTCGTGGAGCATGCCCTCGAGCTCGCCGCGGGCCTCGGCGGGCCCGGCGAGGACCAGGTGCTCGAACCGGCGACGGCGCCACAGCGCGAAGGCGGCGTCGGCCACGCGTCTGAGGTGCTTGGTCCGGTGCTCGTCGACGTGCCGCTGCATCCGCATCTGGGCCCACCCGCCCTGATCGTGTCGGCCGGGGACCTCGTCCCACAGGTCCTCCACCTCCTCGAGCCTGCCGAGCTCGGTCAGGAACAACCGGGCCTTCTCGTAGTCGACGAGGACGGCGGCCGTCGGCCGGTAGGTCTCGACCAGCACCTCCAGCGGCAGGAGGTCCACCGTGGGCGCGACCGTCGCGCGGTCCCGCACCGGCCGGGGCACCCGCACGACCTCCCAGAGGCCGGCCCCGCTGCTCGAGAACATCCCGAGCCCCCGGGTGTCGCCCCGATCGAACTCCTCGCGCACGAAGGCCGAGATCGTCCCGACGTCGCGCTCGACCGACCGCTGCGCGTCCCGCTCGAGCGACGCGGCCTCCGAGCGGGCCCGCCGCAGGAGCTCGTCCAGCCGGACCTCGTAGGCCGACCGACGCGGGTAGCGCCGTCCGTCCACCGTCAGGTAGCAGGAGGTGATCGGGGCCTCGCCGGCGCTCCAGTCCGCCAGCTTCCGGAGCAGGTCGCGATCGAGGTCGGTCACGCGATCTCGACCCTCTCGAGCGTCGTCGGCCGCGCGCCCTGGCCCTCGGCCCGCGCGTCGATCACCGCCCGGGCCGCGAGGAGGAGCTCGCGGGCCGCGGCCAGCAGGTGGTCCATCGCGTCGGGGGCGGCCGCCTGCGCCGCTGTGACGGCGAGGCAGATCGGACAGAACGCCACGGTGCAGATCGGGTGCGGGGCCTCCGGCCGTTCGGCCTCGGGCGCGGGGCGCGTCTCAGCCGCGGCGCGCGACGTCCGCGATCCCCGGTCGCTCTTCCTTGCCGAAGACGATCTCGAGCTGGTTCCCAACGAAGTTCGCCCCCTTGATCGTCAGGCGCTGGAGGGTCTGCGGCAGGACGAGGTTCCGCTTGTAGCTCCCGACCCGCACGTACAGCTCCTCCCCGCGCCGGTGGATGTCCATGTCCTCGCGGCCCACGAACGGCAGCCGCATCACCAGCACGTACGCCCCGGCCCGCCGGCGCACACGGACCGGGTCGTCCCGGTACAGCACGTCGGTGGCCAGGCGGTCCCGATACACCTCCCGCTCCATCTCCTCGAGCAGCGGGAGCCCGACCATCTCGCGGTCGAACAGCCGGGCCGTGAGGATCGGCACCGGCTCGAAGGACTCACGGACCGTCTGGAGGTGCTCGGCCTGGATGTCCTTCCACTTGCCGAAGTAGGGATCGGTCACGTCCTCGGGGATGATGCGGTTCACGATCACGCCGTCGACGCGGTAGCCGAACAGGCCCAGGTACGTGTAGGTGCGGCGGGCCTCCGCGATCACCATCTTCTCGGGGTTCACCACGAGGCGGACCGTCGAGGAGCGCTCGTCGGTCAGGATCCGGTGGACCGCGTCGAGGTTCCGGTGCAACCGCTCCACGGCCGCGAAGAACCGATCGCCGGCGATCGGCAGCGAGGTCATCCGGGTCACGATCGGGCGCACCCCGCGGGTCACGCGGCGCTGCACGGGGAAGATCCGCTCGATGTACCAGTTCATCACCTCGGGGAGCGACAGGAGGCGGAGCGTCTCCGCGGTGGGCGCGCAGTCGACGACGAGGACGTCGAACCGGCCGCCCTCGACATGGGTCTTCACGTCGATCAGGCTGAAGATCTCGTCCAGCCCCGGGATCACGGAGAGCTCCTCGGCTTGGATCGTCTCGACGCCGGCCCAGTTCATCAGCTGGACGAAGTAGTCCTGGATCTCGCGCCAGTTCGTCTCGAGCCGCCCCTGGGCGTTGATCTGCTCGGCCCACAGGTTCGGCGCGATCGGCGTGGCGTGCTCGCCGATCTCGACGTCGAAGGAGTCCGCGAGCGAGTGCGCGGGGTCGGTGCTCATGACCAGGGTCCGGCTCCCGCCCCGGGCGGCCCCGACGGCGGTGGCGGCGGCCACGGTGGTCTTGCCGACGCCACCTTTCCCGGTGAACAGCAGGACCCGCATCCGACGCCTAGCTTATCGAGCCGCGTCGCGCCGGGCCTCGTCCGGCGTCAGCCCAGCTCGACCCGACGCTTGAGGCCCTCGAGCGCGTTGGCGATCACCCGCTTCTCGCCCTGCGTGCGGACGAACCCGGGGAGCAGGACGCCGAGGTCGACCGAGAGCCGGTAGATCACCTTCGTCTCCCGCTCGTCGATCGCGGTCAGGAGGTATTCGCCGGTGATGTTCGAGACCGCGCCGCGCGCCTCGGTCGAGACCCACGACATCCCGCCGTCCCCCGGCGCGTAGCGGTACGCGAGCGTGTAGCTCGCCTTCCCGAGCACCGGGACGTCGACCTCGAAGGCCACCTTCGTGCCGACCCCGCCCTCCCTGCGCTCGAGCACCGTGGCGGACTTCACGTCCGCCCACTCGGGGTAGGCCTCGAAGTCGGTCAGGACGTCCATGATCTCGGCCGCGGAGGCCTCGATCACGATCTGGCCCTCGGTCTGCTCGCTCATCCTCCTCCCGATGCTACCGGCGGGCTGCCGGGAGCGTGACGAACGACGCGATCAGCACGGACAGCACGACCAGGGCGGCCGACCCCCAGAGCAGCGCCCGGGCGCTGACGAGCGGCGGATCCCCCGCGGCGGCGCGGTACGCGTCCACGGCGGACAGGACGTAGACGGCGGCGGCCGCCGCGGCGAACAGGATGAACAGGGCGAACGTCGGCCCGAGGCCCCCCTTGCCGAACCGCGAGGCGAGCAGGACGGCCATCGTCCCGAACGTCCACGCGAAGAGCACCATCCGCGCGAGGGCGTCGGGGCGCCGCCCGACCTTCCAGTGGCCCAGGCCGGGGAGCACCAGGGACCAGACCGCCGCGGTCTGCGGCTCGACATGCGGGACGGGCTCGGGCTCCTCGAAGAGCCGCGCGAACGGGGTGCCGCAGACGGGGCACACGGAACCCTCGATCGGGTTGCGCTCGCCGCAGACCGGGCAGGTCCACGAGAGCCTGCCGTCCTCCACCTCGAGCTTGCCCGCCGCCACCTCGTCCGGGCGCGGCTCCGGCGCTCGGGGCCGCAGCGGCGCGTAACACTGGCCGCACCAGTCGGCGTCGATCGAGACCAGCGCCCCGCAGGTCGGGCAGCGTCGCTCCTGGCTCACCGCGAGGAGCCTACCGCCCCTCGCCCGCCGCATCGCGCAACCACCCCGCGACCTCACGCGCCGCCCGCGACCACGTGTACGAGCCCTCCACGCGGGCCCGTCCGGCCTCCCCCATCGCCTCCGCCCGGACCGGGTCGGCGAGCAGCGAGGCCACCGCATCGGCGACGGCCCCCACGTCCCTGCCGTCCACGAGGAGGCCGGTCCGGCCGTGGTCCACGGCCTCGCGCGCGCCGCCCGAGTCGCCCACCACCACCGGGCGCCCGCAGGCGGCGGCCTCGATGAAGACGTTCCCCCACCCCTCCACCTCGAGGCCCGCCAAGCGGTCCCGACAGGGCATCGCGAACACGTCGCCCGCGCCGTAGTAACGCGGGAGGTCCTCCTCGGAGACCTGTCCCGCGAACACGACCGAGCCGGGCGGGGCCCCGGCCGCCATCGCCTCCAGCCTTGCCCGGTAGGGTCCGTCGCCGACGATCAGCAGCGCGGCCCCGGGCACCCGCCGCCGGATCGCCGGCATCGCGCGGATCAGCACGTCCTGGCCCTTGCGTGGCACGAGCCGGCTCACGCAGACGACGACGGGACGCCCGGCCAGCCCGTGCCGCTCCCGGACGTCCTCGAATGGCAGGTCGGGTCGGAAGGACCTGACGTCGGCCCCCGGGTACAGCACCGAGACGGGCACCGGGTTCGGGACGGCGGTCCGGAGGACCCGGGCGACGAACCGGCTGCACGCGGCGACCCGGGACACCGACCCGGTCGCCCGTCGCATCAGCGCGTGGGCGCCGGGCACGAGCGAGAGCCAGTACTCGAACCCGTGAGCGAGCGCGACCGAGGGCAGTCCCCGTCTGGACAAGCGCGGGGAGAGGAGGGCCAGGGGGTACACGGCTCCGAACAGCACCACCTCGGCGCCGAACGTGGTCGCCGCGTCCTCGAGCCTCCGCGCGACCCCGGGGGTGGGCCACAGGAAGTGGTCGGGCTGGCGGAGCACGCGGTACGGCGCCGCGGCGTCGAAGACCGCCGACCCCTCGGCGTTCGGGCACAGGACCGCGATGCGGTCGGGCGGGAGCTCGCGGGCCAGGGCTTCGAGCGTCCGCTGGATCCCGCCGACCCG
>Ga0209172_10000791_pt1 | contig 79974 bp, 72 predicted proteins | sample LarsenN4metaG_FD_184113 | JGI IMG/M metagenome (GOLD analysis project Ga0209172, IMG submission 184113) | Hot spring sediment bacterial and archeal communities from British Columbia, Canada, to study Microbial Dark Matter (Phase II) - Larsen... ... | reverse complement strand
TTGCGAAAGCGTTTGTTGTATGCTCCGCCTCATTTTTTGCAATATGCATGATTCTATGAATCAGACTTCGGAAGTCTCAGCCAAAAGAATGGACAAGGTATATTGCCTGCCGTATCTAACTCAGCAGACTTCCGAAGTCTTTTTGTATTATTGCTCGCCCAGTGGCAATTTATATAATTTGTTATCCGCTACCATCCAGAGGTTATGGTCAGAATCTTCTACGATGTTCGATTGGTAGGTAGTAAATAAACACCAGTGCCCTTCACTTGGTTTTACCCAACCAGTGCCTCTAGAAGAGGTATACCAAAGGCGGTTGTCTTTTGTCTCAATCATAAAATTTGGATGAGACCAAGTAACACCGCCATTTCCCTCTTGTTGAAAGATAAAAATAGACGATCGCAGTATTTTGTGCCATTGCAATTCGGGTAAGGATATATCTACCCAACCATAGTCGGCTAACCACAACTTATTATGGTTTAGATATAAATTTACTGAAGTAGTTGGTGAATTATCAAATATCTCTTTTGGGATATTTATGGTAGTAGATAAATTTTGAACCGAATCGTATTTTACCAATGAATTGCTTTCTATTAGCCAAAAATACAAATACCCTTCATTTGTGACAACAAAAGGTATTTGTCCATCGAATCCATCCAAATTCACTGTTGTTAGATTTTGAACAATTTCACCTGTGGAAAACGCATATTTAAATAGCCTATATTCCTCTTGACTGTTTGATTGTGCATACAAAATAAACCAAAGATTGTTTTGGTCGTCAAATTTAGCGTCGGATACTGATATGGCTTCAATGCTTGAAATGTTTATTTTTTCTATAACATCAGACATACTTAGCAGACTTTTAAATTTCCTATCTTGGCTATCATATATTCCCAAAAACAAAGTACTCTCTTCAAGAAATGCTAATTTGTTCCAACTTCCTCTAATATAAAAAACTCTATTTTGTATATCTTTTTTAAGATGGAAGTTAGATAAAAACAAATTCGCACTATTAATATTCTCCACTTGTCCATCTTTTATGTTATAGCGAGCAAGAGTTAAACTATTATTTTCTTGTAAGGAATTAATCCAAATATAAGAAATTCCATTTTCATATTGGCTTAATTCAATTGACTTGATTTTTGAAACTGTGTCATATACTTTCCAATTGCCTAACGGGAGGATAGCCTCGTTCTCCCAATTTACCGTCTCAAAATTATTAACAGGGAAATCAAACTTAACAATAGGTTGTATACATAAATTGCTTCTTTCTACTGGTTGTTGTGAACATGAAATAAATAACAGAGTACAAATTATTAGAAATATTTTTTTCATAATCTTATTCTATACCTAGTGCATTTACAGCGAGAGTATATACATATTCTCCTGCGCCACCAGCCGATGCAATATCCATATGGTTATAACCAGGTTCATAAACGTATGAATAATTCGCTGATTCATAATTAAGTTGTCCATTATGTTTATATGTATCTTGATCACTGTCAAATATAAACAGGGGTGGTGTAGTTATTGCGTTTTTATTGAGACCTGTTATTACAGGGACTAAGTCCCCTACATTTCCTCTCGTTACTTCTCCTGGCCTAGGAGGGTTATGTGCGGAGGCTGATAATGACGGGTCAATAAGAACTATCCCTCTAACTTGAGATTTTTGCGTTTCATTCATTTTTTCAAGGGCTAATACAATTGCATCAGCGCCTGCGCTATGCCCTACAATAATTATTGAACGGCCCGATGAGAACAAATTTAATATCTCATCAGATTTTTCATACTTAATACCTTCATACCATCCGTTAAATTCAATACGATGCACTTCTCCTAAGTGTTCAAATTCATCAAGACTTCCTTGATTGCCTGTACTACAGGTAACATTTCTTCCACAAACAATAATTACAAGAGTATTCGCTGGCTTGGGTGCAAAAACCTGCGCTGGCGTAAGTACTGAATTTAGAACAGCTTTTGTATCTTTTGCCGATTGACCACAATAACCCTTTTCAAGGCAATCAACGGGGATATGCCCGCTTGGGTCGGTATAACGAATTGGATTGTTAAACGTGTAAGCATACCTATCCAACCCTTGACTTCCACTAGGCACAATCGTATCTGCCTGAGCGAATCTGCCAAGTGAGTCGTCATACCAACGGGCATTGTAGTACTGCAATCCAAAGTCACCTACATACGAATATTGTCCAGTGTAAGTGTATTTGGTTTGTTCTGTGCCTGACGAGTAGTGAGTCTCTCCCCATGCTTTGTATTTGACTTCCGAAATCACAGCTCCATTTGAGTCCGTGACTAAGGAAGTAGAACCAAGATGGTCACCTGTGATGAAGAATAAGTCTCCGTTTTGTCTCATGGCGATTCGTTGAGTCCCTGCGTAGTGGTATTTGGTCACAACTCCGTTTGAAACTTCATAGTGATTGCCAACAAAGTAAGTTGTTGTGCTTCCAAGGTTTGTGGTCAAGACCGATTTTACACGTTTTCCATCGCCATCATAACTAAAAGTTGCACTAGAAAAAACAGGAGGTGGCACAAGGGTTGGAGTTGCAGTAGGTGTAAGAGAAATGGTTGGGGTTGGAGTGTCTGTAGGCGTGGTTAATGGAGTCTCGGTGGGCGTTTGAGTTTCGGTTGGGGTAGGTTTAGGAAAGATGAATACTTTTATTGATAACAACAAAATTTATAGTCATTCTGAAATATTCATTTCTACTGTGTTTGAAACTATATTACCGACCCAAGCATTAATATCAATTATGTTTTTTTCTAAAGAGCTAGATAAGTTATCTATCTGGATAATACCTTCATCGTGATAACCAATAGCGTCATTTCCATAAATAGCATATAAATTATATATCCCATGAGGTATTATATCCCCTTCTTGATTTTCTAAATAAACCACAGGGATTTTTAGCTCAACAGTATAAGAGTAAGTTTGCTCGGGAGGTAACTTGATAAAATCTTCACGAGTATGAAATAAATAAATCGCAGAAACATCTTGTGATGGCGTAATAACAGAAAACTGAGAAGACGGATTGTATTCTATTTTGGTCTTATCTTTTCTAGTTAACACAAGCCCCACATCGTTTAATGTAACAGGGAAATTTCTATCAGACTCTAAATTATTAAAGCCTGTACTTCTTGGTTTCTTAAAAACCAGAAGTCTTGAAGAGATATTCTTAAAACTTAATTTTATTGTAATGCTATATGGGGTTAAGAAATCTTCACGATTCTGCTCTTTAGTAATATTTACTATTTCTAAAAACATTAATAGTGAATTCTTGAAATCTTCATATCGTACTTGACGCAATTCATAAGCTTCATCTTGTGTTAATGTGTCCTTATTTTGAAGACAACCTATTATAAAGAAACTAATCAGAATATAAACTTGAAGAATTTTATATCTTTTGTTCATAAGAATTACCTCTATGGACACCATACGGGTTGGCAAACGCCAAGTGGTACTTGAAAAGGCAGAGGGAAAACATTGTATATACCCTTAAGAATTTCAACATAATTGTTGCTTATTTCTAATGGATTTCCTAATTTTTCAGTTGACGTGATGCCGTATTGAGAAAGAAAGCTTGCTTGAACATAGTAAGCATCAGCTTCAAAAAGCAAATTCTCATAAGAACCATATCTTGGGTCGCCTCCTGTCGGAAGAGTTATTCCATTTTTGCTTAACTCACCGCTTTGCTTAAAGTATAGAATCCAAGCATGACGGGACTCGTGAATCATAATACTAGCAAATTCGATTTCAGTTAAATCTTTAAACGCCGATGTATCTAAATACACACGTAAAGCATAAAGTGTTTGACCATTATTGCCTACCATATTTTGATAACCAATGGTAATTCCATAGGCAAATTCTGTTTGCTGATTAAAAGGAGGGGGTAAAGGACCATCCCAAATGTCCCATTCAAAACCATCGGGTAACGAAATTCCATACTTCTCTTCCATAGCGTCAAGATACTGAACAAGAATGTTACCCGTTACCTCGCTTGGTTGAGGTAGAGATTCTGGCGCTAGCGTAGCCATTGGCGTTGATGTAACATTGAACATGAGACCAAAATCATCCGTGTACGAGTATTGTCCAGTGTAGGTGTAGTTCGTTGGGTTTGTGCCAGATGAGTAGCGAATCTCACCCTCGCGGAGCATCCCGTAGCGTAAGCGGAGTGGGCAGGCTTTGTATTTGACTTCCGAAATCACATTGCCAGAAGAATCAGTGACTAAAGAAGTGGGATCCAAATGGTCTCCAAAGAGATAGGTCAATGTGCCGTTTTTTCGCACATCGTCCCCTTGCGGGATGGCGATTCGTTGAGTCCCTGCGAAGTAGTATTTGGTCCCTCATAATGAACTCTAACAAATAGAATCGTGTCACTAACCACCTATGATTTTTGACTCTTCATAAAAAACTATTTAGATGTCAAATCAATTTCATAAATCCCCCGACTTGAACCGACAAAAGCCAACTGATTATTCCAATCCACTCCACCAAATCTAAAATTTATAGCATTAGGTGGAGTATCAATATCAATTAATTCTCCGTTTTCATAGCGCAATATGTTTTTCCTTAAGATCAACCAAACTCTATTTTGATTATCTTCAAAAGCACTATATAAATGATCTTGAAGATTGCTACGCAGTACTTGCGGATTTAAAAGATCGCTATTCGCATCTAGAAAAATAAACTTCTCATTAATAATCCATAAATTGTTATTTGCATCAAAAAACATCTTGGTCTTTGGTTCTTCACTTAAGACTAATACGGTAGTGTTTTCCTCGTCTTTATAGATTTCACCATATTCATTTGCAACCCAAATACTTCCTTCATTATCTTGAGCAACATCGTAAACAATTCCTGAAATTTCAATCTCTCTAACTTGTTTATTTTTATCAATTATTAAAACTTTGTTCTCTCCCCAAAAAACAGTAACTTCATCTTGGATAACTTTACAATCAGTAACATTAAAATCTAAAAATTTATTGAGAGTCTCATTAGATTTATCATATATGTAGATTGCACCAGTTTGTGTGGTTGGTTTATCTGTAATCGCAACCCAAACGAAATTTTCTACAATGCAAAATGATAGTATCTTTTCTTTTTCTGGGGTATCCACTATTTTTGGCTGTTCAAAATCGAAATTATCTGATGATGTAATTTTTGAAATTATATACAATTTGTCTTCAAAAATATAAGAAGCCCATAAAGAGTTAGTATAGTTATCATACTGAATATTATTGTATTGCCTTTGAGAAATTCTTGATATTGGGCTTCGATTAACATAAAAAACTATTGTTGATATTACCAGTACAAAACTCAGTATAAGAAATAAGTTTAATTTTTTCATTTTTCCTCTCAAGGGTGGAAATAGAAAGCCTCCGTAGGGTTTAGATAAATCATTCCAAGAGGATAACCCAAAGCTCGAGGACCAATTGTATCAGCCCAAACAAATATAGAAGCGCTATAGTGAATTGAATAAAACGGGTTACTAAAAGGATTGCCAGAAAGAGAAGTGGCTGTGTTGACTGTTACTATAAGTTTCATCTCAGGGTGATGGCGTTGCGTATCATTTATGGTATCGCCAAAATCTACAAGGCTATCGAAATAGTTATCGTTTTCTTGGTTATTTATCCAATTCAAAAAAGAAACAATTTGTGGAATATCGGACAAATCTTTAATAAGTTCAATAATAAAATTGGATTGATCAGTGTTTATTGCGCTTAAAAGAGTCTGAAAACTATCAAAAAGCTCTTGCTGGTCTTCGGATGTAAATGAATATTCACAACTCGATTCGTGAAAACTATAATCACTGCACGAATAATCTGCTGATTGATATATTAATGATTCAAACCATTCCTGACGTTGTTCTTCGCTAGCATCTTCAACATCCCCTAAATCACAATCAAAATTACATTCAAATAACGGATTATCGCTTCCGTTTGAAGAATCATCGTCGTTTTTCCAAATTGAAGAACAATAATATGATTGACATTGTGATGCAAGATATCCCGTTGGATCAATAAAATTTATAGGCGAATTATTGACGTACGCATACCTATCTAACCCTTGGATTCCACTCGGCACAATCATATCTGCCTGAGCAAACCTGCCCAGTGACGAGTCATACCAGCGGGCGTTGTAGAACATCAACTCAAACTCGGACACGTTGCTGTACTGTCCCGTGAAAGTGTACTTCGTTGGCGATGTACCTAGCGAATACCTCACCTCACCCCACGCCTTATAGATTTGACCCGAAACCAACTGTCCGCTGGTGTTGGTGGTCGCCACAGTGCTGCCCAAGTAATCCGCGAGCATGTAACTCATCGTTCCATTCTTACGTATGGCAATGCGCTGGCTGCCTGCAAAATAATACTTCGTGACTCGCGAGCCTGTCACTTCGTAGTGTCCACCGACGAAAATACGTGGCTATCGTTCAGGTGTGGGCCATATAATTATCGGTGTTTCTAGACATTTATCAGTTGGATTTCGGAAGATTTCATAAAACTCTTCCACTGACATGGATGTTGCTTCCTGCAAAGGTTTATATGAATTTTTCGTAATGCCCCAATTAGTTTGTTCCAAGAGCGTGTAAAAGGAGTCAGGATTCCCAGCAGAATATAGATTCATTTCAATGTGCGCATTGATGGGACAACTTATGATACTGCTTCCCACTTCATTTTCATTTACCAATGTCGTGTATTGCGCCAATATCCCTCGCTCAGGATAAAAGACTGCGATGTGTGTAAGGATGGAACCTATGCGATTCTTCGATGGACCGGAACTGGCGATCATTACAGAAGTGGGCATGCCTTGTTCGCTCAGAAGATGAGAAAGCGAATAATATTCCACGCGCTTTATGAAGGTTGGCGAATCGTAAATGGGCGTCTTGCTAATCCAGTTTCCGTTTGCATCGGTAACGACCTTCTCTTCCTGAACTCGAAAACTGATACTGCTCACAATGCCATCTTCACCATAAAAATAATCCACCGCACTATTCAGACGTAATTCACCTTCAATGTATTGAGGTGTTATCCCGCCGCCCAGAATGCCATGCAGTGGTCCAAAGCTAGCGAACTCCGCAACACCACTGAGGGGCATGAGAATGTTTCGAGCTTCCCAATCAGTGCTTTTGCCAGGCATAATTCCCCAGAGGCAGGGTAATTGGCAACCACCATTGGTCCCCAGCAAATCCAACAATCTATTGTGAGCATCTTCTATTGGTAAAGTTGGAACGGCTGTCAGGGTGGATAACGGGGTTGGCGTATCTGTGGCAGTAGTGGTAAAGGTCGGTGGTATTGTCTTTGTTGGCGATGGGCTAATAATAGATAAGGTAGAAGTTACCAGATAAGGAGTTGCCACGCTTTCCGTTGATGATGAGCAACCAGCAACCACAGTCATAAAAAGCAACAAACTGAACCATTGAGATACTTTCCGTATTTTCATATTGTCCTCAGAGATTTGTTTTCAATGTTAAGGAACAGAACCATTCATTGCATTTTGTGCAATGTTATTCATCGCAGTTTGCGCATTATTGACAGCAAGCGCAACACTTAATCTTGGATCTGTATTCCAAGCATCAAATACCCAGGCAACGAACGTATCGGCGAATAATTCACCAGGAATATCCTGCCCGTCAGCGTTCATGGTTGGCGGATGTTGTTGCCAGATATTGCCGGGAATCAACGCACCCCGGCTCAAACCATCCAGCGCTGGATTGCCAGCAGCAGGGTAATAGAGATGTCCCAATTCATGGACAACCAGATTCCGATTCATCACCATGGTTGTGGACCAAGAGCGTGAATAACTCTCATCCCACTGATAAAAAGATGTAAACAAGATGGCGCCTTCTCCACCACAAGCGCAGGCTCCATCATAATAGGATTTGCCATTGTATTCATAGCTATAGACTCTTTTGAATATCAGTGATCCATAGATTTTCTGAAATGCTTCTGACCCAGTCATTCCAACAGTCTGAGGCGAAAAAGCAACACCCACAGAACGCACACCTGCATAAATTGCGCTAATTTCTGCATCACTGAATTCTCTTTCCAATTCGTCAAGAGTGATGCCGTATTCATCGCTCAATATCTGGCGGGTGTCCCGATCTTCACAATCTCCCTCAGCCACATTTGCACGGTTGCAGGAAAGATGCCCTGAAGGATCAATGTATCGTATAGGATTATTGTTTGCGTACGCATGCCTATCCAACCCTTGACCTCCACTCGGCACAATCGTATCCGCTTGAGCAAAGCGTCCCAGTGACGGGTCATACCAGCGGGCGTTGTAGAACATGAGACCAAAATCATCCGTATAAGAATATTGTCCTGTGTATGTATAGTCCGTTGGACTTGTGCCTGACGAGTAGCGAATCTCACCCTCGCGGAGCATCCCGTAGCGTAAGCGGAGTGGGCAGGCTTTGTATTTGACTTCCGAAATCACAGCGCCGTTTGAGTCAGTGACTAATGAAGTAGAACCAAGATGGTCACCTATGATGAAGAATAAGTCTCCGTTTTGTCTCATGGCGATTCGTTGAGTCTCTGCGTAGTAATATTTGGTCACGACTCCACCAGTCACTTCGTAGTGAGTCCCAACGAAATAAGTGGAAGTTCAGTCAAGGTAATTGAAATGCGTGACTAATTTTCAAATCTTAATAATAAGACCTCTTTCCCTTTCCCATATGACAACCTGAAAAGCAATTGCCAAATATTTCGTAGACGCCCAAATAACAATACAACTTAATATGTACAAACATATCCCAAATAGTACTTGTTGCACGTCGCCTTCAATAATTCTTGCCAAAGCAAGACCTAAAGCAGTAATTAAAGGAGAGAACTTAGATAAGGCATTTAACGTTCTTATATTTTTGCTTTCCTCGCTTGGTGACTTAAGGTAAAGCGGGATTGCAAAATTCCAATAACCGTTTTTCATATCAATTTTTCCAGATTTAATATTTTCTAATATCGATGATTTTAATTCCAAAGTAATTATTTTGAATTGTGACCATAAACCCATAATTGTTAGAAATGCACTAAAAACTATTAGGCAAAGTAGTTGCAAAGATATAACGTTTCCTTCCTTAAAAAAGAATATTAATGAACTGTGTAATAGCGATAAACCATTAAGAATAGAAAATAAATATATTGCTAAATAGTAATGATATGCTCTATTAATTTTTTTAGCATAGATAGAAAAAAACACATAAAGCGTAATTCCTAAAGACATCCATATAAAAGGCAAGAAAGAGCTGCTTTTAAGAAATGAAAAAAAACCAACCCAAGAAAGTAAGGCTAATGTGATATTAGCTCTTAATAGATTACTGAACTCAGATTGCATTTGAACAATTTGTTGTTTGGCGCTCATTGTTAACCTCTTATTGTGGCATGGGCGTTTGGCTCGGTTTAATTATTTGTTGCCAGGGATGAGGAGATTCACGAACAAGGTCTGGTCGATTATTTTGTGAAAGTAGTTCAGATAAGTATCTTGCTCTAGCAGGTAGTTCACCAATCCAACTAATTGCACTCAAGCGATAACCTTCTGTTTCCATAGCATTTTCCCATGCTAATCCCCACGCAATATCACCAGCAAAATTCCCGCCCAAACCTGCGACTGGATGAAGGAAAGCTAAACTGCCTCCAACAATATCACCTGCCATTTCCGAAGTTGCAAAACCACCTGTATCGACAACAAAATCACCAACATATTCATTCCACTCTGCTCCTGTAAAGTAATTCTCTACTTGCTCTGGAGCAATAGTTAATAACCAACCAATAGCAAGTGTAATAGGAATAAGATCATCTCCTAATCTACCTGTTGTTCGGATGGACTTAAAACTTATTGTTGTATTTATAATTTGTGTTGTTTCATTTCCATATCCCTTTGGAATTACAACAGGCAAGTTGAAACTTTTTCCTTGTATCAAAGTTCTATTTGGATTTTCTTTAATATAATCAATAGTTGCCGAAACTATGCCAGTGAGACAACTGCCTGTTGCCCAAACCCAAGAGTCACCAATACAATGACCACTTGGGTCAGTATATAAAACCGGATTGTTATTTGTATACGCATATCTATCCCACGCCTGAACACCCTGACTTTGCGGAATAATCGTATCCGCCTGAGCAAATCTGCCCAGTGACGGGTCATACCAACGGGCATTGTAGTACTGCAATCCAAAGTCACCTACATACGAATATTGTCCAGTGTAAGTGTATTTGGTTTGTTCTGTGCCTGACGAGTAGTGAGTCTCTCCCCATGCTTTGTATTTGACTTCCGAAATCACCGCGCCACTTGCATCAGTGACTAAAGAAGTAGAACCCAAACTTGTGCTGAGCATAGTCGAAGCATGGTCAGTGAGGATGAAGTTCAGATTTACATTTTTTCGCATGGCAATTTGTTGAGTTCAATACTCGGTCACTTTCAAAAGTTGAGAGAAGTATTGTTTATGGCGTAATTGTAAAAGGTATTTTTTTTTCTATCACAAAACTCTCATCATCACATAGATGCCCAGAAATTACTACATATGCTTCAACCGGTTTTGTTAGTTGATATTCCGATAAATCTGGAAGTACATCTACAAAACTAATTGATGCAGGATCATCAACGGGCATTAATATATCAGGTTTATCATTTAAAAAATTTATGCTATTTGAAACAATAATCCAACTTTTATCAATTTTGACGTTGATTATTATATTGTAATTAGGAGAAAAATCAAGGCAATATTCTGTATCATTTTCAACCCATAAACTTAGTGTTTCGCCATGCTTTATATCCGGTCCATATATGTAGATAACATCTAAAGACTCGGCAATATCTTTAGGTGATTGATTTAAATTACTACCACATGCTGACCAGAACAGCGTGATTATAAATAAAGAAAAGATTTTCTGTAACAATTTCATAGTTTCCTCATTAACGTAATACACTACATCCAGCAGGTGGAATTTGATTATTCAACATAATTATTGACAAACTCAAGTTTTCTGGGAAACTTCCTTTTGCGCTCATTCGGATTGCCATAGTTGTATTAATACCTACATATGGCTGAAAATTAATATTTACAGAAGCTGAACCATTATTTGCCCCTATGTATTCATTAATAGAAATAGTATCACCTCGTAAGGGAGCACTAAAATGTACATCTCGCAAATAAACCACATCAGCAACTTGATTTGAAATCTCTATCCTTGTAATCCATAACCCACTTTCTCGAAATTGCCAGTGAATTTTTGTAGTCAATGGCTGGAAATTTACGTCTAGTTGAAAGTCAGACGCAATGCCTGTGCCTGCCTCAAGGATACTCCACCAAGTAGGCAGGTTTATATTGGGCGTTACTCCAGAAACGCCTGGAGGGACCGCTCTTGAACCTAATTGTATATTTTTCATTTGGTTTTCTGGCACAACCAGTTGAGTATGATAAACAGTCCCTTGAGATATTACAGCATCGCTAGATATTCGGATTCCATTTCTTTCATCGCCTCTGCTGCTATTACTTGGCGCAGGACTCGAATAATAATTGTTTTCAGGCAAGCCTCCGCAATAGATATTATCGGGTCCACAATTTGTTGGCAGATGCCCTGACGGGTCTATATACTTCACGGGATTATTATTCATCGCCGCATACCTATCCAACCCTTGACTTCCACCCGGCACAATCGTATCCGCCTGAGCGAACCTGCCCAGTGACGGATCATACCAGCGGGCGTTATAGAACATCAAGCCAAAATCATCCGTATAAGAATATTGACCTGTATATGTATAGTCCGTTGGGTTTGTACCTGATGAGTAGCGAGTCTCACCCCAAGCTTTGTACTTGGTTTCGTTAATCACAACGCCGTTTGCATCTGTGACTAATGACGTAGAACCTAAATGGTCACCAAGTATGAAATTCAATGTTCCATTTTTACGCATCGCAACTCGTTGACTTCCAACATAATAGTATTTGGTAATTTCACTGCCAGTTAACTCGTAATAGTTACCAACGAAGTAAGTAGTTGTGCTTCCAACATTGGTTTCTATAATGGATTTTACTCTCTTCCCATCGCCATCATAACTAAAAGTTGCATTAGAAAATATGGGAGGCGGCACAAGAGTAGGTGTTGAAGTAGGCGTATCGGTAGATGTAGCAGATGGTGTAAAAGTTTCACTTGGCGTTGCAGTTTCAGAAGGCGTAAGTGAAATGGTTGGGGTTGGAGTGTCTGTAGGCGTGGTTAGTGGAGTCTCTGTGGGTGTTTGAGTTTCGGTAGGCGTAGGCGTCTCGGATGGAGTTAATGTTTCAGTCGGAGTCAAAGTTTCGGTTGGGGTCAAAGTCTCAGTGGGAGTCTCTGTTTGAGTAGGAGTCTCGGAAGCGTTGGGGTCGGGAGTCGAAGTCTCCACAGGCGTTTCGGTTGGCGTATCCGTAATTGTAGGTGTGAATGTTATTGTTGGTGAGGGAGTGACGCTGGGCGTGAAGGTTCGGCTGGGGGTAGGCGTGCGCGATGGGGTGGGCGTTCTGGATGGTGTAGGGGTGCGTGATGCCGTTGGCGTGTTGCTGGGTGTGTGGGTATTCGTAGGAGTCCGTGTAAAGGTAGGTGTTCTGGATGGAGTCAGTGTAATGGTGGGGGTGTTGGTGATGGTCGGTGTTTTTGTGATGGTAGCGGTTCGAGTGGGTGTGGAGATAGGTGTCACGGTCGGTGTCACCACAGGAACATCGTCCGTTGAAACATTCACCAATCTATTTTCTGCATCATACGCTAAATTGAAGTCTTGTCCGTTCACAGAGCGAAGAGTCATGTTTCCGTTTTCGTCATACTGATAACTGTTTACTGATAACTGATTACTAACAGAAGTAACTGCGTGAACATGATTCGGGTCGTCGTAATTATAAGCAAAACCGTTTTTCATGGATAGATTGCCCGAAGATGAATCATAGGCATAGGTTTCAGAATACAAGCCCAAAGTCCCGCCTGAGGCGTTTGCAGAGGTGATTCGGTTTAATGAATCATAAGTAAAAGTTTGGGTTTGTGGTCCGAATAAATTATCTGTAATGGTTAAGACATTGCCGTTTTTATCGTAGGTGTAAGCCATGTTTTGAATTTGGGCAGTATTATTTGCGGTAACAGAAGAAAGCAAGCCGCCCATGTCGGCGATGTTCCAATCAAAGTAGTTGTAATTTTTGGTGATGATGCTTTGACCGTATTCTATAAAGGTCATACGTCCTGCTTCATCGTATTGCATGTCATTGATGTAAGTATCACCAGTGGTATTGCTGGTTAATGATTTGAGCGTGCCATCTTGGTTGTAGGTGTAATACACTGTTTCGCCATCGGGGTAGGTCATGCTAAAGGGCAAGTCGGCTGAGTTATACGTCCATGAAGTTACAAAAGACTGATTACTGATAACTTTATTTTCACTGGATACTCTTCCCCGTACATCATACGTCCATACCGTAGAGCCAGAGTTATCGGTCATCGAAGTTCTTCTGCCAATGCCGTTTGTGCCGTTATCATAGGTGTATGAGGTGTTTACCTGTGTACCGCAATTGCCCGAACTATTTTTATTAACTAAACGATTCAACGCATCATAACTCAAACTTAATACACAACCGCGCGCATCGGTTTGTGTTGTTAAATTTCCAAGCGCGTCATATCCATATTGCCAATAGCCCATATCGGGGTCGAGCATACTTAACTTGCGCCCCAGCAAATCATATTCAATAAACGTGGTATTGCCTGCGCGTGTGGCTTCAATTAAACGGTTGAAAATATCATACGTATAAGTAACATTCGGTCCTGTGGGCGGGTTCACTTGTGTGGTGCGTCCCCAAACATCCATGATGGAAGTTGTCACATTCCCTTTCGGGTCTGTAACAGTTATAGATAAATCGCCATAGGAGTAACTGACGCTAGTTTGATTCGGCGCAGTGGTCGTTAACGTGCGTCCCAGCACATCGTAAGTAGTTTGTGTGGATGGTTGTGTAAAAGTTTGGCTGATAAACGTGGGAGATGAATTTGCGCCGCTGACATACGGGGTGGTTTGTTTCACCAATTGACCCAGATTATTAAATTGAGAATCTACGACTACATTTTGCAACACGCCGTTGATAACTGCATTGGCAGTTTGGGTTTGAATCAACCTGCCCGCGCCATCATAAAAACGGCTCAATCGAATTTCGGCGCTGGCATTTACTCGTTGCACCAAATCCACTTGGAAAGGGATACTGGCATCGTGATAAGTCACTTGTAATGTGGGCGATGTATCTCCTGGGGCTGTGATGGTTAATAACCTGCCGAATCCATCATACGTTGCAGTGGTTGTTACTCCATTTGCATCCGTTACGCTGGTAGGTATTCCCAAGTCATAGTTATAGGTTGTAGTTACAGTATGTCCCAATTCATTGGTTACACTAATCGGGTATAAGTTGTAACCTGCTGTGTCGTAAGCGGTTGTGGTTGTTTGCTCACTCAGCGGATTGGGGGAAGAAGCTGCCGTTCCATATTCAGTAAAGACCGATTGGGTTATCACGTTTCCATAACTATCATAAGTAAATGATGTTTGTGCATAATCGCTACCGCCAGCCCATACTCTTTGGGTGGTTAAGTCGCCCTTGGTGGGTGGGGTTGTGTACGCTGTGGCGTTATCGTAAAAATACAACGTCTCTGCTAATAAATTCTCGTTGGCATCTTTCAATATTTGTCTAGCAGGTGCGCCCACTATGTAGGTTGTAACATTCGGGTAATATTGATATTCCGTTTTGCGATACTCCGCCCAACCACTGCCATCATTGCCATATTCAATCGAGGTTAATAAATTTCCGTATTGATTCGCAGGCGCATAAGTAAATTCTTGCTTTGTGCCTACAAAAGCGGCATCACCGTTGTAATTACGGTTTTCTACTGAATCGGTTTTAATCCACGTCACTGCTAAATCTTTGTACGTCAGCAAACCGCCATTGGTATTAATCCCAACAATATCAGGAATGCCATTGCTGGGCGTGGTATCGTATTGAGTAATTTTCGTATATTTTGTCAGCGTTTCAGAGTATGGTATGCCTTCAAAATAAGAATCTGTATATAAATATCCGTTAAGTACACTGCTTTGGAAAGTCCACGCGCCTCCCATTGCGGAGAGAGTGGTTTCTGCCATTTGGCTTGGGTCATCCAACTGCCAAATCCGAATGCGTGAAGCGTTGTCCGCATCCACAAAAATCATCACGCCATACCATTCATCTTTCTTAAAAGCCGTGCCTGAAAGCAAAGTCGTTCCGTTGCTGGCAACTGCTCCGCTGTTAGAAAGCGTTACTCCAACAAAATTTCCGCCATTAATTAAGCCAACTTTTCCTTGTGAAGTTGTATTAGTTGAACTGATATTCGTCAGGCGCACATGCGCTATCACAACTTCATTATCTGTAATACTGGGAGTATTTCGTGTTAAAGTCGTATTCCAAGTCGTTGTGCTTGTGTTGTGTAAACGAATAGAGTTATCAAAATCTTTTTGGGCAACCATATTAACTGCATAATTTCCTGCCGTTGCCCAATTGCTGGCATTCAGCGTTTCCATACTATCGAAAAAGTCACGGTCAAGTACAAAAGTATTATAGGGTCGCCCTTTGAATCCATCTGTCTGATAAAACCAATTCACAGTGGTTAAACCGTCAGAGTTGGTCACTTGGCTCATCGCATGTCCGCGAAACTCGCGTAGCTTCTTAAAATATAAAGTTGCTAAATTTGTCCCAGCCGCCGCCACTGCCGCCGAATTGTCATTGGTTGCAGGCGCGGCGTTATCATATTCGTATGTGTAAGTCGAAACAATGCCGTTCGGTTGAGTCGTCACCGTGCGCGAGGTAACGCGATATAACATTACATATTGCGTAAAATCAAAACTGCGAAAGAAGCAGTTAGAACATACCAGGCGTAATTTAACGTTAGCGGGGTTGTAATCCACTGGCATAGTAAGTAATTGTTGCGCTTGCACTCCGCCGTCTGTATTCACACCAGTAGCTGAAAGCATGGTGGTCTGCGCTCCGTTGTTATTACTAATTCCCCAATTTAGGCTGGTTGTTCCAGTAATCGAACGGACATTCACCTTAAAACTATATTTTGAGGAAGGCTTAATCATACTGCTCGGAATAGCGCGTTCAGCAGTGGCAGAAGCCGCTGGCGAGTTGCCCACCTGCAACAACAAACTTCCATCACATCTTACTTGCCCTGTTCCTGCCACCTTTACCCATGTGGGCGAAGGTCCCGCCCCGCCTGCGCAATCGCCCGTTTGGAAAACCGTGCCTACCCAGCGAATATTTGTATTCGCCGTATCCAAATACTGCCAGTCAGTATAAGTCATTTCCACTATGCCGCCTTGCCCATTATCTACTTGGGTCAAGTGCATTGAGTCGCCATAAGTAAAAGATACGGCGGGTAAGGCGTTGCCTGCGCCGTCAAATTCTTGCACGCCAAGTAAGGTTAAGGTTCTCCCTCCATTTGAAAAACTAAAGTTCGGATAAATATTGCCAGTTGCTTGGTTTTGTGGGGCATAAGTCATAACATATTTTTTAACCAAACTACCGTTATTTTTAATCAATACTTCTTTAAGTCGTTGTGTACCATACAATACATAAGAACCTGCCGCACTCCAGCCTATTTGGTAATCTGTGCGCGCTTCGCGCACAAATTCAATCTGATAATTTCCATAATTAATGGTTTTTGGGTACACGCTAATCTCGCTGTTACACCCGTCATTTTTTGTTTCTGTATCGTAAGTAAAAGTAACTATATTTCCGTGAACGTCCGTAATTTTTGTCAGCGACCAACGCCAAGTCAGGCTATCGCAATTGGCGCTGCTCTTTCTAACGTCAATCGTCTCCTGAAAATCATAGCGGGTGCCGTCTTTTGTCCAGGCAATAAAACTATAACTGTCGGGGTCGTTAGCATTAAAATCGTGGCTTTCAACTTTTAAGAAATCCTGATTCGCGGTGTTGTAATAAGTAATATCTCCGTTGCTACCAACTGGCAATAATAAACTGCTAATACCTGCTACTGAAATGGAATAGGTATCGTCGTCTAGGTTTGAATTAGTGCCATTCAAGTTTTTTGTCACCGCCCCCAAATCTAAATCCCAACCCATGCCCACCCATGAACCTTGAGTATAAGCGGAAGATTCATCAATCACTTGGCTGTTGTAACTTAATGTAACCGCAGGCTGCAAACCGCCTGGCGCGGGCGGAGTCCACATATTGATTTGATACGTTCCAGCGCCCGTAAAGTCAGATGTTTTAAAGGCTTCTACGCTTGGAACCATATATCCTTGCCAACTATTGGCAGAATAGTCAAAAACGGTTAAATGGTCGCTTTTAGCCGTAAGAATATTGTTCTTTGTATCTACAACCGTTTCAATGGGAAACCAATCATTAATTTCAGTGTCGTAATAAAAGATAGATAAATCACTTTCAGCCCAGCCGCGTAAATCTTCCTCGGTATATGCAATTTGAATCGTAATCGGGCTATCAAATTTTGTGACGTTCTTTTCGGTTACGCTATCTACCGCAATAATTTCAACTGGATTCCATGAAAGCGGCGCAACAGGCAAAGCATTTGGAGAGGGATAGCGAATATCCATCAAAAGCGGATTCTTGACGGCATTGCTCGGAAGGTTTACTTTTACTTTGCTATCATCGCTTGTGATTTTTGATGCTTGCCCCCGATTGGTGGTCGCCAAAGGTTGGTCAATTACGATTGTATTTGTGGCAATGATTTCATCGTTTTTTCGGACTTCAAAAGTAAACGCCAGAGGAAACTCCGCATACTCTAATGCCTCCCAAATTACAGTTCCTTGCGTGGCAACGGCTGGAATTTTTAAAGAGCCATCGGTTTCAGGCACGTCTTTTTTATTTACAGGAATAACTCCATCGGGTGGGCGCGCAATAATTTCAATCCCTTCTTTTTTTAAGGTAGCAATATCTTTTCCTTCTAATTCCCACTTAATATGTATAGGCTTATTTGGTATGTAAATGGCTGGCTCTGCCGAAAGATTCAGCTGTAAAACTTCTTCTTCCGCAGTTTCTTGGGCTTGCTGTGCAATTTGCTCAGATAAAATAGGGACATTGTTAAATTCTTTTGTATGAGAATTTTCTCCAATCGTCAGCCCCATGCTCATATCATTACTTTCTATAGGTCGTTGGTCGCTGGTTTTATAATTTTCACTTAAATCAAGCGCCTTGGCAGGTGAAGCGGCACTTAAAAGCAAGAAAATTACCAATAACAGATTAAGAACGGTTGGTTGGTTGGTTGGTTGGTTGGTTGGTTGGTTGGTTGGTTGGTTGAATTCATCATCTTTCCCAGCCTTTCTAAATAAAGATTTTGATGAGATTTTAGAGGTTTTATACGATTTCGCTTTTTATTTTATTCAACGCATTGAAATTGTCAAGAAAAACAAACAGGGGATTTATTAATATCTGTGTATAATATTTTAAACTACCTCCGCCGCAACGATGATAATAAACGTGCCAATGAACCAGTGAATCAAAAACGGGTAAACAAACGATTTAGTTCTCCATGCCACCCACCCAAACGCAAATCCACCAAAGATAGTGGATAACGTTTCAATTTCAGGTTTAGAGATATGCGCAATTGCAAATGGAACGGCTTGCAACCAAAGCGCTTCATGTCCAAACTTGCGAGCATAGGCGAATAATATCCAGCCGCGGAATATAAATTCCCAACCGATTAAGTCTAAGAAAGTCGTCCACGGCAGACCAACTAAAAATCTTTCGTAATATTTCTTCATGGCTTCATCCCCACTGCCGAGGAAGTAAATCACTGGCGCCATGAGCAGACAACCTAAAACTGTGTAAGCAACCCCTAATTTCCAATCGCCAAATGAAAAGCCGTATTCTTTTGGATTTTCCCGAAAGAATATGATAATGATGATTAATGGAACAATCAAATACAAAATCACTCTATCCCAATATTTATGGGCTGTGAATTTGTGATAGTAGTCAATCATTAATAATAATGTCGAGACGATAGTGACTGTAACAATTTTCCAGTCAAAGTTTAATTTTTCACCAGTTAAATATTTCATTGTACATCCTTGTTTTGTAGGGGCGCCCCATCCACAGAATTGAAATTGTCCTGACTAAAGGCGCGGGTCGCCCTTAAATTTACAATATGTCAAAACACAGGACGACCCGCCCATTATGATTATGATGACATATAAATTTTGATGGGTCGTCCCTACGAATTTTAATATGGGAATCCTGCCGTGTTTCCTGTGGGGCTAAATAAAACAGCAATCTTTTCCGCGTCACGATTTAATTCTAAGCCCCAATTGAGGAGTAACAAACAAATCAAAATAATAGAAATGACAGTCTGCCATTTTTTGAAATTTAATTGTTTTGAAGAAATTAAAATAAATCCATAAGAGGCAAGGATTGCAAAATACGGAATCAACGCTAAGTGAAAGCGGTCTTCAGAGAGGATAAAGACATGCGGCAACAAGTAACAAGTAATGAGTAGCAAGAGAAGAATGGTTTGAGGATTCTTTTTCAAAGATAAAACGCCGAAAACAGAAAAAATAGATAATAAAACAAATGGGAAAAGCAAAATAAAAGCAATCATAATTAAAATCGGTTGCGGAATATAGCCAAGCAAATTATTAGAATAAAAATACATCAATACTCTTTTTTCAAGCCCAAAGAAAAATCCCAGCCGATTGAACGCTAATGGAATAAATCTCTCAGGTTGATGTTTTATCAATTCCAGCGCTTTTTGTGCGCCGATTTCATCTCGCTCGGCATCGTCCATGATAGTTAATAAATCCAGAGATGGACCAAACACAAATGAACCGTTTCCTAGCGGGTGATAACCCAGATACAAGTTGTACCCCATAGAAGTTTCGATGCCTGTTAATTTCCCATGCAAAAGCGAATTGCGGATTATCCAAGGCGTAATTACAAGCGCGAAAGATATAAATGCAATCAGCGCCTTTTTTCGATGCAAATAAATTAAATAAAGAAGCGATAATCCAGCAAAAGGCAAAATGACAGAACGAGTTAATGCGGTTAGCCCAAAAAAAACGCCAGCGAACAAAAAGTTAATCTTAGATGGAGAGTTAATTGATTTTAGAAGAAAGAGAAAAGAAGAAAGAAGTAATACAAAGAAGAGATTTTCTGTCCCCAAACCTAATGGATAAACCAAAAGCATGGGGTAACAAGCCACGATCCATGCAGAAAATTTTGCCGCTTTTTCTTCATCGCTTGAAAGAGGAAAAAAGAGAGAAAACTCTTTTGCTACCAAATAAGTTATTGGCGCAAGAGTCGCCCCAAGAAAAATGGCTTGAGCGAGTCGTGCGTAAAAGAATCGCGAAAATTCTTGACCAAAAATAAAATACACAATCGCTAAAAACGTTGGGTACAACGGCGCGCGAAAAGATGTGTACAAGCCATATTCAGGGTCATAACCTTTGGCGGTAGATAAATCAAAATCTACATATTGCGCCAACATTTGCAAATCCTCTTCGGCATACCAACGAAAGCCGTTGCCAGAGGCAAGGCTGCGCGCCAGCATGTCGTATTGGAACATATCGTCTAAACCGATGCCAAGGTTTGTAGTTAAGAAAACTGGAATGAGTCTCAATATCAATGCGGCGATGTAAATGCGAATGGGGAAAGAAAAATTCATAACGCTATTTTACTCGCACAAAAGAAAATAAGACCGCTGACGGCAGTCGGCGGTCAAGATTACTTATTCAAATTTTCAATTCTTCTTGCCAAATATGGCGAAAAATAATTTTTATATTTCGTCCACAATTCTGGAATTTTCCAATCGTTACCCGTCACTTTTTTTCTGCAAGTGGGCGCGCCGCATAAACAATCAAACTCATCATAAGGTTCGCCGTCCGACATGGCGTAATCAAAACATAATTCTTCGCCCGCTTGCACATCGCGCATCGTCACCAAACCAATTTGACCTGAAAACCCTAAATTCGGTTCGCAAGAATGGTTAAAGCAATCATTCGGCTCTTTTTCTTCGGCGGTGAGCAAATATAAATCTTCGTCAATTTGAATCACACGCTGGGTAAAGCGCGGCATGGTTGGGTCTAAATCTTTTTTATGAACGATTGTTCCGCCCCATAGAGAAATCAGTTCGCCTTTGGGAATAAATTCTTTTGCGAAGACGCCGCATCCGCCGCGCGGATTTTCACGCGCCTCGCATTTTGGGTTTAGATAAGAATGATTCATTGCGCCTCATATTTAAGGGATAGTTGTTTCCGCTTCGGACGCATTTTCTTTCGCCGAAACGAAGTTGAATGTTTCGGTTCAGCGCGCAGGCTCAACCGAAAGAAAGAAGCGACAAAAAACGTCCCGCAAATTTTTTTATTGAATTCATGAATCGCAAAGCGGGGCGTTTCTATTTGGTTTCGCCTTCCGTGTCGGATGAAGCGGCAGAAAGCCGTTGGGCGAGGAAAATTGGAATAAAGGTGATGATAATAACAAAGGTGGCGACGACATTCGTCACGGGTCTATCGCGTGGGCGAGTGAGTTGGCTAAAAATCCAAATGGGCAGCGTGGTTTGCTGACCCGCCGTAAAGGTTGTAACGATTACTTCATCAAAAGAAAGGGCAAAGGCTAACATGCCGCCCGCTAACAAGGCGGTGGCGATGTTGGGTAAAACGACATATCGAAAGGTTTGGAATGAATTTGCGCCTAAATCCATTGAGGCTTCTATCATGCTGGCGCTGGTGCGGCGAAAACGCGCGAGCACATTGTTGTAAACGACAACCACGCAAAATGTGGCGTGACCTATTACAATCGTCCAAAATGAAAAGGGAATATCAAGGCTGCCAATAGCGGAACGAAGAGCAATGCCCGTAACAATGCCGGGCAAGGCAATCGGTAAAACCAGCAAAAATGAAATTGACTCTCTGCCGAAGAAATTACTGCGATATACCGCCGCGGCGGCAAGCGTGCCTAACACTAATGCGACGACGGTGGCGACGGTGGCTACTTGTAACGAGAGGATTAAGGAGCGCCATAGGTCGGGGCGTTGTAACGCTTCTCCAAACCATTTGGTGGTGAAACCAGGTAAAGGGAATGTGAAGGTTTGCTCATCGGGCGTAAATGAGTAGAGAAAAATAATGAGCATGGGGACATGCAAAAACAATAGCGTGGCAAACGCGGCAACGGTTAATGGAAGGGGCGCTTTTTTAGAGTGCATCGAAGGCTCCCAGTTTGCGAGCAATGAGGAGGTAAATAATCATAATCACAATGGGTCCCATGGTCATAGCGGCGGCGAGGGGGATATTCCCCGCCGTGCCTTGATAGGAATAGACCGCTTGCCCTATTAAGAATTTTGAATTGCCCACGGCAAGCGGAATAATAAAATCGCCTAAGGTGAGCGAGAAGGTGAAAATAGAGCCTGCAATTACGCCGGGGAACGCCATTGGCAAAATAACGGTTCGGAAAGTTTGCAGCGGTTTTGCGCCTAAATCGCTGGCGGCTTCGATTAATGAATTTGGCACGCGCTCTAAAGCGGTTTGGATGGGGATAATCATATACGGCAGCCAAATGTAAACGAACACAATAAACATCCCCAAGGGCGATAACGCCAACGATGAACCGCCGATGCTTTCAAAACTGAGCAGCCACTCAAGCGCGCCGCTTAACCCAAACAAGTTGATGAAGTAAGATAAAATGCCTTCTTGCGCGAGGATTAATTTCCATGAATAAACGCGCACGAGGTAACTAGACCACAAAGGAATGGTGACGCCAATTAATAACCATGTTTTCAATCGCGGCGAGGCGTATTTGGCGATGTAATAAGCGAGGGGAAATGAAATAATTGCAGAAACAACCGTGACGAAAAAAGCCATAGTTGCCGTTCGGGTGAATATCTCGCGGTTGGCGGGCGAGAAAACTTGAGCGTAGGTTCGTAAAGTAAATTCACGAATGATAAGCCCCGAAAAGTCGTCAATATAATAAAAACTATTAATTAAGAGTAAAAATAACGAGCCGAGATACACCACCACCATATACAACATGGGCGGCGCAAGGAACAAAAACAAAACCAAGCGCGGGCGTTGATAAAAATATGTGGAGAGTTTGTTCAACATCTTACGCTCCGATGCGGCTGATATGGTCTTTGTGCCAAGATAATCTCACTTTTTGCCCTTTGGCTGAAACCGCATCCATTGAGTTTGTTTTTAAATTTTGTTCAATCACCACAATATCCGCGCCTTCGGCTTCCACCAGGTAACGGGTGTATAAGCCCAAGTACACCACATCGCGGATAACGCCGTCTAACGTAACGGTGTCAATGGACATTGTTTTTTCTATGGTGTGAATTTGAATCTTTTCGGGGCGAATGGAAAAGGTTTGCTCTGAACCTGTTAAGCGCTTTGCCAGCGCGCCGCTAATTAAGTTAGATGTGCCTACAAAGCCTGCCACAAAAGCGCTGGCGGGTTTTTCATAAATTTCGGCGGGAGAGCCAACTTGCTCAATTTTTCCATGATTGAAAACGGCGATGCGGTCGCTCATGGTAATGGCTTCTTCTTGGTCATGCGTTACAAAGATAAAGGTAATACCCACGCGCTTTTGAATCGCTTTTAATTCCACCTGCATTTGCTGGCGTAGTTTTAAGTCTAAGGCGCCGAGGGGTTCGTCGAGAAGTAAAACTTTAGGGTGGTTGATTAACGCCCGCGCAAGCGCGACGCGCTGCCGCTGTCCGCCAGAGAGTTGAGAAGGTTTGCGCGAGGCAAATCCGCGCAATTGCACAAGGTCAAGCATTTCTTCCACGCGCTTTTCCCTTTCAGGCTTGGGAACTTTTTTCACCATCAAACCATAGGCGATGTTATCGCCAACGTTCATGTGCGGAAACAAAGCGTAGTCTTGAAAAACGGTGTTCACGTTTCGCTCATACGGCGGCAAGGTAGAAACGTCCTGCCCGTATAAATAAATAGAACCGCTGGTGGGTCTATCAAACCCTGCAATCATCCTTAAACAAGTTGTTTTGCCAGAGCCAGATGGACCCAACATGGCAAAAAACTCGCCATCGCGGATTTCAAGGTCAACTTCGTCAACGGCTTTAACATCGCCAAAATAGCGGCTGACTTTATTAAATTGAACGGCAGAAGCGGAGGAGGGGTTAGTCATAGAACTTATTATATCGTTGGTTTTGATTTTTTTGCTCAGCGCCAAAACCGTAGAGAGCGCCGAAATTCGCGGCGAAAAAGAACGGACGCTTTTTTATGGCTTTGATATTCGGCGCTTTCAAATCGGTAAAGGGAAATAAAAAAACGTCCCGCAATGATTACATTACAAATGAAAACAATTGCGAGACGTTAAACTTAACAACTAGCGCCCGCCAATCACAGCGACGTAATTCGTCACCCATTCATGGTAAGGCACACATTCCATGCGTCCATCGCCGCAATCTGATGTGGGCGTGCGCCACCAAACGATTTTGTCAAAGTCGTTCAAACCGTTGTTGACACAACCGTCGGGACCGAGCAATTCGTTGCCCTCACAAGCGTCTAAACGAACAGGAATGTTTTGGAACCAAGCGGCTAAATCGCCTTGCACTTTCGGGTTCAAAGACCATTCCATCCAAGCATAAGCGCAATTTGGATGAGCGGCGTCCACATGCATCATAGTAGAGTCAGCCCAGCCAGTCGCGCCTTCCACTGGCACCACTTTATCAATGGGCGCGCCAGCCGCTTTTAATAAATTGGCTTGGAAGGGCCAAGAGCTAGAAGCCGCAACGCCTTCATTAGTAAAGTCGTCCATTTGAATGAAAGCGTCGTGCCAATAGCGGCTGACCAACTTGCGTTGTTGGCGAAGCAAATCAATCGCCGCATTAAATTGTTCGCGGGTTAAGGCATACGGGTCTTCAATGCCAAGTTCTGGGCGAGTAGCTTTCAAGTACAAAGCCGCATCCGCCACATAGATTGGACCGTCGTAAGCCTGAATACGCCCTTTATTTGATTCGCCGTCGGGCAAGGTCATTTCTTCAAAGACCACGTTCCAACTGGTGGGCGGTTCATCGCCAAAGACTTCGGTGTTATACATCAAAATATTTTGACCAGAAGAATACGGCACGCCGTAATGCTTTCCATCCACCGTGTGCCATGGCGCATTTTGTAAACGCTCATCAATAAATTGGTAACTCGGAATGCGGGAAAGGTCGAGTTCTTGCACGCGCCCGCCGGAAATCAAACGGTTCGAAGCGTCGCCCGAGGCGGTCACCAAATCAAAGCCGCCCTCGTTCATCAGCGCCACCATTTCGTCAGAAGTCGCCGCAGTTTTCACAGTCACCATACAGCCTGTATCGGCTTCAAATTGAGTCACCCAGTCAAAATTGGGGTCGGTCTCGCCGCGTTCAATATACCCTGGCCAAGCCACAATCGAAAGCGCGCCTTCTAACTCGCCAGAAGCCGCGCCGCCACCGCCAGCGCCGCCGCAAGCAGAGAGAATAAAAGCCGCTACGAGCGCCAAAACCAGCAACTTAAACGTAAACTTTTTCATCTCATTCTCCTTATAATTTTATATCAAACAGACGAACACACTATCTCTATCGTTCAGCCCCCGCTACACCTCCTTTCAGGTATGAATAATACACCGATAGGAACATTTTAGATACGTTTCTTAATTATCATAGAATGAAAAATGGAAGTCAAATTTTCGTTTCCGATTACGACAATCCGCTTCACACTGAACCTCAATCAGGTCAACCCGCGTAAGCATACGCTGCGCCGCAAGCGCACCGCGCGTTCCACAGGGTATAATGCAAAAAACTTTTGGAGAATAATCTTCATGACAGAACTTCCCATTTACCCACTCACCAACGAACACAAAATGCTGCGCGACGCCGCACGAGATTTTGCAGAAAGAGAGATTGCCCCCATCGCCGCAGAATTTGACGAAAGCGGAGAATTTCCCTTTGAAACCATCCGAAAAATGGGCGAACTCGGTTTTATGGGCATCGAAGTCCCCGAACAATACGGCGGCGCCGGCATGGACGCTCTGGCTTATGTTTTAGCCTTAGAAGAAATTTGCAAAGTGGACGCTTCGCACGGCGTGATTATGTCGGTGAATAATTCATTATATTGTCACGGCATTCTCAAATTTGGCACAGAAGAACAAAAGAAAAAATTTGTGACCCCCATTGCCTCAGGCAAAGCCATTGGCGCCTATTCGCTCACCGAACCGCAAAGCGGCTCCGACGCGGGCAACATGAAAAGCCGCGCCGTGCGCGAAGGCGATTTTTATATTTTGAACGGGCGCAAATCATGGGTCACCAGCGGTCCTGTCGCAAATTATTTTGTCGTGTTTATGATGACCGACCCCAGCAAAAAACAAAAAGGAGTGACAGCGTTCCTTGTGGATGGAAACACCCCCGGGCTAACGCGCGGCAAAAAAGAACCCAAACTAGGCATTCGCGCCTCCGCCACCAGCGAATTGATTTTTGACAACTGCAAAGTGCCCGTAGAAAACAGACTAGGCGAAGAAGGCGAAGGCTTCAAAATTGCGATGACCGTTTTAGACGCAGGCAGAATCGGAATTGCCACACAAGCGCTGGGCATTGCAGAAGCGGCATACGAAGCGGCGCGTAAGTATGCCAGTCAGAGAGAAGCGTTTGGTCAGGCGATTGGTCAATTTCAAGGCACAGGGTTCAAAATCGCCGATATGAAAACGCGCATTGAAGCCTCTCGTTTGCTCATCTATAACGCCGCAATTGCAAAAGATAAAGCCAAAGCAAACAACGGGCGTTATTCGCTCGAAGCCTCTATGGCAAAATTATTCGCCTCAGAAACGGCAATGCAAGTCGCCCATCAAGCCGTGCAAATTCACGGCGGCATGGGGTATAGCAAAGAATTGCCTGTGGAACGGTACTTCCGCGACGCAAAAATTACAGAAATTTACGAAGGCACAAGCGAAATTCAACGATTGGTCATTTCAAGAAGCGAATTAGGAATCAAGTAAGAGTTTCGTTTTTATGAACAACTCTTTTTTCGTTTTAGCGGTTTTGCTGCTGGTTGCCATTGCGCTCGACATCTTGATTCTTTCCAGATGGAAGATTTACAAAAAAAGACTTAAAGAAAACCCTAACAATCGAATGGGGTTATTTCGACAAGTTTTTATTGAAGAGCCGTTTGCCGTTTGGAAACGCCCCCCTCTCGCCCAACTAAATTTACACCTGTACCTTGAAGCGGCAATATTAGCGCTGTGGGCAATTTACATCGGGTTAGAATATCTTGATTTTGACCCAACAAAAATTCCTTTAGGGCGCGAGCTAGGGTCTTCGATTCCAGCCAACCACCTATGGAATCAAATTCAAAAGTGCGGATGGTGCGCCGCATGGAATGGCTTTCAGCGAGGCGGCTTTCCCGCTTTTGCAGATATTCAAGGCAGTATGCTTCACCCTGTGGTGATTGCCGCCACTCTGTTATTCGGCGTTGTGAATGGAGTGAAAGTAACGATTGTCGCTTCGTTTTGGATGGCTGGCATGGCGCAATGGTGGATTGCGCGTGAATTAAACTTAAGTTGGCTTCCGCGCATGTGGAGCGCGGGCATTGCCGTTGCGGGCGGGCACTTAGCGGGCAGAATGGATTTAGGCGTTTACGGCGTTGTGTTATCCACCGCGGCATGTAGCCTTGCCATTGCCGCCTTAATTCGGTTAGCGAAAGAAAACACAAAAAGAAACGCAATTTTATTAGGGGCGTTCACCGCCTTAGCGGCAGTTTCAGGGCAGGGGTATATGCAAATTGGCTTAATAGCCGTTTTCATCGTCTTCGCTTTGTTTTACTGGGGAGGGGAAAATATCAAAGCCGTATGGAAAAATTATTTTATTGCGGCAGTCAGCGCTTTTCTACTCGCCGCGCCGTTTCTTGTGCCGTTTTTGCATTTTAGCCCCAACCTCAGCAAATGGTTTGATGCGGATTTTATCTCCGCCCAGCCGCTTTCCTATTTTGTATTAAATCTTGTCATTGACGATGCGCGCTATTTTTATTCCGATGTGATGGAAAAATTTCCATACCCGTATCTTTACACGCTCTACATCGGCTGGATACCCATTCTCCTGTTTACATTCGCATTACCCCGCATAAAAAACGAAGATAAAAAACTATTTTATTTTATGGCGGCGAGTATTGTTTTTATTTTCTTAATTGCCAGCGCCGTTATATTAAAACCGTTGGCAAATCTTTTTCCGTTTCTAGCGGGCATCAGGCACCCGCCTCAAATCGCCGGCTTGGCTATTCCATTTATCCTTGCTATTGCCGCGTATGGGTTAGAACAAATTCTTTCAACAAAATCTATTTCTATTCCATTCCCAAAATTCTTCGCAACCCTCAAAATCTCCACGCGCTGGCTAGTTCTCATTCCCTTGTTATATAGCCTTTATACTTGCATGGAATTTGCAATTTACTGGACAGGCACAGTGAAATTACGCGAAGATTTATTCCTCACGCTGGATAAACTAAAAACGCCCGATTTGCAATGGGTAAACACTCCCTTTGGCGAACATGCCTATATTGAAGCCGCCATCGCACAAGGGTTAAAATTATCGCCAGGCATTCTCACTTGGTCATGGAAACATCGCATCCCCCCGCAACCCTTCTTAACCGCAGATAGACAAACGCCAATTGACGAAAATTCTGAACTGATTGAAAAAGTCACCAATCTCCGCTACGTCAAACGCCCCGAAAATATATATGCCTTTATTAGAACGGATACGCAAATCATCCCATGCGAAGCGCACGGCTCAGGCGGGCAAATTCAAGTAGAATGCGCCTCGAATCAAGAGGGCGTTTTACGCGTGCAAGAATATACATGGACGGGTTGGCGCGCTTGGATAGACGGACGCCCAACCGAATTACTTGACGCACAATACTTAGAAGTTCACGCCCCCGCAGGAAAACATATTTTCACCTTTGCCTATCTGCCTTGGGATGTTCCGCTGGGCATAGCCTTATGGGTTGTTGGCGTATTCGCCAGCGTTTGGCTTTGGTTTTCCAAAGAAAACACGCCGAAAGTTCTTATACAATAAACATCGCTTTTCCATCACATGCCTAAACAGAAAAAACAGCCCCAACTCTCCATCATCTTGCCCGCCTACAACGAAGGCGCGCACATCTTTGAAAATTTAATAAAGGTTTACAAAGCCGCAAAAAAATACAACTGCGAAATTATCGTCGTGGACGACGGCAGCGCAGACAACACCCACTCCGAAAGCAAACGCGCCGCAAAAATTCACCGCAACATCAAACCGTTTCGCGTCAAAAAAAATCAAGGCAAAGGCGCATCTCTCTTTTATGGGTTTGAAAAAGCCAAAGGAGACCTCATCCTCTTCTTAGACGCCGACCTAGAAATTTCGCCCGCTTACATCGCTCGCCTATTAACGGCAATGAAAAAAAATAACGCCGACGTCGTCACTGGCGTAAAAGACCCTGTCGCCAACCACTTCCCGCTTCCACGCCGCCTCATGAGCGCGCTCTATCGTCAAACGGTAAATTTTTTATTTGGCTTAAACGTCACCGACACACAAACAGGCATAAAACTCTTCAAACGAAAAGCGCTAGAAGACTCCATCCCCCGCCTAAAAGTCAGCCGCTTCGCATTCGATTTAGAACTTCTCGTCGCCGTCTCGCGCTTCGGCTATCGCATCATAGAGTACCCTGTAGAAGTCACTTACCAACGCAAAGGAAAACTCGGCAGAATGAAATTTACCCACATCGCCCATTCATTGATAGACACCTTCGCAATTTACTTTCGCGCCAGCTTTTGGCGCTGGCTAGAGCCAAGCGCCGGCACACAATTTTGGATGATAATCTTCGTATTTGGCGTATTTCTCACTGGCATTGGCGTCGCCAAAATTTTATCGCCCATCATCCTGCAACCCACGCTCGATAAAATCTCCTACATCGTTTTCTTACGATTTATCCCCCCCGCCATCCGCGACCCGATGCTCGCCATTGGCGGCATTATCGCCATGCTGGTTTCTCTCATTCAATTAAACAAAAGATTGCTAAACGCCTTCGCCCGAAAAGACAGAGGCGATTTAGCGGGAATTTTACGAAAATGACTCACACCGCCTCTTCTTCCGACCTTGAAACTGCCTTCTGCCCCCTCTGCGGACCCACAGCCCCAGCAGTCACCCGTTACGATTTTTCGCCCTACAAAGTCGTCACTTGCGCTTCTTGCGGTTTAAACTACCTTTCCCCGCGCCTCACGCAAGAAGCGATAATGAAATTTTACAAAAACGAATCCTATTACAAATCCAACGTCGCAGGGCAAGGGTATGACGAATACCTCGAAATCGGCGAAAATTGGATTAAAACATTCACCTTACGCCTCAAACAAATTTCGCCTTACCAATCTACAGGCAAAGCGCTAGACATTGGATGCGGACCTGGCTACTTCCTCGCCGCCGCTCAAAAACTCGGCTTTGACGTGTACGGGCTCGACCCATCCGACTATATCGTAGAAATGGCGCAACGCACTTGGGGCAACAAAGTGCAACTAGGCGTTATTGAAACCGCAAATTACCAACCCGAAAGTTTCGACTTAATCGTCGCCTTCGACACCTTTGAACATATTTACAAACCTAAAGAATTTTTAGAGGCAATTCATAAATTCTTAAAACCAAATGGCATACTTGCCATCACCACGCCAAACCCCAAAAGTTTATTAGCAAAAATTTCCGGCAAAAATTGGGTATCATTCAAATTGCCAGAGCACGTTTTTTATTGGTCGCCCGACACAATAAGAAAAATATTGGAAGAAAAGTTTGAAGTCCTTGAAATTCGGCGGGCGGGACAATACGCCACATTAGGTTTCTTATATCGGCGCATCTTTCGCCTAAGCGGAAAATTAGGAAAATTTAATCAAGCAATGATACATTTCCTCAACCGCTTTCGCATGTATTCTGATAACGGCTCCCTAACAGCCATTGCGAGAAAAAAATAATGAAAGCAGTTTTATTCCACCAACACGGCGGACCTGAAGTCCTGCAATATACCGATTTCCCCACCCCTGAGCCAAAAACAGGCGAAGCGTTGATTCGCCTGCGCGCGGCGGCATTAAACCGAATGGACGTCTTTGTACGCAATGGCTGGGCAGGGCTAAAACTTGAAATGCCCCACATCAACGGCGCCGACGGCGCGGGCGAAGTTGTTGCAATGAATCTCCCCGCAGAAGAGCAGACAGAAATCAAAGTGGGCGATAGAGTCGCCATTAATGCTAATCTTGGGTGCGGCGAATGCGAATTTTGCAAAAACGGAAAAGATAACCTATGCAAAAAATGGCATTTGCTTGGCGAAACGGTGCGCGGCACATATTGCCAATACATTTGCCTGCCAATTCGACAATTATATAAATTACCAAACGATTTCGACTTTCACCAATCTGCCGCGGCGGCGCTGGTGTATCAAACCGCATGGCATTCGCTCGTCAGCCGAGGCAAAGTAACCGCCGGGGAAACAGTGGCAATTGTCGGCGCAGGCGGAGGCGTAAATTCCGCTTCGATTCAAATTGCCAAATATCTTGGCGCAAAAGTTATCGTCATCGGCTCTCACTCAAAAAAATTAGAACAAGCCGAAAGACTAGGCGCAGATATTTTAATTGACCGCTCAAAAGAAGAAGACTGGTCGAAAGCCGTGTTTCTAGCCACGCAAAAACAAGGCGTAGATGTAATTGTAGATAACGTCGGCACAACCTTTCCCTTGAGTTTCCGCGCGCTAAAAAAAGGCGGAAGGCTATTAACCGTCGGCAATAGCGGCGCGCCAAAGTTTGAAATTGACAATCGCTACATTTTCGCAAAACATCTTTCTATCCTTGGCTCAACAATGAGCACGCTCGCCGAATTTTCTCAAGCGATGGATTTAGTTGTCGCTGGCAAACTTAAACCCATCATAGACCAAACGTTTGACCTAAAAGACGCGGCGCAAGCGCAAGAACGACTATGGCGCGGCGAAAACTTTGGAAAAATCACACTGGATATTTTGTAGAACCCATCTGAAATGAAAAATTTTATAAAACAAGTTTCTCTTTTTGAAATTTTATTAACCCTAACAATTTTAGCGATTCACATCAACGCCGCATTAGCCGACGCTTATACGTTTCCCAATCATTGGTTCAAACGCGACGACGCTTATTATTATTTCAAAGTGGCGCAAAACATCAGCGAGGGCTACGGCAGTTCGTTCGATAAAATCAACTTAACCAACGGATATCACCCCTTATGGATGTTAATTTGCATTCCAATTTTTGCGTTGGCGCGTTTCGATGTCATCTTGCCTTTGCGCGTTTTATTGGTTGTCATCGCCTTCATGCAAGCGGCAACCGCCGTCTTTATTTATAGGCTAATTAAAAAATATCTTTCGCGCACAGCGGCGATTCTCGCGGCGGCGTTTTGGTCTTTCAATTTTTACATTCACAGCACGGTTTATCAAATGGGTTTAGAAACGCCCATCGCAGCGTTATCCATTGTTTATTTAATCTATAAACTTTCGCAATTTGAAGAAACATGGCAAACGCAACCCGTTAACCTAAAGCAAATTGCATGGCTGGGTTTTCTTTCCGCCGTTGTCATGTTCAGCCGTTTAGATTTAATTTTCCTCGCGGTCATTATCGGCATGTGGGTTTTATTTCGCGGCGCGGCGCTTCGCTATCTACTGCCGTTGGATATTTTCATTATCTTTCTTTCAATGACCAGTTCCGTTATTTTGCGCGTTGGCTTTGCAGCCTATAACACAACGTACGCCAGCTCGGCGGTAGAAGCGGCAGTCATCGCCGTCGTCGTCAAAACAATCGCGCTATATTTTTTTGGCGCATATCAACACCCGCGCGCAAAATCAATTTCACAAAATATTCTTAGCGTTTTTTACGCGGCTATCGTTAGCGTAATCCTTACCGCTGGCGTGTATATTACATTAATTCAATTTGAGGTTGGAAAAAACTTCCCGCGCTCCGCTTTTGCTTTAGATTTTGGCATTAGTCTGCTTTTATTCATTGCGCTTCGGCTTACCTTTTATCTGTTTGCCCGCCCCAACATTCGTTCCGCCCCAGCCCCGTTGGCGCAACTTAAACTGAATATAAAAAAATGGCTAACCGAAGGCTTTGCCTTTTATGGCGTAGTCGGCGGATTATTAATCGCATATATGCTCTTCAATCATTTTATGTTTGGCACATCTAGCCCAGTGAGCGGACAAATTAAACGCTGGTGGGGTACGCTGCCCAACACCGCCTACGAGCGGGCCGCTTCAGATTGGCATTCTTACTTTGGAACAGGCGTAACAGAAATCAAAGCATGGGAGCCTTTTACAAGAGTATTCTGGGCGGCTTCAGAATATCTACGCCCTATCTTTCCTGGCGCCGATAGACAAGATGAAAGATTTTACATCACCGCGCTGTTCGCCTTAATTTTTAGTTTTGGAATATTTTTAGCCAACAAGCAAAAAATATCCCCTGCAATGATTAAGATGAGCGTTATGCCGCTTGCGGCTAGCTGCGGCGTTCAATTACTGTCTTATACTGCCGCCGCTTATGGCGGCACAAAAGAATGGTACTGGGCGAGTCAAATGATTTTGCTCACTTTAGTATGTAGTCTTTTGGCGCATACCCTGCTCAAGCCTGCCCAAAAAACAGCGCAGATGCGGCGCATTTTAGAAATTACCTCTTTAGCAATTACATTCTATTCCGCTTATCAATTCAACCAAATTATCTCCGTCACCATGCCTCGAAACTACTTCCCGCCCGACCGCGCCTATATGGAAGCGGTGGAATACATTGAGCAAAACACGCCCGCTGGCAGCATTATCGGCATGACGGGCGGCGGGAATATCGGCTATCTCATAAAAGATAGAACGATTGTGAATATGGACGGATTAATCAATAGTTATGAATACTTCCAAGCCTTAAAAGCAGGCGAAGCGCCTACCTACTTGCGTGAGCATGGAATGACAATCCTATTTGCCAACCCACGTTTATTAGCCATTCCGCCTTACTACGGGCAATTTGCTCCTTATTTAGAAAGATATGATAGTTATGGCGGAAAAGATTTACTGTACTTACTTGAAGAGCCGAAATATTAATTGAAATGACGCGCCCAATTTCAGTAACCCTCTCGCTATGCTTGGTGTTAATGTTCGCAACATGGAATCTCATTAAAACATGGACATTAATTGCATGGCGAGATATTTTGCTTGAATTTTCAGTCCAACCCAACCCGCATTTAAGCGTAATTCTTAGTACAATTTGGGCGGTCGGCGGTTTTATCTTAGTATATGGAATGGCGCAAGAAAAAAACTGGAGCGTAAAACTGCTCCCCGCGTTGGCGCTCAGTTACACCGTTTGGTATTGGAGCGAAAGATTTCTCTGGCATCATGGAAAAACCAATTTGCCGTTCGCGGTCGTTGTCAATCTCATATTCTTAATCATCGTTTACTTTGCTACAAAATCATTATCACGAGAGGCTTATGAGCGCACAAACAAACATCCAAAAATTGAATGATAAAAAAGCGCAAGCGCGTTTGGGAGGCGGGCAAGCGCGGATTGACGCGCAACACAAAAAAGGACGCCTCACCGCACGAGAAAGATTAGACTTGCTCCTTGATAAAGGCTCTTTCCGCGAAGTGGACGCCTTTGTGGTTCATCGCACGCATGATTTTGGATTGGATGAACAAAAATATATAGGCGATTCTGTTGTAACGGGTTGGGGAACAATTGAAGGCAGGCTGGTGTATGTTTATTCACAAGATTTCACCGTGTTTGGCGGAAGTTTAGGCGAAGTTCACGCTGAAAAAATTTGTAAGATTATGGACTTAGCCATGAAAAACGGCGCGCCGATGATTGGATTAAACGACTCGGGCGGGGCAAGGATTCAAGAAGGGGTGGTTGCTTTAGCGGGTTACGCCGATATATTTTTACGAAACACAATGGCTTCGGGCGTGATTCCGCAAATTTCCGCCATTATGGGTCCATGCGCAGGCGGGGCAGTCTATTCCCCTGCCTTGACTGATTTTATTTTTATGACGCGCAACACTTCTTATATGTTTGTGACGGGACCCGATGTGGTAAAAGCGGTGACGCATGAAGAAGTGACTCAAGAAGAACTCGGCGGCGCCAGCGTGCATTCGGAAAAATCGGGCGTATGCCATGTGGCGGCGGATAGCGAAGCCGATACTTTATACTTGATTCGCAAAATGCTTGGCTATTTGCCTCAAAACAATATGGAAGACCCGCCCTTTGTCCAAACCAGCGACGACCCCTTGCGAATGGACGAAGCATTAAATGAACTTGTGCCAGACGACCCCAATAAACCTTACGACATTAAAGAAGCGATTCGCTTAATTGTGGATGATGGGAACTTTTTTGAGATTCATGAAAACTACGCCCAAAATATCGTGGTTGGCTTTGCGCGGTTGGGCGGGCATTCGGTAGGCATTGTGGCAAACCAGCCAGCGGTGTTAGCGGGCGTATTAGATATTGACGCCAGCGAAAAAGCCGCTCGCTTTGTAAGATTTTGCGACGCGTTCAACATTCCAATAATCACCTTTGAAGACGTGCCAGGCTTCTTACCCGGCACCTTCCAAGAACATCATGGCATTATTCGTTCAGGCGCAAAATTGTTATACGCCTATTGTGAAGCGACTGTTCCGAAATTAACCGTCATTACCAGAAAAGCCTATGGCGGCGCTTACTGCGTAATGTCTTCCAAACACATTCGCAGCGACGTGAACTTTGCTTGGCCCACCGCCGAAATTGCCGTGATGGGACCCGACGGCGCAGTGAACATCATTTTTAGAAAAGAACTAGAAGCCGCACAAGACCCCGTAAAGAAAAAAGCCGAACTGGTGGCTGAATATAAAGAAAAATTCGCCAACCCGTATGTGGCGGCAGAACGCGGGTACATTGACGATGTGATTGAACCCAAAGAGACCCGCCCGCGCTTGATTAATGCCTTAGAAATGTTAAGCAACAAACGCGATATAAACCCCGCCAAGAAACATGGGAACATACCGCTGTAATTAATAAAGCGCGTAGGAGATAAAAAACATGTTTAAGAAAGTCCTCATTGCAAATCGCGGCGAAATCGCCGTTCGCATTATTCGGGCTTGCAGAGAACTCGGGTTAGAAACGGTGGCTGTGTTTTCAGAAGCGGATAGAAACGCCTTGCATGTTCGCTATGCAGACGAGGCGTATTTATTAGGTCCGGCGCCTTCGCGCGAATCGTATTTACGCGCAGATAAAATTTTGGATATTGCAAAAAAATCGGGCGCCGACGCTATTCACCCAGGCTACGGCTTTTTAGCCGAACGCGAAGATTTTGCCAGCAAATGCGCCGACTTAGGAATTACATTTATCGGTCCCAAACCATCCTCCATTGCGGCAATGGGAGATAAAGCTGAAGCCCGCGCAACGGTCATCAAAGCGGGCGTGCCTGTGGTGCCAGGCACCGAAGACGTTGGCAATATGACCAACGATGACTTACTTAAAATTGCGCCGACGATTGGGTTTCCGCTATTAATCAAAGCCACCGCCGGGGGAGGCGGAAAAGGCATGAGAGAAGTAAAAAGTTTAGAGGAAATGCCAACTCTCCTTGAGTCTGCGAGGCGTGAAGCAGAGTCAGCATTTGGCGATGGGAATGTTTATCTCGAAAAATTAGTCGAAGGCGCGCGTCATATCGAATTTCAAATCCTTGCCGATTCGCATGGCAATGTGATTCATCTAGGCGAGCGCGAGTGTTCTATTCAGCGCCGTCATCAAAAATTATTAGAAGAAGCGCCTTCGCCGTTTATGGATGAAGACCTGCGCGAAAAAATGGGAAGCGTGGCGGTAAAAGCAGCGCAAGCAGTAGATTATATTAATGCAGGCACAATCGAATTTTTAGTGGATAAGGATAAAAATTTTTATTTCTTAGAAATGAATACGCGCCTGCAAGTGGAACATCCGATTACTGAAATGGTAACAGGCGTGGATATTGTGGCTGAACAAATTCGCATTGCGCGCGGCAGGCAACTGAGTTATACGCAAGACCAAATTAAATTCAATGGTCACGCTATTGAATGCCGCATCAACGCAGAAGACCCGTTCAATAATTTTGTTCCATCCACTGGGCGCATCGCGCATAGTTTATTGCCCACAGGTCCAGGCGTGCGCGTGGATACAGGCGTGTATCCTGGTTTTGAAATTACGCCGTATTACGACCCAATGATTGCAAAGTTAATTGTATGGGGCGAAACGCGCGCGCAAGCCATTTTGCGAATGCGCCGCGCTTTAGAAGAATATCGCATTGTTGGCGTGCGCACGAACATTCCATTTCACCAAACATTGATGGATTCGCATCGCTTTATGGGCGGGCAATTTGATACGCGCTTCGTTGAAGAACGCTTTTCAATGGATACAGAAAACGCTTCGGACCCAAACGTGGAAATTGCCGCCATCTTGGCAACATTAGTCGCCCACAAACAAACGGAGCGCTCCGCGCAAATCGTTCGCAGAAACGAACGCGATACTAGCAACTGGAAATGGGTTGGCCGTTGGGAAAGAATGCATAGGTAGCAATTAGCGGTCAGCATTCAGCAATTAGCGGTCAGTGATTAGCTTTTAGCAATTTACGAATTACGCACTTTGAGGCTTTATGAAATATATAACAACCGTTGACGGTAAAGAATTTGAAATTGAAGTGATAGATGAAAAGCATATCCGCATTGGCGAGCGGGTTGTAGCGGTAGATTTTGAATCCGTGAGTGGGCAACCTGTTTTCTCGCTCATCTTAGACGGAAAATCTTACGAGTCCTTTATCTCCGAAAACGATGAGGGCTGGCAAGTGCTGATGCGCGGCAAACAATATCAAATCACGGTTGAGGATGAAAGAGAAAAGCGCTTGCGAGCGGCGGCAGGCGGAGGCGCGGCAGAAGGAGGCGAGTTTAATCTCAAAGCGCCAATGCCTGGCTTGGTCGTGGCGATTCCTGTTGCAGAAGGTCAAGAAATCAAAAAGGGACAAGTGTTGATTATTCTTGAATCGATGAAAATGCAGAATGAGTTGAAGTCGCCAAAAGATGGAATTGTGGAGCGAATCCGCGTGAAGGCTGGGGAGAGTGTGGAACAAAAGCAAGCGTTGTTGAGCGTCAAATAGTCTAAATGGTCTAATTAGTCTTATTGGTCTAAAAGGTCGTAGGGGCAACCTACCCATTTTGATAATGATGCTTATTAATTTTGACGGGTCGCCCTTACAATTGCAATATGAACAATAACCAAGAAACAGAAGTTAAATTTTTTGTGCGGAATTTGAAGCCGATTGAATTGCGTCTTCGCGAATTGAAGGCGCAATTGATTCAACCGCGCGTGCATGAAATCAATTATCGTTTTGATTTTCCGAACAATGAATTGAGAGCCAATCAAAAGGTTTTACGACTCAGAAAAGACAAACTAGCGAAATTAACGTTCAAAGGCGCAAGCGTGGAAGGCGAAAGCGGCGTGATGAGCCGCGAAGAGATTGAATTTGTAGTAGAAGATTTTGATAAAGCGAAAAAACTTCTTGAGGCGCTTGGTTTTACGCCTGTTGTGTTTTATGAAAAATTCCGCACCACTTATGAGTTAAACGAAACTCACATTATGCTCGACGAATTACCGTATGGCGAGTTCATTGAAATTGAAAGCGGAAATATCTCTGCCATAAAAAATGTCTCTGATTTACTTGGCTTGAATTGGGATGCGATGGTCAAAGCAGGCTATCACGCCTTGTTTGACCGCGCGGCGGGCAAATATAATTTAGACCGATGGAATTTGAGCTTTGAGGCTTTGAATGGAGTGAAAATCAAAACGGAAGATTTACAAATCAACTTTGCGGATTGAGTTTTTGAAATCATTATCAAATTTGCATTCAGTTTACAATCTCATAATCATTCTTCCAAGTCACAGGTTTTATTTCCACATTTTCACTTATCAACTTTGATACAACATTCTCTGTTGATTTCACATCCCCCGAAGTGAAAAATACCACCAAGCCATTTTCATTTGATTGATTTCTTAATCCCTTTGCTTCTAGCAGACGTTCAACTTGTTTTGCTACGGCTGGAGCAGGGTCAATGACTCGCACATTATCCCCGACAATTTTTTCTATCAACGGAATCACAAACGGATAATGAGTGCAACCTAGTACAACCGTGTCTATATTTTTTTCGAGCATAGGAAGCAAAGCGTCTTCTAAAATCTTTTTTGTTTTTTCAGAATCCAACTCCCCCGCTTCAATTTGTTGCACCAACCCTGTGCAAGTATTTTGAAAAATTTCCACATCCGAAGCAAAGCGCTCTACAACCGAAGCGTATAACGCCCCTTGAAAAGTCGCAGGGGTTGCCAGCACGCCGACTTTTTTCGTCTGTGTTTTTTCAGCCGCAGGTTTAATGGCAGGCTCCATACCTACGAATTGAATATCTGAAAATTTTTCTCGCAAATATTTCAACGCGGCGGCGGAAGCGGTGTTGCAAGCCACGACAATAATTTTTGCGCCGTGTTTCAATAAAAAATTTGTAATGCCTTCCGAAAAGTTTTGAATCTGTTCCATAGGGCGAGGACCATAAGGCACATGCCCTTGATCGCCAAAGTAGATAATATTTTCATTTGGCATCAATAACCGAATTTCACGCAGAACAGATAGCCCGCCTACGCCAGAATCAAATACGCCGATGGGAGATTTAGAAATCATTGGTCATTGATAATTGGTAATTACGATTTACCAATCACTTATTTACTTTCCGCCGCATCCACAAACGACTTAAACAATCTTCGCATCACAGGCTGGTCTGTCAGCCATTCGGGGTGCCATTGCACACCGATTGCATACGGATGGTCAGGGATTTCGACGGCTTCAACTACGCCATCAGGGGCATGACCCACTATGCGTAAGTCTGAAGCGAGGTCTTTTATCGCTTGATGATGCAAACTATTCACCTGTAACAACGTCTCGCCGAAGATTTCAGCCATTTTTGAATCTTCAATAAGATTGACAGGATGAGCAATATATTGAAATTCCTCGTTATTGTGTTTGAGAGAATGCGGAATATGGTCTGGAATATGCGTGTGAAGCGTGCTGCCCAACGCCACATTCATCACCTGCATTCCGCGACAAATCGCCAGAAACGGTTTTTCACGTTGAACAGATTGACGAAGCAAGAACAGTTCAGCGACATCGCGCGCCTCATCAACTTCGTGAATACTTGGGTGCTGTTCCCCAGCAAAATATTTAAGGGAAATATCGCCGCCGCCTGAAAAAACAATTCCTTGCAAGCGAGTATATAACTCGGCGAGGTCTTCATCTGGCAAAATGGCTGGAATTAAGATAGGAACTCCGCCTGCTTGCGCGACAGCGCGAATGTATGTGTGCTGCACAGCCGCAATGTCGCGTCCGTATGGGTTTTTTGAGTTGTAAGTTGTAATGCCGATTAATGGTTTTGCCATGCGTCTCCAGAGAATCTTTTGGGATGTTGTGATTTAATCATAACTCAGCCCGAAGAATTTTAACCTAACAAATTTGAATATCGGCAAAACCTCATGACGCCCCTCCACACGGCAATAAAAAAGCCCCTGATTTCTCAGAGGCTTGGTAAAAACTTAGTTTGTAAATTTTTCTTTGATGCGGGCGCTTTTTCCGGTGAGGGCGCGCATGTAGTAGAGTTGCGCACGGCGGACTTTGCCTTTGCGTTCTACGACAATTTTATCTATGCGAGGCGAGCGAAGTAAGAAAGTTCTTTCTACGCCGATTCCGTTCGACGCCATACGGCGCACGGTCAATGAAGCGTTGTTGCCGCTATTGCGTAAGCGAATCACCAAGCCTTTGAATTCTTGAATACGCTCACGTTCGCCTTCTTTAATTTTTACATGCACGCTCACAGTATCCCCAGCATTCAGTTGGGGGATTTTTTCGTTGTCTTTTGCCTCAACGGCTTTGATTAAGTTTGCCATTTTCGCTCTTCCTTAAAATTTCTGGTGGGTTTCTAAACGCGAGGGCGGATTATAGCACGCAATTTCACAATCTACAAGATTAAAAACAACCAAAAATGAACAGGATTAATACTTCCTTATCGCCAGCACAGCGTTATGACCGCCAAACCCAAACGCATTGCTAATTGCTAATGAAATGTTTGCCTCGCGCGCTTTGTTAGGAATATAATCCAAATCGCATTCAGGGTCTGGGGTTTGATAATTGATAGTGGGCGGCAAAATGCCCTCTTGAATAGCGTTTACGCAAAAGATAACTTCCAAAGCGCCCGTCGCACCCATCATGTGCCCCGTCATAGATTTGGTGGATGAAACTGGGATTTTATACGCCAACTCAGCGCCAAAGGCGGCTTTAATGGCGCGTGTTTCGGCTTGGTCATTTAACGCAGTCCCTGTGCCATGCGCATTAATGTAGCCTACCTCGTCAATATTTGCTTCGGCTGACTTTAACGCCATGCGTATCGCCGCCGCGCCGCCCTCCCCTTTTTCATGGGGCGCAGTGACATGAAACGCATCTGCCGTAGCGCCATACCCTGCAAGTTCAGCCAGAATATTCGCGCCGCGTTTTTTCGCATCCGATTCTCTTTCCAAAACAAACACTGCCGCGCCTTCGCCCATCACTAAGCCATCGCGGTTTTTATCAAACGGTTGCGGGGTCAAATCTAATTTGCGCGAAGTTGCGCCCACCCTATCAAACGCGGCAACGCCCGTTGAAGTTAGAGTGCATTCTGCGGCGCCGGCAAAGGCGGCGTCAATCATCCCCGAACGCAACATCATCAAAGCGGTGCCAATTCCATCGGCGCCAGAAGCGCATGCCGAAGCGACAGAAAAACAAGGTCCCTTAATCCCAAATTCAATCGCGGTCATCCCTGCCCCGCCGTTTGCCATCAACATTGGAATTAAGAATGGACTCACCCGTCTTGGTCCTTCTTCATAATTTGTAAGGATGGCTTCTTGCAACGAAGTTAACCCGCCAATTGCCGATGAAATAATCACCCCAATTCGCCCGGCGTTCGCTTCTGTAATTTCTAAGCCCGATTGATTCAACGCCTCACGCGAAGCGGCAATAGCAAACTGCTCAAAACGGTCGCGGCGACGCGCCTCTTTTGCGTCCATAAAGTTCTCTGGTTTAAAGTTTTTCACTTCTGCCGCAATATGCACTTGCAAATTCGCCGCATGTGAATCAAATAACGTAATCGGCGCAACGCCTGTTTTTCCTGCAATTGCATTCTCCCAAGTTTCTTTCACATTCAAACCAAGTGGATTGACAGTCCCCATGCCTGTTATGACTATTTTTTCTTGCATTCGTCCTCCGATAAATTTATGGCTACCAATAAAACCCCAGCCCATACAAACCGTCACGCGATACACAACCCGCGCCTCATTACGACGGGGAAAATTGCTTTTGCCCCTTCGGCATTTCCTTTACCTACACACCGCGCGGAAATAAATCTCCGCGCTATTTAAGCCAAGCCCGCTAAAGCAGGCTCAAGATTGGCTTGGCGTTATGGTAGCGCGCGGCGCTGCAGTTCATCTGGTAGTTGGGTTACTCATTCGCTTTTGGAAAATAATCCCCTTCCACCCATTCTTCGCCTTTGGGTCCCACCTCTTTTTTCCAAATCGGCACAATTTCTTTCAAGCGGTCAATGCCGTAACGGGCGGCTTCAAACACGCCCGTATCACGATGCGCCGCCGTGCAAGCGATTAGCACCGTTGGCGTTTTTGGGTACAACCTTCCAATTCGCTGCACAATGGCAATTCCTTCTATGCTTGACCATTTTTGGCGAATCTCATCCGCCACTTGCTTCATTTTTGCTTCCGCCATTGGGATATACGATTCGTATTCTAAATATATTGTCTCATGCGGCGTATCGCGCGATGTCACACCGCGCACCATACCCGTAAATATTGCCGCCGCGCCCGTAGAGGAAAGCGTGATTTTGGCGAGCAAATCGTTGAGGTCAATTTCAGTTTCGGTGATGGAGTAGATGGTTGGGAAGTTCATAGGGAGAATTAGTGAGTAATTGGTAATTGGTAAGTGGTAATTGGTAAGTGGTAAGTGGATAAATTATCCGCCTGAGACGGGAGGGAATAAAGCAATTTCGGCATTAAGCGGGATGACGGCTTCGTCGAAAGCGTATTCACGGTTTATCGTCATCAATACCGCTTTCATTGATTCTTTTAGGTTGGGATATTCGGCGGCGAGTTTTTCTTTCAATTGCTTAATGGTCATCTCGTTAGGAATATCTAAATCTATAGATTTTGTTCCCGCTTTATCTTTTATGGTGGCAAAAAATAAAATTTTAATTTTGTTCATACTTGTTTTCTTATAAATTCTTAAGCGCGCCTCGTCATGGTTTAGCAGAAACGTTGTCATGCCGAGTCGGTTTTATAAAATTATTCATTTACCACATCGCCGCTTTGGCCGCCATGTTTTTCAATTAGTCGAATATTTTGAATTTTCATTGTCTTTTCGGCGGCTTTTGCCATGTCGTAAATGGTCAATGCGGCAACAGAAACCGCCGTGAGGGCTTCCATTTCTACGCCCGTTTTGCCAGTGACTTTGACTGTGGAGGTGACGATAATGCTGGGGGGCGAATCGACGAACTCGAAGTCAAGGTGAATGCTGGAGATAGGAAGAGGATGACACAGCGGAATCAGGTCGAAGGTTCGTTTAGAAGCGGCAATGCCCGCAATTTGCGCGACGGTTAATACATCGCCTTTTTTGATTTGGTTTGAGCGAATCAAGTCTAATGTTTCTTTTTTCATGTGAACTTCGCCGCGCGCAATGGCTATCCGCTCGGTTTCAGGTTTATGACCTACATCCACCATTTTGGCGCGACCATGTTCATCAAGATGCGTTAATTTCGACATGGTCAGATTATATTCGAGAATTGCCTCTCAATCTACACGACCGCCGTCATTTGCAATGATATAATTTGCGCGCGATGGAAAATTTTTTAGGTAAACAGCTTGGCAATTACAAAGTGGAAATTCCCGTATATCAGGGTCCGCTTGATTTGTTGTTGAATTTAATCGAACGCGCTGAATTGGATATTACCGCCGTTTCGTTAGCGGCAGTAACCGACCAATACTTGGAATATTTACGCGGGCTTGAACAAATGATGCCCGATGAAATTTCATCGTTTTTGGTGATTGCGGCAAAGTTGGTGCAGATTAAATCGGAAGCGCTGCTGCCCCGCCCCGTGGAACGCGAAGTGGGAGAAGAAGACCCCGGCGTGTCGTTGGTTGAGCAATTGAAATTGTATAAGCGCTATAAAGAAATCGCTTTATGGATGGAGGAACGCCAACAAAATAATTTGCGAACGTTTTTGCGCGTGGCGCCTCCGCCAAAAGTTGAGCCGAAACTCGATTTGTCGAATTTAACGTTAGAGGGTTTGCTGAACGCCGCAGAGCGAGCCTTTGCGCGTGAAAAAGAAAAGAAACCGCTTAGCGTCGTAATTACCGCTCCGCGCGTCACTATCCGCGAAAAGATTGATTATATTATTCGCACAATGAAACAAGTGCAAAAAATGACGTTTAGCGGATTAATCGCCGACAAAGCCACGCGCGTTGAAATTGTAGTCACGTTTTTAGCGATGTTAGAATTAATTAAACGGTATCGCATTTCAGCCGTGCAAACCGAATTGTTCGGCGATATTGAGTTTGAGAAAAGCGGCGATTGGAACGAAGATGAGGAAATTGAGATTGAGTTTGAGTGAGGTAGAGAATTAGAGGTTAATTTAAGCTCTAGTTCGACTGTTTTTGCCAAGAAGGAAAACAAATCTATACACAAGGAAAAAAATGGTTATATCTAGCGTAATTATTGGGTCTATAACTCTAATTTTTACATTAGGAGGCACGTTACTTTTTCCATTATGCACACCCTGTGTCGCTTTGCCACTTGGGGTAATAAGCGGTTTTTTAACTTCTTTCTTCGAGAAGCCTCAAGAAAAATCGCAAGCCCTGACACGCGGAGCTTTTTCTGGAGCAATTTCAGGAGTTGGGGCGTTTCTCGGTCAATCTATCGGAGCGGCCATTAATGGGCTTGTTGTTGGTCCAACAGAAGCCGCAATAATAATGGAAAGATTTTTTGGTTTTCCGGAAACTATTTTTAATGCATCTAGTTGGGATATACAGTATTGGATTAGTCTGATTGGCTCTACAATTTGCATTAGCCTGTTTAACATAACGCTAATGGCAGGCATGGGCGCTATTGGAGGATTGTTATGGCGGACATTCACTAGCAGTAAATATTAAGTCTGACCTAAATTAGCGGCATAAAAAACACATCAAAAATAAATTTCAGGAGAGCGATAAAATGAAAAATAAAATCTTTAGTATTGGTTGCGGCGGCGCGGCATTAGCGATAGTTCTCACCCTTATTGGTTTGTGGTTATCATTATCTAACTCCTTCGTTAAATTTGGAATTATTAATAATTTAATTAATTACCGAACCGCCATTTTAGAAATGGACATTGACAAGGAGATAAAAAAGTCGTTAATTAACGATATTGAAAAGATACGCCGATCTATTGTGGATAAAAATAATATTGGTTTCTTGGAATGGATATCTATAGACGCTTCTATAAGCAGCATACTTTTTGATGGAGCAATATCAACAGACGAATATGAGATATTACAATCTGAAATTGAAGAAATTAAACGAATACAAAACATTCAGTAGTTGCGCTGCGTTTTAATAAAAATTTTTGCGTGAATTATCAACAGCTTAATAACCTACCGTGGACTAGCAATTCTCTAATTACAAACTACCCACTACCAATTCCCCCGCTTCAACCCCACTTAAATACGCCCCATGCACAGTGGCAAAATATTTGCGTGAAGTCGCCTCGCCTGCAAAAAACAAAACATTATCTACAGGTTCAAACAAAGCGTCAAAATCATCGCCGCTGGCAAACGGCGGAATGTGCGAATACGAGCCGTATGAAAATTTATCTTTTCCCCAACGCGTAATCAAAAAACTTTCAGGGTCAGGAATATCCGCGCCATACAAAAACTGCAGCGTCTGCATAGCGCTCGCTACAATTTCATCGTCTGAAAATTCTTCCAACGCCCAGCCTTTATCGCCGCCATGAAACGCCAACAAAATCGGCTCGCCGTTATACGCCGCATAATTTAACCAATACGCCCACTCCCCTGCCCGCTCGCCTGCATAACTGATATTTTCCAATTCAGCGTCCCAAAAAATTTTAGGGAATTTCAAATAGACTTTATTCAACACCCCCATAGCCAGGCGATTAATCGCCGCTTGTTTTGATTGCGGAAGCGGCGGCTCAAACTTAACGTCAGCCTGTTTCAGCGCCCCAAGTGGAATCGTCACTACGATTTTTTCTGATGTAAATATTCCAGCGTTTGTTTCAACTTCTACGCCATTTTGAGAATACGTTATCGCTTTCGCTTCGGTATTCAAGCGAATATCCAAACCTTGCGCCAACCCGTTTGTAATTTGGTTATACCCCTGCGGAAAAATCACATGCTGCCCGCTAAATTCCTCATCCGAATCCCACTCCCATAAAGATAAATCTTTTGGGTCTGCCGCATATTCTAATGACGTTTCATATTGAATATAAAGATTCAGCCCGCGCAATTCTTCAGCGGAGAGGTTTCGCTTTGCAATCACTTGGTCAAATATTTCTTGCAAAGACGTATCTTCGTCTAAGGCTTCGCCAATCTCTTGAACTTCTTCATAGATAGATTCATATAATTGTTCAATCTTTATAAACTCAGCCGATGTCATCTCCCGTCCGTCCGCGTGAAAAACGACGCCATTATCGTCAATAGTTGGGATAGTTTTCGCATTAAACTTTTTGGCTAATTCGGTAATTGGGTTGCCATTAATTCCATGTATCCATGACGCGCCCAAATCCAATGGCGCGCCTAAAGCGCTGTCTGTCCAAATTCGCCCGCCAATTCGATTCCGCGCTTCAAGAATTATCACATCAACATTTTTATCTGTTAAAGTTCGCGCGGCGGCAAGCCCTGCAATGCCCGCGCCAATTACAATCACCTTTGCATGGCGGGAATCAGCGCTTTGCGGCATAACATTTTCCTGCGCGTCTTGTATCCATCCGCAAGATAAAGCAAATGCGGACGCCGTTCCAATGGAGGCAACTTTCAAAAAATCTCGGCGGTTAAATTTTTTCATCTTTTTCTGTAATCCGTTGACTGAGTAGGCGATGGTATCCATCGTATTGAGACTAACGCATAAATAAAAAATTTTCATTCTCTTTCGGTCTTCATACGGGTTTCGGCATTCGCCTCAACCCTGCTCGACCGCCGAGCATGTAAAAACAAAGCAAGCATTGCCCCAATATTATCAAACGCCAAAACATCCATCAAAGAGGGATTTCGCCCCGGCGTAAACGATTGATGAAATTCATCGGTTGCGGAATATAGCAGCGCCAAAAACCACGCCAAAACATAATTTTTCTTGGGCATGGCATGGAGGTAAGAAAGCGCCAGCGCCCCATATCCTATGGCATGAGCCGATTTTTTGACGAAGTAATCCCACGCGCCGTAATTGGGCAGTTCATTGCTAGGGCGCGATGAAAACAGGAAAATTGTTATCATCAAAGTCAATGCGGGAAGCCAACGGGGTAAAATTGATTTAAGAGTTTTCATATTTTCCAAACTACATTCGACGCGGTTCTCAGCGCCGAACGTTACCGCAGAGGTTTCATTGAACACAGTTTATCTTAAAAAAGATAATGAGTGGCTACGCTTTCAAAACCCGCAAACAATAATCGCAACAAAAAATATCAACGAGGCGCGCGAAGCGTTAGAAAATGTAGAGGCGTTGGTCAATGATAAAAATTGGCACGCAGTTGGCTTTGTTAGTTATGAAGCGGCGCGGGCATTCGACTCAGCGTTTCAGACGTTTGAGTCAAACGATTTTCCATTGATTTGGTTTGGGCTTTATGAAAAGCCAACCAGCCTCAAAAATCTTAAAAACTTTAACGATCAGACCTTTCCATCTTTTAAGTCCAATCAGACCTCTGAGACTTATAACAAAGCGATTCGAAAAATCAAAGATTACATTGCGCAAGGAAAAACATATCAAGTGAATTATACGATGCGCCTCGCGTCTAACTTTGAATTTGATTCGTTTACCTTATTCGCCCACCTCGCCCAGACTCAAAATAAATACGCCGCGTTCATTGAAACCGATGAGTTTGCAATTTGTTCGGCTTCGCCTGAATTGTTTTTTGAGTTGAATGGCGAAACAATTTTTAGCAAGCCGATGAAAGGGACAGTGAAAAGAGGAAGGACAACGAAAGAAGATTTAGTTAACTCAAATTGGCTACGCGCATCGGAAAAAAATCGCGCCGAGAATGTGATGATTGTAGATATGATTCGCAACGACTTGGGGAAAATCGCTCAGGTAGGCAGCGTGCATGTGAAAGAGTTATTTACGATTGAAAAATACTCCACCGTTTTTCAAATGACCTCAACCGTGCAAGCAAAGACAAACGCTTCGGTGGCGAAAATTTTTTCGGCGTTGTTTCCATGCGCGTCTATCACTGGCGCGCCAAAAGTCAGCGCGATGAAAATTATCAAAGAGTTGGAAACAAGCCCGCGTAAGATTTACACAGGCAGCATCGGCTATATTGCTCCAAATCGTCAAGCGAGGTTTAATGTCGCTATCCGCACGGCGCTGATTGATAAAAAAAATAAAACTGTTGAGTATGGCGTGGGCGGCGGCATTGTTTGGGATTCGGAAGAAAAGGATGAATTTGAAGAGGCGTTGCTCAAAGCAAAAGTATTGACTAATCCCCCACAGCCTGAGTTTTCTCTGTTTGAAACTTTATTATGGACTAAAGACAATGGTTATTTTTTGTTAGATAAACACATCGCTCGCCTAAAAGATTCGGCGGAATATTTTGATTTTGAGTTTTCGGAAGAGAAAGTAGAAAGTTATTTGAGCCATATTGTCGCTGAGTCAAATGACGGCAGGCGGCGGACAGATGTCAGCGGTCTAAGTAAATGGAGAATAAAAGTTATTCTAAATAAATCTGGTCAGTTAAGCCATGAAATGAAAGAATTGAATTTGCAAGAAAAAGTTTTCAAGGTTTGCCTTGCAAAAGAGCCTATCAATTCAAGCGATGCGTTTCTATTTCATAAAACGACGCATCGTGAAGTTTACGAAAAGTCTATGCAAAAAGGGTTTGACGACGTTTTGCTATTTAATGAAAATGGGGAATTGACTGAATTTACAATTGGAAATTTGGTCGTGGAACAAAATGGAGAGTTATTCACCCCGCCCGTCGCTTGCGGGTTGTTAGCGGGTACGTTTAGAGCGCATTTACTAGAGACGGGAAAAATAAAAGAAAAGATAATTTATAAACATGAATTATCTAATTTTTCAAAAATATATTTGATTAATTCGGTTAGGAAATGGGTTGAGGCTGAATTAAAAATATAGAGGCGGCTCGCAAGTCGCCTCTATATCATTCATTAAACGTCTTGCAAAGTAATGCTAATGTTGACCGTTCCATCGCCTAAATCTACGCCTTGAATGACAACCGATTTTCCGCTAGGGTGACCGTCAAAAACTAAACTAAAAACGCCGTCCGAAACAACGGTGAGCAATTCGCGTTCGGTTAAACCTTGTTTTCCGTACACGTCTCGATAAAACGCCATCGCTTCGTCAAGGCTGAGGTTGGTTTGGAAATTGGTGGTGCCGGCAATGCTCACAACGTTACTGGCGTCATCGGGCATGGGGAAATCCGAGTCGCCGCCGAAAGAAAAATCCGATTCAGGTTCAGTGGACGGCGCTTCCGTTTCAGAGTCGCCGCCAGAATTTTCAAATGACGACGCTTCTTCCTGTTGGCTGTTGCTCCCGCCGCCCAAAACAGTTTGGCAGGCGAGAGAGGCGAGAATCAATATCAAAATGGCTATATACATACGCTTGGTTTTCATCTTCTTTTCTCCTTGCCTTTATCTTATGAGAGCCAAAGAAAAATGTTAATCCCCCATAAAGCACAAAGCAGAATTGACAATGTCAATTCCGCTTTGTGTTGTTAAAAGGAAATCTTATTCTTCAGAAGAAGGTTTGAAGATTAAGAAGATGGCGTTAATTAAAATGCCTAACACTGCCGCAGTGGCAATAGCAGGTAAACCGCTTGGGAAGCCAGGCAAGACAACTGGAATAAAGCCGCCAGGATAACCAATGTTACCGCCAATGCCAACAATCATAATGACTGCGCCAATGGCTAAGTTTTTAGGGTTAAACATGCTCACTTTATTCTCTTGCATAAGCGCAATGCCTTGCATACCAATCACGCCGAAGAGGTAAATCGCCAAGCCGCCGCTCACGGCTAAAGGCACAGTTCGCACAAGTTCAGCCAATGGACCAAAAAAGCCAAGCAAAATGGAAATAACGCCAGCCGCAATTAACGCCGGACCAGAATAGTTGCGGGTAATTGCCATCAGCGAGTTGTTTTCGCCATAGTTTGTTCCGGCGGTTGCGCCCACCAAACCGTTCAAGAAATCGCCCACGCCGTCAAACACAAGGTTCAAGCCGACGTTTTTATCTAAATGAATTTTCTCGCGCCCGGTTTCTTCAGCGAAGCGGTCAACATACAAACTCATTTGATACAAATGAGCGGTAGATTCAGGAATGGTGGCAATTGCCATAATGGCAATGCTAAAAATTGCAGTGACCACAAATTCGCCGCTAAAACTTGGGAAGGTAATATTTGGCATAGTAAACAAAGGCGCTGCAGCAACGCCGCTAAAATCTACAGAACCCGGCGCAAGGATAGCGGAAGCAATATAGCCGACAATGGCGCCAAAAATTACGGGGAGCATTCCCAAAAAGCCTTTATTTTGCAAATATACAGAGAACAAAATGGTGGCAATCAAGGTAATTAGCGCTACAGTAAAGTTTGCGCTCGCCATAGAGCCCAACGCCGCAAAGGCTAACCCAAAGCCGATAATCGCCGCCACCGAACCCGTCACAATGGGAGGTAAAACTTTATCGAGACTAGCTTTGCCAACAGCGCGAATAATAAAACCAACGGCGATATTCACTAAGCCTGTCACCACAATTCCCGCTTGCATAACGCTAATCACTTCATTAGGCAGCGGCACGCCAAATTCAGGCGCAGAACCAGTCATAGCGGTTGCAATACCTTGATACGCCGCAATATAACTAAAACTTGAGCCGTAAAAGAGAGGGATAAAGTTTCCGATGCTGTTTTTAGAAAGTATTAAAGCCACAATGGTTGAAACGCCCGAAGCCAACAAAACGGTGCCTGGGTGAAACCCGCATAACGCCGCCACAAGCACAGTCGCCGGAAACATCGTCAACACATGTTGAAAACCCAACAAAATATTTTGCCCAAGCGGGGGCGTATCATTGGGCATGTATCCTGTTACATTATTTTTTGCCATTGTCATTTCTCCTGTTGTTGGTTTTGATGATTTAGATACGCTTTCTTTCGGCTTGCTTGTCTTACTAGGTTTATTGTTTTTCTTTTTTACTGCCATCTTACGCATTCTCCTTTCTCAAATTGGCGAAAGCATCAATACAAAATCTTCAATAATCACCTCCAACAAAAATCGCCATGCAAGTTCAGCGTGGCGATAGAAAAGAATAATAAATCAAACTCACGGGCAATGAGTTTTTTCTCAATACAGTCAATCAAATGACTTTGATTTAACCTCATCTTAATAATGAATAACACGCCAAAACAAATGGAGATACGCAATTTATTGATGAAAAAACCGCTTCATTCTACGGGGCGCCTGTTTCTGTTTAGACACATTTTCTTCGCCTCATTTGACTTGCGCAATACCCTTGTGCTAAACTTTGAAGGCGAAACGTCCCACAGGTTGGTTAAACGTTTGTCTGACAAAGTTAAACCTGCGGGGCGGTTGATATTTATAAAAAGGAATTCTTCATGCAGATTAATGGCAGCGTCACTATTCAAGCCCCGCGTAAAAAGGTTTGGGATTTCTTAACCGACCCCAATCAACTCGCGCAATGCGTGCCGGGCATTGAATCGGTTGAAGAAATTGAGAAATTAAAAAAATATCGCGGCGTCGTTTCGGTGGGGTTGGGTTCGGTCAAGGCAAAATTTTCGGGCGAAGTGGACATTCTCGAACTGGATGAGCCCAATTTTGCAAAACTCAAAGCGCACGGCAAAGCCACAGGCAGCGCCGCCGACGCCGTTAGCGAAATGAAAATGTCCGACACGCCTGATAACGCCACGCTCGTAGAATGGACTGCCGATATTAATGTCTCAGGTCAATTGGCGAGTTTGGTTTCAAGGCTGATGATTCCCGTCTCGCAAAAGTTGGCGGGCGTGTTTTACGATGAAGTGAAGAAGAGGATAGAAAAAGAATAACCGTAGGGGCGAGGTTCTCCCGCCCACGTGTTTTGATATGCGCGATATTTTGACAGATGTCGAAAAATGGATAGACGCGGGGGAAACCATTGCGCTTGCCACCGTGCTTCAAACTTGGGGGTCGGCGCCGCGTAAAGTCGGCTCGCACATGGCGTTTACGCTCAGCGGAAAAATCGCGGGTTCGGTAAGCGGCGGGTGTGTGGAAAACGCCGTAATTGAAGCGGGGCTGGAAGTTCTAAAAACAAATCAGCCGCAATTTTTGCACTTCGGCGTGGCGGATGAAACCGCTTGGGGAGTTGGGTTAGCCTGCGGGGGAAGTATAGATATTTTTGTGAATGTATTAAACCCTGTTTTTTTTCGGCAAGTGAAAACCGTTTTGGAAAATGAAATAGCGGCGGTTCATGTCGTTGTCATTCGCGGTACAGACAAATTGCTTGGCAAAGAAGTCCTCATTGCCGAAGATAAACAAACGTTCGGCTCGCTCGGCAACGAATGGGACTCAAGAGTGTTAAGTTTGGCAATGGAAATATTGTTGCATAAAAATTCCCGCCGCGTGAAGTTGAACGAAGATATTGAAATTTTTATGGGGATGATGCAGCCTTCGCCCACTTTGGCGATTGTTGGGGGAACGCATATTTCAATCGCGTTGGTCACTTTGGCAAAAACTTTGGGCTACAAAACCATCGTCATTGACCCGCGCAAGGCATGGGGAAACGCGGAAAGATTTCCTAATGTGGATAAGTTGATTCAAACTTGGGTTGATGAGGCTTTTAAGAGGATAAAAATAAATTCTTCTACGGCGATTGCCGTTTTGACGCATGACCCGAAAATTGACGACCCCGCTATAAAAATCGCTTTGAACAGTTCGGCGTTTTACGTCGGCGCGCTGGGCAGTAAAACCACCAATGCCAAACGCCGCGAGCGCTTGCTGAACGACGGCGTAAGCGAATCGCAAATTAATAAAATTCATGCGCCGATTGGCTTGGATATTGGCGCACAGAATCCAGAAGAAATTGCGTTAGCCATTATGTCGGAAGTGGTAAAAAGTTTCAGGAAACAGAATCAGGTCGAAGTTAAGAAAGAGGCGGAGCCAATCTCTAGTCTCTAGTCACTACTTCTCCAATTCTCATTAAAAAGGAGATTGCTTCGGACTATCGTCCTCGCAATGACATAAAAAAATGAAACCTGCTCCATTTGAATATCATGCTCCGAGTTCTATCGAAGAAGTGTTAGATTTGAAAAGTCAATATGGCGACGACGCGAAGTTCTTAGCGGGCGGGCAAAGCCTTGTGCCTGCGATGAATTTTCGCATTGTGCAGCCAAGCGTGTTGATTGACTTGAATCGCGTGAGCGAGTTGAGTTACATCCGCGAAGATAAACATACGCTGCGCGTGGGAGCGATGACGCGCGAGCGGCATTTGGAGTTTGACGCTTTGATTCAAAAACATGCGCCGCTGCTGCATGAAGCCGTGCCGTTTATTGCGCATCCGCAAATTCGCAATCGCGGCACGATTGGCGGGAGCATTGCCCATGCCGACCCTGCGGCGGAATTGCCCGTGTTGATGTTGGCGTTGAACGCGAGACTGAAAGCGAAGAGCAAAAATTCTGAACGTTGGATTGAAGCCAAAGATTTTTTTGCGGGCATGTTTACCACCGCGCTTGAACCCGATGAAGCTTTGGTTGAAATTGAAATACCGTTTGCCGAAAAAAATACAGGCTGGTCGTTTATGGAAGTTGCGCCGCGCTCGGGCGATTATGCGATGATGGGCGTCGCCGCGTTGGTGACTTTAGATAAAAATAAAAAATGCACATCGGCAAAATTGGTTTATTTGAATGCAGGCGATGGACCTGTGGAGGCGGTTGAAGCGGAAAAACTTTTGGAAGGCGAAGTGTTGAATGATACATTGATTGAATCTGCCGCCTCATACGCCAGCGAAAAAGAAATCAATCCATTTGGCAATATCCACGCTTCAGCGGATTTTCAAAGGCATTTAGCAAAAGTGTTGACAAAGAAGGCGTTGAAGGTTGCGGCGGGGCGAGCGGTAACAGAGGATTAGAGGATTAGAGGATTAGAGGATTAGAGAATTGGCGAATTGGAGAATTGGTCGCAGGTGATAAAGAGGATGCGCAATGAAAAAAAGTATTACGCTTAAAGTCAACGGGAAAGAATACACACGCGAAGTGGAGCCTCGTTTGTTATTAAGTGATTTTTTACGTCACGAACTTGGGTTAACTGGCACGCATGTCGGTTGTGAGCATGGCGTGTGCGGCGCGTGCACCATTTTGTTTGACGGCGAATCGGCGCGCTCGTGTTTGACGTTTGCCGTCCAAGCCGATGGGCATGAGATTATGACGGTTGAAGGGCTTACCCCAGATAAAGATAGCCTTCATCCATTGCAACAAGCTTTTTGGGAAGCGCACGGTTTGCAATGCGGTTATTGCACGCCCGGAATTTTGATGAGCATGATTCCGTTTCTGAAACAAAATCCAAACCCAACCGAAGACGAAATCCGCCACGCGCTTTCTGGCAATCTTTGCCGCTGCACGGGCTATCAGCATATTGTGGATGCGGTGAAGTTGGCGGCGGAGAAGATGAGGTGATTAGTAATTGGAGAATTGGTGAATTGGAGAATTGGTGAATTGGAGAATTAGAGATTTGAGATTATGAACTTAGATGAATTAACGCAAGCCTTTCGCGCTGGCGAATTGTCAGTTACGAATTACATTTCTCAAATTGAAAATCAATTTGAGAAAGTTGAACCTGCCGTTTTATCTTTTATTCCTGAACCCAATCGCTTTGAACGTTTACAAAAAGAAGCGGAGGAACTTGCAAAAAAATATCCCGATGTCCACAATCGCCCACCGTTATTTGGAATGACGGTCGGCGTGAAAGATATTTTTCATGTAAACGGGTTTGTGACGCAAGCGGGAAGCAAATTGCCCGCTGAACCACTTCAAGGGGATGAAGCCGCGAGCGTGACGAAATTAAAAAACGCAGGCGCGTTGATTCTCGGTAAAACGGTGACAACCGAGTTTGCTTATTTCACGCCGGGTCCCACGCGCAACCCGCATAATCCAAATCACACGCCGGGCGGTTCGAGCAGCGGTTCGGCGGCGGCGGTGGGCGCGGGGCTTTGTCCCATTGCGCTTGGCACACAGACCATCGGCTCGGTGATTCGCCCTGCCGCGTTTTGCGGCGCGGTGGGCTTCAAACCGACTTATGAAAGAATCTCGCGCGAAGGCGTGATTCCATTGTCGCCGACGTTTGACCATGTTGGGATTTTTACGCCCAATGTTGAAACGGCAAAACAAGCGGCGGCTGTGTTAATAGAGAATTGGAAGATTGGAGAATTGGAAACCACGACTCGCAAGCCGACTCTTGGAGTTCCAACTGGACGTTATCTTGAATCCGCTTCAGACTACGCTTTAGCCTGTTTCAACGACTTGTGTCATGTGCTCGCCCAAGCAGGGTATGAAATTCGCCGCGTGCAAGTTATGGATGATTTTGATGAAATCAAATCGCGACATGATGCGATTATGTCTTACGATGCGGCGCAGGTTCATAAAGAATGGTTCGCCAAACACGAAACCCTCTATTCCTCCAAATTCTCCGATTTAATCCGCCGCGGACAATCAATCTCTAATCTCCAGTCTCTTCTCGAAGCGCGCGATGCGTTTAGAAATCAAATCAACGAAGCGATGAAGCAAAATCAAATTGATTTATGGGTGTGTCCTCCAGCGCTTGGACCCGCGCCGAAAGGGTTAGATTCCACTGGCGACCCTGCGATGTGTTTGCCGTGGACTCAAATTGGTTTTCCTGCCGTCAATATTCCAACAACAAAAAATGAAGATAATTTGCCAATGGGTTTGCAACTCGTCGGCAAATGGAATTCAGATGAATCGTTACTTACTTGGGCAGAAGAAATTGAAAAGGTTGTGAGAAAGATATGACAGCGATTAAATGGCATGTGCGCGCAGGCGCGTATTACGATTCGGTGGTGTTGATGCAACTTCAACGCGGGCTTTTAGAATTAAACGGCGTGCTGGATGCGGGCGTGGTGATGGCAACGCCTGCAAATAAAGATTTGCTGGCAACAAATAATTTGTTACCTGAAAATGTTTCAGCAAACCCAGACGATTTATTAATCGTGGTAAAAGCCAAAGACGATTCTTCAGCGGATGACGCAATTAGCAAAGTAGATGAATTACTTGCAAAAAGAAAATCATCTTCTGTTTCACAAGATTTTCGCCCGCGAAGTTTATCTGCCGCAGTAAAACAATTGCCGCAAGCGAATTGGGTTTTGGTTTCAGTCCCAGGGCGTTATGCGGCGGGCGTGGCGCGTGAAGCGCTTGAACTTGGCAAACATGTTTTTCTTTATAGCGATAACGTTTCTTTAGAAGATGAAATGGCTTTGAAGAAAACGGCGCGCGAAAAGGGTCTGCTGGTGATGGGACCCGATTGCGGCACAGCCATTATCAACGGCATTGGTTTGGGGTTTGCGAATCGTGTTCGGCGCGGAGCGATTGGCGTGGTCGGCGCTTCTGGCACAGGCACACAAGCGGTGACGGCGCACATCCATCATCTCGGCGCGGGTATTTCTCACGCCATCGGCACAGGCGGGCGAGATTTGAAATCGGAAGTCGGCGCGATTACCGCCCATCAAGCCCTTGAGGCGTTGGCGCGCGATGATGAAACAAAAGTGATTGCCTTAATTTCCAAACCGCCAGCGCCCGATGTTGCCACGCAATTAATTTCGGCGGCTCAATCTACGGGCAAGCCTGTTGTGATTTATTTCATCGGTTATCCCCCGCCTGCAAGAAGAATCGGCAATTTGCGGTTTGCGATTAGCCTAAGTGAATGTGCTGAGATTGCAGTGCAACTTGGCGAACAGAGACTAGAGACTAGAGATTCCCAGTCTCCAATCTCTAGTCTCTATCTTCGCGGTCTGTTCTCTGGCGGAACTCTCGCTTATGAAATGATGGTTGGTTTGCAAGCAAGTCTCTCGCCGATTTATTCAAATGCGCCAATTACCAATAACCAATTACTAAAAGACCCGCTTAAGAGTGAATCTCATTCCATTATTGATTTGGGCGATGAGTTTTTTATGGTCGGTCGTTTGCACCCGATGATTGATAACGATTTACGAATCCGCCGCATGAGACAAGAAGCCGCCGACCCAGAGACAGGGATGATTTTGTTTGATGTGGTTCTGGGCGAAGGCGCGCACCTTGACCCTGCTGGAGAGTTGGCGCCTGTGATAAACGAGTTACGAGAAAAGAGAAGCGGAGAATTGGAGTTTGTGGCAGTGGTCATCGGCACAGAGGATGACCCGCAGAATCTCCAATCGCAAATCGCTCAATTGGAAGAAGCGGGCGTGAAGGTTTTTCACACCGCCGCTGAAGCGGTGGAATATGTTAGTTTGAAATTTAATACGAATAAGAAAAATGGATTTACACCTGTGGATTTAGAACAATTAAAGCAACCGCTTGCTGGAATCAATGTGGGCTTGGAGTCTTTTTATGAAAGCCTGATTTCGCAAGGCGCGCAAGCCGTGCATGTGGAATGGAAACCGCCAGCGGGAGGCAATGAGAAAATGGCGGCGCTGCTGGCGAAGATGAAGAGCAAGAAAGAAAATTAGAGAATTAGAGAATTCTCACACGGAGATGAATCATGGACATAGATAACGCAAATACCACCGCAATCACCCGCCTGATGGAAGCAAGACCTATCCTTAAAGGTGTGGCTACTGCAAAAGATGTCATCCCTGGCATGAAAGATAATTTGTTTTTACATGCGGGTCCGCCGATTGAGTGGGCGCGGATGTCAGGTCCACTGCGGGGGGCGATTATTGGGGCGATGCTGTTCGAGGGCATAGCGGCGTCCGAAGCAGAGGCAGTTTCAATGGTAGAAAGAGGCGAGGTCGAATTTGATTCGTGTCATCATCACGGCGCGGTCGGTCCGATGGCGGGAGTCACATCCGCTTCGATGAAAGTCTATGTGGTGGAAAACGCCGAGCATGGGAATAAATCGTTTTCCAATTTAAATGAAGGCTATGGAAAAGTTTTACGGTATGGCGCGTATAGCGAAGAGGTATTGAAAAAACTTCATTGGATGAACGATGTGTTGGGCGAGGCGCTGGCAAATGCGCTTGCCAATTCCAGCGGAATTGATATGCGTGCATTAATCGCTGAGGCGCTGCACATGGGCGATGAAGGGCATAACCGCAACAAAGCGGGGTCGTTGTTGTTTTTGAAATTGCTTGCGCCGTTGATTGCAAAGACAATGAAAGACTCTTCTGCCATGTCTGAGGTTTTGCAATTTTTGGGCGATAACGCTTTGAGCGTTTTGAACCCTGTGATGGCGGCGTGCAAGGCAATGACCGACGCGGCGCACGGCGTGGAAGGTTCGACGATTGTGACCACGATGGCGCGTAATGGAACTGATTTTGGAATTCGAGTGAGCGGGCTTGACGCAAAGCAATGGTTCACGGCTCCCGCTGAAATTCCAGTGGGGTTGTTTTTCTCAGGCTTTTCTCAAGCCGACGCCAATCCCGACATTGGCGACAGCGCGATTACCGAGACGGCAGGCATTGGCGGCTTTGCCATGGCAACCGCGCCCGCGATTGTGACGTTTGTGGGCGGCACGCCGAAGGATGCAATGAACGCGACGCTGGAAATGTATGAAATTACGTTTGCCGAAAGCAAATATTTCACTATGCCGTCGCTTGATTTTCGCGGCACGCCGACGGGGATTGATATTCGCAAAGTGGTTGAGTTGGGCATCACGCCGCGCATTAACACGGGCATCGCCCATAAGAACGCAGGCGTTGGTCAAGTGGGCGCGGGGCTGGTGAGACCGCCGCTTGCTATCTTTGAGCAGGCGTTACTGGCTTATGCTGAGAAGTATGGGCTGTAAATTGGTAATTAGTAATTGGAGACTAGAGACTAGAGACTGGAGACTGGAGACTGGAGACTGGAGACTGGAGACTGGAGACTGATGGAGGTGGACGATGGCTACAGAACTTGAGGATTTGAAGATTTTGCAGAATGCCGAAAATATTGCTGATGCTGTTTGGAAGCGTGTAGTGCAATGGGAAGAATTCGCAAAAGATGTGGTTGGCAAGCAAATGACGCGAGCCGTTGACTCAGTTGGAGCAAATATCGCCGAATCGTATGGTCGGTTTAACTTTGGTGAGAAGTTGCAGTTCTTATATTATTCACGCGGCAGTTTGTTTGAAGCGAAATATTGGTTGAACCGTGCGCTCGCCCGCGAACTCATGAAAGCGGATGAAGTGAAAGCATATGCATCTCGTTTATCTGATGTCGCGCGTCAATTGAACGCCTTTGCCAATAACCTGAAATCCCAACGAAAGGATGCCAAACCCCAATCGAAATCTGTTCGTGAGTTAGACGCAGAATACATCGTTGACAACTGGCTCGATGATTCAATACCTCTTTTTACCAATACCGAACTCGACTGGCTAACCACATTGCCTACAATCTCCAGTCTCTAGTCTCTTCATCAAGCAACAAAACCAACCAAGGAGAAAAACATGAAAATCTACGACCTCTCGCAAGACCTCAACGCCGACGCTTCGTTCTGGCCCTTTTACCCGCCGTTCGAGGTGAAATACATCAAGCGCAAAGCGGAACACGGCGTGAACGCGCAATATATTATGACCTCGAATCACATGGGAACGCATTTGGACGCGCCAAAGCATTTTGTAACCAAAGGCAAAACCATTGACCAGATTCCAATTGAATGGTGCTACGGACCCGGCGTGATTGTGGATTTGAGCGATATGCTCGACGACCTCGGCATGTTTACGCCCGAAGACATCGAAAAACGCGCAGATGTGCGCGAAGGCGACATTTTGTTCATTCACACAGGTTGGCATAAGTATTCGTTCTTCAGCCCCGATGCAGACGAAGAGCGCTACATCCACCGTCATCCAGGTCCACATTACAGCATTTGCGATTGGCTGCTGAAGAAAAAGATTCACATTTGGGGCGTGGATATGATTTCCACCGACCACCCGATGAATCTGCCGATTGGCAGGTTTCTTGGCAAGGGAGGGTTGGAGCATTGGCAGAAAGTCCGCAGATTGACCGAAGAAAAGTTCGGCAAAGATAAAATTGACGAGTTATTCCCCGACTCGGCTTATCAATTAACCCACAACGCCCTATTCCCACATGACTGTATGCACGTTGAAAACCTCGGCGGCGATATTGGCTTGAAGGAATTGCACAACAAACGCATCACGCTGGGCGTCTTCCCGTGGAAGTTCAAAGGCGGCGAAGCGGCGTTTTGCAGGGCGGTGGCTTGGGCGTAATGAAAAGTCTCCAGTCTCTAGTATCGAGTTAAAAAGAGACTGGAGACTGGAGACTGGAGATTCGTGATTGACTTGGAGGCTTCATGACCACTCGATATTTCGGCGAACGGATTAAACGCAACGAAGACCCGCGTCTGCTCACGGGGCAGGCTTTGTATGTGGACGATGTGGATTTGCCTAACATGCTGCATGTGGCATTTTTACGCAGTCCGTATGCTCATGCCAAGATAAACGGCATTGACGTTTCGCAGGCGCTGCAACGCGCAGGAGTGGTTGCCGTTTATACGGCAAACGATTTAGGCGATTACTGGAAGCCTGGTCCGCTATTGGTTTCGCCGCCGCCTGTTAAAGACATTGTCTTCAACCAAAAGACGCAAGTTCCGCTTGCGAAAGATAAAGTTAAATTTGCGGGCGAGCCGATTGTCATGGTGGTTGCCGAAAGCCGCTACATCGCCGAAGATGCGCTGGCCGATATTCAAGTGGACTATGAGCCATTAGAAGCGGTCGTTGATTTGGAAAAAGCGCTGCAACCCGACAGCGTTTTGATTCACGAAGAGATTGGCTCGAACGTCGCCGCGCATGTAGTGCAAAGGAAAGGCGATTACGAATCGGCGAAGAAAGATGCGGCGCTGGTCATCAAGCGCAGATTCAAGTACGACCACGGCTGCGCCGCGGCGATGGAAAATCGCGGCATTGTGGCGGAATGGGATAAACGCGCAGGCAGGTTAACCGTTTGGGACACCACGCAAGCCCCAGTCGTGATTCGAAACGGGTTGGCGGGAATGCTTGGACTGTCGGAACGGCAGGTGCGAGTCATCGCGCCGTTCATCGGCGGCGGGTTCGGTCCCAAAATTATGATGTTTTATCAAGAAGAAGTGTTAGTCCCTTGGGCGGCGATGAAGTTGAACCGCCCCGTCAAATGGATTGAAGACCGCGCCGAAAATTTTGTCGCCACCACGCACGAACGCGGACAAATTCATGACGCGGAAATTGCGTTTGATAAAGACGGTCACATTCTCGGCGTGCATGACGTTTTCCTGCATGATACTGGCGCGTACGCTCCGTATGGATTAACCGTTCCGCTTAACTCGCAAGCCAATATTTTAGGCTTGTACGACATCAAGAATTATTACAGCGAGTTTACGGCGGTGTTTACAAACAAAACCATCGTCACGCCGTATCGCGGAGCGGGCAGACAGCACGGCGTCTTTGTCATTGAACGCGCATTAGACCTTGCGGCAAAAGAATTGAAAATAGACCGCGCCGAGATTCGCCGCCGCAATTTTATTAAGCCTGAGCAATTTCCATATAACAACGAAATTATCTATCAAGACTTTGCGCCGATTGTGTACGACAGCGGAAATTACGAACCCCTGCTGGATATGACGCTTGAAAAAATCGGTTATCACAAATTTATAAACGAAACACAACCAAAGTTACGCGCCGAAGGAAAGCATGTCGGCATTGGCATTGTGGCGTATGTCGAAGGCACAGGCATCGGACCGTATGAAGGCGCAAAAGTGCAAGTGATGAGCAGTGGGCGCATCTCTGTGGTGACGGGCGTTGGCACGCAAGGGCAAGGTCACTTCACGAGTTTCGCGCAAATTGTGGCGGAACAACTTGGCGTGAGCGTGGATAAGATTGACGTGGTGACAGGCGACACAGACCAATTTTATTGGGGCGCAGGCACATTCGCCAGCCGCGGCGCAGTGGTGGCGGGCAACGCCATCAACGAAGCGGCGAAAGTTGTCCGCAAGAAAATTCTCAAACTCGCCTCCGAACATCTCAACGCGCCCGAAGACGAACTCGAACTCGCCGACGGCGAAGTGCGCGTGGCGGATATGCCGCGTCTGTCCATTTCGCTGGGAGAGTTGGCAAACAAAGCGAATCCGCTGCGCGGCGCAGTCAAGCCCGGCACAGAGCCTGGGTTAGAAGCGACCAACTATTTCGGTCCAGAAAGAGGCGCAACCGCCAGCGGCATCCATGCCATGATTCTCGAAGTGGACCCCGAGACCATGCAAATCAAAATCCAAAAATATCTCGTCGTGCATGACTGCGGCAAGGTGATTAACCCTCTCATTCTGGACGGTCAAATTCACGGCGGCGTGGTGCAAGGAATTGGCAACGCATTTTACGAGCATCTCAAATATGACGAAAACGGGCAACTGCTCAACGGTACATTTATGGATTATCACCTGCCCACCAGTTTGGAAGCGCCGCGCATTGAAACCGCGCACGGCGAAACGCTCTCACCGCTCAACCCGATGGGCGTGAAAGGCGCGGGCGAAGCGGGCGCAATTCCTGTGGGACCTTTATTTGCACAAGCGCTGGAAGACGCGCTGCACGATGTGGATTTTGAGATTTTGGAAATTCCGATTAATTCAAATCGGCTGTGGGAGATTGTAAATAAAAGAAATTAGAGATTAGAGAATTACTTCGCTTCATTCTCAGTCGAAGGTTGATTCTTGACCTTCGGCTTTTTGTTTAGCTTCAAGTTTTCCCATGCTATAATTTTGTCAATACGCTTATTGTGGAGATTCCATGTCCTTCCATTCCAAACTGCTTGACCTGCTTCAAACCGACCCGCGCTTTGTGGATGACGATGGCGAACTCGTGCTTGCCGCCGTGCAGGACGCGGCTTGGAAAATTGACCATGCCCTCGTCAAACGCCTGCTTTCAAACAAGGAAATCAAAGCCAAGTTTTTCGATGAGATTGACGGGCACTGGATTTTCAACGTCAACACCTTTCTGGAATACATCTCCCAAAAGAACTTTCTGGATAATTCCTACACCCGCTTTCGCAACCGCATCGGCTTGACGATTGACGGCAAGTATTTGCGCGAGCGCGGCGAAGTGGCGCTGGTTTGGCCCTACAAGGACTGCTATCTGGAAGGCGGGCAGACGAAGGAAGAAGAAAAGCGCAAGGAGATTTTCTTCAATGAAGCGCTGGCGCAGGATGAAATCAACCGCCTGCTTGACCCCAAAGTATTGACCAACTTCACGCGCTACACGGCAAAGGGCAAAGAGAAGGTGACGGGCTTCCGCCGCGATGAAAACGGGGTGATACGCGAGAATTTAATCATCAAAGGCAACAACCTGCTTGCCCTGCATACGCTCAAAACCCAGTTTCGCGGACGGGTGAAGTTGATTTACATTGACCCGCCGTATAACACGGGGAGCGATGATTTCAAATACAACGACAACTTTCGGCATTCATCTTGGTTGACTTTTATAAAAAATCGAACGGAAATTGCCAAGATTTTATTGCGTTCAGATGGCGTTATTTTTGTGAATTGTGACGACAACGAGCAAGCCTATTTGAAAATCATAATGGACGAAGAATTTGGACAAGAAAATTTTGTTGCTTGTTTTATTTGGAATCACCGCAAATCGAGCCAGAACGACATTGATGTATCTTTGTCGCACAATTACATTTTGTGCTATGCAAGAGATAGGCAAAATTTCAGGCTAAATCCACTTGGAATTGATGACGAAAAATTCAGCAATCCTGATAATGACCCAAAAGGTGATTGGGTGGCTGACCCGATGGACGCTCCCGCTATTCGTGAAAACTTGATGTATGAAATAGTTAATCCAAACACGGGCGAGTCTTTTTATCCACCTGAAGGTAGGCATTGGCGCTTCACAAAAGAAAAATTTAAAGAAGCCCTTGCAGAAGGTAGAATTATTTTTGGGAAAACAGGCAAAGGGCGTCCCCAATATAAACGCTATAAATTTGAAGCAGAAGCGCGGGGAACGAACCCTTTTACCATTTGGGATGATGTTGGCACAGCAACTGAAGCCACAAAAGATTTGATGAAATTGTTTGAAACAAAACGGGTTTTCTCAACGCCAAAACCTGAACGATTGCTTGAACGGATTATTCATGTCTCCACACAGCCAAACGACATCGTTCTCGACTTCTTCCTCGGCTCAGGCACCACCGCCGCCGTCGCGCACAAAATGGGGCGGCAGTACATCGGCATTGAGCAAATGGATTACATCGAAAGCATCCCCGTTGAGCGGCTCAAAAAAGTCATTGCGGGCGAGCAGGGCGGCATTTCCAAAGCCGTCAACTGGCAGGGCGGCGGCGATTTTATCTACTGTGAATTAATGAAATATAACGAAGCCTTCATGGAACGCATTCAGGCGGCGCAAGACAGCGAAGAATTGCTGGACATTTGGCAAGAGATGGCGGAAGGTTCGTTTTTGAATTGGTACGTCAACCCCGCAATGCCCGATGAAGCCATCAAGGATTTTGAAGCGATTGGCGACCTTGAAAAACAAAAGAAATTGCTGGCGGAACTGCTGGACAAAAACCAGTTATACGTCCATCTTTCCGAGATAGACGACGCGCAATTCAAGGTCAGCAAGGAAGATAAGGCGTTGAACAAGGCGTTTTATGGAGAGTAACCGTCCGCGAATAGGACACGAATGGGTGGGTTGCTGGCATTCGTTTATTCGTGAAAAAACTTGCCCTGAGCCTGCCGAAGGGTTCGTGGATGGGTTTTGGGAGAGACCGTCCACGAATAGGACACGAAGGCGCGAATGTATCCGCGAATGGCATTCGTTTATTCGTGAAATATTCGTGGATGGTTCTTTAAGAGTAGGAGAGACCTATGCCTCTTGTAACTGACGCAACCAACAATGACTTGACCTACAAACTTATTGGCTTGGCGATGGAAGTCCACAATGAAATTGGTCATGGCTTCAAAGAAGAAGTGTACGAAAAGGCTTACGAAGTCAAACTCAATCATGCAGGCATCGAGCCGTTCCGCCAATTTGAAGTCTTTGTAGATTACGAAGGCGAGCGGGTCGCAACCTTTTATTTGGATTTGTTTCCGAACCAGCAGGTTGTTGTCGAAATCAAAGCGTTCAGCCATCAACTAACGAATGATGAATTGGCGCAGGTCATCAATTATCTCAAAGCCACTGGCGCGCCTGTGGGTTTATTGTTCAACTTTGGGCGCAGAAGGCTCGAATATCGGCGTGTCTTCCCCGGCAAGGATATGAAACCCGTTCAAAGGATTGGAAGAGATAATGCAATCAAAAAGTAGGAGACCGTCCACGAATATAGCCACGAATGCGCGAATGTATCCGCGAATGGCATTCGTTTATTCGTGAAATATTCGTGGATGGTATGTACGAGAACAAAACACGCTACTCATAGGATTTATCAAGCATGACTTCTGGCGCACCCTTCCTCTACGAAACCCTCAACGCCGTCGAAAGCATGGGCTTTCTCAAAAAAGAAATTCCCGCTTCCGTGCGGCTGAATCTCAACCCCGCTTACGAACTGCGCGACTATCAAATCCGCGCCTTTGCGCGTTTCTTCCACTGCTTCAAAAACGACTACGAAGGCAAAACCTACCCCCTGCATTACCTGTTCAACATGGCGACGGGCAGCGGCAAAACGCTCATCATGGCGGGGCTGATTCTGTATTTGTACGAGCAGGGCTATCGCAACTTCCTGTTCTTCGTCAATTCCACCAACATCATCGAAAAGACCAAAGATAATTTTCTCAATCCCGCCTCCATCAAGTATCTCTTCGCGCCTGAACTCAACATTGCCAATCGCCGCGTGCGCGTCACGCCCGTCCAAAACTTTGAAGGCGCGAACCAGAACGAAATCAACATCTGCTTTACCACCATCCAAAAACTTCATTCCGACCTGACGGCGCAAAAAGAAAACGCCGTCACCTATGAAGATTTTCGCAAGCATAAGGTGGTTTTGATTGCCGATGAAGCGCATCACATGAACGTGGCGACCAAATCGGAAATGGAAATGTTCGAGAGTTGGGAAAACACCGTCCAGCGCATCTTCGAGCAAAACGCCGAAAATCTCCTGCTGGAATTCACCGCCACGCACGACTTCACCCACCCCGCCATGGTGGAAAAATACCGCCGCAAGGTCATCTTCCGCTACGACCTGCCCGAATTCCGCAATGACCGATTTTCAAAAGATGTGACACTGGTCTATTCCGACTTTGACTTGGACGAGCGCATCATCCAAGCCCTCATTCTGAGCCAGTACAAGCGCGAAGTCGCCGCCAAATACCGCATCAACCTGAAACCTGTCATTTTGTTCAAGGCGCAGAAAACCATTGCCCAATCGCAGGAAAACAAAGCCAACTTTCACAAGATTATTGACCGCCTCTCCGCCCAAGACATTGAAAACATCCGCCTCAAATCGAACATTGAAATTGTCCGCCGCGCCTTTGCCTTTTTCGCCGCTCAGGGCGTTACCTCCGCCGCCCTTGCCGAGCGGCTCAAGCGCGAATTTGCCGCAGAGTTTTGCCTTTCGGTGAACGATGAAACCGAAAAGGAACATTATCAAATTCTGGTCAACACGCTGGAAGATAAAGCCAACCGCATCCGCGCCATCTTCGCTGTGCAAAAACTCAACGAAGGCTGGGACGTGCTGAACCTGTTCGATATTGTCCGCTGTTACGAACCGCGCGACACAGGCAGGGCGAAAATCGGCACAACCACCCTATCCGAAGCGCAGTTAATCGGACGCGGGGCGCGTTACTTTCCCTTTACCCTTCCCGACCACCCCGACCGCTTCCGCCGCAAATTTGACGGCAACCTGACCCACGAATTGCGCGTGATTGAAGAACTGCACTATCACAGCATCAACGACTCCCGCTACATTGCCGAAATTCGGCAGGCGTTGGTGGAGCAGGGCATCATGGATGAAAACGAAGTCACCAGAGAATTGAAACTCAAAGACTCGTTCAAGAAAACGCCGTTTTACAAATACGGCTTGATTTACACCAACCGCGCGGTGGAAAAAGATTATCGGCGCGTGCAATCGTTTGCCGATTTAGGCGTGAAGAAAAGAAACTACGTTCACATCATCGCCACGGGTCACGGCGCCGCGGAAACCGTCCTCGCTGGCGGCAAGCAAAACGCCGTCATCAAAGATAATCAGTCCAAAGATATTGCCGTGAGAGACATCAGCCCGCATGTGGTTCGCTCAGCCATTGCCCGCAATCCATTCTTCACCTTTGCCAATCTCAAAAAGTATTTTCCCAATCTTCCATCTATCAGAGACTTTATCGCTTCCAAAGAGTATCTTGGCGGGCTGGAAATTACCTTTCAGGGCAACTTATACGGCTTGGAAGCAAACTACGCTGAACACCTTGCCGCCATGCTGGGCGTCTTGAATCAAATTGAAACGGAAATTCGGGCGCAAATCGCTGATTATGAAGGCTCAAAAGAATTCACGCCCGCCCGCATTCATGAAATCTTCCACGACAAGACGCTGAAATTTTCCAAAGACAATGAACGCGGCAAGGATGACCCGCAGTTTGAGCATGAAGTCAAAACAAAAGATTGGTTTGCGTTCAATACGATTTATGGAACAAGCGAAGAAAAAGCCTTCGTGCGAATGTTGGATAGGCAGATTGAAAAACTAAAGGAGCAATACGAAAGTATTTATCTTCTCCGCAACGAAGGGCATTTTGCCATCTACAACTTTTCAGACGGCGCAACTTTCCAGCCTGATTTTGTTCTTTTCCTGCATGAGAAAAACGGAAAGTCACTCACCTATCAACTGTTTATCGAGCCAAAAGGCAAACACCTTACCGACAAAGACCGCTGGAAAGAAGCGTTTTTGAAAGAAATCAAGCAGGCATTTGGCAACAAGGTTTTGAAACTCGAAGAATCAAAGTATCGTTTAGTCGGCGTGCCGTTTTATAACAACGAAGATGAAAATGCTTTTCGAGAAATCTTAGAAAATGCATTAAGCGATTAGCCATGCTTTTCCACCCGAAATATGATTGATTCACAAAAATTTGAGCAAATCAAAAATCTGTTGCCCATTTTGCAAAATGCCGAGCCGCAAATGGCGCAAGAGTTTCAAAAGTCTGCTTTTATCATTTCCATTCCGAAAGGCAAAGACATCTTCATAGAAGGCGACCGTGTAGAAGGCATTGGGCTTTTACTTTCTGGCATGGTGCGGGTGTATAAAATCGGCGAAACAGGGCGAGAGATTACCCTATATCGGTTTGGCGTAGGCGAAGGGTGCATCCTCACTGCCAGCGCCATTCTGAACGACAAGTCGTTTCCAGCCATTGCCACCGTAGAACAAGATGCAGAAGCGCTTATGATTCCGTCGAACGTGTTTCGAGAGTGGATTCATCGCTACCCCATTTGGAGCGAGTTTATTTTTAATTTACTTTCGCAAAGGCTCGCCAGCGTCATGACGATTGTGGACGAAGTGGCTTTTCGGCGCATGGATATTCGCGTGGCGGCTTTATTGCTAAATCGCACGCGAAACGAAAACCCTATCAAAATCACTCATCAAGAAATTGCCGCCGAGTTAGGCAGTTCGAGAGAAGTGATTAGCCGAATTTTGGACGACTTTTCCGATTCGGGCATCGTCCGCCTAAGCCGCGGGACCATTGAAATTATAAATTTTGACCTGCTAAAATCCCGCACGGCTATGTGACATTGTCACAGACAAGAAACGCGCTATCTCCTACAATGGGGCAATTCAACAAGAAAAGGAGATAAGATATGAATGTACTTGAAATGTTATTTGGAAGACAAGCCGCGGCAATTTCGCCCGCTGAATTAAGTGAAAAAATGAAAAACGGCAAAAAACCGTTTGTGTTAGATGTGAGGCAACCGCAAGAATATAATCAAATCCATATTGACGGCGCAAAGTTAATCCCGCTAAGCGAGTTATCTTCACGCTTAAATGAATTGCCCAAAAACAGAGAAATTGTGTGCGTATGCCAATCGGGCAACAGAAGCGGGTCTGCCACAAAGCTACTGCTCAATGCAGGGTATAACGCTGTTAATTTAAGCGGCGGCATGTTGGCGTGGCGCAGCGCACGTTTGCCAGTAAAAAAGGGATAACGATGGTATTGCAATTTGCATTAGGCGTTGCAATTGGGTTTTCGCTAGGGTTGCTTGGCGGCGGCGGTTCAATCTTAACCGTACCTGCGCTGGTGTACCTTGTCGGTCAACCGCCTAATTCGGCAATCGCCGCTTCGCTGGTCATCGTTGGAGCGAATAGCGCCACAGGCGCAATGTTTCATCATCGTCAAGGCACATTAAATTGGCGAGTAGCGGCGATATTTGGCGGTGCGGGCATGGTTGCGGCTTATCTTTCGGCTGGCTTAACCGCTTCATTCTCGCCTGCTGTTATATTGATTTTGTTCGCGCTGCTGATGCTAATAATCGGAATAGCGCTTTTACGAAAAAAAGAAAATAAAGAAAACTTTATTACAAAATCAAAATCAATTTCGCACATCATTGGCGGCGGAATAATAGTCGGCACGCTGACAGGCTTGCTCGGCGTGGGCGGCGGGTTTTTGATTGTTCCCGCATTAACCATGCTGGTCGGTTTGCCCATGCACACGGCGGTAGGCACTTCTTTAGCGATTATTGCGGCAAATAGTTTGGCGGGGTTTTTAGGTCATCTTAAAATGATTTCGCTCGACCCAACTCTAACATTGACGTTCGTTTTTGCGGGGCTCATCGGCAGTTTTGCAGGCGTAAAACTTTCCAGCCGCATTTCGTCTTATTCATTACAGAGAATTTTTGCGGCGTTTGTTATCGCTTTAGCGCTTTTCATACTGTACGACAATGTAACAAAACTGTTTTAGAAAGGAAATCAAATTATGTATTTACAACAATATTTTATCGAAGGATTAGGATGCGTCTCTTACTTGATTGGATGTGAATCGCGCGGGGCGGCGGCAGTAATAGACCCCGACCGCGACGTGCAAAAATATCTAAATACAGCCAAAGAACGCGGCTTGCAAATTACCCACATCATCGAAACGCATTTACACGCCGACCATGTTTCGGGCAATACCGAGTTGGCGGCGCGCACAGGCGCAGATATTTACTTGCACGAAGCCAGCGGCGCCGAGTTTGCGCATAAGACATTAAAGCACAATGATGCGATTCAATTAGGCAATATTCAAATCAAGGCTATTCATACGCCGGGTCACACGCCTGAGAGCATCACGTTGCTCGTTTCAGATACCACTCGCGCCAACGAACCTTGGCTGGCATTAACAGGCGACACATTATTTGTAAACGATATTGGCAGACCCGATTTAGTCGGCGCGCAAGCCGCATTAGGCTTAGCAAAAGAAATGTACCGAAGCGTGTTTGATAAGATTTTGCCGTTAAACGATAGTTTGTTAATTTACCCGGGTCATGGGGCTGGCTCATTGTGCGGAAAATCCATCGGCGCTATGAAATCTTCCACGCTTGGGTTTGAACGTAAATATAACCCTGCCTTACAACCGCGCTCGCAAGAAGAGTTTGTGGCGTTTGCAACCAGCGAGCTTCCGAATCAACCTGCAAATCACACGCGAATTAAGACAATCAATCGTAAGGGTCCAAAACCGCTAGGAGATATTCCCCCAAAGCCGCTGAGCGTTCAACAAGCCGTTGAAATTTTTCAAAAAGGCGCGGCGTTATTAGATATGCGCTCAAAAGACGAGTTTAGCAAAGCGCACATTCCTGGTTCGGTTCATATTGAATTTGATTCTCAATTGAGCAACCGCATTGGTTTCATGCTTCCATCCGATGCGCCGATTGTCTTATTGCTTGAAGACGCTTCACAATATAAAGAAATTGTTTATGCGCTGGCACGAGTAGGTTATGAAAATACGCTCGGCTATCTAGCTGAAAGTTTACAAGCCTGGCAACATGCAGGCTTGCCATTAACCGCCGGGTATATTATTGACGTAGAACCAGCAGAGTTAAGCCAAATGCTAAAGAACTGCTCAAACGGCGATTGCCCAACTATAGTGGACGTTAGAGAAGCGTGGGAATATCAACAGGGGCATGTGCCGGACGCAAAATTGATTCCGTTAGGTCAGTTAGCAAGCAGGTTAAACGAATTAAATCCTGAAAAGCCTGTGGCAGTAATATGCGCCAGCGGGTCGCGCAGTCAGTCTGCGGCGGGGTTGCTTGGGCAAAAAGGGTTTAAGACAGTTTATAACGTGCTTGGCGGCACAAACGCGTGGATATATAGCGGGCTGGAAATTGAAAAAACATAAGTTAAATACATAGGACAATACAATGTCAAAACATAAATCAAAACTTCATAAACGGCAAAATAACGTATGGGTATGGGGTATTGTTATTCTTTTTGCAATAGGGTTTGCCGTATGGCGAAACAGTTCAAATTCAGCAGCCAGCGAATACCCGTTAGAAATTTCTCTGGAAGAAGCAATAGCCAAACAAGAAGCGGGCGCGCTTATTCTTGATGTGCGCCAGCCAGAAGAATGGAATGAATATCATGTGCCAGGCTCCACTTTAATTCCGCTTGGCGAGCTCGCCTCGCGTGTAAACGAATTACCCCGTGACCGAGAAATTGTCGTTGTGTGTCGTTCAGGAAACCGAAGCCAACAAGGGCGAGATATATTGCTCAACGCAGGCTTTACGCAAGCGACCAGTTTGGCGGGCGGGTTATCGCAATGGCGGGCGGCGGGGTATCCTGTGGTTAGCGGTCCGTAAGTAAACAAAGGAGATTCCCATGAAATCGTGGTTGTTTGTTGTTTTACAGTTTGGCGCGTTGGGTTTAATCGCCGCCACGGGTCCGCTTCTGGCTTCCAATATTTGGCTGCTCGCCCTTGAATTGGCGGGCATTGCGCTTGGCGCTTGGGCGGTGTGGAGCATGGGAGTTTTCAACTTCAATATCACGCCCGATGTTAAACGCGGAAGCCGCTTGGTGACTACGGGTCCGTATGAACTTATTCGCCACCCTATGTACACGGCGCTGCTTCTAATCACGCTTCCGTTAATCGTCAACTACTTTAATGCGCTTCGATTATTCATTTGGATGATTTTATTTATCACATTAATATTCAAATTGTCTTACGAAGAAACGTTGTTAATGAAATTCCATAAAGAGTATGCTGAATATATAAAAACATCCTATCGCATCATCCCCTTTTTGTATTGAGAATACTTTTGGCGGTTTTCTCTTAGAGGTTAGAAGAATCTCTGGAAAAGAGAGTAGGGACTAGAAATTGCTCTCTAGCCTCTACTCTCTGCTTACGGCATCGGGTTCATCAATTGAAAATAATTTCCATCAGGGTCTGCCAAGGTTGCAATAGAACCGCCGCCCATGTCATAAGGTTCTTTAATCACCACAGCCCCAGCAGATTTAATCCGCGCAAATTCCGCTTGCACATCCGCTGTTTCAAAATTTAGCATAATGCGTCCGGGGTCTTTGGTTTTGCCGCCCATTTCAGAGTGATTCAAAATTCCCAAAAAACCGCCGCCCACTTGCCAACCCCAAAAACCATTTTCTGAGTCAACCATATCCGCTGGCTTGCCTAATACTTTTTCATAAAAAGCCGCCAACGCTTGCGGTTGAGTCGTGCCAATCATTACCGAATTTAGATTTAACATGGGTCACATCCTTTCTGTTTGATTTTAGAACATTAATTCTATTTTGGCAAGAGTTTTCGTTTTGCAAAATACAACAATAAGGCAGAGAATTTTCAATCAAAAACATAGATTCTCTTTGTTCGTGAGATAATTACAAAAAGGTTATACAACCAATGATTTTAGTCACAGGCGCAAGCGGAAAGACAGGCAAAGCGGTTATCAAATCACTTTCAAAAATTGAAAGTGTATGCGCCTTTATTCGAGATGAAAAACATGTTGATTCTCTAAAATCTCTTGGCGCGGAAAAGGTATATATTGGAGATTTAGAAAATAAATCGGCGCTGCTTTCTGCCGCAAAAAATATCCGAGCTATTTATCATATTTGCCCAAATATGAATTTTCAGGAATCAGTAATTGGTAAATTGGTCATTGAGGCGGCAATAGAGAATGGCATTGAACATTTTGTATATCATTCTGTATTACACCCGCAAATTGAAGCGATGAATCATCACTGGCAAAAGATGCGTGTGGAAGAGATGATTTTTGAGTCTGGAATTCCGTTCACGATTCTACAACCTGCCCCCTACATGCAGAATTTGTTAGCAAATTGGAAAAGCATTATTGAAAATGGGGTATTGAAAGTTCCATATTCTGTTGAATCAAAATTCAGTTTTCTTGACCTTGAAGACCTTGCCGAAGTTGTGAAAATTGTTTTAACTCAAGACAATCATAAAAACGCAATTTATGAGTTGGCAGGAACAGAGCCCACGTCGCATATTGAGGCGGCAGAAATATTCAGCAAAATTCTAAAGCGAGAAGTAAAAGCGGAAAAAGAAGAGATTAGCGACTGGAGATTGAAAGTCTCAGGTTTGAGCGAATACGCTTTAGAAAATTTGGTCAGGATGTTTGAGTATTATGATAAGTGGGGATTGGTTGGAAATCCAAATGTGTTGAAGTGGGTTTTGAAAAGGGAGCCGACTCCGTTAGAAAAATTTGCAAACAGGAATCTATACGCAGAGCTCAAACCCACCCAATGAACGATAAAGCAATGTAAACTAAAGAAAGAAATAAAGCGAAGTTAATAGCGATTGCATAGCGCCGTTGACGTAAATATATTTGTATAATTGCCCCAAACAACGCCCAAATAGAAGTGGAACAAAACGAAAGCGCCGCAAACCCTAGACTAAACAACAATAACAAAAACTGATTTGAAACGGCGGAGCTTAAGAAGCCAGAAAATAAAGTCAGGGTAAAAATAATCAATTTGGGGTTAAGTAATTGAAGCGTAATGCCGTCTCTTAGTTTTAGGGGTTCGGGGATGTCTTCAGCCGCAGAATAACGATAACTGGCTTTTAGGATGGAGACGGCAAGATATAAAATATACCCAGCGCCGACATAGCGAAGTATTGGTTCGATAAAAGGCAAGCGGCTTAATAAGGCTGCGGAAAACCAGCCGCTTAACAACATGACGCAAAAGAAGCCAATCGCTAAACCCGCCTGATAATGTATGGTGCGTTTATAACCATATACCACCGCCATAGAAGCGGCGGAAATATTGCTCGGACCTGGCGTAAAAATTGAAATAAGCGCGTAAGAAATTACCGCGAAGAAATTGATTGTCATTTTTATTTTGTTTTTTGCTTGCTTTGAAATTGTGCGGCATATTGACCGGGCGTTATGCCAATGATTTTCTTAAATCTGCGCGTTAGGTGGCTTTGGCTGCTAAACCCAATTTCCGCCGCCGTTTGGGCTAGGGAGGCGCCAGATTCGATAAATTTTTGCGCGTGACGAATCCGAATGTTTTCTAAATATTCATGCGGCGGCATTCCCACTTCGTTTCGAAACGCTCGCAAAAGGTAGTATGGGCTAAACCCTACATGCAGGGCTAGTTCTTTCAGACTCACTTGTAGGCGAAAGCGTTCCTCAATATATTGGCGCGCTTTTTGAATAGCCTGCGTTTCATTGCCAATTTTTTGTTCCCGAAAAGAGGCATCGGTATATTGTTTGAGTAGTTGATTAAACGCTTGCAAAAAGTAAGTTTCCGTTTCTAAGGCTGGCGCGTTAGCCGAAAGGGTTTGATGCAAAAACAAGATATTCCGCGCCGCCGAAATAGAATTGACTTGGACTTCTTTGAAATATGGCGCAGACCGATGCCGCCCGGTTAAATCGAAAAGAATTGTTTCGAGATTAGCGACTGTTGGATATATGGAAATCAATTCAAAGCCATGTTCATCTACAGTCTCGCCTGTATGCACTATATCGGGATTAATGAAGATTACGCCGCCGGCAGAAGTTTTATAGCGCGCGCCCTGGTGCATAAAGGATTGTCTGCCGTTGGCAATTACGCTGAGGACATAATATTGGTGACTATGACGCGGATAGGCGTGATTTGTAAATTTAGCGTGTAGGCTGTTCATGTTTAATGGTGAATGATGGCGTTAGACGCGTCCATTCTTTGTTCATCTTAATGATAGGCGTTTTGTATCACAAAACAAGCGGAAAGGTCTTGCACAATATTGCTCTATTTGATTGTGTTACACTTTTGAAAATATGAATTTAGTTCGCATCATCTCCACCCCTGTTCACGCACAGAAGCGGTTGTTGAGCGACAACCAGTTAAAAATTTTGCATGTGTTTGATGAGGTTTGTAACTTAATCAATGGCAAACAAGAAGTTCTATCTATCGTCTCGCCTGAGGTTGGAAATGGACCGTTCAATTTCGTCCTTGAAGAGGCTATTATGTTTACAAGGCATTTTGATTTGGGGGCAAAGGTTTTGATTAAAGAAAATCAAATTTTGATTGAAGATTTAATTGTCTCGTTTGCCTACGCGCAAGAATGGAGCCCAGCGCCGAATTGGGCAGAATTAAGAAAGGGTAAAGATGAAATTATTCATCGGTTATCTTTACTACAAATTGACTATGAAAACGAGGCGTTTCTCCAGTTTGCATTCCCTCTTTCTAAAGCGATTAGAGGCGTGGATATTTCTACTACAAAAAACATTTCATCTAAACTTGCTGGTTTGGGAATGGGGCTCACCCCTGCTGGGGATGATTATTTGATGGGGGCTATGTATGCGGCTTGGATGATGCACCCGCAAGAGGTTGCAAAAAAGATTACGGAAGAAATTGCAAATGCGGCAACGCCATTAACAACTTCTCTTTCGGGCGCGTGGTTGAGGTCGGCGGCGAAGGGTGAAGCGGGAGAATTATGGCATGAGTTTTTTGATGCGTTAATTAAAAATGAAAATATCTATTTGCCAATGAGTCACATTCTTTCGGTGGGCGAAACTTCGGGGTCGGATGCGTTGATGGGGTTTCTAACAACATTGACCACAGACGGCTGAAGGAGGTCTGTGGTCAATTAACAATGGCAAGACGCACTCAGACTGAGTTGCCCTTGCTCCTGGCAACGACATCAAATTACTTTTTTCTCTCGCAATTGTTTCAAATCTTCATTTGAATAATTTAATAAGCGCGTCAATACTTCGTCTGTATGTTCGCCAAGCATGGGCGGGGGTTTGCGCACGTCGGCTGGGGTGTTGGATAATTTATAGGGAAAGCCGACCAGTTTCAATGTCCCGGCGGAGGCGTGTTGGGTTTCAAGAATCATTTCCCGCGCGCGAGCGTGTTCAAGAGCAAATACTTCTGGCACGGTGTTAATTCTTCCACATGGTAAACCCGCTTTTTGGAGTTGTTCGAGCCAATGGGCTGCGTCTTGAGTTGAAAATATTTGATTTAATTCATTTACTAAGGCGGCGCGATTTTCAACTCGTTGACGGTTGCTTCTGAATTGGGGGTCGGTTTTCCATTCGGGGCGATTTAATACATCGCACAAAATGCTCCATTGTTTTTCGTTGGCAACGCCGAGAATAAACCAAGTATCGCGCGCGCGAAAGGAATCATACGGGACCAGATTCGGATGGGCGTTGCCTAAACGGGTTGGCGTTTTTTGACCGACTAAATAATTTGAGGCGACATTGGTCAGTAAGGCGAGATGTGAGTCGAAAAGGGATATGTCAACAAGTTGACCTTCGCCTGTTATATCGCGCGCACGTAATGCGGCGAGGATGGCGGTGGAGGCGAACATACCAGATGTAATATCAATGATGGGAATGCCAACGCGAGATAACGCGCCATCGGCGGGGCCTGTAATGCTCATCATGCCGCCTTCGGCTTGAAGGACGGCGTCGTAACCTGGGCGTTCGGCATACGGACCTGTGCGACCATAGCCGCTGACTGAGCAGTAAATTAACTTGGGGTGAAGTTTATGCAAGTGGGTGTAGCCTAAACCTAGTTTATCTAAATCGCCTGTGCGATAGTTTTCTACGAACACGTCGCATTCGCCAGCCAGTTTTTTGATTATCGCTTGCCCTTCTTCGCTTTGGATGTTGACTGTGACGCTTCTTTTGTTTCGATTGGCGGCAATGAAGTAGGCGGATTCGCCGGGGTAATTTCCATAGGGTTTGCCTACAAACGGCGGTCCCCATCCGCGCGTTTCGTCGCCCACTTCTGGGCGTTCAATTTTTATGACGTCTGCGCCGAGGTCGCCGAGCATCATGGTGCAGTAGGGACCTGCGAGGGCGCGGGTCATGTCTAGGATTCGGATTCCGTTTAGTGGTTGCATGAGGTTTGTCCAGTGAGGGGGATGGGGGGTGGGGGATGGTGAATAGGGAATAGGGGATGGGGAATAGGGAATAGGGGATAGGGGATGGGGGATGGTGAATAGGGAATAGGGGATAGGGAATAGGGAATAGGGAGTGGGGGGGTTAGTAATTAGTTATCGAGCGGGGATTTGACGGCGAGGCCGCCGCGCTGAAGGACGTGGGTGTAGATCATGGTGGTGCGGACATCTTTGTGGCCCAGGAGTTCCTGGACGGTTCTAATATCGTATCCGCTTTGCAATAAGTGGGTCGCAAAGGAATGCCGGAAGGTGTGGGGGCTGACGCGTTTCTGAATGTCGGCTTTTTGCGCCGCTTCTTTGATCGTTCGCTGCAAGCCGGAGGGGTCGAGATGGTGGCGGCGTTCCTTCCCGCTGCGGGGGTCGGAGGAGCGTTTGGGCGCGGGAAAGAGGTATTGCCAGGCGAGTTCGCGGCCGGTATTGGGGTATTTTGTTTCGAGGGCATAGGGGAGGTAGACTTCGCCGCAGCCGGCAGCGAGGTCTTCTTCGTGGAGGAGGCGAACACGTTCGATCTGACGCTTCAGGTCGGGGACGACGATGCCGGGCAGGGGGACGATGCGGTCTTTTTCGCCTTTGCCATCGCGCACCGTGATGCATTTGTACTCAAAGTCAACATCCTTGACACGCAAGCGGACGCATTCCATCAGGCGCAAGCCGGAGCCGTAGAGCAATTGCGCCATGAGTTTGTGAATTCCGTTCATGAGGCTGATGATGCGGAGGATTTCTTCGCGGCTGAGGACGGTGGGGAGGCGTTCGGGGCGTTTTGCGGCAGAAAGGAGGATGGGTTCGATTTCCTTGTGCAGAACTTCACGGTAAAGGAAAAGGATGGCAGAGAGCGCCTGGTTTTGGGTGGAGGCGGCGACGGAACGTTCAGAAGCGAGGTAAATGAGGAAGGCTTGGATTTCAGGAGCGCCCATTTCGTTTGGGTGACGTTTCTTGTGGAAGAGTATGTAACGCCGTGCCCAATCCAGGTAGGTTTCCTCCGTGCGGTAGGAGTAATGCTGGGAGCGCAGGGCGTCGCGCATTTGGTCGAGGAGTTTTTTTGCCATAGGCGCTTGACTTGGGGATGGATTCAGTATTATAATAAAAACGATAGTTGGCTGTTCTTGCGATTTAGGCTGAAGGCTGCATAAATTTTACACTATTCTTGAAAGATTCAATCCATAGACTATTATGATGAGGAGATCAACCGAGCACATAGTTAGCCACCCCCTTCCATATCAAGGTTAAGAGCAAAGACAAATGACCTTATCCCATAAATTAGTTTCAGGTTGGCAAAATTGCGATTTAGAATCGAAGCCATATTTGTTTCCCGATGATGTACCGCACATGACCAGCGGTAATTTCAAAATTTTTCAATCGTTTAATGAATATGTTTCAAGTGAAGAGTTTGGATTATCTCCCGAAACAAAGTTACACACTGGATTATTACCAATTCCTTATGTTGGCAATCTTGAAAAAGCATCAATTTTTGTTCTCATGCTAAATCCTGGGCTTTCAGCAGGTGATTATTTTGCAGAACAACAGCCAGAGTTTAGAAATGCACAAATTCAAAACTTGCGACAGGAAAATGGAAGCATTAAATATCCGTTTGTTTTTCTAAACCCACAATTTGCTTGGCATCCTGGCTTTGGTTATTGGCACAAGAAATTTGGCGCAGTTATCGAGAAATTAGCGATTCAATCAGGAACAACTTATCAAGAAGCAATGAGCGTTTTGGCTAAAAATTTGGCGTGTTTGGAGTTACTTCCCTATCATTCAAAGTCTTTTGGTTCTGGGTCATTGCTCAAAGTATTACCTTCAGTTAAAGTCATGCAAAGTTTTGTCCATGAAGTCTTGATTCCGAAGGCAAAAGACGGTAAAGTTATCATCATTGCTACTCGTGGTGTTAAAAATTGGCAACTGCCCAAACAGAAAAATATTATTACTTATGAAGGTGGCGAAACCCGTTCGGCTCATTTATCACCTTCAAGTCGTGGTGGCATGGCTATTACCAATCATTTGAGTCTGTGAAAACAAAAAGGTGGCTAACAAAGCGTGCACCCGACGCTGGGGATTCTGGCGCGATTCCAAGCCTTTTTCTACGCCTCAGCATTTTCCCAGTCGGACGGCGTCCCGCCGCCCGCCCCAGCGCGGGTAACGCAAACCGTTAGGCAACCCCTTCTTCGGCAAAGGTTATAATTTGCTTATGGCTGTTATCGTTTCCCTTCGAGATTTGGTTGATGAATTACAAACACTC
>Ga0209172_10000790_pt1 | contig 80058 bp, 70 predicted proteins | sample LarsenN4metaG_FD_184113 | JGI IMG/M metagenome (GOLD analysis project Ga0209172, IMG submission 184113) | Hot spring sediment bacterial and archeal communities from British Columbia, Canada, to study Microbial Dark Matter (Phase II) - Larsen... ... | reverse complement strand
CAACGCTTGGGGGAACCAGTAACCGGAGCCCAAGTTCGCGGAGGCGACCAGCAGTCGTAGCTTGCAGATGATCCGGCTAACCCAGAGCTCGCCTATCACCGGCGCTTCGCTCACCCTTTGCGACCCCATGCATCCAGATGCTTGATGGTTCGCGCCTTGATCTCCGCCGGATAGGCGTGCCAGAAAGATGGATGGAGCATGAGCAGAACATTGGTCCCGTCGGAAAGCGTGAGTGCCTCCCGGCCCTGTGCGTAGACGCTTGCCATCGTCTTGAGGCCGCGCCAATGGCTTTCCAGTTCCGGGAAGAGGAGCCTGCCGAAGTGGGCCAGATGAGGCCGTCCCATCAGCACAACTGCCTTGGGCCTACAGTCGGCGATCTCTCGCCGGTGCCAATCGGCGCAGGCCCGCACGTAGTCACGGTACGCACGCCAGATTGGAAATGTGCTGGTGGCGGATTCACCCTTCCTCATGCAGAGCAACGCATTGGTCAGAAAGCAGTGGTTGAGACACAACTTGGCCAGCGCGACGATTGATCGCAACTGACGGAGGGTCACGACCGCTTCGGGCTCACCGCCGGTGCTTGGGAGCCTTCGCTGATAACTCAACGGCCCGAAGTCTGTGCCAAAGAACAGGAAGCGCTTCTCGGCGCATGGATACCCGTGGAAGAAGCCACCCGCACCGGGAAAGAACCCGGGTAGTGCCAGGTGCGGCTGGAAGTCCGTCGTGAACAGCTCGTTCGCTGGATAGCTGGGTAGCGGCTGCATCGGTCGGATCCCGTACGGCGCCAATCGTCCGCGCTCGTCAGTGTTGGCAACCCCCAACTCTAGAGGCGGCAACGGCGTCCCCATCGATCGAGGCGGATCGAGAAGGCCGTGATGAAGCGCTTCGGCCTTCGCGCTTCAGAGCGCAAACCGCCCGTCCTCGACCGCCTGCCGCGCGAGGAGAAAGGCGGCGGCGTTCCAGCTCTGCCCGGCCATGCCCATCGGCCCCAGCGTGCGGCCGTGGAACCACTCGGTGAAGCGCCAGTCGTCCAGGCGGTTGACGTGCGCGAGCTTGACCAGCTCCGCGTGTGCGAGATCGGTCAAGCCGAGCCGCGCCAGCGCGATCACCCAGAAGCCGCCGACGAACGGCCAGATGCCGCCGTTGTGATACTGGTGCGGGAGGTTCTGCCCGTGGCGCGCCATGTACGCGCGCCAATGCGGGTGACGCGCGTCGATCGGCGCCGTGACGGTGCGGATCGGATACGGGTCGGACGCGCCCGCCGCCAGCAGCGCCTGCACGATCTGGTGGCCGCGCGCGTCGCCCGCCAGCCCGCACAGGATCGCCAGCACGTTGCCGAACACGTCGCCCTCGTCGCCGGCGAACGACAGGTTGACGAAGCTCAGGTACAGCTCGCGCGCGTGCTTGCCGCGCCGCGCGTAGTGGCGCAGCAGCCGCGCGCGCCGGTACTCGGGCAGGTCGTCGCGGAACGGGTGGAACAGGTGGTTGAAGTGATGGTGCGTGTCGTCCAGGTGCGGCAAGTCGAACAGCGTCTTCACGCGGCACCACAGCGCGTTCGTGTACAGCACGAAGCCCGAACGCGGCATGATGTCGGCCCAGTCGCTCGCCTCGTTCTGCTGCAGCAGATAGAAGCGCTGGTGCTCCTGCGCGGCGAGCCACTGCAGCGCGCGCTCGACTTTCGCCTGCCAGCGCCCGCGCGCGACCGCGCCGCGGCGGCGCAGGTGGTCGACCGCGATCAGCCACCACAGCGTCGCGTCGATGCAGCCCAGGTACCAGAAGTCCGCGTCCTTGCCCGCCGGATCGACGTATTTCGGGATCTGGCCGTTCGGCGCCTGCGCCTGCGCGAGCGCGTCGACGCTCGCGATCGCGCCGGCTTCGAGCGCCGCCGCGCCGCTGCCGGCCATCGCCAGCACGCACACGCCGGCGTCGCGCGCGAAGATGCGCGTGTAGGAACGCTTCTCCGCCGCGGCGCTGCGGCGCGCCGCGAGGATGCCTTGCGGCGTCAGGTTGGATTCGAGCAGGCGCAGCGCTTCGCGGGTGCAGGCATCGATCGCGTCGGCCATCCGCTGCGCACTCAGCCCAGCTTGTAGCCGAACCTGCGCAAAAGCTGCTTGCGCGCGGCGATGTCGGCGTCCGTTTCCACGCCCTTGCTCTTCTCGCCGTCGATCACGCCGAGGATGCCGCGCCCGCCTTCGGTCTCGGCGACGACGACTTCGACCGGGTTGGCCGTTGCGCAGTAGATGTTGCACACCTCGGGCACGGCCTTGATCGTGTTCAGCACGTTGATCGGGAACCCGCCGCTCAGAAACACGATGAAGCAGTGGCCGCAGGAAAGGGCCAGCGCGTTCTTCTTCGCCAGATCGATGAGCCCGTCGTCGTTACCGCTGAAGCGCACCAGCGACGGGCCGCTCGCCTCGCAGAAGGCGATGCCGAACTTCATCTGCGGGACGGTCTGCACGATCGCCTCGTGCAGGTCCTCGACGGTCTTGATGAAGTGCGACTGGCCCAGGATGAAGTTGAGGTCGGCGGGCTTTTCGATGCGGACGGTGGTCAGTTGCATGGCTTGCCTCCTTGGCGGGTACATGCGCGAACATCGGCGGCCCCGACCGATTTGTCGCGCCGGCGATCGCGCGATGGCGCGCGGACGTCGTGACGGGCGCCGCGTTCGAACGCGCCGGGCGCGTCGGCTAACCCAGCAGCCCGGTCGCCCATCGCGCGAACGCGAGCCACGCGTCGGTGCCCGACACGACGAGCCGCAGCGGCTGCGAAACGATGAGCGCCGCCCCGCCCCAAAGCGTGACCGGATGCAGCCGGCCGAGCACGCGGCGATCCCAGATCGCGAGCGCCACGACGAAGAGGTCGGTCAGGCCGAAGAACGCCGGCGGGCCGAGTTCGAGCACACCGGGCCAGCGCGCAATGGCCGCCGTGGTCAAAACGATCGTCGCCAGCAGCATCAGGCGCTTGTGGTACTGCGGCCTGCGCCGGTAAGAGAGCGCGAGCGCGACGAATGCCGGGAACAGCACCATGTCGAACAGCGGAACCGCGAGAAACTGCAGCGGCGGAACCGGAACGCCGACGAATCCGGTCGCACGCCGTGCGGCGATCAGCGCGCCGACGGCGCCGAGGATCAGCATCGCGACGGCCAGCAGCGCGCCGAGCGCGCCCACCTTGCGATGCAGATCGGTCCGTCCGCCCGCGACCAGCGATGTCTGCACGAGGAGCAGACCGATCCACCCGGCGAACACCGCGCCGTGCACGTAGAAGATCGCTTCGTGGGGTGCGGGCCAGTCCGGAAACATCGGCCGCAGGAAGAAACTTCGCGAGAAGCCGACGAAGACCGTCGCCAGGATCGCCAGCGTCATCGCCGTGAAGAAGCGGTGCTCGGCCGCCGTGCTGCCGGTCGAGGTGAGCGGTGCAACCATCGGTCGCTCCCGTCGGGATGGAGCGCGCAGTCTATCTTCGAACGGGCGTCGTGGCACTCTGCGGGCAGCGGCCGTGCTCGACCTCGTGCGCCAGTGGTCGAAACCGTGCCGGGCGGCGACCGCACAAGTCCGCCGGTGCCACCGACCCGTCACGCCGCATCCAGCTCCGGATAGCGCCGAAAGACGTCCGCTTCGTTGAACGGCAGCCGGCGCGGCGAGGCGAGATAGGCGGCGAGCCGCGGCCGCGCCGCCACGCGCTCCGCGAGCCGCACGAGCTTCGGCGTCTTCTTCGTGATTCGCGCCATCGTTTTCGGGAAGGCGTACTCGAGGCCGGCCATGACCTGGAACATCGACAGATCGACGTAGGTCGCCCGCGCGCCGACCAGATGATCGGGTCCGCTCGGGTTGCGCGCGAGCACGTTCGCGAAATAGCCGAGGAACTTCGGGATGCGCTCGCGCGTGAAGTGCGCGGCGGCCCTGCGCGCCTCGCGCTTCTGCTCCTCGTAGTACAGGCTGCCGGCGATCGGATGGTGGACGTCGTGCGCTTCGGCGACGAGGTCGGCGATCGTCAACTGCAACTGGTTCGCCTACAGCCGTCCGGCTTCTCCCGCGGGCGCCAGCCCGAGGCGAGGGCCGAGATAGAAGAGGATGTTCGCCGTCTGCGCGATCCACGACGCGCCGGCCCTCAGGAAAGGCGGGGCGAACGGCGGGCGGGCGAGTCCCGCGCCTTCCAGCACGCGCAGCATCGCCGCAACGCCCATGCCCTTGGCCCGCGAGCGGGCGACGTCGATGTAATCCGCGCCCGCATCCTCGAGCGCGAGCCGAACGAACTCGCCGCGGCCCTGGATCGTCGGCCAGTAGTACAGCTCGTATCTCATCGCCCCCTCCCGCGATCGCCAAGCGTCCGGCGGGACGCTACGCCGGAGGCGGTCGGACCGGAAGGCCGGTGTCGCCTACGCGAGGGTCCTGACGAAGGCGACCCGCTGCGACGGCGCGAAGCCGCAGCCGTACAGGAAGCCCAGCAGCGCCAGGTCGCGCGGCGCGGCGATCGTTTCGACGCGCTCGACGCGAAGCGCGCCGAGGTTGGCGAAGAGCTGCGACAGCAGCGCGTGGCCGATGCCGCGGTGCGCGTAGTCGAGGTCGACGCCGATCGTGTCGATCACCGCGACCGGCTCGGTGCGGCCGTAGTCGCCGAGGTCGGTGCGTGCCATCAAGTAACCGACGACCGCGCCATCGAGCCGGGCGACCAGCGACACGCGGACCGCCGAGTCGTCCAGCGCTTCGGCGAGCTGCGCGCGCATGTACTCGGTGCGGTCGCGGCCGGTCAGCGCGCGGTCGATGCGAACGATCGCGGGCAGGTCGTCCGCCGTCATCGAACGCAGGTCGGCGCGGTCGCGCGCGAGCTTTTCGTAGTCGTTGCCCGCGGGTGCGCCGTAGTCGATCTCGCGGCGCGGCTCGGCCTCATCCGACTGGCCGGCCGAGGCGTCGCGCTCGGTCCGATCGCTGCCGTCGGCGACCGGGCAGTCGACGATGCGATCGGGCGCGAGCGCGAACCCGGTCGCGTCGAACCAGCGCAGCATCGCGTGGTCGTTCCAGGCGGCGGCGGTGCGCAGCTCGGCCACACCCTTGCGCCGCCCGTGCTCGACCAGCGCGTCGAGCAGCCGCGTTCCGATCCCCTGCCCCTGCACTTCGCGCCGGACGCCGACCAGCTCGATGCGCAGCGCCGGTTCGCTGCGGCCGAATTCGCCGCGCAGCACGCGCGCGAGGATGTAGCCCGTCAGGCCGCCCGCGTCCTGGGCAGCGAACTGGGCGTGCCTCGCCGGTTCGCGCAACGCCGCATCGAGCCGGCGCTGGATGTAGGCGCGGCGCGGCCGTCCGGCGATCGCCCGGTCGATCGCGACGACAGCATCGAGATCGTCGGGCCGCAGCGCGCGAATCGTCACTTGCCGCGCCGCGGGGGTCTGGTTCATCGACCGGCTCCGCGTGGCTCGTTCAGGACGCCGCGTACGCCAGCGCGAGCGCGCGGTCGGCGTCGTCGTCGAACAGGTCCGCGAGCAGCGGCAGCAGCGCGGACTCCTCCTTGTGGATGTGCGCTGTCAGGCGCTCGGCGAGTTCGAGCGCGAGCCGTTTCAGCGCCTCCCAGCCCGCGTCGTCGAGGGTACCCGCGCCCGCGCGCGCGATCAGCGGAGTCAGGTCGTCGGCGACCGCGCGAATCGTCGCGTGCTCCTCGGCCAGCAGCGAGGCGAGATCGCCTTCGCCGGACTCGGCCATGCGGCCGAACAGCTCGCGCTCCTCGAAGCCGAAGTGGCGGGCGACATCGCTCGCCAGATGCGCGCCGAGCGTACGCAGCAGCGCGACGAGATCGGCATCGCGGCGAAACGCGCCTGCGAAAGCCTGCTCGATCCGGCCGAGCAGATCGAGGTTGGCCTCGTGCTCCTGGTGCAGCAGTGTCTGGGTATGACGGTCTAGGTTCATGGCCGCATAATATCGGTAAGCCGATACCGATTTGCTTGATTCAGGTCAGATCCGCCGACCCGTTCAGCGAGGTTCCGCCCGACGCCGGTGCGCTGCCCGTCCGTGAGCCGCCGCAGCGCGCCGTTCGACGCGGGAACGCTAGACTGCGAGCGTGTCGACGCGCTCCAATCCCCGCTTCTGCTCGGTCTGCGGACACGCGGTCGTGCGCCGCGTGCCGCAAGGCGACAACCGCGAGCGCGACTGCTGCGACCATTGCGGAACGATCCATTACGTCAACCCGCGACCGGTCGTCGGGACCATCCCGGTCTGGCAAGACCGGATCCTGCTGTGCAAGCGCGCGATCGAGCCGCGGTACGGCAAGTGGACGCTGCCCGCGGGCTTCATGGAGATCGGCGAGACGACGGCCGAGGGCGCGCTGCGCGAGACCGTCGAGGAAGCCGGCGCACGAATCGAGCTGGGCCCCGTGTACACGATGATCGACGTGCCCTACGTCGAGCAAGTGCACATTTTCTTCCGCGCGCAACTGCTCGACCTCGACTTCGCGCCCGGCGCCGAAAGCCTCGAAGTCCGCCTGTTCGCCGAACGCGAAATCCCCTGGAGCGAGATTGCGTTCCGCACGGTCGCGATGACGCTGCGGCTGTACCTCGAGGATCGCGCGCGCGGCGTCTTCGGCGTGCACACGGGGGCGATCGCGCCGCTGCCGCCGCAGCCGCCGGCGTCCGAATGATCGACTGGCTGCGTCCGGGCGACCCGTTCCCGCCGGTCGCGGCGGCGCTGACGCACCCGAACGGGCTTCTCGCCGCCAGCGGCGATCTCTCCGTCGACCGTCTGATCGACGCCTACCGGCGCGGGATCTTCCCCTGGTACGCGGAGGGAGAGCCGGTGCTGTGGTGGTGCCCCGATCCGCGTATGGTGCTGTTCACCGACGAGTTCAGGGTCGCGCGTTCGTTGCGCAAGAAGCTGCGCGCCGTCGCGCGCAGCGACGCGTGGCGCGTGACCTGCGACGCCGCCTTCGAGACGGTCATGCGTGCGTGCGCGGCGCCGCGCCCCGGCCAGGACGGAACGTGGATCACCGAGGCGATGGTGCGCGCCTACGTCGCGCTGCATCGGCGCGACCTGGCGCACTCGATCGAGGTCTGGCGCGACGACGAACTGGTCGCCGGACTGTACGGGGTGGCGCTGGGACGCATGTTCTACGGCGAGTCGATGTTCACGCGCGCGACCGACGCCTCGAAGATCGCGCTCGCTGCGCTGGTGAAACTCCTGCGAGATGAAGAGGTGCCGGTGATAGACTGCCAGCAGAACACGGCGCACTTGGCGTCGCTGGGCGCGCGCGAGATCCCGCGCGCTGAATTCTGTGCGCACGTTGCCGTCGCGACGCGCCGAACGCCGATCGATTGGTCGAGCTATCGCGCAACGACGCTGAATCGCCTGCTGGGAAGCTACTGAGCAGATGGCCAACCTGAAGGAGCTGCCGTTCGCGGCCTTGCAGTTCTACGCGACGGCGCCGTACCCCTGCAGTTACCTCGAGCACCGGCAGGCGCGCTCGCAGGTGGCCACACCCGCGCATCTGATCAACGCGGACGTCTACAGCGAACTCGTCCGCATGGGTTTCCGTCGAAGCGGCATCTTCACGTACCGGCCGCACTGCGATGGATGCCGCGCGTGCATCCCCGTGCGCGTTCCGGTCGCGGACTTCCGGCCCAACCGCAGCCAGCGCCGCGCGTGGATCCAGCACCGCGCGCTCGTGACCCGTGTGGTCGGGCTCGCGTTCGATCACGAGCACTACGACCTTTACCTGCGCTATCAGTCGACGCGGCACGCCGGCGGCGGCATGGACAACGATAGCCGCGAGCAGTACTCGCAGTTTCTCTTGCAGAGCAAGGTCAACACCCGGCTCGTCGAGTTCCGCGACCCGGCGCCGCCGGAGGCGACCGACGCGCTCGGCACGCTGCGCATGGTGTCGATCATCGACATCCTGAACGACGGGCTGTCCTCCGTTTACACGTTCTTCGATCCCGACGTCCCGCGGGCGAGCTACGGCACGTTCAACGTGCTGTGGCAGATCGAGCAGTGCCGCGCGCTGCGACTGCCGCACCTGTACCTCGGCTACTGGATCGAACACAGCTCGAAGATGGCGTACAAGGCGCGCTTTCGGCCGGTCGAGCTGCTGCAGAACGGGCGCTGGGTGCGGCACGCGGCGCCGGTCGGACCGGAGCACCGCCCGTAGAATCGGCGCGTGCTCTACGACCTCGCCCGCCCGCTCTTCTTCGCTCTCGATCCGGAAACCGCCCACGATCTCGCACTCGCCGGGCTCGCGCGCGCGCACGCGCTCGGAATGACCAAGCTGGCGCGCCCGCGCGTGCCGGCCGATCCGGTCGACGCGATGGGGCTGCGCTTCCCGAATCCGGTCGGACTCGCTGCCGGGCTCGACAAGAACGCCGCGTGCATCGACGCGCTCGGCGATCTCGGCTTCGGCTTCATCGAGGTCGGCACCGTGACGCCGCAACCGCAACCCGGCAATCCGAAACCGCGGTTGTTCCGTCTGCCGAAAGCAACCGCGCTGGTCAACCGGATGGGGTTCAACAACGACGGCCTCGAGCGCTTTGTCGCCAACGTCGCGGCGAGCCGGACGTTCTCCGCCGCCGGCGGCGTGCTCGGGCTGAACATCGGCAAGAACGCGGCCACGCCGATCGAAAACGCGCTCGACGACTATGTCGTCGGGCTGCGCGCGGTGTATCCGCTGCTCGTCGAGCGGCCCGGCTACGTCGCGATCAACATCTCGTCGCCGAACACGAAGAACCTGCGCGATCTGCAGGGCGGCTTCGAACTCGACGCGCTGTTGCGCGGGCTGGCCGCCGAACGCGCGCGGCTCGCGGATCGACACGGCAGGCGCGTCCCGGTCGCGGTCAAGATCGCACCGGACCTGGACGACGAGGATTTGCCGCGCGTGGCCGATGCGCTGGTCGCGCACGGCATGGACGCGGTGATCGCGACGAACACGACGATCGCACGCGAGGGCGTCGCCGGACTCGAGCACGCCGACGAGGCAGGCGGGCTGTCGGGCGCACCGCTGTTCGCGCGCTCGACGGCGGTCGTGCGGATCCTCGCCACGCACCTGAAGGGCGCCCTGCCGATCATCGCGGTCGGCGGCATCCTGAGCGGTGCGGACGCCGTGGCCAAGGTCGAAGCCGGCGCAACGCTCGTGCAGATCTACACCGGCCTCATCTACCGCGGCCCGGCGCTCGTCGCCGAGTGCCGGCGCGCCCTGCTGGCGCGCCGTCGGTAACGCTCGATGCGCTGCTTCGTTGCGCTGTGGCCCGACGACGCGGCACGCGAGCGGCTCGCCGCCGTCGTGCGCGAACAGCAGCGGCGTTTTCCGCGGGCGCGCGCGATGTGCGCGGAGAACCTGCACCTGACGCTCGCGTTCATCGGCGAACTCGACGCGGTGCGCGCGGCGGAGGTGACGAGCGCGCTCGATGCGTTGCCTTTCGAGAGTTTCGTCTGGACGCTCGATGCGGTCGGCGCATTCGACCGTGCGCGCGTACTGTGGGCCGCCGGTCCCGACTGCGAGCCGCTCTCGCAGCTCGCACAACGGGTCCGTTCGGTGCTCGACGCGCTGCGTGTTCCGTACGACCGCAAACCCTTCATCGCGCACGTCACGCTGCTGCGCGACCTGACGCGCAGCGACGCGCAGCGCGCGGCAGCGCCGATCGTTCCGCCGATCACGTGGCAGGCGGGCCGCCCGCAACTGCTGTGCTCGGTCCACCGCGACGGCCGGCTGCGCTACGAACCCTTTGTGCCCGCGGTCACCGAGGGCGACCACTTTGGCCCGGATCAAACCTTGGCCAATCGTCCGTTGACGAAGCACGACGCCTGAACCGATCCTCGCGCCATGCGCAACGCGCGAAATGCGAGGCGGGTCCGGCACGCGGCCCGCGATGAAGGCCGCACGTGGGCCCGGTAGCGATCACCCTGCTGACGCTCGCGGGTTTCGCGGGCTTTTTCTGGCTCGCGTGGCGCAAACTGTCGATCGTCGCGGCGCTGCAGCCCGAAGTGCGTTGGGATCGCCCGGTCGAGCGGCTCGGCAAGGTGTTGCGCCTCGGCCTGCTGCAGTCGCGCATGATCGCGGGCGAATGGAAGCCGGGGATCATGCACGCGGTGATCTTTGCGGGCTTCGTCTCGCTGCTCGTGCGCAAGCTGCAGTTGATCGTCATCGGCTACGACGCGAGTTTCGTCTTCCCCGGCACGGTCGGCGGCATCTATGCCGCGTTCAAGGACCTGGTCGAGGTGGCCGTCACGGTCGCCGTGCTGTACGCATTCTGGCGGCGCTTCGTTCTGAAGCCGAAACGGCTCGAGCCGAACCGCGAAGCGATCCTGGTGCTGACGCTGATCCTCGCGATCATGGTCACCGACTTCCTGTACGACGGCTTCAAGTTCGCGCTGCTCGCCGACGCCGACGCCGGCATTGCGCACGAGCGCGCGTTCGCCGTGTTCGGTTCGCTGGTCGCGGCCGGCCTGTCGGGCCTTCCGACCGAGACGCTGACCCTGGGTTATCACGCGAGCTACTGGATCCAGATGCTCACCGTGTTCGGCTTCCTCGTGTGGCTTCCGGTCGGCGAACACTTTCACATCGTCACCGCGCTGCCCGCGCTGTTCTTCGCGCGCGAGACGCCGCTGAACCGCGTGCCTTCGCTCGACCTGGAACGCATCATGAGCGAGGACGACGCCGGCGAAATGAGGATCGGCGTACGCACCGCCGCCGACCTCGTGTGGAAGGACGCGTTCGACGCGTTCACCTGCACCGAGTGCGGCCGCTGCAAGGACGCCTGCCCGACCTTTCTGACGGGCAAGCCGCTCGCGCTGAAGTGGGTGCACGACGGCATCAAGCGTCACCTTCTCGCGCACCGCGAGGCGATCGTCGCGCACCGTGACGCCGAGCTTCCGCCGCTGGTGAGCCATGCGATTCCGGAGGAGGCGCTCTGGGCCTGCACGACCTGCGGCTACTGCGAGCGTGCGTGTCCGATCGCACTCGAACACCTCGGCAAGTTCTTCCGCATGCGGCAGCACCAGGTGCTGATGGAAGGCAACTTCCCCGCCGAGCTGAAGACGGTGTTCGACAATTACGAAAGCCAGAGCAACCCCTGGGGGCTGCCGGCGGACGCGCGCGCGGAGTGGGCGCAAGGGCTCGACGTTCCGCTGCTCGCTTCGCCCGAGCAGGCGAAGGAACTGGACTACCTCTTCTACGTCGGATCTGCGCAGTCGTTCGACGACCGCAACCGCAAGGTCGCGCGCGCGTTCGTGAAGATCCTTCGCGCAGCCGGCGTTCGCTTCGCGATCCTCGGCCCGCGCGAAGGTTCGACCGGCGAATGCGTGCGCCGCGCCGGCAACGAGATGCTCTTCCAGACGCTCGCCAAGGGGCTCATCGAGACGCTGAATGCGATGAACGTCACGCGAATCGTCACCTGCGATCCGCACGCGTTCAACTCGCTGAAGAACGAGTATCCCGAGTTTGGCGGGCGTTACGAGGTGATCCATCACACGCAGCTGATCGACGAGCTGATCCGCAGCGGACGCATCGCGCCGGCGCGCAGCTTCGAGCGCGTGATCTTCCATGAGCCGTGTTACCTCGGCCGGCACAACGGCGAGTACGAAGCGCCGCGCCGCGCGCTCGCCGCCGTGACGGCCGACGGTCCGATCGAGTTCGGGCTGAACCGCGAGAAGTCGATGTGCTGTGGCGCCGGCGGCGCGCGCTTCTGGATGGAAGAGCGCATCGGCAAGCGCATCAACGTGACGCGCGTCGAGCAGGCGCTGCCGCACGCGCCTCGCGTGATCGCGACCGCCTGCCCTTACTGCGCGACGATGATCAGGGACGGGCTCGCGCAGCTCGGCCGCGAAGGCGAGATCCAGAACAAGGACATCGCCGAGCTGGTCGCCGAGGCGCTGCCGCAGTAACGCTCAGCGCGCGCCGCGCCGCGCTCGATACAGCTCGTGAAAGGTCTTTCCGCTCGGCGCAGGAAAGTCGCGATGATCGGTCCAGCCTGACGCGAACGGCAGCGTGCGGATTCGCCGTCGCTCGCCGCCCATCCACGCGAGCACACGCGCGGCGACGCGGCTCGCCGCGCGGTACAGGGGCGGCCGCCGCGCCGCATAGCCCCAGGCCTTCAGCGCGGCGCGCTCGTACCAGGGTCGCAAGCCGCGCTCGAACTGCCGCTCGCGCAGCTTGCGCAGCAGTTCGGGCAGCGGGATCTTGACTGGACAGACGACGTGGCACTCGCCGCACAGCGTCGCAGCCTGCGGCAGATCGAGCGCATTCTCCAACCCGACGTAGCTCGGCGTCAGCACCGAGCCCATCGGGCCGGGATAGACCCAGCCGTACGCATGCCCGCCGATCTTCTGGTACACGGGGCAATGGTTCATGCACGCGCCGCAGCGGATGCAGCGGAGCATCTCCTGGAACTCGCCGCCGACGAGCCCCGTGCGGCCGCCGTCGACGAGCACGAAGTACATGTGCTCGGGACCGTCGGGCTCGCCCGCAGCGCGCGTTCCGGTCAGCAGCGACACGTAGTTCGTGATCGACTGGCCGGTCGCCGAGCGCGGGAGCAGGCGCAGCAGCGTAGCCAGGTCTTCGAGCGTGGGCAGCACCTTCTCGATGCCGGTCAGCGCGACGTGAACGCGCGGCACGATCGTGCACATGCCTTCGTTGCCCTCGTTGGTCACGAGCGCCACTGAACCGGTTTCGGCGATGAGAAAGTTGCCTCCCGAGATGCCCATGTCCGACGTCAGGAAGTGGCCGCGCAGCACCGCGCGCGCCTCGCGCGCGAGCTGGGTGATCTCGTCCTTGCGCGCGGTGCCGTGCGTGCGCGCGAACAGATCGGCGATCTCTTCCTTGTCCTTGTGGATCACGGGCGCGATGATGTGCGACGGCGGCTCGTTGTCGTTGATCTGCAGGATGTATTCGCCCAGGTCGGTCTCGACCGGCCGGATCCCGGCGGCGGCGAACGCGCGGTTCAGGCCGATTTCCTCAGACACCATCGACTTGGACTTGGTGACCTTGCGCACGCCGTGTTTGCGAGCGATTTCGACGACAAGCCGGGCGGCTTCCTCGCGCGTCTCCGCGTACAGGACGGTCGCCCCCCGCGCAGTGGCGTTGCGCTCGAAGATGTCGAGCCAGACGTCGAGCGCGGCGAGCGCGCGGTTGCGCCGCTCGACCGCTGCGGTGCGCGTGGCCTCGAAGTCGTCCAGCTCCGCGACGGCGCGCGCGCGCGCCGTGACGAACTTGTCGGCGAGCTTGGTCAGGTTCTTCTGCAACCGCGCATCCGCCAGCTTCATCGCCGCGCGCGACTTGAAGTGCATCGACTGAACCTGCATCACGCATCCCCCGCGAGGACCTGCGCGATGTGCAGCACGCGCGTCCGCTCGTCGCCGACGCGTCTCAGCCGGCCCTCGATGTTCAGCATGCAACCGAGATCGCCGAGCACGACGGCATCGGCGCCCGTCGCCCGGATGTTGCGGCACTTTTCGTCGACGATCGCCGCCGAGATCTCGCCGTACTTCAGCGAAAACGTGCCGCCGAACCCGCAACAGTTGCGGCAGTCCTTCATCTCGACGAGCTTGGCCCCGGGGACCTTGGCCAGCAGCTCCCGCGGCTGCGCCGATACGCCGAGTTCGCGCAAGCCGCTGCACGAGTCGTGGTAGGTCACGATGCCGCGGAAGTTCGACGACAGCCGATCAATCCGCGCGACATTCACGAGAAAGTCGGTCAGCTCGTACGTCTTCTCGGCCAGGGCATCGGCGCGCGCCTTCAGGTCCGGATCGTCGCGGAACAGATCGGGGTAGTGCGTCGCGATCTGGCCACCGCACGAGCCCGACGGAACGACGACATAGTCGAAGCCTTCGAACTCGCGCAGCACGCGTTCGGCGAGGGCGCGGGCCGTTGCCGAATCGCCGCTGTTGTATGCCGGTTGACCGCAGCAGGTCTGGGACTCGGGGACTTCGACGTGGCATCCGGCCAGCTCGAGCAGCTTCAGCGCGGAGAATCCGATCTCGGGGCGAACCAGATCGACGAGACAGGTGACGAAGAGCCCGACGCGCATGGACGTTTCAGGTCAAAGCGAAGATGCTGCTCTGCAGCAGCCGTGCGCTCGTGACGCGCGCCTGTCTGGACCCGCAGGGTCCGCGGCCGGCGCGGCTCGACGGCCTTTTCGTATCGTGATATAAGACGCGCGTACTGTTTTTCTGCGTCGCACCATGCCCCCTCGCCCGCCTGAGCCGCCCCCGACGCCGCGCGAAAAGACGGCGATCCAAGTGATCGAGCGAATGATGAAGCTGCTCGATGCGCTGGCCGCGCACGCCGATCCGGTGAGCTTGAAGGAACTGGCGCGGACGACCGCGCTGCATCCGTCGACGGCGCATCGGATCTTAAACGACATGGTCCTCGGCCGATTCGTCGATCGCGGCGACGCGCCGGGCACCTATCGGCTCGGCATGCGCCTGCTCGAACTCGGCAACCTGGTCAAGGCCCGGCTGTCAGTGCGCGAGGCCGCGCTCGAGCCGATGCGGGAGCTGCATCGCAAGACCGGACAGACCGTGAACCTGTCGGTCCGGCAGGGCGACGAGATCGTGTACATCGAGCGCTCGTACTCGGAACGCTCGGGCATGCAGGTCGTGCGCGCGATCGGCGGTCGCGCGCCGCTGCACCTGACTTCGAGCGGGAAGCTCTTCCTTGCCCACGACGATCCGCGGCTCGTCCGCGCGTACGCGACGCGAACCGGACTGGGCGGTCACACGCGCAACAGCATCACCGAGCTGTCCAAGCTCGAACGCGAGCTGTCGCTGGTGCGAGCGCGCGGCGTCGCGCGCGACAACGAAGAACTCGAGCTCGGCGTGCGCTGCATCGCGGCTGGAATCCGCGACGACTCCGGACGCGTGGTCGCGGGCTTGTCGGTCTCGGCCCCGGCGGAGCGCCTGCAGGAGGAGTGGATCGAGGACCTGCAGGCGACGGCGGCGAGGATTTCGGCGCGGCTCGGCTACGCGGGCGGATCGGCTGCGGCCTGATTCCGCGCCCGCGGAACCGCACTCAGATCGGCTTCGTCTGCGAACTGCCGGCGTCCGCGGACCGGTTCGACCGCTGTTCGGCGATCCAATGGCGCAGCCGCTGCGCGTCGCCGATGCGGGAATACTTGCCGACCGAGTCGAGCAGCACCATGACGACCCGCTTGCCTTCGATCACGGCCTGCATCACGAGGCAGCGCCCGGCGGCGGAGATGTAGCCGGTCTTCTGCACGCCGATGTCCCACTCCGGCTGCGAAGTGAGGCGATTGGTGTTCGCGTAACGAACGACGCGCCTGCCGAGCGGCAGGCTCAGCTCGACGCTGGTCGAGTACTCGCGGATCTCGGGATGTTCGTAGGCGGCCTTGACGAGCCGGACGAGGTCGCCGGGACTCGACCGGTTCTCGGGCGAAAGCCCGGTCGGATCCGCGAAGTGCGAGTCGTGCATGCCGAGCATCTGCGCCTTGGCGTTCATCGCCTCGACGAACGCGGGCACGCCGCCCGGGTAGGTGCGCGCAAGCAGTTGCGCGGCGTGATTCTCGGACGACATCAAGGCGAGCTGCAGCGCCTGCGCGCGCGTGAGTTTGACCCCCGGCGTCAGGCGCGAGCGCACGCGGTCGATCGTACGGTCGTAGCGCGTGACCACGAGCTGCTCGTCGAGCGGCAGCTCGGCGTCGAGCGTGACGATCGCTGTCATCAGCTTGGTGATCGACGCAATCGGCAGCACCGCGTCCGGGTTCTTCTCGAACAGCACCTCGTCGGTGTCCTGATCGACGACGAGCGCCACCGAAGATCGCAGGTCGAGCGGATCGTCGACCCTGTGCAGCCCCGCGCGCATCCCCTCGCTGGGGACCGCGGGCCGGCGGACGACCTTGCGCTTGGCCTGCTTGGCGGCGGGCCGGCTCGCGACCTTCGTTTTCTGCGCGCCGCCCGACACCGCGGCCGCACTGGCGGTCCGCTGCGCCGGCGCATCGGTTCGCTTTGCGGTCTGAGCCGACGCCAGTGTTGGTAGGCAGAAAGCCAGCACGAGTACGAAAAACCTGCTCACTTCTTCCCCCAGTCGAGTGCCGTTCGGGCGAAACGGTCGGGCGGTGCGATCGATCGGGCGGGTCGGCTGCGACGCGCGCCCGACGCGAGGCGCGCCAGCCGCGCCTCGCACCGATCGAGATTCACACGCCGGAATTCAAGAGACTCGCGCGATCAATCGGCGTAAACGCCGGCTTTCTTGATGATCGGCGCCCACTTATCGATCTCGGCTTTCAGATGAGCGGCATGCGCCGCCGGGGTAATCCGTTCGGGCGGATACACCGTCGCGCCGAGATCGGCCATCCGCTTGACGAAGTCGGGATCCTTCGCGGCCGCCTGCAGTGCCGCGACGAGCTTGTCGACGGCCGCCTTCGGCGTGCCCTTCGGCGCGTAGACACCGTGCCAGACGCCGACTTCGAAGCCCTTCAGACCGCTTTCGTCGAGCGTCGGGACGTCAGGCAGCACGGCCAGGCGCCGCAAGCTCGTCGTCGCGTAGACCTTTACGCCCTTGGTCGGGTCCGCGCGGTTGGCCTGGATCTGGCCGGTCGTGTTCGTCGTCTGATCGCAAGTGAAATCGATCTGCTTGGCGAGCAACGCGTTGATCACGTCCGCCGTTCCCTTGAACGGCACGGTGGTCACGTCGGTCTGGATCGCGCTCATGAACAGCAGCCCGCACAGATGCGACGCCGCTCCGACGCCCGCGTTTCCGTAGTTGAGCTTGTCCTTGTTCGCCTTCACATACGCGATGAATTCGCCGATGTTCTTGGGCGGGAAGTCCGAGCGCGCGACGATCGTCATCGGCGTGTCGACGATCAGCCCGATGTACTCGAAGTCCTTGAGCGGATCGAACTGCAGCTTGCGGTACAGCGTCGGCGCCGTCGACATGCCGATGTGATGCAGCAGGATCGTGTAGCCGTCCGGCGCCGCGTTCTTCGCGCGCGTGACGCCCACGGTACCGCCGGCACCGCCGACATTTTCGATCACGACTTGCTGGCCGAGATGCTTGCTCATGGCGAGCGCCAGCGAGCGACCGACGGTGTCGGTCGGTCCGCCGGCAGTGAACGGCACGATCATCGTGATCGGCCTCGACGGATAGGCTTGTGCGAGCGCAGCGGTACTCACCGCAAACGCGGCGGAGAACGACAACAGGCGGCGCAGGAATCCCACGGATGTCTCCTTTCGAGTTCGCCCTGTTTAGCTGTCGGGCACGGCGATTCTACTGACGAACGAGTTGCCGCCAAGCCCCTTGCCCATCCGCATTTGCGCGTACGCGGGAGTGCGCGGACCCATTGCACTTCGATCGATCAGATCGCCGCAGCGATCGCTGCGCCCAGCTCGGCGGTACCTGCCGTGCCGCCGATGTCGCGCGTCAGCGGCGCGTGTTTTGGCCCGGCTTCCAGCACGCGTTCGATCGCGCGCACGATCGCGGCGCCGGCATCCGGGTGCCCCAGCCAGTCCAGCATCAGTGCAGCGCTCCAGATCTGACCGATCGGATTGGCGATTCCCTTGCCCGCGATATCGGGCGCAGAGCCGTGCACGGGTTCGAAAAGCGACGGGTACTTGCGGTCGGGGTTGAGGTTCGCCGACGGCGCGATCGCGATCGTTCCCGTGCACGCCGGACCGAGGTCCGACAGGATGTCGCCAAACAGATTGCTCGCCACGACCACGTCGAACTGCTCGGGCCGCTGAACGAAGTGCGCGGTCAGGATATCGATGTGGTACTTGTCGTGCCGAACGGCCGGAAATTCGCGCGCGATCGCTTCGACCCGTTCGTCCCAATAGGGCATCGTGATCGAGATGCCGTTGCTTTTGGTCGCTGAGGTCAGGTGCCGGCGCGGCCGCTTCGCCGCCAGGTCGAATGCGAATCGGACGACCCGGTCGATCCCGATCCGCGTCATCACCGTTTCCTGGATCACCACCTCGCGCTCTGTCCCCTCGAACATGCGGCCGCCGATCGACGAGTACTCGCCCTCGGTGTTCTCGCGGACGACGACGAAATCGATCTCGCCGGGCTTGCGCGGCCGGCCGTCGCGGTCGACGAGCGGCGACGGAATCCCGGGCATCAGCTTGCACGGACGCAGGTTGACGTACTGGTCGAACTCGCGCCGGAACTTCAGCAGCGAGCCCCACAGCGAGACGTGGTCGGGCACGGTCGCGGGCCAGCCGACCGCACCGTAGAAGATCGCGTCGTGGCCGCCGATCCGCTCCTTCCAGTCGGGCGGCATCATCTCGCCGTGCTTTGCGTAATAGTCGCAGCTCGCGAAGTCGAAGTGATCGAGCTGCAGCTCGATGCCGAACCGGCGCGCCGCCGCGTCGAGCACGCGCAGCCCTTCGGGGACGACTTCCTTGCCAATGCCGTCGCCGGGGATGACGGCGATCCTGTGTTTGCCCATCTCGCTACTCCATCGACTGCGCGAACCGTCCGGCGGGTTCGCATCCGGTTGTGCCGCTGTGGCCCATTCTTGGAACGATGCCGCTCAAACGTGGATCGGCTCGAGCGCAGCGCGCAGCGCCGCCGGCAACGGCGTCGGCCGGCGCGTCGCGCGATCGACATACACGTGAACGAAGTGCCCCTGCGCGCACGCGTCTTGCCGGTCGTCCGCAAAGATGCCGATCTCGTAACGCACGCTCGACGTGCCGATGCGAGCGACGCGCAATCCGCCGACGACGGTCTGTGGAAACGCCAGCTCGCTGAAGTAGTTGCACTGCGTTTCGACAACCAGCCCGATCGTGGCGCCTCGCGCGACATCGAGGACGCCCGAACGGATCAGGTATTCGTTGACCACCGTATCGAAGAAGCTGTAGTAGACGACGTTGTTGACGTGGCCGTACGCGTCGTTGTCCATCCAGCGCGTCTGGATGGACAGGAAATGCCGATAGTCCGACCGGCGATTCGGTGCCTGGCGCTCGCTCACGGTCGATTTCCCACGCGCTTGTTCTTCAGCACCAGCGCCACGCCGGCGATCGTCACGAACACCCCCAACCAGGCAAGCGGCGCGAGCCGCTCGCCAAACCACGTCCAGGCCATCAGCGCGGTCACCGGCGGAGTCAGGTACATCAGACTCGCAACCTCGGTGGCGCGGCCGCGGCGAATCATAGCGAGCAGAAGGCTGATCGCCACGAGCGACAGGCCAACGACAGCCCAGGCGAGCGCGAGCCAGAACTCCGGCGTGTAGTTCACGCGCAGGGTCTCGGTGACCAGCGCGAACGGCAGCAGCAGCGCGAACGATGCGCCGAACTGAATCACGCTGCCGGTGCGCAGATCGACCGGTCCGCAGAACTTCTTCTGATACAGCGTTCCTGCCGTGATGCCGACGAGCGCCAAGACATTTACCGCCGTCGCATGCCAGCCGGCGCCGGCCAACGTCAGCCGATCGGACAGAACGAGCGCGATGCCAGCGAATCCCAGCGCAAGCCCCGCCCACTGCCGCAGCGAAGCACGCTCTCCGACCGCGATCCCGAGCAGCGCGGTCAGCAGCGGTTGCGCACCGACGATCAGCGCGGACACACCGGCCGGCATACCTTGCGCGATCGCGTACCACACCCCGCCGAGATAAACCGCCTGCAGCAGCACGCCGGCGACCGCGACATGCAGCCACTGAAGGGGACCGCGCGGCCACGGGGCGCCGCTCGCCCAGATCATCGGAAGCAGCAGCGCCACGATGCCGGCAAAGCGATACAAGAGGAACGTCAACGGCGGCGCATGCGGCGCCGCGTACTTGGCGACGATGAACCCCGTGCTCCACAAGAGCACGAACGCGATCGGCATCGCCGCCAGCCAGCGCTGCCGCGCCCCGCGCGCCGACGTGGTCGCCGGCTCAGGCACGGGCCGGCTCCGGATCCATGCGCGCAGAACACCTCCGCCAGTGTAGGTACGCAGCGCGCACCGTGTTGAAGTGCACATCGACCGTGACGTCGATGTCGCGGCCGTAGCCGCCCGCCATCGCCACGACGATCGGCGCGCCCAGGCGGAATGCGAGGTCGAACACGCGTGCATCACGCTTTGCCATTCCGGCCGTTGTCAGCGCGAGCCGGCCGAGACGGTCGTTTTCGTGCGCATCGGCGCCGGCGAGATAGACGATCAGCTCGGGACGGAAGCGCGCACACATCTCGTCGAGTGCCTCGTCGAGTACGCGCAGGTACTCGGCGTCGCCGGTCCCGTCGGGCAGGTCTCTGTCGAGATCGCTTCGCGACTTGCGAAACGGGAAGTTCCGCTCGCCATGCAGCGACAGCGTGAACGTCGTCGCGTCGCCGGCGAGGATCGCCGCCGTGCCGTTTCCTTGATGCACGTCGAGATCGACGATGGCGACGCGCAGCGCGCGTCCGGCCTCGGCCTGCATGGCTCGGGCCGCGACTGCGGCGTCGTTGAACACACAGTAGCCCTGCCCGCGGTCGCGCTGGGCATGATGTGTGCCGTCCGCGAGATTGACGGCCACCCCCTCGGACAGCGCCGCGCGAGCAGCCGCGATCGTCGCGCCGACGGAACGCCGCGATCGTTCGACCAACGCCGGCGACCACGGGAACCCGATCGCGCGTTGTTCGGCCGCCGACAGTTCGCCGCGCACGACCCGGCCGATGTATTCGCGGTCGTGCGCAAGTTGAAGTTGGTCGACGGTTGCGGCGACCGCGTCAATCAGATGTACGGACGCCAGCTCCGCGGCCACACGCGCCCGCAACCGCCCGTACTTAGCCGCGGGAAAGCGGTGACCGGCCGGCAGAGGCAGCGGGCAGCGGTCGCAGTGAAAAGCCTTCAACGGATGGCGCCCTGCAGCAAGCTAGCCTCGCCCGAACCGTCGCGCCTCACACAGATCCACGCCGCGACGCGGCAGTCGACGGCCATCCGGCCAGTAAACATACTTCCAGCTCATTGGATAATGCATTGATAAATAAGAGAATTGCAGACAATCTTGCCGATCGACCCCAGGATTGCCGCAAAGCAGCAAAAATCGCTTGACAGCGGATGTCCGATCAATAGAATTCGGTTTGTGCGTCGCACCATTCCAGTGTGCGACGCAATGAGTCAGGGACCCGGGACCCGCCCGGGAATCGGAGCCACAGGGACCAGAGGAGAAGTTCATGATTGCAACCCCCGCCCAGTTCGCCGAACTGCAGAAGGGCCAGATGGATGCGCTGTACGCACTGTCGCACGCCATGTTCGACGCGACGGAAAAGCTCGTCGACCTCAACCTCGCCGCCACGAAGGCCGTGATGGAAGAAACCGCCGAGAGAGCCCAAGCGCTGATGAGCGTCAAGGACGTGCAGGAACTGCTCGCACTCACCGGCGGGCTGGCGCAGCCGACCGTCGAAAAGCTGGCGAGCTACAACCGCACCGTGTACGGCATCGCGAGCGGCGCCGGCGCGGAAGTGTCGAAGATCGTCGAGACGCAGATCGCCGACACGAACAAGAAGGTGTCGGAACTGATCGAGTTCGCTGCGAAGAATGCGCCTGCGGGCTCGGAGCCTGCCGTGGCGATGCTCAAGAGCATGCTGGCCGCCGCCAACACCGCGTACGACACGTTCAGCAAGGCGGCCAAACAGGCCGTTGAAATGGTCGAGTCGAACGTCACTGCTGCCACGTCGGCGACGATGAAGGCCGCAGCCGCGGCAAATGACGCCGTCAAGGCCAAAGGCCGCAAAGCCGCGTGAGCGACGGCGCGAGTACAAACGGGCTAGCCCCTTGATGAAGCGGATCTTCGCCCCATCTTGAAGAGGTTTATCCACGTACCGAGAGGTGCGAAGCGCGGCGGAAGACGACGGAATCTTGTCATTGGTCAGATATGCCGCCGCAAAATGGTCGAAGATTCACGCATCGGAAACGAACGCATAAGGTAACTTAGCCTCGTATCCTGTAACGGTTGTCTCCTTGGCACCACTTGTTTGGACGCGACGTCCAAACTCCTTCTGTCTCCTCCTTTGGTGGTGCTTTTCGAGCCCGGTCTCTGACCGGGCTCTTTTTTTTCGCCCCCGCTATCACACGGGCACGACTTCGAACGGCGCTCCGAGTTGCCGCACCCGGTCGAGCAACAGACCGAAAGCAGGCTCCACCGCCTTCGGCGGCCCCTTGACCCCGAGCTCGATGTGGCGACGCGCCACCCTTCCGTCGCTGCCATTGCCCACCGAGGGCAGGCTGAACGCCTTGACCTCGGGAAACTTCGCCTCGACCTCCTCCATGAGCGGGGCGATCGCCGACTCGGGCGTTTCGAAGACGAGCATCGCGCGCTCGACGTGAGGAACCCGGTTGAAGTATGCGCGGTACTCGCTGTCCAGGATCGACTCGATCATCGGCCAGGCCATCACCGGAAAGCCTGGCATGAAGTAGTGACGCGCCACCGCGAACCCCGGGATCCGGTTGAACGGGTTCTCGATGATGCGCGCGCCGCGAGGGAACTCACCCATCTTGAGCCGCTGCCGGTTCTCCGGCGTGCTCATGTCGGCGCTGCCGCGCCCCTCTGCGGCCATCTCGGCACAGCGCTGCGCGATCAGGGCCGCCGCCTCGGGATGCAACTCGAGCTCCACGCCAAGCGCCTCGGCCGCGGCGTGCCGCGTATGGTCGTCCGGCGTCGCGCCGATACCGCCGCAGCTGAACACGACGTCGTCAGTGCCGAACGACCGGCGCAAGGGATCGGCGATCATCGCGCGGTCGTCCGGAAGGTAGTGAGCCCACGATAAGCGCAGTCCGCGGGCGTTGAGCAGCTCGATGACCTTGGGGAAGTGCTTGTCCGTTCGCTTCCCAGACAGGATCTCGTCGCCGATCACGTACAGCCCGAAACGTGGGACCACGCGCTCACCTCATGCCGATGCGTCGAACAGACGCTTCAAGCCCAGCCACTGCTGTGCCCAGAAGCCGCGCCCGTAATCGCGTCCGCTCCCGGCTGGTGACGGGAGCTGATCGCGAACACCGGTCGGTTCGATCGCGCGGCCGAAGTCGGCCGTGCCGAACCACTGGTCCCACAGCGGACACAGTACGGCGAAGTTGCAACCGTAGCGCCGACCCTCGTGTCCGACGCCGATCGCATGATGGCGTCGATGGAACACCGGCCCCACGAGCACTCGTCTCAGCGGCCCCATCGTCCAAGCGACATTGGCGTGCTGCAGGCTTTGCAGCACGCGTGTGGCGATGATCAGCCCGACGAACTGCGACGGACCGACTCCGATCGCCAACGCCACCGCGGCCTTGGCTCCATCGACGATGAAACTGTCGAGCAGGTGATTGCGGCTGTCGGTCCAGAACGACATCTTCTGCTGCGAGTGATGCAGTGAATGCAGCGCCCACCACCACCGGAAGCGGTGCTGCGCGCGATGCAGCCAATAGTCGGTGAAGTCCAGCGCGATCAGATAGAGCGTGAAGCTCACGAGCGGGCCGTCGGTGACGCCGGGCCAAAGCGCGTCGAGCTCGAAAGGCGTGTAACCGGCACCGCGCAACGCCTGTGTGACACGATCGACGAGCGGCGTCATCACGAAGAACATCAGCAGCGAGAACGCGCCGAGTCTGTGCAGCAGCGTGTAGATCACGTCGACGCCGACACCGCGCCGATCGATCCACCGCTCGGCCGGACACAGCGTTTCGAGCGGCCGCAGCACCGCGTACAGAAGCACGACCTGAAGCGCGCCGAGCAGGAACCACTCCGTCGCTGCATACGCGTCCTCGACGTAGCGCATACCGCCAATCGCGTACAACAGCGGCTGCACGACCGCCTCGAACACCGCTGTCTGTGCTGCGTCGAACAGTTGCCGCCAGCCTTCCATCCCGCTACCTCGTCGCCGCCGCCAGCTGCGCGGGGACCGCGCCGGCTTCGGCACGGTATTGCGGATGCTCGCGCAACGTGCGGAAGCACAGCCCGCGGCGCTTGAGCCCCGCGATCAGCGGGTCGATCATCGGCGCGAACGGCTCGCGCCGCGACCGGATGCCCAGGTGCGCCATCAGCACATCGCCGTCGCGAACGCGCTCGAGCGCACGCGCGAGCAGTCTGTCGTTCGGATAAGTCTCCGACGGCAACTCGTCCCCCAGAAAACCGGCATCGGCCCAATGAACGTGCGAATAGCCGCAAGCGCGGGCGGCGGCGAGCGCGTTGGGCGTCGTCGTGCCGCCCGGCGCGCGCCATAGCGCGTCGAGCCGACGGCCGGTCAGCGCAGCGAACGCGTCGTTGACGCGGCCCAGCTCTTCGCAGACCTGCGCCGGTGACAGCACGACCGCGTGCCCCGCCGACTCGCCGAACTGCGGCCGGTAACGCACGCCGCCGCCCGGCGTGTCCGCCGCGAAGCGGCCATGCCGCCATGTGTGACTGCCGAAAGCGTGTCCCTCGTCGGTACGCGCTTTCCAGTACGCGCCCCAGCTCGGGCCAAGCGCGTCGTCGCCGCGAAACGTGCGTTCGTTGGCCAGAAAGAAAGTGGCCCGAACCTCGTGCCTGCGCAGGATCCGCGCGATCTCCTCCGCGTGGCGCATGTCGCCGGTGTCGAAGGTCAGGAACACCACACCCCGGCAGTCCGAAGCGACCGCCGGCATCGTCGCGGCCAACGCGTTGACGAGCCACGCCGCCGCGAACCAGGCGCGACGGGACGACCGCCCCGTCATCGCCACGGTGCGGAATTCGCCAGGAAAACGCCGTGCGGCGACTTGCCGACCGGGATCGTCTGCACGACCTTGCGCGCGGCGATATCGACGACGGCCACGCGCTTGGCCCAGCGCTGGGTCACCCATAGCAGCTTGCCGTCGGCGGTGACGTCCATGCAATCGGGGCCGTTCGGCACCGCGATGTCGAACTTCTTCTCGAGCGTCACCTGATCGACCAGGCTCACGGTGTCATCGACGCGATTGCTGACGAAGACATGCCGGCCGTCGCCGAGCGGCCGGAAGTTGTGCGCACCCTTGCCGGTGACGATGCGCTTGACGCTCTTCTGCGCACGCCAGTCGATCACCTCGACGTAGTCCCTGCCCATCACGCCGACGAGCAGGTAGCGGTCGTCCGGCGTCATCCAGATCCCCGCGGGCAGGTCGCCGACCTTGAGCTTCCAGGCGACGCTCTGGTCGGCTAGCCGGACCGCAGCCACTTCGTGGCTCTCCTGCAGCGTGACGAAAACGAACTGGCTGTCGGCGGAGAAGGTCAGGTGGCTCGGAGCCTTCGCCAGCGCGATCTGCCGCACGGGACGGAACGTGACCCGCGCGCCTTCGCCCTCGACCGAGTAGACATCGATGCGGTCCAGCCGCAACGCCGCGGTCACGAACCACTTGCGGTCTGGCGAATAGCCGAGCTGATACGGGTCGGGCACGTTGCGCATACGCCGCTGCACCTCGCCCGTCACCGGATCGAGGAAGTGCAGGTCGTTGCTCATGGCGTTGGCGACGATCAACGCGCGACCGTCCGGAGTGCGCATCAGATGGTGCGGCTCCTTGCCCGCGTCGAAACGCCGAACCTCGGTGCGCGTGACCGGGTCGATCACGCTGACCGACGCCTCCCCGGAGTTCAGCACGACGACGACATTGCTCCAGGCCGCGATCGGCCACGCCAGCAGCACGGCCATCGCGGCGGCCCATCTTCCAGCAAGCACGTACACGGCACCCCCTCTCTCTGGGCGGCGATTCTAGCTGCGAGGCGAGTCGTCGCCGCGCCCGGAATAGCCCCGTTTGCCGACTGCAACCAGTTGTTTCATCCGTCCACGCCGCAGACCGGCAGGCCGTTGACAGAACAGACGCACCCGAACCGGGATGCGTGCTAGAAGACGTCAACGCCCTTCGAGGTCCAGCATGTTCATCGCCCAACGCCGGTATCGATGGCTTCGCATCGGTCTGCTGAAGTTCGCGGCGCTCGTCCTGGCCACCGGCTGCGTGGTCACGGCGCCGAGTGCGCGCACCGATCCCCAAGACGCCGTCGATCCGCCCGCGCGCGTCGGCCGCATCGCGCTGCTGTCCGGGCCCGTGACGCTGACCGACCTGCTCGACGGCGACTCCGAGGCCGCCACGCTGAACTGGCCGATCACCTCGCAGCAGCGACTGAGCACGGGCCACGTCGGTCGCGCCGAAGTCCGGATCGGTTCGCTCGCGGTCCGTCTCGACAGCGATACCGTCGTCGACTTCAATCGCATCGACGACGAGCTGATCCAGATCGTCATCCAGCGCGGGACCGCCGCGCTGCGCGTGCGCAATCGCGAGCTGCTGCGCGAAATCGACCTCCTCACTCCGCGCGAACGCATCGCGTTCGACGACGTAGGGCGCTACCGGGTCGATGTCGACCGCGCGGCCGGGATCACCGCGGTCACCGCGCACGTCGGCTACGCGCGCATCAGCGCCGGCCGCAATACCTTCGTCGTGCAAAGCGGCCAGCGCGGCGAGTTGAGTTCGTATCCGATGGTGTCGTTTCAGCTCGTCACGCCTGCGCCCGATACGTTCGACGACTGGGTCGCCGCCCGCGACCGGCGCGACGACGCGCTGCGCAGCCGGCACTACGTTTCGGAGGAAACGACCGGCGTCGAAAGCCTCGACGACTTCGGCGAGTGGCGCACGGTCGAGAGCTACGGCCCGGTCTGGTTCCCGTCGGGCGTACCGGTCGGCTGGGCCCCGTATCGCTACGGCCGCTGGGCATGGATCGCGCCCTGGGGCTGGACGTGGATCGACGAAGCGCCGTGGGGCTTCGCGCCTTTCCACTACGGCCGGTGGGTGCTCGTCGGCGGTGTGTGGGGTTGGGTGCCCGGCGTCATCGTGCCGCGCCCCGTTTACGCGCCGGCGCTCGTCGTCTGGTACGGAACGCCCGGCGTGAGCGTCGGCGTGACGATCGGCGGCCCCGTCGGCTGGTTTCCGCTCGGTCCGCGCGAGGTGTTCATCCCCTACTACCGGTGCTCGCGCCGCCACATCAACTACGTGAACGTCCAGCACGTCACGAACATCACCCAGATCACGGTCATCAACCCGCCGCCGCGTTACGTGCATCAGCAGCCAGGGCACTCGACCTGGGCGCCCGGCGATGCGCTGCTGCGCCGCATCCCGGTGCACAACGTCGCGCGTCCGGCGCCGAACGACTGGGTGAAGATCCCGACCCGAACGACGCCGCCGGTCATCGTCTCGGGCGAAGCGAGCAAGAAGCGACTGATCGCCAATTCCGTCGCCGCCCCGGCACCCGTCCCGCGCGACGCAGGCGGGCCCAAGCCGGACCGCCAAGGCGAGGATCGGCACGTGCGGCCGCAGCCGCGCGAAGCCGCGCCGCCCGCTGCCGAGCGGCGCCCCGACGGCGAACGCGTCCGCGCGATGCCCACGCCGGAGCGTGCGCACGAGCTGTCGCCTAAGCGCGCACAGCCTGCGCCGACGGTGCCCGCCCAACCGCCCGCCGTGACGCCCACGCAGCCTCCGCCAGTTCTCCCCAGGCCACGCAGCGTCGAAGGCGAACCGCGGCAACCGCCAAAGCGCGTCGCGCCTGTTCCCGAAGGCGTCCAGCCCCCGCCGACCCACGTTCCCGCTCCGGGCGGTCGCCCGCAGCCGCGTGTCGATGCTCCGCGGGTCGAGCAACCGCGTGCCGCGCCGCCCGCTGCGGACCCGCCGCGCGAAGTCCGGCCGCAGCCCAAGGAGCGCGGCCCCGTCGAAAGCGGGCCAAAGCCCAAAGCGCCCGCGGAGCAGGCCGGTCACGAGCGTCGAGGCAAGCTGCAGATGCGTCCGGAGTGACACGCGACCGCGGTCATTCGCGTCGAGCGAACCGCTGTGCATGCGCCGTGCCTGACGCGTGACACGGAACTCGCGCGCTTTTCGAGGCTGCGCCGCGCAGTGACCTGCGCTTAGAATGGCCCGGCAGTTCCGCATCACGCGTTCCGCCAAGGGAGGCCGACCATGACGAAGTTCAGTTCACTCGCTCCCGCGGCCCTGACCGTTGCGCTCCTCGGATGCGCGACCCCGGGCGCCCAGAACCCTGCGCCGGCGGCGCCGACCACCTTCAAGGCAGCCCACGTCGAGGTGGTTTCCGCGCAGTTCGGTGTGTTCGGCGCCGATCCGACCGGTCGCCGCATCCTGTTCGAAACGAACAAGTTCCCCGCGATCACGGCCGCGCCGTACGGCTGGTACATCGTCTTCAAGGCCGACAAGCCAACGGTGATCTGGCGCGAGGAATTCGAGCTGCCAGAGGCACCGCCCACCTGGGGGCCGGGTGAAGCGTTGGGCATCTACACGATCTCGCCCGACCGCAAGACGGCCGTCACCGAGCGCATCATCCCGACCCGGCTCGGCTTCATCGCCAACGAGTGGCGCTACGCGCCCGGCGATCCGATCGGGTCGCACGCGATGCGCGTCTACATCGACGGCCAGTTGATCAAGGAATTCAAGTTCGACATCGAGGAAGCGCCGGACGGCGACCGCGGCGGACCGCGCAACCCGCATGGGCCGCGCCGCGGCGGATCGACGACCTGAATCGGCATCCCTTTGCGAACGCTGCGCGCGAGCGCGCTCGCTGTGCTGCTGAGTGCGGCCGCGGGTATCGCGTCGGCGATCGACATCGACGCGCTGTGGGAGTACGCCGATCCGGCGGCGAGCGAGTCGCGCTTCCGCACAGCGCTCGAAAGCACGCGGGGGGACGACCGGCTCGAACTGCTGACGCAGATCGCACGCACGTTCTCGCTGCGGCGCGACTTCGCCAAGGCGCACGCGCTGCTCGACGAAGTCGAACCGCAGCTTTCCTCCGCAGGACCGCGCCCGAAGGTGCGCTACCTGCTCGAGCGGGGGCGCAGCTTCAATTCCGCCGGCGAGCGCGAAAAGGCGCGGGCGGTGTTCGTACAGGCATGGGAGCTCGGCCAGTCCGCCGGAATCGAAGGGCTCGCGGTCGATGCCGCGCACATGGTCGCGATCACCTACGCCGGCTCGCTCGACGCGGTCGAGTGGAACCGCCGCGGGCTCGCCATCGCGCGTGCATCGCACGATGCCAAGGCACGCACGCTGATCCCGGCGATGCTGAACAACGCCGCTTGGGATCTGCACGACCTCGGGCGCTACGCCGAAGCGCTGCCGCTGTTCGAGGAGGCGCTTGCCGAATGGACCGCGCGACGGCGACCCGAGCAGATCCGCTTCGCGAAGTACGCGGTCGGCCGCTGCCTACGACTGCTGAACCGCGGCGGCGAAGCGCTTTCGATTCAGCGCGCGCTCGAGCGCGAATACGCCGCCGCCGGCAAGCCCAGCGGTTACGTGTTCGAGGAGATCGCCGAACTCCTCGACGCGAGCGGGAAGACCGACGAGGCGAGGCCGTATTTCCGTCGGGCGGCCGAGATCCTCGGCGCAGACGAGTGGCTGGCCAAGAACGAAGCGGAGCGGCTTGCACGGCTGCGCGCCAAGGCCGTCGAATAGGCCAAGGGCGCGAAGTCCGCGTGGGGCACACTCGCCGAGAACCGCCGGACCGTCTTGAGGCGGCCGTCAAAGACGGTTCAGCGCCGCACCCGGTCGCGTGAAGGAAGCCGGTACATCCACACGGCGAGCGCGAGTCCACCCGCGGCCAGCGCGACCTGCAGCCACGCCGGCCGGACGAACAGAATGATCGAAAGCGAAAGCGTTACGAGCATCATCCCGATCGCCGCCACCTTGGTCCGGTACGGAATCGAGCGATGCTTGCGCCACTCGTGGATCATCGGACCGAAGGTTCGGTTCGACAGCAGCCAGTAGTAGAAGCGCTTCGATGCGCGCGCGTAGCAGGCCGCTGCGAGCAGCATGAACGGCGTCGTCGGCAGTACCGGCACGAACAGGCCGATCAAGCCGAGCGCGACGAACGCGGTGCCGGCGACGAGCAGCAGCCCGCGGACGATCGGCGACGCATGCTCACGCACCGCGTCGTCGCCGCCGTCCGCTTCCGACCGGATGTCCCGCACGCGCTGGTTCCTATGCACACCTGGATGAGACGAGAGGGCCGACCGCCGCTACTCTAACGGCAACGCGACCCGCTCCGGTTGAACCCGTGAGAACCCGATGACGCCGACTCCGCTCACCATCGCCGCGCTTTCGGTCGTCGCATTCGGCCTGCTGTTCGTCGTCGCCGGCGTCGTCGCGCTGTTTCGTGTGCGCCCGCTGCGCGCGTTGATGCGCCTGCTCGCAGGCGCGCTGCTGATCGCGACCGGTGCACTGATCAGCGCTGTCGCGATCGGAGTCCAAGGCTATCGCGCGCTGACGCACGAGGAGATCGCCGCGCGGATCGACGTCAAGCCGCTCGGTCCGCAGCGCTTCGCGGCGACATTTCGCTTCGCCGACGGCCGCAGCGCGAGCTACACGCTCGCCGGCGACGCGATCTACGTCGACGCGCACGTGCTGAAGTGGAAGCCATGGGCCAACGTGCTGGGCCTGCACACGGCGTACGAACTGGCGCGCGTCGCCGGCCGTTACGACGACATCGACAAGGAACGCAGCGCGCCGCGCACCGTGCACGCGCTCGGCGCCGAGCGCCCGATCGACCTGTTCGCGCTGCGCAAGCGTTACGCGTGGCTGGCACCGATGTTCGACGCCGAGTACGGATCGGGAACGTTCGCCGCGGCGGACAAGGCGCAAGTGCTCGAGTTGCGCGTGTCGACGACCGGACTGCTGCTGCGGCCGCTCGTCAGCGGCGCAGGCTCTCCCACGCCTTCGCCAGACGCTTCGCGCTGACCGGCATCGGCGTGCGCAGCTCCTGAGCGAACAGCGACACGCGCAGCTCTTCCAGCAGCCAGCGGAACTCCTCCAGCCGCGGATCGGCCACGCCTTTGCGCGCGGCCAGCTCGCGCAGATACGGCGTCTGCAATTGCGCGACTTCGCTCATCCGCTGCGCGTCGCGCGCGGGATCGGTCTTGAGCTTGTCGAGCCGCAGCGCGATCGCCTTCAGATACCGCGGGTAGTGCGCCAGCTGCGCGGCCGGCGTATCGACGATGAAGCGCTTCGGGAACAGCCGCGCGAGCTGCTGCTCGATGTCGGCGACCGCGGCGCCAAACGCGCGCGCGGCGGCGAGCTTCTTCGGCAGCGCCGCCGCTTCCTGCACGATCGCGGCCACGAGCCGCGCCACTTCCTGCGCGATCAGGTTGAGCTTTCCGCGCGCGTCGTTCTTGCGGACGACGAAGCTCGCGTTGTCGGTCGGCCAAGGATCGGCGAGGCAGGTGCGATCGATCGCCGCCGTGATCACCTGATCGCGCAGGTCCTCGAAGCTCGGAAGCGCGGCGGCGAGCGTCGGCACGACGCTCGCCTGCATTTGCACGGTCTGCAGGGCGCTCAAACTCCGTTCGACGAACTTCACCTGCTCTTTCAGTTGCAGGCGAAACAGCCGCCGCAACCCGTCGCGATGCTTGGCGCGCGCCTGCTCGGCGTCGTCGAACACTTCGACTTCGCAGCGATCGCCGCGGTCGACGAGCGCCGGGAATCCGATCAGCTTCTGGCCCTTGCGCTCGATTTCCAGCAGCTCGGGCAGTTCGCCGAAGTCCCAGTCGGTGATGTTCTCGTGCAAGCCGACGGCGGCCTTCGCATCCTGCGCCGCCACCTCGCGCAGCCGCTGCTGCGCCTGCTCGCCCAGTTCGGCGCGCAGCGCGGCCAGACTGCGGCCCATGCCGAGCTGACGGCCGTGTTCGTCGACGACCTTGAAGTTCATCGTCAGATGCGCCGGCAGCGTTTCGAGCTTGAAGTCGCCGGGTTGGCAAACGACGTTGTTCTGCTCGCGCAGGTCGGCGATCAACGCGTCGATCAACGACCGCTGCGGCGCGGCCAGCTCCTGCCGATGCCGCTCGACGAATCCGGCCGCGTACTCGGGCAGCGGCACGCAGTGGCGACGCAACTTCTGCGGCAGGCTCTTCAGCAGCAGGTGCATCTTCTCCTTCAGCATGCCGGGCACGAGCCAGTCGCAGCGCACGGCATCGACCTGATTCAGCGCCACCAGCGGCACCGTCAGCGTGACGCCGTCGCGCGGACTGCCGGGCTCGAAGTGGTAGGAAAGCGCCATCGTCACGCCGCGCATCTCCCACTGCTTCGGAAACAGCTCGGTCGTCACCCCGCGCGCTTCGTGCCGCATCAGCTCGTCGCGATTGAGGAACAGCAGCTTCGGTTGCGCCTGCTCCGCCTGCCGGCGCCACTTCTCGAACGTCGCCCCCGAGACCACGTCCGCGGGGATCAGCGCGTCGTAGAAGCGGTAGATCAACTCGTCGTCCACCAGCACGTCGGGGCGGCGCGTCTTGTGTTCGAGTTCGCGGATCTCGCGCACCAGCCGGCGGTTGTGAGCGAAAAACGGCGCCTGGGTTTCGTACTCGCCCTCGACCAGCGCTTCGCGGATGAAGATCTCGCGCGCGGCCCGCGGGTCCTTCGAACCGAACTCGACGCGCCGCTGGTTGTAGACGACCAGGCCGTACAGCGTGGCGCGCTCGAACGCGATCACCTGCGCGGGCTTTTTTTCCCAGTGCGGATCGCTCCACGACTTCTTCAGCAGATGGTGGCCCACGCGCTCCAGCCATTGCGGCTCGATCGTGGCCACGCAGCGCGCGAACAGCCGCGTCGTTTCGACCAGTTCCGCCGCCATCACCCAGCGCCCCGCCTTTTTCGCCAACGGCGAGCCGGGCCAGACGAAGAACTTGATGCCGCGCGCGCCGACGTACGGCGGCTCGCGATAATCGGCGTCGAGCGTCTTGAAGCCGACGTTGCCGAGCAGCCCGGCCAGCAGCGACAGATGCACCTGCTCGAAGGTCGCCGGGGTGCTGTTGCCGCGCCACCCCATTTCGCCGGCGATCGCCGCCAGTTGCGAATGCACTTCGCGCCATTCGCGCACACGGCGCGGCGACAGGAAGTTCGACTTCAGCTCGTCGGTCAGCTTGCGGTTCGACTTCTTGTGCTCGAAGCGCTCGGCGACGAAGTTCCACAGCTTGACGAACGACAGGAAGTCGCTCTTCTCGTCGGCGAATTTCCTGTGCGCTTGATCGGCCGCCGCTTGCGCTTCGAGCGGGCGCTCGCGCGGATCCTGCACCGACAGCGCGGCGGCGATGATCAGCACCTCGGTCAGCGCGTGGTGGTCGCGCGCGGCGAGCAGCATGCGGCCGATGCGCGGGTCGACCGGCAGCCGCGCGAGCTCGCGGCCGATCGGCGTCAGTTCGTTGTCCTCGTCGACCGCGTTCAGTTCCGCCAGCAGGTCGTAGCCGTCGGCGATCGCGCGCGCCGGCGGCGGTTCGACGAAAGGAAACGCGCGCACATCGCCCAGCCCCAGCGACTTCATGCGCAAAATGACCGCGGCCAGCGACGAGCGAAGGATCTCCGGATCGGTGAACTTCGGTCGTTTGGTGAACTCCGCCTCGTCGTACAGGCGAATGCACACACCCGCCGCGACGCGACCGCAGCGGCCGGCGCGCTGATTGGCCGACGCCTGCGAGATCGGCTCGACCTGGAGCTGCTCGACCTTGTTGCGATACGAGTAGCGCTTCACGCGCGCGAGTCCCGTATCGACCACGTAGCGGATGCCCGGCACCGTCAGCGACGTCTCGGCGACGTTGGTCGCGAGCACGATGCGGCGTGCGCCGGCCGGCTTGAAGACGCGCTCCTGCTCCTCGGCCGACAGCCGTGCGTAAAGCGGCAGGATCTCAGTGCCGGGCCCAGCCGCGGGTGAGGGCCCCGCGGCTCCAAACCTGTGCTTGCGCAAGGCTTCCGCCGCCTCGCGGATCTCGCGCTCGCCGGGCAGGAACACCAGCACGTCACCCGGCCCCGCCAGCGCGCATTCGTCCACGGCGTCGACGATCGCGTCCATCAGCGTGCGATCGTCGGCGTCGTCTTCGTCCTTGACCGGCCGGTACCGGATCTCGACCGGATACAGGCGTCCGGAGACGTTGATCACCGGCGCCGGCGTGCCGGCGGTGCCGAAGTGCGCGGCGAAACGCTCGGCGTCGATCGTCGCCGAGGTGACGATCAGCTTCAGATCCGGCCGCCGCGGCAGCAACTGCTTCAGGTAACCGAGCAGGAAGTCGATGTTGAGGCTGCGCTCGTGCGCCTCGTCGACGATGATCGTGTCGTAGGCGGCGAGCAGCGGATCGCTCTGCGTCTCGGCGAGCAGGATGCCGTCGGTCATCAGCTTGATCGCCGCGCCGGGCCGCGTGTGGTCGGTGAAGCGCACCTTGTAGCCGACCACTTCGCCCAACGGCGTGTTCAGTTCCTGCGCGATGCGGCGGGCGACCGAAGACGCGGCGATGCGACGCGGCTGCGTGTGGCCGATCAGCTTGTCCCGTCCGCGGCCGAGCGCGAGGCAGATCTTCGGCAACTGCGTCGTCTTGCCCGAGCCGGTCTCGCCGCACACGATCACGACCGGGTTGGCTTCGATCGCGCGCGCGATCTCGTCGCGCCGCGCCGAGACCGGCAGCTCCTCGGGGAAGGCGATCGGCGGCAGCGGTGCGCTGATCGCGGTGGCGCGTGTCGCTGGACGGGTAATGGCTGGGGGTGCTTGCATCGGGTGCGGCCGCGGCGCGGTTCGGCGTCGGTCGCGAGCTGGGCGGCCGCGGGCGCGGCGGTCGGCGAACGGCGCAAGTCCGCATCGGACTCGCGGGGCGCGAAAGTATACTTTCGGCGTGAACGACGCAGACGCCTCGCTGCCCTCCTCGCTCGTCGCCGCCACGCACGCGCAGTTCGTCGCGTGGCTGCGCGATGTCGCGCCTTATGTGCACGCGCATCGCGGCCGCACGTTCGTCGTTGCCTTCGGCGGCGAGTTGATCGAGGCGGGGCGGCTCAACGCGCTGGTTCACGACCTGTCGCTGCTGCACGCGATGGGCATACGGCTCGTGATCGTGCACGGCTCGCGCCCGCAGGTTCAGGCGCAGCTCGCGCTGAAGGGGATCGAGGCGCGCTTCGCGCAGGGCATGCGGATCACCGATGCGGCCGCGCTCGAGTGCGTGAAAGAGGCGGCCGGCGAGATCCGGCTCGACATCGAAGCGGCGTTCTCGCAGGGTCTGCCGAACACGCCGATGGCGCACTCGAAGGTGCGCGTGGTCAGCGGCAACTTCGTCACCGCGCGCCCCGTCGGCATCCTCGAAGGGGTGGACTTCCTGCATACGGGCGTCGTTCGCAAGGTCGACGCCGAAGCGATCCGGCGCGCGCTCGCGGCCGACGCGATCGTGCTGGCTTCGCCGCTCGGTTTCTCGCCGACCGGCGAGGCGTTCAACCTGACGATGGAGGACGTCGCGACCAGCATCGCGACCGCGATCCGCGCCGACAAGCTGATTCTGATCACCGACATCGACGGCGTGCGCGACCGGGCAGGCAGGCTGCACGAGGAACTGACGATCGCGCAGGCCGAGAACCTGCTCGCGAGCGACGACATCGACGCGGACTCGGCGTTCAACCTGCGGTTCGCGCTGCGCGCCTGCCGCGGCGGCGTCCAGCGCGCACACGTGATCCCGTACGCGCTCGACGGGTCCGTGCTGATCGAACTGTTCACGCACGACGGCGTCGGGACGATGGTGTCGACCGAGAACCTCGAGGCGCTGCGCGAGGCGACGATCGACGACGTCGGCGGCATCCTCAAGCTGCTCGAACCGCTCGAAGCCGACGGCACGCTCGTCAAGCGCCCGCGCGAGCTGATCGAGCGCGAGATCGACCGCTTCACCGTGCTCGAGCACGACGGCGTGATCTACGGCTGCGCCGCGCTGTATCCGTTTCCCGAGTCCAAGATGGGCGAGATGGCGGCGCTCACCGTTCACCCGAGCTACCAGAACTACGGCGACGGGGCGCGGCTGCTCAAGCGCATCGAGGCGCGCGCGAAGGCCGCCGGGCTGGAGAAGCTGTTCGTGCTGACGACGCGCACCGCGCACTGGTTCCTGAAGCGCGGCTTCGTGCTGGCCGATGTCGACGACCTGCCGGTCGAGCGCAAGAAGCTGTACAACTGGCAGCGCCGCTCGCAGGTGTTGATGAAGACGATTTGAACCGTCGATCCGCAATGGGCGGCATCGACAACGAAGGAAGGCGTCATGGCAAGAATGGTCAAATGCGTGAAGCTCGGGCACGAGGCCGAGGGGCTGGATTTCCCGCCGGTGCCCGGCGAACTCGGCAAGCGCATCTGGGAGAACGTCTCGAAGGAAGCGTGGCAGCAGTGGCTCAAGCATCAGACGATGCTCCTCAACGAGAACCGCCTGAACCTGGCCGACCCGCGCGCACGCAAGTACCTGCAGACGCAGATGGAGCGCCACTTCTTCGGCGAAGGCGCCGACGTCGCGCAGGGCTACGTCCCGCCGAAGAGCTGACGCTTGCGCGGCCCGCTCGCCTTCGTGCTGTTGTGGGCGGCGGGGCTCGCGGTCGGCGCGGCGCTGGCGCTGCTGCTGACCGGCTCGGGCGCGGCATGGATCGCGGTCGGGCTGCTGGCCATCGCCGGAGTCGCGGCCACCGTGCTGCTGACGCGCCGGCGCTGATCGAGTTCACTTTCCCGGAGTCAACGCAACGATGAAATTCGGCATCGGCCAGGCGGTCACGCGCATCGAGGACGACCGGCTGCTCACAGGGCGCGGCAACTACGTCGACGATCTGCGCCTCGACGGCGAACTGCACGCGGTCTTCGTCCGCTCGCCGCACGCGCACGCGAGGATCGCGTCGATCGACGCGAGCGAGGCGAACGCGGCCGAAGGGGTCGTCGCGGTGCTGACCGGTGCGGATCTCGTCGCCAGCGGGGTCGCGCCCTTTCCGGCCAACCCGGCCCTGCGCGGCGCCAAGGGCCAGCCTCCGACCACGCCGCCGTACTACCCGCTCGCGACCGACGCGGCGCGCTTCGTCGGGCAGCCGGTCGCCGCCGTTGTCGCCGAATCGCGCGCGGCCGCCGAGCGGGCGGCGGCGCTGGTGGCGGTCGAATACGAGCCGCTGCCCGCGGTCGCGACGATCGAGGCGGCGCTGGCGCCCGGCGCGCCGCTGGTCTGGCCCGATGCGCCGGGCAACATCGCGGGCAGCTCCAGTTTCGGCGACCCGGCCGCCTGCGACGCCGCGTTCGCGCGAGCCGCGCACGTCGCCCGAATTTCGGTGCGCAACCAGCGCCTTGCGCCGGTGACGCTCGAGCCACGCGCCTGTGTCGCCGAGTTCGACGCGAAGACCGGACGAATCACGCTGCACGCGAGTTCCCAGAACCCCGCGGGCTTCCAGAAGTCGCTCGCCGGCGTGCTGAACATGCCGGCGGAAAAGGTCCGCGTCGTCGTCGGCGATGTCGGCGGCGGGTTCGGCATGAAGACCGCGTTGCTTCCGGAAGATGTCGTCTGCGCGTTCGCGGCGCGCAAACTCGGCCGGCCGGTACGCTGGCGCGCGACGCGCCTCGAGGACTTCCAGGCGGCCACGCACGGCCGCGAACAGCACGCCGATGCGGAGCTTGCGCTGGATGCGAGCGGCCGCATCCTCGGGATGCGCGTTCGTCTGCGCGGCGGCATCGGCGCCTATGGCACCGCCGCAGGCGCGGCGATCCATCTGTTCATCGGGCCCAAGGTCACGACCAGCGTCTACCAAGTGCCCGCGCTCGACCTGCGCTCGCAGGCCGTGCTCACGCACACGAACCTCGTCGGCGCGTATCGCGGCGCGGGCCGCCCCGAGGCGATCTATCTGATCGAGCGGCTGATGGACCGCGCGGCCGCCGAGCTGAAGATCGACCCGGCCGAGCTGCGCCGGCGCAACCTGATCCCGCCCGCCGCGATGCCGTACAAGACGCCGATGGGCGAGACGTACGACAGCGGCGACTTCCCGCGCATGCTCGAGCAGGCGCTCGCCGCCGCCGACTGGAACGGGTTCGACGCGCGGCGCAGGCAGTCGCAGGCGAGCGGTCGGCTGCGCGGCCGCGCCGTGTCGACCTTCCTCGAATGGACCGGCGTCGTCCACGAGGAAACCGTGCACCTTCACGTGCTCGCCGACGGCCGGGTCCGCGCGTTCACGGCGATGCAGGCGATGGGCCAGGGCATCGAGACGAGCTACGTGCAGATCCTCGCCGAGGCTCTGCAGATCGACCCCGCGCGCATCGAGATCGTGCAGGGCGACAGCGATGTCGCGCAGGGCATCGGCAGCATGGGCAGCCGGTCGCTGTACATCGGCGGTTCGGCGATGCTGACCGCGTCCGAGCAGGCGATCGACGCCGGTCGAAAGCTCGCCGCGGACCAACTCGAAGCCGCGCCCGAAGACATCGTCTATCGCGCCGGACGCTTCGAGATCGCCGGTACCGATCGCGGCGTCGACCTCGGCGAACTGGCAGCCAAACAGCCGGAGCAACGCATCGCGATCACGACGCTGCAGAAAGTCGGCGGGCCGTCCTGGCCGAACGGCGTTCACGTCTGCGAAGTCGAGGTCGATCCGGAGACCGGCGAAGTGCGCATCGACCGCTACACGACCTACGACGACGTCGGCCGCGTGATCAACCCGCTGATCGTCGCCGGCCAGGTGCATGGCGGCATCGCGCAAGCCGTCGGGCAGGCGTTGATGGAGCAGGTCGTGTACGACGGTGAAGGACAGCTTCTGACCGGCTCGTTCATGGACTACGCGCTGCCGCGTGCCGACGATCTGCCGCCGATCAAGACGCACACCGATGAATCGCAGCCGTGCCGGATCAATCCGCTCGGAGCGAAAGGCGTCGGCGAACTCGGCACGGTCGGCGCGACGCCGACCGTGATCAATGCGATCGTCGATGCGCTGCGCCCGCTCGGCGTGAACGACATCGAAATGCCGGCGACACCCGAGCGCGTGTGGCGCGCGATCCGCGACGCGAAGCCGGCGGCGGGCTGAGACTCACTCGATCGCGCGAAGCTGCCAGAAGATCGCGGTATCGAACGGCGCCCACGCCGCCGTCCGCACGCCGGCGTCGGCGAGCCCGCGCCGCACCCATTCGTTGCAGGTGAACCAGAGCGTGTAGACGGGGACCGCTTCGTAGAACGCGTCGGTGTCGAAGTAGCCCGGCGCGTCGATGCGAAGCGGCCTGCCGTCGGCGTCGCGGCGGAACGATCCGCGCAGATACGCGACGAGCCTGCGGTACTGCGCCGCGCTGATCCGGACCCGCCGGGACTCGTACGCCTCCGGGTGATCGACGTACTCGACGTGCATCGCCCCCCGCCCCAGGCCGGACAGCGCAACGAGCGCGGTGCGCAATCGCAGATCGCGCCAGGTCGGCGTGTTCAGATAGACGTCGCGATCGCCCCAGCCGAATGCGATCCACACGAGCGGCGCGTCGAGCTTTCGAACGTGCTGCGGCGGATGGTCGATCGACCAGTCCACGCCTTCGGCGCGCGTCGGCACGACGATCTCGGCATGAATGCCGTTGGTTCGCACGTAGATCGCGACGCCGTCGACGCTCTCGGCGAAGCCCCGGTTCACCGGCAACGCGCCGAGTACAAGCGCCGCCGACAGATAGACGAGCGCCGCCGCCAGCGGCGTCGCGAGCAGCCAAGCCATCGCCCGGCGCAGCGTTCGGCACGCGTGTCGACCGTTACAGTTCGTCATCGCGCGATTGTGCCGATCCGCGGGCGCGAGCTTGCCGATCGCGCGGCGCCGGTGCTACAAGGTCCGCCTTCGTTTCGAGGAAGGAACCGGCGATGACGACTCACCGACCCCGCTGGCTGATCGCGCCGCTCTCGCTCTGTGTGGCGGCCTGTACCTCGGCTCCCGCGCCGGCCGACCGCCCCGCCCCCGCTTGGCAGCAGGGCCGGCCGCCGGAGATGGCGGCATCTAAGCTCGCGCCGCACGCCGGCACCGACCGCGCGGCGCTGCCGCACGAGATTCCCCTGCACCTGCTGCGCGTCCCGCCCGGCTTCCGCGTCGAGCTGTGGGCGAGCGGGCTGCACAACGCGCGATCGCTCGCGCTGGGCGGCCGCGGGACCGTGTTCGTCGGCAGTCGCGCCGCCGGCAACGTCTACGCCGTCGTCGACCGCGGCGACCGCCGCGAGGTCTACACGATCGCCAGAGGATTGCAGCAGCCGACCGGCATCGCGTTCCGCGACGGCGCACTGTACGTGGCCGAGACTTCGCGCGTGCTGCGCTACGACCGGATCGAGGAATCGCTCGCGGCGCCGCCGGCGCCCGTCGTCGCGTACGACCGCCTGCCGAAGGAGACGCATCATGGCTGGCGCTACATCGGCTTCGGACCCGACGGCGCGCTGTACGTCTCGATCGGCGCACCGTGCAACATCTGCGAGCCGTCGCCGCAGCATGCGCAGATCCGCCGCATCGTGCTCGCCACCGGCGAGGAAACGGTCGTCGCGCGCGGCGTCCGAAACAGCGTCGGCTTCGCCTGGCATCCGGCGACGCGCGAACTCTGGTTCACCGACAACGGTCGCGACTGGGCCGAGGCCGACCGCGTGCCCGACGAACTGAACCGAGTCGGCAAGCCGGGCGAGCACTTCGGCTTCCCGTATTGCCACGGGCGCGACTTCCCGGATCCCGAGTTCGGCCGCAAGCATGCGTGCTCCGAGTTCACGCCGCCCGCGCTCGCGCTCGGACCGAACGTCGCGGCGCTGGGCATCCGCTTCTACGACGGCCGCGCGTTCCCCGACGCGTACCGCAACAACGCGTTCATCGCGCTGCGCGGGTCGTGGAACCGCGAGCAGAAGGCCGGGTTCGCCGTGATGCGGGTCGCGTTCGACGCCGCGGGCAAGCCGGTCGCGTACGAGCCGTTCGTGCAGGGCTGGCTGCAGCCCGACCGCTTCTGGGGACGGCCCGCCGACGTTCTGGTGATGCCCGACGGCGCGCTGCTCGTCTCGGACGACTACACGGGCGCGCTGTTCCGCGTGACCTACGCGGGGCCGTGAAGCCGCGGCAGCTCGCGCGGCGTCACTGCAGCGCTGCGAGGTAATGGCCGAGGTCGTCGATGTCCTGGTCGGAAAGCGTCTTCGACACGCTCGTCATGTTGCCCGCGTCGTTCGTGCGACGCATGTGCTTGAAGTCCTGCAACTGCTTGACGACGTACGCGTAGTGCTGCCCGGCGACGCGCGGGATCTCGTTCTGTCCCTTGAATCCGCCGAGATGGCACATCGTGCACAGCGTCTCCTCGGCCTTCTTCTGCCCGCGCGCGACCTTGGCCGGGTCGGCCTTGAAGTCCGGGCTGCGCGGCGTCTGTGCGGCGAAGAAGGCGGCGAGGTCGAACATGTCCTCGCGTGACAGGTTCTTCACGAACGGGTCCATCGTCGGCTCCACGCGACGGCCCTCCTTGAAGTCCTTGAGCTGAAGGTAAAGGTACCGGGCGGTCTGACCCGCGAGGATCGGAAACTGCGGCACGGTCGAGTTGCCGTTGACCCCGTGGCACGCGAAGCAGGCTTCCGCCTTCTTGCGCCCCGCTTCGATGTCCTGCGCCTGCGCGCTCGCAGCGAACGACGCAACGAGGATCGCCAGCACGCACGTGGACCGAAAATGCATCTTCATCTCTCCGAAAAAAGGGGCCGCGCACGGCGGCCCCTCGTCACCTGCCTGCGACGGCTTTACAGCGAGAACACGAACACGCTGTTGCCGCGCTTGAAGTCGAGCTGCGTGTTGCCTCCGCAGCCCATCGCGATGTACTGCTTGCCGCCGACCATGTACGACACGGGCATCGCGTTCGCGCCGGCGCCGCAGTTGAAGCTCCACAGTTTCTTGCCGGTCTTGCTGTCGAGCGCGTTGAACTGGCCGTTGCCTTCGCCGAAGAAGTACAGCCCGCCCGCGGTCGCGAGCCCGCCGCCGATCAGCGGCTGCTCGGTGTCGTGCTTCCACGCGATCTTGCCGGTGTCGATGTTGACCGCCGCGACCCGACCCCACTGCTTCTCGCCCGGAATCACCTTGAACGCGCCGCCGAGCCAGAGCTTGCTGCCGCCCGGATACTTCGCCGGCTCGACGTGGTAGGTCATCGGCTGGTGCAGGTTCAGCGCGAACGCGAGCCGGTTCTTCGGATCCCACGACATCGGGCTCCACTCGACGCCGCCATTGGCCCCCGGCAGCATGCGCGACCCCTGCGGCGTCGGCAGCACCCACATGTTCTCCTGCGGCACCATCGCCTCGGAGAAGCGGATCAGCGAGCAGTCGCGCCGGTCGTGCACGTAGATGTGCCCGGTCTTGCCGCCGTGAATGACGCCCGGAATCATCTTGCCGCTCTTGTCCTTCACGTCGACGAGGATCGGCGGGCTGACGGCGTCGAGGTCCCACACGTCGTGCGCGACGTACTGGAAGTGGCACTTGTAGGTGCCCTTGTCCAGATCGATCGCGACGATCGAGTCGGTGTACAGGTTGTCGCCGGGCCGCTCGTCGCCGTACAGGTCGGGCGACGGATTGCCGACGACGAACCACACGGTGCGGTTTTTCAGGTCGACCGACGGGTTCATCCACACGCCGCCGCCGAGCGTCTGCCAGAACGAGCTGTCCTTGGCGAGCTGCGCCTTCTCGGCCGCGATGTTGCGCTTCATGTTGCGGCCGGTCGCGTCGTTCTCGGCCCAGACGCCCTCGTGACCCTTCTCCGGAATCGTGTAGAAGGTCCACAAGAGCTTGCCGTCGTTGACGTCGAATGCCTTGACGAAGCCGCGGATGCCGTACTCGCCGCCGTTCGTGCCGATCAGCACCTTGCCGTCGACCACGGTGGGCGCCATCGTCTCGCTGTAGCCCTTTTCGGGGTCGGCGATCTCGACGTTCCACAGCACCGCGCCGGTCTTGGCGTCGAGGGCGACGAGCCGCGCGTCGAGCGTGCCCATGAAGACGCGGCCGCCGGAAACCGCCACGCCGCGATTGTTCGGGCCGCAGCAGAACGTCGTCACCGGCCCCATCTTGTGCTTGTAGTGCCAGTACTGCTTGCCGGTGACCGCGTCGATCGCATAGACGTGGTTGTACGACGTCGTCAGATACATCACGCCGTCGACGACGATCGGCGCGGTTTCCATCGACTCGAGGACCTCGGTCTGGAACACGAACGCGACCTTCAGGTTCTTCACGTTGCCGGTGTTGATCTGCGATCCGGGGTAGTAACGCGTCTGCTCGTAGTTGCCGTTGGTGTGCAGCCAGTTCGCGCCCTGTGCGCCGGCCCCGTTGAGCGCGCTCTGGGACACATTGATGTTCTTCGGCACGCCGCCGCCCGCCGTCGCGCCTTTCTGGCCGCTGACTTCCTGGCCGAACGCCAGCCCCACCGCCGACCCGAGTCCCAAAGCGATCGTCGTAGCGAGCGCGCCGCGACGCATGATTCTTTTCATCGTTGTCTCTCCCGAATTCCCCTGCCCGACGACGTACGGAAGGCGACGCCTCGTTGCGGCGGCAGGTTTGGCCGCGATTTGGTTCTGCCGAGACGATCGCCGATCACACGAACCCACGTACCGCCGGATCCCTGCGCATGCTCCCTCATGCGGTGCCAGGGTCGACCCGACGGCGAAGCTCGCGCTTGCGACCGTCCTGCTGCCTCCCGCGGGGACGTTGTTGTTCTCCGTCTCCTGAACCTATCATAAGTAGATGCCGGGATCGACGCAACGAAAAGCCCGAGCGCCGAGAACAGACTCCAGGAGACAGGCAATGCGATCCGTATCGCGCGTACTCGCCGCGCTGACCTGTACTGCGTTGGCGAGTGCCGTCGGCGCGCAGCAGCGCAACATCAACTTCGACCTGCTCGCCGCGGCGCGCGGCGGGCATCTGGCTACCGTCAATGCGCTACTCGACCAGGGTGCAAACCCGAACTCGCGCAACCGGCTTGGCGACACGCCGCTGAACATCGCGGCGCGCAACGGCGACATCGCGCTGGTCAGAACGCTGCTCGAACATCGCGCGGACGTGAACCAAGCGAATCTCGCCCGCGTCACGCCGCTGATGAGCGCGGCTTACGGCGGGCATGAAGAGATCGTGCGCATGCTGCTCGCGCTCAAGGCGGACGTCGCGCCCGCCGACCGGGTCGAAAAGACGGCGATGGTCTATGCGGCCGGCAATGGCACGCCGGGCTGCGTCCAGGCGCTGCTCGACGCGGGCGTCGACCCGAACGCGCGCTACGGACACGCATCGACCGCGCTGATGTGGGCCGCGGCATACGGCAAGGCGGACAACATCAAGGTCCTGCTGGCGCGCGGCGCCGATCCGAAAGCGCGCGACGATCGCGGCAAGACCGCGCTGTCGATCGCGCTGGAGGAGAAGCAGGCCGAAGCCGCTGCGCTGCTGCGCACGGCTGGAGCCACCGAATGAGGGCGCTCGCGCTGTGCCTGCTGCTCGCCGCGGCGCCGGCGTGGGCGGGATTGGCACTGGTCGGCAACGAAAACGGCGGAACGATCTCGCTGATCGACACCGCGAGCGATACGGTGGTCGGCGAGATCAAGACCGGCGGCAAGCCGCGCGGCACGGCGATCCACGCTGCGCGCAGGCTCGCGTACGTGTCGGACCAGCCGAACAACGCGCTGCTCGTCGTCGACCTCGACAAGCGCGCGGTCGCCAAACGAATCGACCTCGGCGAATCGCCCGAGGGCGTGTACATCTCGCCGGACGGCAAGTGGATCGCGGCGGCGGTCGAGCTGACCAACAGCGTCGCGTTCATCGATACCGCGAACGACACGGTCGCGTTCAAGGTCAAGATCAAGGGCGACAACCCCGAACACGCGGTGTTCTCGCCCGACGGCCGCTTCGTCTACGTCAGCGCCGAAGAAGACGACAAGCTCGAAGTGATCGACGTCGCCGGGCGCAAGCTCGTCGCGCAGCTTCAGGTCGGCACGCGTCCGCGCGGCATCGCGTTCACGCCCGACGGCGCGAAGGCCTACGTCGCCTGCGAGCGCGCGAACACCGTGTACGTCATCGATGCGCGCGCGCACAGGATCGTCCGCACGATCAAGGCCGGCGTCCGTTCCAACGGGCTCGCGATGCATCCGGACGGCAAGCGCGTGTTCCTGACCAACGGCGGCGACGGGACCGTGATGGTCATCGACACGGCGACGGACGCCGTGGTCGCGACGATCGCGGTCGGCAAGCGCCCGTGGAACATGGCCCTCACGCGCGACGGCGCCAAGCTCTACGTCGCCAACGGCCGCTCGAACAGCGTTTCGGTGATCGACACGGCGAAGAACGTCGTGCTCAAGGAGATCCCGGTCGGCGATACCCCGTGGGGCGTTTCGATCCTCGATTAGCGCCTCAGACGATCACGACGTTGCGCATCATCAGCGCGTCTTCGTGCTCGAGGTTGTGGCAGTGGAACAGGTAGCGCTGCGGACCGGCGAATTCGGCCGACCGCGGAAGCGCGAACTCCACGGCCAGCCACACCGTTTCGTTCGGCCACACCACCACCGTGTCCTTGACGCCGAGATCGGTCGGCAGACGCGCGTCCGCCTGCGTGGCGAGCGACCGCGCCGGGCCGTAGGTGCCGCGCCGGCGCAGCACGCGAAAACCGCGCCCATGCAGGTGCATCGGATGCGGCATCGAGATCGGACTGTTGCGGACCTCCCAGATCTCCCGTGCGCCGCGCGCGACCCGCAGGTCGTCTTCGTCGATTCGATACGGCCGCCCGTCGATCAGAAAGCCGTCGCGTTCGTCGAAGTCGAGTCGAATGCGGCGCGTCGGCGCCACCTCGCCCGACACGTCGCCGAGTGCCGACAGTCGCGCCGGCAGCGGCGGTGCGGGCGCGCGCGTCGCACCGACCACACGCAGCCCGAACAGCGAAAGCGGCGCGCCATCGGCGAGGAAAGCGGCTTCGCGCGGCGCATCGCGGCTCGTGCAGACGGCCGCTTCGGCGAGCGGCGGGTAGCGTTCGCGCATCGCGTGGCGCGGCAGTGACGGCGCCGAATGCACCTGCCAACGGGGATCGAACGGCAGGCTCGTCGCTTCGGCCGCGTGCGCGTCGGTCAAGTCGATCGCGACGTCGACGCGTTCGGCCGGATGCAAAAATACGCGATCGACTTCAACGGGCGCGGCGAGCAACCCGCCGTCGGTGCCGAGCACGTGAAACGGCAAGCGACGCGCGCCGTCGAAGAACGCGAGCAGCAGTCCGCGCGCATTGCACGCGTTGAGCAGTTGCAATCGGACCCAGCCGGCGGCCACGTCGAACCGCGCATCGAACTCGCCGTTGACGAGCACGCGGTTGCCAAGCCAGCCGCGCAGGCAATCCTCGGCGGTCGGCGCATATGCCTGGATCTGCCCGCCCGCGTAGCGCACGTCGGCAAGCGCGAGCGCAAGGCGGTTCGACACCGGCAACCCGAGCGCTGCGTCGAGCGCGGCGTCCTCGTCGTCGGTGACGACCAGCAGGCTCGCCAGCCCCGCGTGCACCTGCTCGGCCGTCAGCCCGTGCGGATGCGGGTGCAGCCAGTACAGGCCGGCGCGGTTGCGCAGTTCGAAGCGAACGCGCTTGCGCGCGCCCGGCGCGATCGGATCGAAGCCCGCACCGTCGGCGGCTTCGGAAAGAAGCAGGCCGTGGAAGTGGACCGTGGTCGGCCGCGGCAATCGGTTCTCGATCACTGCGTCGAAGACATCGCCGGTGCGGGCGGCCAGTATCGGCCGCTCGACGCGCCGCTCGGCCGTGACGGCGACGTAGCGGCACCGGCCGGCGAGCGGATCGGTCCGCTCGGCGATCAGCGCGCGCACATCGCGCAGGGCGACCGTCCGGTCTGAATCAACCGGGGCACGCATCGCGCCGCGGCGACAGCCCGCGAGCGCGAACCCGCCGCACGCGCCGAGGGCACCCAGCCAGCGCCGCCGCGTCAGCATCTGCAGCGGTACGCAGCGCGCCTGCTACCGCCCGCCGCACGGCACGCGCGCCCGCCGACGGCGCCGCCGGCAGCCGGCCGCGCACACGGGCACTGCGTCACGGCCGATGCGATTCGATCACGCCGTCGGTCGTGCCGAGCAGCAGCACGTCCGCCCCGCGCCGCGCGAACAGGCCATTGGTCACCACACCGACGATGCCGTCGATGGCCGTTTCGAGGCCGACCGGATCGGTGATCCTCAGTCCGTGCACATCGAGAATCACGTTGCCGTTGTCGGTGACGACGCCCTCGCGCCACTTGGGATGGCCGCCCAACTCGGCGAGCCGGCGCATGACATACCTGCGCGCCATCGGGATCACCTCGACCGGCAGCGGAAAGCGGCCGAGCACGTCGACGCGCTTGCTCTCGTCGGCGATGCAGACGAACCGCGTCGCCACCGCGGCGACGATCTTCTCGCGCGTCAGCGCGGCGCCGCCGCCCTTGATCATCGCGAACGAGCCGTCGATCTCGTCGGCACCGTCGACGTAGACTGGCAGGTCGTCGACGTCGTTCAGGTCGAACAGGCGGATACCGTAGCCGGCGAGCCGCTTGCCGCTGCGCTCGGAACTCGCGACCGCGCCGACGATGCTGTCCTTGACCTTGGCCAGTTCGTCGATGAACAGGTCCGCGGTCGAACCGGTGCCGACACCGATGATCTTCCCTTCGGGCACGAAGCGGATCGCCGCCTTGGCGACCGCGCGCTTGAGTTCTTCCTGTGTCGTCACTGGTCCTCCCCGCGCTGCGCGGAGGATCATAACCGGCGGCGCGCTGCGTTCAGTGCGCGCCGCGGCTCGCGGGCCCGGAGCGCAGCGGGCCGAACCAGAACGCGCGCGGGCGATGCTCGTGCAGCCCGCGCAGCGCCGGATGCGCAAAACGGACGACCCGCGGGCGCACGACCAGATTCGTCGCGATCATCTGCGCCGCATCGTCGGTGTGCTCGATCACGTAGGCGTGGCCGTACGGCTTGTACACGACATTGCCGGCGAGCCGGACGTGCGGCGAACCGGCGACGACGACACCGCGCTGGAACGACTGGTGGATCAGACAGTCGATCGCGCAGCTCGCGGTCGAGTCGCCGTTGGCGATCCACTGCAAGGGAAAGCGTTCGCCGCGATTGAACTGTCCCATCCGGCGGAATTCGACGTGGCGGAAGCGTCCGCTCGACGTGCGAGCGCCTTCCCCCGCGGCCTCGGGCGTTCCGCTTCCGATCAGACAATGCGCGCCGAATCCGCCGGCGGTCGAGCTCTCGTCGCCTTCGACGACGATGCTGCGCGAGAGCAGCGCGACCTTGGCGACCGCCGACGCCGGCGCGCGCAGCACCGGCGCGTTGCGGCCGAGGTGACGGTGCTGCAGCGGACGATCGAGCGCGAGTGTGCAGCGGTCGTGTTCGACGCCGACCACCGTGCGCTCTTCGACCAGCGGCAACTCGGCGCCGCCCGAGGCGATCGCGACGGTCTCGCCCGGCAGCCAGTCGACCGGCTGCGCGAGCCGAACGAAATTCGCGCCGACGATGGTCGAGTCGCCGAGCGGGACCCAACTCGCGCGGCGCCGCCCGTTCAGTTCGATGGTTCCGCCGCGGACCGCGGCGAGGAACTTGGTGCCGAGCCCCTGCACGCTCGCATCCGACGGCGTCCCGCGCAGCGAAAGCGTCAGGCGTTCGCTGTGCGGCGCCTCGCCGCTGCCGGCGCGCAGCACACCGCCGCCTTCGACGAGGATCCAGTTCGAACGGACCGTCAGGTCGAGCGGCGCGAACTGCAGCGTGCCGAAGACCGTGATCGACGCAACGTCGATGTCCCGATCGACGACCACGCTGCGGCCGGCGCCGACGACGACATCCTCGCCCGGCTGCGGAACTCGGCCGCCCCAGGTCGCGGGGTCGGACCATGCGCGCGCGTCGGCCGCCGGTTCCGGCGCCGCGCGCGGCGCGTCGTCGGCAACGGCTCCGCCGGCCGCCTGAAAATCGAGGAAGCCCATGTCTCCCTGAGCGTGTGTTCGGTGCCTCTACGGGGCTGCACGTGAAGCACCGTGATCAAGCGCGGCAGAGACTACACCCGAATTCGCACACGGGCGAAGACACCAGAACGCGCGATGGCGCGCGCGCATGCGATCGCGCGCGTCTTAACGCCGCTTGCGCGGATCGGCCTGCGTCCCGGCCCGCAGGGCCCCGTTCGACGGCCGTCGCCCGGGCCTACTTGCGCGGCGGAGGAACGTCGGTGCAGACGCCTTCGTAGATCTCGGCGGCCATCCCGATCGACTCGCCGAGCGTCGGGTGCGGATGGACCGTGCGGCCGATGTCGGTCGCGTCGCAGCCCATTTCGATCGCCAGCGCGATCTCGGAGATCAGGTCGCCGGCGTGCGTGCCGACGATCCCGCCGCCGACGATGCGATGCGTGTCTTCGTCGAACAGCAGCTTGGTGAAACCCTCGTCGCGCCCGTTGGCGATCGCTCGGCCGCTCGCGCTCCACGGGAACTTGGCGACGCCGATCCGAATGCCCTTCTGTTTGGCCTCGTCTTCGGTCAGCCCCGCCCAGGCGACCTCCGGGTCCGTGTACGCGACCGACGGGATCACGCGCGCGTCGAAGTGCGACTTCTGTCCGGCGGCGGCTTCCGCGGCGACGTGGCCTTCGTGCACCGCTTTGTGCGCGAGCATCGGTTGGCCGACGATGTCGCCGATCGCGAAGATGTTCGGCACGTTCGTTCGCATCTGCGAGTCGACCTCGATGAAACCGCGCTCGGTGACCTTCACACCGGCGCGCTCGGCGCCCACCTTGCGGCCGTTGGGGCTGCGGCCGACCGACTGCAGGATCATGTCGTAGCGCTGCGGCTCGGCTGGCGCCTGCTCGCCTTCGAACCGCACCCAAAGGCCGTCGGGCTTGGCTTCGACCGCGACCGTCCTCGTCTTCAGCATCACCTTGTCGAAGCGGCCGGCGTTGTGCTTCTGCCAGACGCGAACGAGATCGCGGTCTGCGCCGAGCATCAGGCCGTCCATCATCTCGACGACGTCGATGCGGCTGCCCAACGTCGAATACACGGTCGCCATCTCGAGCCCGATGATGCCGCCGCCGATGACCAGCATCCGCTGCGGGATCTGCTGCAACTCGAGCGCGCCGGTGGAATCGACGATGCGCGGATCGTCGGGCAGAAACGGCAGCCGCACCGCGGCCGACCCCGCTGCGATGATCGCGCGGTCGAAGCGGATCGTCTTCTTCTCCCCCGTCTTGTCCTGGCCGGCGCCGGTCGTAAACTCGACTTCGACGTGGTTCGGCCCGACGAAGCTGCCGTAGCCGCGGACGACCGTCACCTTGCGCATCTTGGCCATCGCCGCGAGCCCGCCGGTGAGCTTGCCGACGACTTTGGCCTTGTGGGCGCGCAGCTTTTCGAGGTCGACTGCCGGCTTGCCGAAAGCGACGCCCAGGCTTGCGAAGTGTGCGGCCTCGTCCATCACCGCCGCTACGTGCAGCAACGCCTTCGAGGGGATGCAACCGACGTTCAGACACACCCCGCCGAGCGATCCGTAGCGCTCGACGAGCACCGTGCGCATCCCGAGGTCGGCCGCGCGGAACGCCGCCGAATAGCCGCCGGGGCCTGCGCCGAGCACGAGCATGTCGCAGTCGATGTCGGCCGCGACGGCGGGGCGCTGAGCGGCGGGGGCTTGCGAGATCCCCCTTGGCCCCCCTTTTTCAAAGGAAGGCGAGGAAACCGTCGCGCGGGGAGCTTCGTCCCCGGCTTTCGCAACGGGGGCCTCGGGAGGACTTGCAGCGACCGGCGACTCGGTTGCCTCCAGGTCGAGTATCACGCTGCCCTCGGACACCTTGTCCCCGAGCTTCACGCGCATCGCCTTGACCCGCCCCGCGTGCGACGACGGGATCTCCATCGAAGCCTTGTCGCTCTCGACGGTGATCAGCGACTGATCCTTGGCGACCACGTCGCCAGCCTTGACGAGCACCTCGATGATTTCCACATCCTTGAAGTCGCCGATGTCCGGGACCTTCACTTCGATCGTCTGGCTCATGTGGTCTCTCCGCCCGCCAGCGGCAGGCTGAACGCGCGCACCGGCAGCGCTGAACTCTTGTCGAACTCGGCACCCGCCTTGACGCCGACCTCGGCGATCGCGCGCGCCGACTTCAAACGGTCGTACGCGGCGTACATCGCGCCGAGCGCGAAGTTGCGGCCCGAGCCGATGCCCCAGAACCGCTCGAAGCTGAACACTTCGCGGTACGAGTAAACGCCGTAGATCCCGGTCGGATTCGCGATCACCGCGGTGATCTGCGACGACTCGTACGGATCGGACTCGTCTTCCTTCGGGTTCAGGAAGTACCGTTCCTTGAGGACCGCGTGCAGCTTCTGGAAGGTCGTGAAGATCTGCTGCCGGCTGCCGAGCCGGCACTCCTCGCCCAGGTTGCGCAGCGCCTCGGCGAGCACCGCGAAGTGCGCGGTGCTGCCCGCCAGCCCGATGTACGAATCGCCGACCCGGATGATCTTCTCGTTGACCTCGTAGCCGTGAGGCAGCCGGGTCTCGCCGAAGGTCACGAGCGCGTCCGACGCGATCGCGATCTCGTTGTTCTTCTTGACGACGACGATCGTGGTCACGGCTACAGCAGCACGCGCCTGAAGTCGGCCAGAAGCTGAGCGAGGTAGGCGTTGAAGCGCGCCGCCGATGCGCCGTCGACGACGCGGTGGTCCCACGACAGCGACAGCGGAAGGACGAGCCGCGGCACGAACTGCGCGCCATCCCACACCGGCCTCGTCGCGGCGCGGCACACGCCGAGGATCGCCACCTCGGGCGCGTTGATGATCGGCGTGAAATAGGTCCCGCCGATTCCGCCGAGCGACGAGATCGAGAACGTTCCGCCCTGCATGTCGCCCGGCGCGAGCTTGCCGTCGCGCGCCTTGGCGGCGAGCGCAGCGGTCTCCTGCGCGATCTCGAAGATGCCCTTCTTGTCGGCATCCTTGATCACGGGGACAACCAGCCCGTTCGGCGTGTCCGCCGCGAAGCCGATATGCCAGTAGTTCTTGCGGATGATCGCGTCGCCTTCGGGCGCGATCGAACTGTTGAAATCCGGGAACTTCTTCAGCGCCGCGACGCAGGCCTTGATCAGGAAGGCGAGCATCGTGACTTTGACGCCGCTCTTTTCGTTCTCCTTGTTCAGCTGGACGCGGAAGGCTTCCAGCTCCGTGATGTCCGCATCTTCGTGGTTGGTGACGTGCGGAATCATCACCCAGTTGCGAGCGAGGTTCGGTCCCGACAGCTTCTTGATGCGCGACATCTCGACGCGCTCGACGGGGCCGAACTTGGCGAAGTCCACCTGCGGCCACGGAATCACGCTCAGACCACCCGCGGCGGCACCGGCGGGTTGCGCGGCAACCGGCCGCGTACCGCCCGTCAGCGCGCGCTTCACGAACTCGCGCACGTCGTCGTGCGTGATCCGGCCGTTCGGTCCGGTGCCGGCGACTTGCGTGAGGTCCACACCGAGCTCGCGCGCGAACTTGCGCACCGAAGGCGACGCATGCGGCTTGGCACCCGCTTGGCGCGGCTCGACGGGGGCGGGCCGAGCGATCATGTCGGTCGCGTAGTCGGTCGATGGCGGCGAAGCGGGTGCCGGCGGCGGCGGCTCGGGCGCTGCCGCAGCCGGCGCGGGCGGCGGCGCAGGCGTGGGCGGCGGAGGCGCGACGGCCGCTTCGCTCGTCTCGAGCATCAGGATCGGCGAACCCTCCGAGACCTTGTCGCCCATCTTTATCCGCAGCGACTGCACGCGTCCCGCGGCCGGGCTCGGGATCTCCATCGACGCCTTGTCGCTTTCGACCGTGATCAGCGACTGGTCCTTGGCGACCGTGTCGCCTTCTTTCACCAGGACCTCGATCACTTCGACGTCCTTGAAGTCGCCGATGTCCGGAACCTTCACCTCGACCGTCTGCCCCATCGTCGTGTCTCCGTTCTTCTCGCTGGCCGCGCGTTCGCGCGGCATGCGCGTCAGGCGCGCGTCGGGTTCGGTTTGTTCGGATCGATGCCGTACTTCTTGATCGCCTCGGCGACCTTGGTCATCGGCAGCGCACCCTCTTCGGCGAGTGCGCGCAGTGCGGCGATCGTGACGAAGCGGCGATCGACTTCGAAGAACTCGCGCAGCTTCTCGCGCGTGTCGGAACGCCCGAAGCCGTCGGTGCCGAGCACGTGATAAGCGCGGCCCTTCGGCAGATACGGCCGGATCTGGTCGGCGAACAGCCGCATGTAGTCGGTCGAGGCGACGATCGGGCCGGCGGTTCGCTCGAGCTTCTCCGTGACGTAGGCCTTTTTCGGCTTCTTGTCGGCGGGGTGCAGCAGGTTCCAGCGCTCGCAGTCGATTCCGTCGCGCCGCAACTCGGTGAAGCTGGTCACGCTCCAGACGTCGCCCGCAACGCCCCAGTCGCGCTCGAGCAGGTCGGAAGCCGCGATGACCTCGCGCAGGATCGTCCCGCTGCCCAGAAGCTGAACGCGCGGGATCGACAGTCCCTTGCCGCTGCCGGCCATGCCTTCCTTGAACAGGTACATCCCCTTGAGAATGCCCTCCTCCTGGCCGCGCTTGAGGCCAGGATGCGGATAGTTCTCGTTCATCAACGTCACGTAGTACCAGACGTTGTCCTGCTCCTCGACCATGCGCTTGAGCCCCGCCTGCAGGATCACCGCGACCTCGTGCGCGAACGTCGGGTCGTAGCTGATGCAGTTCGGAATCGTCGCGCTCAGCAGGTGCGAGTGCCCGTCCTGGTGCTGCAGGCCTTCGCCATTGAGCGTCGTGCGGCCGCTGGTCGCGCCGAGCAGGAAGCCGCGCGACTGCATGTCGCCGGCGGCCCAGCAGAGATCGCCGACGCGCTGGAAGCCAAACATCGAGTAGAAGATGTAGAAGGGGATCATGATGCGGTCGCTGTTCGAGTACGAAGTCGCGGCCGCGATCCAGTCGGCCATCGCGCCCGCCTCGTTGATCCCTTCCTCGAGGATCTGCCCGGCCTTGTCCTCGCGGTAGTAAGCGACCTGGTCGCGGTCGACCGGCTCGTACAGTTGCCCCTGCTGGCTGAAGATGCCGAGCTGCCTGAACATGCCCTCCATGCCGAAGGTGCGCGCCTCGTCCGGAATGATGGGCACGACGCGCGGGCCGACGCCCTTGTCGCGCACGAGCTGCGTCAGGAAGCGCACGAAGGCCTGCGTCGTGCTGATCTCGCGGCCCTCGGCGGTCGGTTCGAGGATCGCCTTGAATGCGTCGAGCCCGGGCACCGTGAGTTTTTCCGACGACACGCGCCGCCGCTGCGGCAGATAACCGCCGAGCGCGCGGCGCCGCTCGTGCAGATACTTGATCTCCGGCGAAGTGTCGGCCGGTTTGTAGAAAGGCACCTCGTCGATCTCGTCGTCGGGAATCGGGATCGCGAAACGGTCGCGGAACTCTCGCACCGCCTCCGTATCGAGCTTCTTGACCTGGTGCGTCGGGTTCTTCGCTTCGCCGATCTTGCCCATGCCGAAGCCCTTGACGGTCTTCGCCAGGATCACGGTGGGCTGCCCTTCGTGCTTGACCGCAGCCGCGTAGGCCGCGTAGATCTTGTGCGGATCGTGGCCGCCGCGGTTCAGCCGCCAGATGTCCTCGTCGGTCATCCGCGACACCAGTTCGAGCGTCTGCGGGTACTTGCCGAAGAAGTGCTTGCGCACGTAGGCGCCGTCCTTGGCCTTGTAGTTCTGGTATTCGCCGTCGACGGTCTCCTCCATCAGCCGCAGCAGCCAGCCGTCCTTGTCCTTGGCGAGCAGCGGATCCCAGTACGAACCCCAGATCACCTTGATCACGTTCCAGCCGGCGCCGCGGAAGCTGCCTTCGAGCTCCTGGATGATCTTGCCGTTGCCGCGCACGGGTCCGTCGAGCCGCTGCAGATTGCAGTTGACGACGAAAATCAGGTTGTCGAGCTTCTCGCGCGCGGCCATGCCGATCGCGCCCATCGACTCCGGCTCGTCCATCTCGCCGTCGCCGCAGAAGCACCACACCTTCCTGCCGCTGGTGTCGGCGATTCCGCGGTTGTGCAGGTACTTCAGGAATCGCGCCTGGTAGATCGCCTGCAGCGGTCCGAGCCCCATCGACACCGTCGGGAACTGCCAGAAGTCCGGCATCAGCTTCGGATGCGGATACGAAGTGACGCCCTTGCCGTCGACGTCGCGCCTGAAGTTGTCCAATTGCTCCGCGGTCAGCCGGCCTTCGAGGAACGCGCGCGCATACACGCCCGGCGACGAGTGCCCCTGGAAGTAGATGAGGTCGCCTCCGAAATCCGCGCTCGGCGCGCGCCAGAAGTGGTTGAAGCCCACTTCCATCAGCGTGCCGACCGACGCGTAACTCGCGATGTGCCCGCCCAGGTCGCCGTCGCGCCGGTTCGCGCGCACGACCATCGCCATCGCATTCCATCGGATGTACGCGCGGATCCGCTCTTCGATCGCATAGTCCCCCGGCGACTTTTCTTCGAGATGCGGCGGGATCGTGTTGATGTACGCGGTGTTCGGCGAGAACGGAATGTAGGCGCCCGAGCGCCGCGCCTTTTCGATGAGCCGCTCGAGCAGGTAATGCGCGCGGTACACGCCCTCGCGTTCGAGCACCGCATCGAGCGCGTCGAGCCATTCCTGCGTCTCGAGCGCGTCGGGATCGTTGGCGGCTGCAGCCGCCGGGACTTTCGGAATCGCGGACATCGCTGTCTCCTCGAAATATTCGTCGCGCGCGCGACCGGGCGAAGTGCGCCGCGGGACTCTAGCAGTGCTTCAGCGATCTTTCAAATAGCGGTACGTTCTCCCGGATAATGAAATTGCCCCACGCAGTCAGTGGCCAATCGGCCGCGGTTGCATCGCTAATATGCAACGCGCACGGGGTGGCCGCATCCGCATTCGGCCGCATCCGATGCACTGTGCCCTATGACGTCGCCGGCCGACAAGCGATCGCTGATCGCCGCCTTCGATGCGCTGGCCGAAGCGCGATCGCGTCGCGTTCGTTCGGCGCCGTGGCTGCCGTTCGCGGTCATCGGTCTGCTCGCGGTGCTGATCGCAGGTCTGTTCGTCGCGATGGTCGTCGAGGACCGGCAGATGCAGCGCGACGCGATGCATCGCGATATCGACTCGGCCGCGCAGCAGATCGGGCTGCGCCTCGCCGCACTCAGCGAGACCCTGACCACCGCCGCGCTGGAGATCGGCGCCGGGGCGATCGGCGAGCGCCGTTTCGCGAGCGTCGCGTCCGAACTGGTCGCTTCCAAGCCCGAGGTGATCCAGATCCGCTTCGTCGACGCCGCCGGACGCGTCGCTTGGCCGCTGCCCACGGCACCGCACGCGGTCGCCGGAGCCGCGGTCGAGCCCGCGCTTCCGCCCTTTCTTGCGCGCGCCCGGGCTGCCGGAACCGCGACCTTTGTGCTCTCGGGCGAAGCGACGACCGATCCGGCGATCGTGCTGATCGTGCCGTCCTTTGCGCAAGCGCGCTACGTCGGGGCCATCGTCGCGCGGGTCTCGCCGGCTGAACTGCTCCGCGCCGGCGTAGCGGCCGAAACAGCCGACCGTTACCGCTTGTCGCTGCAGACCGCTGCGGGCGTTCTGGCCCGTAGCACCGCGAGCGCACCCTCGTCGAGCGCGCTCAGCTACTCGACCGGCGTCTCGCCGCTGCCGCCCGAAGTGCGCCTGCATGCGACCGCGTTCAAGCTGGAGTCGGGGCTGGTCGGCAGCGCGCTGGTCTGGGTCGTCGGTGCGCTCGCCGCTGCCGTGGTGATCGCGCTCGGCGCGCTCGCCCACTACACCTCGCGCCAGGCACGCATCGACCGCGCGCTGCTCGCCGAGACAGCCCTACGGCGCGCGATGGAAGATTCGCTCGCCACCGGATTGAGCGTGTTCGACACCGAAGGCCTGCTGCGCTACGTGAACCGCGCTTTCTGCCAGATGACGGGCTGGAGCGAGCGCGACCTGATCGGCCGCGGCGCGCCGTTGCCGTTCTGGCCGCCCGACATGCACGCCGAGCACGAGAAGAATCTGCGGCGAATTCTCTCCGGCGACATCCCGAGTGCGGGGTTCGAGGCGCAGGTGCTGCGCGCCGACGGATCGCGCTTCGACGCCCGCATGTACGTCTCCGCGCTGGTCGACGACGCGGGAAGGCAGATCGGCTGGCTGAGTTCGATGGCCGATGTCACCGAACCGAAGCGCATCCGCAGCGAGCTGGCGGCGGCGCACGAACGGTTCACCACCGTGCTCGAGTCGCTCGAGGCCGCCGTCTCGGTCGCACCGATCGACGCGCCGGGCGAAGGCGAGGCGCTGCTATTCGCCAATCGCGAATACCGGGCGCGTTTCGGCGAAACGGATGCCGGGCACATGCGCCTGGCCGAGCGCGTACGCGGCCGCGCCGCGGCCGAGCTCAGCGGTGAAGTGCTCGACGAAGTGAGCGGCCGCTGGTACGACGTGCGGATGCGCGAGATCCGCTGGCCGGCGAAGGACTACCACGACGGACGCGCGGTGCGCCTGCAGATCGCAACCGACATCACGCTGCGCAAGACGACCGAGGAGATCGCACGCCAGCAGCAGGACAAGGTGCAGTTCACTTCGCGCCTGATGACGATGGGAGAGATGGCCTCGTCGCTCGCGCACGAGCTGAACCAGCCGCTCACCGCGATCACCAACTACAGCGAAGGCACGCTCGCGCGGCTGCGCGCCGGGCCGGTGCCGCCGACCGAACTTCGCGCGGCGCTGGAGAAGACTTCGAGCCAGGCACAACGCGCCGGCCGCATCATCCGTCGCATACGCGAGTTCGTGAAGCGCTCGGAGCCGAGACGCCGGCCCACACCGGCCCAACGTATCGTCGACGACGCGATCGCATTCGCCGAGATCGAAGCGGGCAAGAAGAACATCGCGATCGTCGCTTCGGTCGAGCCCGCGCTTGCGCCACTGGACGTCGATCCGATCCTGATCGAGCAGGTGCTGCTGAACCTGTTGAAGAATGCGATCGACGCGATGGAGGACGCGGTCGTGCGCCGGATCGACGTGACGGTGAAACGCGCGCCGGCCGACGGCATGGCCGAAGTCGCCGTGATCGACCGCGGCAGCGGGATTCCCGAAGCGCACCTCGCGAGCGTGTTCCAGCCGTTCTTCAGCACGAAAGCCGAGGGCATGGGAATGGGGTTGAAGATCTGCCGATCGATCATCGAGTTCCACCAGGGCCGGCTCCATATCGAGAAAAACCCTGAGCCGACGGGCGGATCGATCATGCGCTTCACGCTGCCGCTTGCGATGGGCGGCGTCGCTGCCGACAATTCGCGCGAGCCGAGCGAAGCGGCCGCCAAGTGAACGGGATCGCATGAACGAAACCGAAAGCAAGGACACCCTGGGCGTGGTCTACGTCGTCGACGACGACGAAGCCGTGCGCGACTCGCTGCAGTGGCTGCTCGAAGCCAGTTCGTATCGCGTCCAGACCTACGACAGCGCGGAAGCTTTTCTCGCGGGCTTCGATCCGATGGCGATCGCCTGCCTGATCCTGGACGTGCGCATGCCGGGTATGACGGGGCTCGAACTGCAGGACGAACTGCTCACGCGCAAGCTCGCGCTTCCGATCATCTTCATCACCGGGCACGGCGACGTGCCGATGGCGGTATCGACAATGAAAAAAGGCGCGGTCGACTTCATCGAGAAGCCGTTCGATCAGAGTGCGCTCAAGGCGCTGGTCGAGCGCATGCTCGCGCAGGCGCGCGAAGCCGCCGCCGCCGCCGAGCGTCAGCGCCTGAACGAGGCGCTGCTTGCCAGATTGACCCCGCGCGAGCAACAGGTACTCGAACGCATCGTGGCCGGGCGGCTTAACAAGCAGATCGCCGACGATCTCGGGATTTCGATCAAGACCGTCGAAGCTCACCGCGCGAACATCATGGACAAGCTGCGCGCCAACACGGTCGCCGACCTGATGCGCGTCGCGCTTTCCAGCGGGGCAGCACCGTAGGCGCGCCCGGGCCGCGGCGTAAAATCCGCTGCCTCGTTCTTTTCTCCCCCACTTTCCCGCTCCGATGACCGCCCGTCTGATCGACGGCAAGGCGCTCGCTGCGTCGGTACGCGCCAGCCTGAAACCACGCATCGATGCGCTCGCCGCGCGCGGCCAGCGGCCCGGGCTCGCGGTGATCCTCGTCGGCGACGATCCGGCCTCCGCGGTCTACGTGCGCAACAAGGTCAAGGCGTGCGAGGAAATCGGCATCCGCTCGTGGTTCGAACACCTGCCGGCGCAGACGACCGAAGCCGAGTTGCTCGCGCGGATCGCGGCGCTGAACGCCAACCCGGAGGTGCACGGCATCCTCGTTCAGCTTCCGCTGCCGAAGCACCTCGACGCGCACGCGATCCTCGAGACCATCTCCTTCGAAAAGGACGTCGACGGACTGCACGCGATGAACGCGGGTTTGACGCTGATGGGTCGCCCGTATTTCCGTTCGTGCACCCCGTACGGGGTGATGAAGATGCTCGAGTCGATCGACTATCCGCTCAAAGGCGCGCACGCGGTGGTCCTCGGACGCTCGAACATGGTCGGCAAGCCGATGGCGATGCTGCTGCTCGCCGCCAACGCGACCGTGACGATCTGCCACAGCGCCACGCGCGATTTGCCGTCGATCACGCGCCAGGCCGACGTGCTGATCGCCGCGGTCGGCAAGCTCAAGCTCGTCACCGCCGACATGGTCAAACCCGGCGCCGTGGTCATCGACGTCGGTACGAACCGCACGCCGGACGGCAAGCTCGCCGGCGATGTCGACTTCGACGCCGTGCGGGAGGTCGCCGGCTGGATCTCGCCCGTTCCCGGCGGCGTCGGGCCGATGACGATCACGATGCTGCTGGTCAACACGGTCGAAGCCGCGGAGCGCGCCGCGATCCGCGGCGCCAGTCGTCAGCACGCCGCCACCCACACCTGACGAAGCACGCCGCTTCGCTGCGGCCCGGAGCACCGATGCCTTTTGACAACGCTGCCAATCCGCTGCTCGACTTCCGCGATCTCGCGCGCTTCTCGGAAATCCGCCCCGAGCACGTCTCGCCGGCGATCGATGCGCTGCTGGCCGAGTGCCGGGCCGCCGTCGATCTGGTCACCGACACGGCCGCGCCCGCAACCTGGGACAACGTCGTCGCGCCGCTGGACGACGCGACCGAACGGCTGTCGCGCGCGTGGGCCGCCGTCTCACACATGAACGCGGTCGTCGACACGCCCGCGCTGCGCGAGCAGTACAACGCCAATTTGCCGAAGCTCACGGCCTTCTGGACCGAGCTCGCCCAGAATCTGCGCCTGTACGAGCGCTTCAAGCAGCTTGCCGCCGCGCCCGACTTCGCGTCCTGGCCCGCCGCGCGCCGCAGGATCGTCGAAAACGAACTGCGCGACTTCCGCCTCGGCGGCGCCGAGCTGCCCGAGCCGCAGAAGCAACGGCTGCGCGCGCTGCGCGAGAAAGCGGCGCAGCTTTCGACGCGCTTCGCCGAGAACGTCCTCGATGCGACCAACGCCTTCGCGCTGGTCGTCGAGGACCGCGCGCGGCTGGCCGGCGTGCCCGATGACGCCGTCGAGATGTACCGCGAGGCCGCGGCTGCCGACGGCAAGCCGGGCTACAAGATCACGCTGCACTTCCCGAGCTACTTCCCGGCGCTGCAGTACGCGCACGACCGTTCGCTGCGCCAGCAGCTGTACCGTGCGTACGCGACGCGCGCGTCGGACCTGGGCAAGCCGGAGTGGGACAACAGCACGGTGATGCTCGAGCTGCTGCGGTTGCGGCGCGAGCTGGCGCAGCTTCTGGGCTACCGCAACTTCGCGGAAGTCTCGCTGGTGCCGAAGATGGCCTCCACACCCGGCGAGGTGCTCGGCTTCCTGCGCGATCTGGCGCGCCACTCGAAGCCGCACGCCGAGCGCGACATGGTCGAGCTGCGCGAGTTCGCCGCGCGCGAGCTGGGCCTGTCCGATCTGCAGGCCTGGGACATCGCCTATGCGAGCGAGAAGCTGCGGCAGGCGCGCTACGCGTACTCCGAGCAGGAGCTGAAGCAGTACTTCCCCGAGCACAAGGTGCTCGCCGGTCTGTTTCACGTGGTCGAGACGCTGTTCTCGGTGCGAATCAAACCCGATACCGCACCGGTGTGGCACCCGGACGTGAAGTTCTTCCGCATCGAGGACACGAACGGCGCGCTCGTCGGGCAGTTCTACCTTGACCTGTACGCGCGCGAACACAAGCAGGGCGGCGCGTGGCAGGACGACGCGCGCGCGCGGCGGCGCGCGGGCGGACGCGTGCAGACCCCCGTGTCGTTCCTGACGTGCAACTTCACGCGCCCGGTCGGCGGCAAGCCGGCGCTGTTCACGCACGACGAAGTGCTGACGCTGTTCCACGAGTTCGGCCACGGGCTGCACCACATGCTCACGCGCGTCGACGAACTCGCGGTCTCCGGCATCCACGGCGTCGAGTGGGACGCGGTCGAGCTGCCGAGCCAGTTCATGGAGAACTTCTGCTGGGAATGGGCGTGCCTGCAGCGGATGACCGAACACGTCGACACGAAACAGCCGCTGCCGCGTGCGCTGTACGACAAGATGATCGCCGCCAAGAATTTCCAGAGCGGCATGCATATGGTCCGGCAGCTCGAGTTCGGTCTGTTCGACATGCGTCTGCACACCGAATTCGACCCGACGCACGCCACACCGCGCGACGTGCTGCAGCTGGCCGACGACGTGCGGCGCGAGGTCGCCGTCGTTTTTCCGCCCGAGTTCTTCCGCGGCGCGTGGAGCTTCACGCACATCTTCGCCGGCGGCTACGCTGCGGGCTACTACAGCTACAAGTGGGCCGAGGTGCTTTCGGCCGACTGCTACGCCGCGTTCGAGGAACACGGTAACGTGCTCGACCCGCAGATCGGCCGCCGCTTTCTCGACGAGATCCTCGCCGTCGGCGGCAGTCGGCCGGCGATGGAATCCTTCATCGCCTTCCGCGGCCGCAAGCCGCGGATCGATGCGCTGCTGCGGCACAATGGGATGGCCGGTTGAGAGCGCCGGCGCCGGATTGAGGACCGGGTATGAACAGAGCGTTGGTCGTTTTCCTGTGGGCGGTCGTATTGCCCGCCGCTGCGCAGTACAAGTGGACTGACGCGGACGGGCGCGTCAGCTACGGCGACAGTCCGCCACGCGAAGCGCGCAACATCCAGCGTATCGACGCCCGCCCGGACGACGGTGGCAACGAGCTGCTGCGCGGGCTGCCGTACGCGCTTCGCCGAGTCGCCGAACAGCACCCCGTCGTGCTGTACACGACGGCGCCGTGTGCGCCGTGCGATGCCGGACGCGAGCTGCTGCGCGCGCGCGGCATTCCCTATGTCGAGCGCACTGTCGCCTCGAACGACGACATCGAGCAGTTGCAGCGCATCGCCGGAACGGACCGGCTGCCTGTGCTCTCGGTCGGGCGCCAAATGGAGCGCAGCTTCGAGACCGGCGCCTGGCACACGCTGCTCGACCTCGCCGGCTATCCGCGCGCTTCGCTGCTGACGCGAACCTGGCAGCCACCTGCGCCTCAGCCGCTCGCACCCCGGCCCTCACCGCAGCCGGCCGCGCAAGCGGCCACGACGCCGTCGAACTGAAGGCCGCCGCGGAAGACGCTGCCGCGGCGAATCGATGCCGACCACGCTCGCGACCTGGAACGTCAATTCGCTGAAGGTGCGGCTGCCGCACCTGATCGACTGGCTCGCGGCACACCCGATCGACATCGTCTGCCTGCAGGAAACCAAGCTCACCGACGACAGGTTTCCGGCCGACGAGCTCGCGAAGGTCGGCTACCGCAGCGTCTACGCCGGGCAGAGAACGTACAACGGGGTGGCGATCCTGCTGCGCGACGGCGCGGTCGGCGCGCCGACCGACGTGCAGATCAACCTGCCGAACTTCGAAGACGAGCAGAAGCGTCTGCTGGCGGTCACGCTCGACGGCCTGCGCGTCGTCTGCGCGTACTTTCCGAACGGCCAGGCCGTCGGCAGCGACAAGTACGAGTACAAGCTCAGGTGGATCGCGGCGCTGACCGACTGGCTCAAGGGCGAACTCTCGCGTCACGAAAAGCTCGCGCTCGCCGGCGACTTCAACATCGCGCCCGAGCCGCGCGACGTGCACGACCCCGTGCTGTGGGACGGGCAGGTCCTGTTCTCCGGGCCCGAGCGCGCGGCTTTCCGCGCGCTGCTCGACCTGGGCCTGCGCGACGCCTTCCGCCTGTTCGAGCAGCCCGAACGCAGCTACACGTGGTGGGACTACCGCAACATGGCGTTCCGCCGAAAGTGGGGCCTGCGGATCGACCACATCCTGGTCTCGCCCGCGCTCGCGGCGCAGTGCACCGCGTGCACGATCGACGTCGAGCCGCGCCGGCGCCCGCAGCCGAGCGATCACGCGCCGGTGATCGCCACGTTCGGCTGACAGCCGGCGCACCCGCAGCGCATCGCGCGCGCCACGCGCGCACCCCGCGTCGAACGCGATCGCCGGCGCGTCGTTGACGCGCCGCGGTCAAGCGCGCCCCGCCGCTTGCGCCGCGGCGCCGCGTCGTGCTACAAAACAAACACTCGTTTGGTTTATCCGACCGTCGATTCGAAGCCCGATGCCCGCCGTCCGCGCGCCGCGCGCCGACAATCGGCTGCCGCAGATCCTCGACCAGGCCGCGCGGCTGTTCCGCGCGCAGGGCTTCCAGGGCACGTCGGTGCGCGACATCGTGCGCGCGGTCGACATGCTCCCCGGATCGCTTTACTACCACTTCGCGACGAAGGAGGACCTGCTCGCCGAGGTCTACGCCGAAGGCGTGCGACGCATCTCCGAACGCGTGCGCGCGGCGATCGAAGGCAGGCGCGACCCGTGGCAGCGGCTCGAGGCCGCGTGCGTCGCGCACCTGGAGGCCATCCTCGAGGACGACGACTATGCGCAGGTCGTCATCCGCGTGCGGCCGAGCGACGTGCCCGCCGCCAACGAGCGCCTGATCGCGCTGCGCGACGAATACGAGGCGCTGTTCGCGAAGCTCGTGCAGGACCTGCCGTTACCGCGCGGCGTCGATCGCCGGACGCTGCGGCTGATGCTGCTGGGCGCGCTGAACTGGTCGCAGACCTGGTACCGCGCAGGCCGCGATTCGCCCCGGACGATCGCGCGGCGGTTCGTGGCACTTCTGCAATCCCCGCTCGGAAAGGACGCCTGATGGAGATCCGGCCGAAAGTGTTGATCACGAAGATCGGCTTCGACGGCCACGACCGCGGCAGCCGCATCGTCGCCGCCGGTCTGCGCGACGCCGGCATGGAAGTCATCTACACGCCGCCGTGGCAGGAGATCGCGACGGTGGTCAAGCTCGCGACCGAAGAAGACGTCGACGTGATCGGCATTTCTTCGCTCGCGACCGATCACCTGATCGTTCCGAAGCTGATGGACGCGCTGCGCGCTGCGGGGCTCGATGACGTCGCGGTCATCGTCGGCGGCATCGTGCCCGACGAGGACGAGCGGATGCTGCTCGACGCCGGTGTCGCGCGCGTGTTCCATCCCGGCGCGACGCTCGACGAGATCGCGCGGCGTGTGCGCGAGCTGGCCGCCGCGGTGCGCGCGCGTCGCGCGCTCGCGTGAGGAGACGCAAATGAACGAGCCCGTCGCCCGCAGCTTGCTGGACAGCGCCGACGCCGAGTCGCGCTGGCAGCGCGAATACACGGAGCGGATCGGCATCGACCGGCCGGTCGTCAACCGCTCCGGCATCGCGATCAAACCCCTTTACACGAACCGCGATTGGGATTCTTCTCGCTACGACGAGGACCTCGGATTCCCGGGGCAGCCCCCGTACACCCGCGGCATCTACGCGACGATGCACCGCGGCCGCACCTGGACGCAGCGGCAGTTGATCGGCCTCGGCACCCCTGACGACTACAACGCGCGGCTGCGCACGTTGCTCGCGCAGGGCGCCACCGCGATCTCGCTGATCCCGTGCAACTCCGTGTTCCGCGGGGTCGACATGGACGAATCGCACCTCGAGCTGCTGGGCACCTGCGGCACGGTCGTGAACACGGCCGACCACATGGACCGCGCGCTCGCTGGCGTCGACCTGGCGCGCACCTCGTGCGCGATGAACGACCCGTCGCCGTTCACGCTGCTCGCCTTCGTGCTCGCCGTCGCGAGAAGGCGCGGCGTGGACTGGCGATCGATCACCGGCACGTCGAACCAGAGCGACTACCTGAGCCACTACGCCGCCAACCACATGTTCTTCCGCCTCGCGCTGCCGGGCGCGCGGCGCGTGCTCGCGGACCACATCGATTTCTGCAGCCGGCACGTGCCGAAGTGGAATCCGATGTCGGTCGTCGGCCAGCACATGCAGCAGGCGGGGGCGACTCCCGCCGAAGCGATGGGCTTCACGCTGTCCACCGCGGTCCAGGTCGCGCAGGACTGCGCCGAGCGCGGGATGGATCCGGACACGTTCCTGCCGCGCTTCACGTTCTTCTTCGACATCTCGCTGTCGTTCTTCGAAGAGGTCGCCAAGTTCCGCGCGGGACGCCGCATCTGGGCGCGAATCGCGCGCGAGCGGCTCGGCGCGAAGGATCCGCGATCGTGGCGCTTCAAGTTCCACGGCCAGACCTCGGGCGTCGACCTCACGCGTCAGCAGCCGCTGAACAACATCGCGCGCGTGACGGTGCAGGCGATGGCCGGGATCTTCGGCGGGCTGCAGTCGCTGCACACCGACGCGTACGACGAGGCTCTGTCGTGCCCGACCGACTTCGGCGCGCGGATCGCCGTCAACACGCAGAACATCCTGCGCGAGGAAGCGCACCTCACCGACGTGATCGATCCGCTCGGCGGCAGCTTTTACGTCGAGCGGCTCACGGACCAGATGGAGGACGAGATCATGCGGGTGATGAAAGTCGTCGAAGACACCGGCGGCATGTACCGCGCGGTCGAGTCCGGGCTGGTGCAGCGGATGATCGGCGAGTCGGCACGTCGCTTCCAGCAGAGGATCGAGTCGGGCGAGCAGACCGTCGTCGGCGTCAATGCCTACGTCGCGGACGAGAGTGCCGGCGAGCGGCGACCGCTTGCGCGGCCCGACGCGGCAGCGATGCGCGCGCACCTCGACGCGTTCAAGGCGTACAAGGCGCAGCGCTCACAGGCCGCCGTGCGGTCGGCGCTCGATTCGCTGGCGCGCGCTGCCAACGACGCGAGCGACAACGTGTTCGCAAGCGTCGTCGAAGCCGCCGAGGCCGGCTGCACGCACGGCGAGATCTGCGGCACGCTGCGGCGCGAACTCGGCTTCGGGCACGTGCAGGCCTTCGTCTGAACATGCCCGAGGGCGATCGCTCGTTGCTGTCGCGGCTGATCGCCGGCGATCGCCGAGCGTTGGCGCGCGCGATCTCCGCGGTCGAGAACGGCACGCCCGCGGCGGCGTCGATCGCCGCCGGCATCGCGTCGAAGCTCGGCCGCGCGCACGTCATCGGCGTCACCGGCGCGCCGGGCGCGGGCAAGTCGACGTTGATCAATGCGCTGCTCGGCGGACTGATCGAGCGCGGCCGCACGATCGCGGTGGTCGCCGTCGACCCGTCGAGCCCGATCACCGGCGGCGCGGTCCTCGGCGACCGCGTGCGAATGGGCGAGCACGCCGCGCACGAACGCGTGTTCATCCGCTCGATCGCATCGCGCGGGCACGCCGGCGGCGTGTCGAGGACGACCGCCGCCATCGTCGACGTCCTGGATGCGGCAGGCTTCGACGTGGTGATCGTGGAGACGGTCGGCGCGGGTCAATCGGAAGTCGAGATCGTCGGGATCGCCGACACGCGGATCGTCGTGTGCCCGCCTGGGCTCGGCGACGACGTCCAGGCGATCAAGGCCGGCATCCTGGAGATCGCCGACCTGCTGGTCGTCAACAAGGCCGACCTTCCCGGAGCCGAGCGCACCGCGCGTGAATTGAAGGACATGCTGCGGCTGCGACGCGCGACCGCCGCCGCTGTGCCGGTGTTCTCGACCTGCGCGACGCGCGGCGAAGGCATCGCCGCACTGGTCGACGCCATCGTCACGCACGGCGCTGCCGTCGGCCAGGGAAGGCGGCTTGCGAAGCCCTCGCCGTCGGGCGTGCCGATAACGCGCGACGACGAGGTGCGGCTGCGGCTCGAGCGCTTGTCGGCAGCCGACGCCTTCGCGCGTTCGCTCGGCGCGCGCTTCATCGACGGCGGGCCGGGTCGCGCAACCATCGAGATGACGGTCCGCGACGAGCACCTCAACTTCAACGGCAATTGCCACGGCGGCGTGATCTTCGCGCTCGCCGACTGCGCGTTCGGGCTGGCGTCGAACTCGCACGGCCAGATCGCCGCCGGCATCGACGCGCACATCACCTATCAGGCCGCGGCGTCGCTGGGCGATCGGCTCACCGCCACCGCGACCGAGGTCTCGCGCTCGCGCAAGCTGGCCGTCTACCGGATCGACGTGACGAACGCGGACGGCAAGCCGATCTCGAGCTTCACGGGTACGGTCTACGTGACGACCAAGCCGCACGCGTTCGGCGGCTGAGCGAAGGCGGCGTGCCGTCGACGCGGAGCCCTGCGGATCCGCGGCCGGATCAGCGCTGCCTGTCCGCGGGTTGAGTCGCGAGCGCGGCCGCGCCGCCCCGCCTTCCGCCCAGTTTGAACCAGCGCCGCTCCCAAGCGTCGAGGTACGAGTAGATCACCGGCACGACGACGAGGGTCAGTAAGGTGGACGTGATCACGCCGCCGATGATCGCGCGGCCCATCGGCGCCTGCTGCTCGGCGCCCTCGCCCAGCCCGATCGCCAGCGGCAGCATGCCGAAGATCATCGCCGCGGTCGTCATCAGGATCGGCCGCAGCCGCACCTGTCCGGCGGCGAGCAGCGCATCGGTCCGGCTCAGGCCGTTCCTCTGGCCCTGGTTGGCGAAGTCCACCAGCAGGATCGCGTTCTTCGTCACGAGCCCCATCAGGAACACGATGCCGATCATCGAGAAGATGTTCAGCGTCGTTCCGGTCACGAGCAGCGCGAGCATCACGCCGACGATCGCAAGCGGCAGCGAAGCCATGATTGCGATCGGCTGGATGAAGCTGCCGAACTGCGACGCCAGCACGATGTAGATGAAGATCACGGCGAGTGCGAGCGCGCCGAGGATCGCGGCGGTGACCTCCTGCTGGTCCTTGATCTGGCCGCCGATGTCGAAGCGCAGCCCCGGCGGAAGCTCGTACGACTTGACCAGCGCCTGCACCTCCTTGCCGGCGTCTCCGGCCGGACGGCCTTCGACGTTGGCGAACAGCGCGACGCGCCGCTGCAGGTCCTGCCGGCGGATGTTCTCCGGATTGAACGTGCGCTCGATCGTCGCGATCGCGCGCAGAGGGACGATTTCGGGCGAGCCGTCGGCGAGCTGCCGCCCCGTGGCGATGTTCAGGTTCGCGATGTCGTCGATCACCGTACGGCTGGCGCGCGGCAGTTGCGTGATCACCTCGTAGTTCTGCCCGTCGGGCGCGAGCCAGTAGCCGGAGTTCTCGCCGCCGACCAGCGCGCGCAGCGTGGCGCCCAACTGCGCGTGCGTGATGCCGTACTCTGCGGCGAGCTCGGGTTTGAGCCGCACCGCCAGCGCCGGCGTGCCTTCCTTGACCGAGACATCGATGTCGGTGACGCCGCGGATCTGCGCGATCCGCTGTTTGAAGTCATCGATCACGCGGTTCATCGCCGCATCGTCGTTGCCGAGCAGCGCGACGTAGATCGCGCCGCCGAAGCCGACGGTCAGTTGCACGCCCGGAATGCCGGCGACGCGCTTGCGGATCGCCTCCTCGACCTTCTTCTGCGAGCGCTCCCGCGCGGCGCGCGGAACGAGCTTCAGGTTGATGCGGCCGGTGTTGCGCGCGCCGTCGGTGCCGATCGACGTGTCGATCGATTCGATCTCCCTGAACTCGCGCAGCGCTTCCTCGACGCGGCGCACGCGTTCGTCGGCGTACTCGAGGCTGGAACCGACGGGCATCGTCAGCCGCACGCTCGTGAAGCTCTGGTCGGCTTCGGGCATCAGTTCGCCGCCGACGATGCCGGCGATCGGGATGCTCGCGGCGAAGCTCGCCGCGGCGATCGCCAGCGTCGTCTTGCGGCGGGCCAGCGCGGCGCGCAGCAGCCTGTCGTAAATGCCGTGCCACGACTCGACCCAGCGATCGAACGCGCGCAGCACCGGCCCGATCAGCGGAATGCCCTTGGCGCCGTCCGGCGGATCGCGCCAGATGGCCGACAGCATCGGATCGAGCGTGAAGCTGACGAACAGCGACACGAGCACGGCAACGACCACGGTCATGCCGAACGGGTAGAAGAACTTCCCGACGATGCCGCTCATGAAAGCGATCGGCACGAACACCGCGACGATCGAGAACGTCGTCGCCAGCACCGCCAGGCCGATCTCGTCGGTGCCTTCGCGCGCGGCCGTGTAATGGTCCTTGCCCATCCGGATGTGGCGGACGATGTTCTCGCGCACGACGATCGCGTCGTCGATCAGCAGGCCGATGCACAGCGACAGCGCCATCAGCGTCATGTAGTTCAGCGTGAAGCCGAGCGCGTACACGGCGATGAAGCTCGCGATCACCGCGATCGGCAGCGTCAGCCCCGTGATCACCGTGCTGCGCCACGATCCGAGGAACAGGAACACGATCAGCACCGTGAGCAGCGCGCCTTCGGCGATCGTGCGCTTGACGTTGTCGACCGACTGCTCAACGAAGTCGGCCATCGCCCACATGAACTTCAGTTCGACGCCGGCCGGCAACTGCTTGCGGATGTCCGCCGCCGCGTCCTTGAGCGCGCGGCCGACGTCGACGATGTTGGCGTCCTGCGCCTTGAACACCCAGACCCCGATCGCCGGCTGGCCGTCGATTCGCGTCAGCGACCGGCGCTCGGCCTCGCCGTCGACGACGGTGGCGACCTGCGACAGCAGGATCGGCGCGCCGTTCGGGCCTTTGGGCCGCGCCACGACGATGCGCTCGAAGTCCAGCGGCGACGACAGCCGCCCGTCGACGCGGACGATCGCCTCGCTGGTCGCGTTCGAGATCGTTCCGACCGGCACGCTGACGTTGGCCGTGCGCAGCGCGGCCACGACCTGGTCGACCGTGAGCCCGAACGCGGTGAGCTTGGCCGGATCGACGCGCGCCTGGATCTGGCGCGTGACGGTGCCGCCGAGGTCGACGCGTCCCACGCCGCTGACGCGCTCGAAGCCCTTCTGCACGACCTGTTCGGCGATCAATGTCAGTTCCCGCTGGCTTCTGTCGCGGGAAAGCAGCGCGAACGAGGCCACGGGCTGGTCGTTCTCGGTTTCGGCGCGGGTGACGATCGGATCCTTGGCGTCGCGCGGAAAACCCGCTCGGATCTGCGCGAGCTTGTCGCGGACTTCCTGCATCGCGCGCGTGACGTCGACGTCGAGGCGGAACTCGACCCAGGTCAGCGACCGTCCTTCGTCGGAGCGCGACAGGATGCGCTTGACACCCGCGACCGTGTTGACCGCGTTCTCGACCGGCTTGGCCAGGTCGTTTTCGACCTGCTCGGGCGACGCACCCGGATAGCTGATCCAGATCTGCACGCCGGGCGGACTGACGTCGGGCATCGGCTCGACGCCGAGCCGCAGGTACGAAAACATCCCGAGCACCGTCAGCGCCACCATCACCATGGTGGCGAAGACGGGGTGGTTGATCGAGACGCGGGTGATCCACATGGCTCGCCCCGCTTAGTTGGCCGCCGGGGTGCGCGGTGCGTCCTTGTCGGCGACCTTCGGTTCGGCCGCCGCGCCGCTGATGATCTTCGCGGCGAGACCTTCGCGCAGATTGTCGAACTTGGTCGCGATCACCTGATCGGCGGGCGTCACGCCCTCGACGATCTCGACGAGTTGCGCGCGCTCGTCGCGCCGGCCCAGCCTCACGTGGCGCCGCGCGAGCTTGCCGTCGGCGAGCACCCAGACGGTCGGTTGTCCGTTTTCGATCCGCACCGCCGCAAGCGGCAGCGCGGGCACCTCGCTATCCGCGCCGACCTGCAGCCGCACGCGCGCGAACATGCCTGCCTTCAGGATCGAGCCTTCGTTGGCGAGCGCGACGTACACGTTGATCGTCCGTGTGCCGGGCTCGGCGCTCGGATTGATGCGATCGACGCGGCCCGCGAACGCGCGGTCGGCAAGCCCTTCGATCTCGACTTCGGCCTTCGCGCCGCGCGCGATCCGCGCCACGTCCGACACGGGGGCTTGCGCCTGAACTTCGAGCTGCGACAGATCGACGATCGCGAGCAGCGGCGCGTCGAACGCGACCTTCTCGCCCGGCTGAACGTAGCGCTTGGCGATCTGGCCCGCGATCGGCGCGCGCACGACCGCGTCGTTCAGCATCAACTGCGTCTGCTCCAACTGCGCGCGGGCGGCCTCGACCGCTGCGGCCTGCGCGCGGTACGCGCTGTCGGCCGTGTCGAACGCGTTTTTCGAGATGAAATTCTGCTGGACCAGTTGGGCGTTGGCCTGGCGCGTGCGTTCGGTCTGTTCGAGCTGCGCCCGCGCCGATTCCAGCGCGGCGGTGCGTTCGGCCAGTTGCGTTCGCAGCGCGGCGGTATCGAACTCGGCGACGATCTGGCCGGCGGCGACGCGATCGCCCTCGCGGACATGCACGCGCCGCACCTCGGCCGACAGCTTCGAGCGCACCGTCGCCTGCGAGACGGCCAGCACGTTGCCCGGCAGAACCAGCTCCTGCGCGAGCGAACGCGGTACGAGCCGAACGATGTCTCGTTGCGTGAATTCGAGCGGCGGGATCTCCTTCTTCTTCGTTTCCTTGCCGCGCTCGGCCGCTCCGCGCACGCCGACCGCCGCACCGATGCCGCCCGCCACCAGGATTGCGGCGATGACACCGATCCACACCTTGCGCCTTCTCGTCATGGCTCCCCCTCGCGCGGCCCGCCGGCCCGACCCGATCCGGATCGCGGCGCCTCGCAGCGGCCCGGCACCGCGGATGGCGGTGCGGCGCGCCGCGTGCCGCAGGATGTTGTTCGACGGGGGTGGATTATGGGGAGGCGCCTGCGCGGGCGCTTGGCCGATGCGACGGACTGCGCCGGGCTGCGACGGAATGCAGGAGCGGACGATCGAGCCGGCGCGCCGCGCCGGCTCAGTCCTCGAGGCCGAGTTCCTGGATCTTGCGGGTGATCGTGTTGCGGCCGACACCGAGCTTGAGCGCGGCCTCGATGCGGCGGCCGCGGGTATGTCTGAGGGCGGTACGGATCAACGCGCCCTCGAAGTCGCGCGCCAGCGCCGTCATCACATCGGTCTGCCCTTCGGCGAGCCGGCGCTCGACCTCGTCGACGAGCAGCGCGCGCCAGTCGCGCGCCGGTGCCGACGCGACCGGTGCCTGCGCGCTCGCCGCAACGTCGAGCTGCTGAGCCGGCTGCAGCGGCGCGGCAGCGGTCGACGCAGCCTGCGTGCGCAACTCGACCGGCAGGTCGTCGAGCTTGACCACCTGCGCCGGTGCCAGCACCGTGAGCCAGTGGCACAGATTCTCGAGCTGGCGCACGTTTCCCGGGAAAGGCAGCTGCTGGATGTGCTTCAGCGCCTCTTCCGACAGCCGCTTGGGCTCGACCCCCAGCTCGCGCGCGCTCTTGGCGAGGAAGTGGCGCGCCAGAAGCGGGATGTCCTCGCGCCGCTCTCGCAGCGGCGGCAGCCGCAGTCGGATCACGTTGAGCCGGTGGTACAGATCCTCGCGGAACAGGCCCTGGCGCACGCGCTCCTCGAGGTTCTGGTGGGTCGCTGCGATCACGCGCGCATCGGCCTTGATCGGCTGGTGGCCGCCGACGCGGTAGTAAAAGCCGTCGGACAGCACGCGCAGCAGCCGGGTCTGCAGCTCGGCCGGCATGTCGCCGATCTCGTCGAGAAAGAGCGTACCGCCCTCGGCCTGCTCGAAGCGGCCGCGCCGCATTGCCTGCGCGCCGGTGAAGGCGCCGCGCTCGTGGCCGAAGAGCTCGCTCTCCAGCAGGTCGCGCGGGATCGCGGCCATGTTCAACGCGATGAACGGACCGCCGCTGCGCGCGCTGTGTTTGTGCAGGGCGCGCGCGACGACCTCCTTGCCGCTTCCCGATTCGCCGGTCAGCAGCACGGTGACGTTCGAGTTCGCCAGGCGCCCGATCGCGCGGAACACCTCCTGCATCGAAGGCGCCTGCCCGAGGATCTCGGGCACCTCGACCGGCGCTTCGTCGTTGGCGGACTCGCGCAGGCTCTCGTCGACCGCGCGGCGGATCAGCTCGACCGCGCGATCCACGTCGAACGGCTTGGGCAGGTACTCGAAAGCGCCTCCCTGGAACGCGGACACCGCGCTCTCCAGATCGGAGTAGGCGGTCATAACGATCACCGGCAGCGCCGGGTGCCTGCGCTTGACCGTACGCAGCAGCTCGATGCCGTTGACGCCCGGCATGCGGATGTCGGAGACGAGCACTTGCGGGCTGTCGGTCTCGAGCTCGTTCAGCACTTCCTGCGCGCCGCCGAAAGCCTTGCACGGAATGTTCTCGCGTGCGAGCGCCTTTTCCAGGACCCAGCGAATTGAGCGGTCGTCGTCGACGATCCAGATCGGTTTCATGTGTACGGGATCAGTATCCGGAATTCGGTACGGCCGGGCCGCGAGTCCACTTCGATCGCGCCGTCGTTCTGCTGGATGAAGGTCTGTGCCAGCGTCAGCCCGAGCCCGCTGCCGCCTTCGCGCCCGGAGACGAGCGGATAGAAGATGCGCTCCTTGAGTTCTTCCGGGATCCCCGGACCGTTGTCGATCACGTGCAAGGCCAGTGCCAGGCGGTGCCGGTGGCGCGCGATCGTGACCTGCCGCAGCACGCGCGTGCGCAGCACGATCTCGGCATCGCCCGCCGCGATACGTGCGTCGAGCGCCTGCGCTGCGTTGCGGACCACGTTCAGCAGCGCCTGGATCAACTGCTCGCGGTCGCCGCGTACGTCCGGGACCGACGCGTCGTAATCGCGCCGCACGTCGAGACCACGCGGAAACTCGGCGAGGATCACGGCGCGTACGCGCTCGCAGACCTCGTGGATGTTCAGCGGGCCGACCACGCGCGGATGCCGGTGCGGCGCGAGCAGCCGGTCGACCAGCGCTTGCAGGCGGTCCGCCTCGCCGATGATCACGCGCGTGTATTCGCGCTGCTCGGCAGAGGCCAGTTCGCCTTCCAGCAGCTGCGCAGCGCCGCGGATTCCGCCGAGCGGATTCTTGATCTCGTGCGCGAGGTTGCGCAGAAGCTGCCGGTTGGCCTCGGTCTGGTCGAGCTGATGCTCCTCGCGCGTGACCCGCAACTGCTGTTCGATCTCGGCCAGTTCCAGCGCGAGCGGCGTGTCGTCGGCGTACAGCGCCGAGGCGGCCGCCTGCACGGGCAGCGTCTCGCGATGCGGCCGCCGAACCGAAAGAAGTTGCCGCCGCACGCCCAGGTTGTTCGCGCGCGCGTCGGCGACCATCTGTTCGATGTCGCTCTCCTCGGCGAAGAGCCGCGCCACGCGGTGGCCGACCAGGCTGCGTCGCGACAGGTCGAACAGTTGCTCGGCAGCCTGGTTGGCGTAAACGACCGCGCCATCGGCGCCGACGATCAGAACCGCGGTCGCGAGCAGGTCGAGCCCCGCGTAGCGCGCGGCCGCGCGGAGCTCGACCGGGCCGGTCTCGACCCAGCTCATCGAGCCGGCTCCGAACGGGTGTTGACGACGGTGCCGCGGTGCGCGGCGCGCGGCGCTACTGACGCAGCAGCGCGAGTTCCCGCTGCAGCGAAGCGACGTTGTTTTCGCTGCGCTGGATCTCTTCCTGCAGCCGCTGCACGCGCTCCTGGTAGCGAGCGAAGTTGCGCGTCTCGTCCCCGCGGCGTTCCGGTTCGCCGTTGTTGAATTCGGCGCGCAATCGCGCGAGCTTGTCCTGCTCGGCGCGCAGTTCCTCTTCCAGGATGCGCCGGCGGTCGTTGTCGCGCGAGCGCTGCGTTTCGCCGTCGACGCGCGGGAAGTTCGCCGGCGTGGCCGCGCGTGTCTCGTTCGCCGACGGCGTGCCGTTCGGCCTGGCCGGCAGCTTCGGCGCAGGCACGGTCAGGATCGGCTGCACGTCCACTTTCTTGCAGCCCTTGGGGGCGCCGACGTTCTGGTAGGTCTTGCGGCCCTGGTCGTCGACGCAGACGAAGATGTCCGACTGCGCGAGCGCGCGCGCCGGCACCGCCGCCGTGCACAGCATGCTCATCACCCACAGGGCCTTGCGCGCCATCGTCGTATCCGAAGCCGAACGAACCGCGCCGAGTGTACGGCAGGCCCCGGGGGATCAACATCCCGTATGCCGGCGCAATGCCGGGCATTTTCGAGTCTGCGGCCAGGTCCATCGCGGCGCCTCTGCGCGGCAAGCGAAAAGGGGCGGTTGCACCGCCCCTTTCGCACCCGTGCGTCGTTTGCTCCTCAGGCGGAGTAGTACATGTCGAACTCGACCGGGTGCGTCGTCATGCGGAACCGCTGCACCTCTTCCATCTTCAGCGCGATGTAGGCGTCGATCATGTCGTTGCTGAACACGCCCCCGCGCGTCAGGAACTCGCGATCGCGGTCGAGGCTGTCGAGCGCCTCGTCGAGCGACGCGCACGGATGCGGGATCTTCGCGGCTTCTTCGGGTTCGAGGTCGTACAGGTTCTTGTCCATCGGCTCGCCGGGATGGATCTTGTTCTGAACGCCGTCGAGTCCCGCCATCATCATCGCGGCGAACGCGAGATATGGATTGGCGGTGGGATCCGGGAAGCGAACCTCGACGCGGCGGCCCTTCGGGTTCGACACGTACGGAATCCGGCAGGCTGCCGAGCGATTGCGCGCCGAATACGCGAGGTTGATCGGCGCCTCGAAACCGGGTACCAGCCGCTTGTACGAGTTCGTGCCCGGATTGGTGATGGCATTCAGCGCCTTCGCGTGCTTGATGATGCCGCCGATGTAGTACAGCGCGAAGTCGGACAGACCCGCGTAGCCGTTGCCGGCGAACAGGTTCTGCCCGTCTTTCCAGATCGACTGGTGCACGTGCATGCCCGAGCCGTTGTCGCCGACCACGGGCTTCGGCATGAACGTCGCCGTCTTGCCGTAGCTCGCCGCGACGTTCCAGACCGTGTACTTGAGGATCTGCAGCCAGTCTGCGCGCTTGACCAGCGTGTTGAACTTGGTGCCGATTTCGCACTGACCGGGGGCCGCGACCTCGTGGTGGTGCACCTCGACCTCCACGCCCTGCTGCTCAAGCAGCAGGCACATCTCGGAGCGGATGTCCTGCAGCGAGTCGACCGGCGGCACCGGAAAGTAGCCGCCCTTGACCGGCGGGCGATGCGCGAGGTTGCCGCCCTCGTAGTCGATTCCGGTGGACCAGGGCGCTTCCTCCGACTTGATCTTGACGAAGCAGCCCGACATGTCGACGTTCCAGGTCACCGAGTCGAAGATGAAGAACTCGGGCTCGGGGCCGAAGTACGCGGTGTCGCCGATTCCGGTCGACTTCAGGTACGCCTCGGCGCGCTTGGCGATCGACCGCGGATCGCGGTCGTAGCCTTTGCCGGTCGAGGGCTCGATGACGTCGCAGGTGATGATCAGCGTGTTTTCCTCGCGAAACGGATCCATTCGCGCGGTTCCCGCGTCGGGCATCAGCAGCATGTCGGACGCCTCGATGCCCTTCCACCCGGCGATCGACGAGCCGTCGAAGGCGTGGCCGTGCTCGAACTTGTCTTCGTCGAAGGTCTTGGCCGGCACGCTGACGTGCTGCTCCTTGCCGCGGGTGTCTGTGAAACGCAGGTCAACGAACTTCACTTCGTTGTCCGCGAGCATCTTCATCACGTCTTTGGGCGTGCCCATCGATCGTTCTCCTCAGATCAAGGTTGGTTGAGATCGCATATCGAACCGGTCAAACGCGACACCGGTCGATCTTCTCCCTTCATCAGCAGAAAACGTGCCGATGCCGCACTGCGGCGGCCCGTTTCTGCACCGGCCTTGTGCGTCAAGGACTTAGGAGAGATCCCGGGCGTCGCAGCGCGCAGACGAAGCCATGACCTGAATCGCACCGCCGTGGTGCATTATGCACCGATACGTCGCCTCAAGCACTTTGGTGGTGCATCAGCCAGCGGCCGGTGGCTGCGGAAGGAACAGGCCCTGCAGGTCGCTCAGAAAACGGCGGCCCAGCGGTGTCGGAACGATGCGCCGGTGATCGCGCACGATCAGCCCGCGCGACTCGGCGAGTCCGAGCGCGCGCTCGATCGACGACAACGCCAGCCCCGTTCGCTCCGTGAACAGCGTCGGTTCGAAGCCGTCGCTCAACCGCAGCGCATTGAGCATGAACTCGAAAGGCAGGTCGGCGCGCCCGACTTCGACGGACTCGGCGACGAAGCGCCCCTGCCGTGCGTTCTGCAGATACGACGCCGGCTGCCGGAACCGAACCTGCCGGACGATCCGATGCGGAAAGGACAGCTTGCTGTGCGCGCCGGCGCCGATGCCGAGGTAGTCCCCGAACTGCCAGTAGTTGAGGTTGTGGCGGCAGCGATGGCCGGCGCGCGCATAGGCGGAAACCTCGTAGTGCCCGTAGCCCGCCCCGGCCGTACGCGCTTCGATCCAGTCGCCGATCGCCGCCACCGTGTCCTCGTCCGGCAGCCTGGGCGGGTACTTCGCAAAGACCGTGTTGGCTTCGAGCGTCAACTGATACAGCGACAGATGCGGCGGCCCGAACGACAGCGCGCGCTCTACGTCGCGCTGCGCGGCGTCGAGCGTCTGCTCCGGGAGCCCGTACATCAGATCCAGATTGAACTCGTCGAACGTGCGCTGCGCCGCCTCGATCGCCGCGCTCGCCTGCGCGCCGTCGTGGATGCGACCGAGTCGGGCGAGCTGCTCGTCGTCGAAAGACTGCACGCCGATCGACAAGCGGGTCACGCCTGCCGCACGAAACGCAGCGAACTTGGCCGCCTCGAAGGTCCCCGGATTCGCTTCCAGCGTGACTTCGCAATCGGCTTCGAGCGGCAGCAGCGCCCGCACGTCCGACAGCAATCGTTCGAGCCCCGTAGCCGACAGCAGGCTCGGCGTTCCGCCACCGATGAAGATGCTGACGACGTGCCTGCCCCAAACGAGCGGCAACGCCGCTTCGAGGTCCGCGCGCAGCGCGGCGAGGTAGTCGGCCTCCGGGATCGCCGCGATGCCGCCCGCCGGCTCGTGCGAGTTGAAATCGCAATACGGACACTTGCGAACGCACCACGGCCAGTGCACGTACAGCGCGAGCGGCGGCAGCGTCCGCAGGTTGAGCGCGCCCGGCCTCAGCAACGCGGCGACCTCGGTAGTCGCAGCGACCGGGGCGGAAACGACGGGGACCTTCACCATCCCCAGCAGACCGTCAGTTTGCGCGCGAGTTCGCCCAGCGCCAGCGCCCGGTGGCTGATGCGGTTCTTGTGCTCGGGGGACAGCTCCGCCGCGGTCTTGCCCAACTCGGGCAACCAGAACAGCGGGTCATAGCCGAACCCGTTCGCGCCGCGCGGCGCGTGGGCCACCTCGCCGTACCAGCGCGCGTCGGCGATCAAGGGTTCGGGGTCGAGCGCGCTTTGCACGGCCACCAGCACGCAGGTGTAGTGCGCGCGCCGGTCGGCCACGCCGGCGAGCCGGCGGAGCAGTTCGGCGTTGTTGGCCGCGTCGGTCGCGGCTTCGCCGGCGAATCGGGCCGACCGCACACCGGGCTCTCCGCCGAGCGCCACACAGCAGAGTCCGGAATCATCGGCAAGCGCCGGCATCCGGCTCGCGGCCGCTGCGTGCCGCGCCTTCGCGAGCGCGTTCTCGACGAACGTCGCGTGCGGCTCATCGGCCGAACGGATGCCGAGCGCGCCCTGCGCGATCACCTCGACACCGAGCGGCGCGAGCAGCGCACCGAACTCGCGCAGCTTGCCGGGGTTGTCCGACGCGACGACGATGCGGCGCACGGCGCTCGGCTCAGGCGACGCCCAGCGCGGTTTTCTGGATCGCGACCAGGCGCTCGATGCCCGCGCTCGCCAGCGCGAGCATCGAGTCGATCTGCGCTCGCGTGAACGGGGCGCCCTCGGCCGTCCCCTGCACTTCGACGAAGCCGCCGGCACCGGTCATCACGACGTTCATGTCGGTGTCGCAGCTCGAATCCTCTACGTAGTCGAGGTCGAGCAGCGCTTCGTCGCCGACCATGCCCACCGACACCGCCGCGACGAAGTCGCGGACCGGCAGCCGATCCGTCATGCCCTGGTCCTGCATCCAGCGCAGCGCGTCGTACGCGGCGACGAAACCACCGGTGATCGCCGCGGTGCGCGTCCCGCCGTCGGCCTGCAGCACATCGCAATCGACGTGGAGCGTGCGTTCGCCGATGGCCGTCAGATCGACGACCGCGCGCAGACTGCGGCCGATCAGCCGTTGGATCTCCAGCGTGCGCCCGCTCTGCCTGCCCTTGGCGGCTTCGCGCTCGGTTCGCGTCCCGGTCGCACGAGGCAGCATGCCGTACTCCGCAGTCAGCCAGCCCTCGCCGCGCCCCTTGAGGAATGCCGGTACGCCGGCCAGCACCGACACCGTGCACAGCACGCGGGTGTCGCCGAACTCGACGAGCACCGAACCCTCGGCATGACGCGTATAGCCGCGCGTCAGCACGACGCGTCGCAGCTCATCGGGCCGGCGTCCTGAGGCGCGGATCATTTGCCGTCGATCAGCTTGCTTGCGCGCTGGATCGCCTTCTGGATCTCGGCCACCGCGTCGTCGATCTGGTCCTCGGTCAGCTCTTCGTCGGCGCCCAGTTCGCCGTGGCGCGGGAACTGGATCGTCGACGCGACCGCGCCCTCCGGCATCACCAGCGTGGACACCGGCGCCTCGGTCGGCGGCACCATCTCGACCGCCTCCGCGCCGGCCCAGGTCATCGCGATGGCCGTGCAGTTGTCGGCATCGTCACCGCCGTTGGCGAGCGCAAGCTCCATCAGCTCGGGCACCGCGCGCATCACCGTCTTGCCGCCGAAGGCCTCGGCGATCTGCCGGTCGGTTAGCGTTCCCCACAGGCCGTCGGAGCACAGTAGCAGCGTGTCGCCGTTTCTCAGTGCGACCGGCCGGCTGATTTCCACGGTCGGCGCGACGAACGCGCCGATGCAGTTGAAGATCCGGTTGCGCTCGGGGTGGTCCTTCGCGTCCTCGGGCCGGATCAGTCCGGTCGACACGAGGTGATGCACGCGCGAATGGTCCACGGTGCGCTCGACGATGCGGCCGCCGCGGATCAGATACAGCCGCGAGTCGCCGGCGTGCGCCCAGGTCGCGATGCCCTGCTGGATCACGCAGGCGACAATCGTCGTGCGCGGCGCTTCGGGCAGGCTGTGCTCCGCGCGGTAGCGGTGCAGTTCGCGGTGCGCGGCGAGCACGGACTCCTCGAGGTAGCGCGCCGGGTCGGGCAGCAGCGGCTGCGCATCGCGCTGGTAGATCGACGCCATCGTCTGCAGCGTGAGCTGCGCGGCGACCTCGCCGCGCGCGTGCCCGCCCATGCCGTCGGCCACCAGCATCAGCAGCGAATCGCGCGTGTAAAGGTAGCCCATCCGGTCCTGGT